>JGI24700J35501_10930396_pt1 | contig 13608 bp, 5 predicted proteins | sample TergutTh196P1_FD_35501 | JGI IMG/M metagenome (IMG submission 35501) | reverse complement strand
TTGTCGGCGTTGGGTTCGGTTAGCGGCCAAATGATGAACCGCATAATATCTTCGTCTGTCAACCGCTCGCCACGCTCAACTTTGGTCTTTATGTCGGCGTGCAGTTGGTTGGTATCGAAGTTGGATAAAAATACTTGCTTTACTGTAATGCGTACCGCTCCGAGATCGTGTACCGCTGGAGCTGTCTTAATGTCGCCAGTGTAGATTACTGCAACAATTACGTTGGTTATCTCGATTTTCTCGTTTGCTAGCATTTTTAGCAACGCCAACACATATTGCAAATATTTAATGAAATCTTTGGTGGACACAGACGACTCAAATTCTTGTAAAAATAGCGTGTCGTCTTCCAATAAAAACGCTCCATCGCCACGGTACTCCACCGCAATTAGCGGATAATCCGTCGGCAAAACTTCCTTTATTTTCGGAACGTCCAATCCGTAAACTTGAAAGGACTTATGTTTGTAATGCTGTGCCAACGTCTTTGATATTATATCCTTGTTAGTATGTGCAATGGACATTAACAATCACCTCATTTACATTATAGCACATAATTTGGTAGCCAGCAATATTTAAGGAGGAATTTTACGAATGAAACAATTTTTAGCACGATTTTTGCCCGCAAGTGCAAGGGCTTTTCATGGAACTTCTGCCGAGCAATCAAAAATGCTTGGCAAAATATTTGAGTTGAATAAAAATCTTAAACAGGATTTTTTGGCGGAAAACAAGGCTTTGTTTAGCAAGCAAAATAAAAAATTGAATAATTTAATCAAAATTATCGATGAACAAAACGAAAAAATTGACTGGTTGACAAAACAATTTGAAAAAGTTGAAGAACACGTACAAGCTACTATTGTCCACCCGCCAACTGGCAGTTACGCAAATCGGCGAAAAAATATGCTCTATTATGAGTATATAAGCAGAATGCTGTATGTTCTAACGCAACAAACAAATTCCATTGTGGATATTGGGTCGAACGGCGTGTCAACGCTTGAAAGTTTAACTTGGATTCCCGAAAGAGTTTCTGTTGACATTTCTAAACCCTACCAAAGCAAAAATGTACAGGGCATAAAATGCGATTTTTTCGAATTTAATCCACAGATAAAATACGATTTTGCAACTTGCTTTCAAGTAATTGAACACGTTGAAAATCCAGAAAAATTTGTATCAAAAATATTTGATATTGCCGAAAGCGTACTTATTAGCGTACCTTACAAATGGGACAGTGGACGTAGCCACTTACATCACAATATTGACCTTAAAACAATAACCGAGTGGACAAAACGAAAGCCCCATTACAACATTGTTGTAGACGAACTGTTTGTTGGAAGACCAAGAAAAGGTGGCAAAGCAAGTCGTATTATTTGTTACTACCATAAAAATGACGATTTTAATAGAATTGCTTGTAAAAATATGCTTGGTAGCGGTTGATATTTTAGCACGTTAAGCTAGCACATTAAATGAAGGGGAATTAGCATGAAAAAGTTGTTATCCAAAATATTGCCTGCAAGTGCAAAGGCGTTTCATACAATTTCTGCTAAACAATATAAATTGCTTGGTAAAATTTTATCTGCTGTAAAATCGATAATAACAAATTTATCTATGCAAGATAAAAAAATTGATGATTTACAAAAATCGCAAAAAATTTTGTCAGAAGAAATATCAACCTCTAATAAAATTTTATTTGAACAGCAAAACAAAAAAATTGAAACAATGCAACAAGATATAAAAAATTTGAAAAAAGAATTGCAAACCCAAAATGATTTGCTTGCAAAACAAAGTAACGATTTTTTTAATCAACAAGTTTCAAAAATAGACGATTTAACTGTAATTATCAATAATCTTAACGAAATAATCCCTAAAATACCGCAACGAACATACAATAAATCTGCCAAGCGTATAAAGGAACTTGAAAAAATTTTTTTAAGATTGCAAAAACAACCTAGATTAGCCTATTTTGTTTTGAATATTGTTAGCCATTGCAACCTAAAATGCAAAGGTTGCGACCATTTTGCTCCTATAGCGGAAGAGCATTTTGTTCCGCTACAAACTATTGAATCTGATTTACAGCAAATGTCCCAGTTGACAGCAGGAGCAGTAACAAGAATCGGCATAATGGGCGGCGAACCTTTGTTGCATCCAAATTTACTGGAAATATTGCAATCTGCACGTAAAGCCTTTCCTAATACGCTGCTACAATGTACAACAAACGGTGTTTTATTATTACAGCAAAGCGAAGAATTTTGGCAAACTTGCAAAAATAACAATATTCATATTTGCGTTACAAAATATCCCATAAATTTGGATTTTGAAAGCATGGAAAAAATCGCACTGCAAAAAGGTGTAAATTACTCATATTATCATACAACCGCTACAGTGCTGAAAACATCAAGAAAAATTATTATGGATATTGACGGCACTCAAAATCCTAAACGAAGTTTTTACAACTGTTTTCATGCTAACACATTGCCTTTGCTGATGTACGGCAAATTGTATCCATGCACTGTAGCACCAAATGCGGCAACTATTTTTAACAAAAAATTTTCCACCAATATGTTACTAGAAAACGGGGATTTTTTGGATATTTACAAATGCACTGATTCCAACGATATTCTTACGTTTTTGCATACGCCAAAACCGTTTTGCAGATATTGCAAAACCACCGAACGTATTCATGGCATTACTTGGGAGCAATCAAAACAGAATATTAGCGAATGGACTTAATAAAATTTGGAGGACAAACAATGACAAAAGTATCAGTAATAATCCCATGCTACAACGCCGAGCGATTTATGGCGATGTGCCTACAAAGCGTGCTAAATCAAACGCTAACTAACATCGAAATAATCTGCGTTGACGATGGCTCGACCGACAGCACATTAACAATTTTGCGGGATTTTGAGCAAAAAGACAGTCGAGTTACCGTTATCACGCAACAAAACCAATATGCAGGAGTCGCACGCAATGCAGGAATGGCGATTGCAAAAGGCGAATATTTGTATTTTTTAGATTCCGACGATTTCATCGAGCCAACTATGCTTGCGAAAATGGTTGCAAAATGCGAGGAGGATAATGCGGATATTTGTCTGTGCCAAAGCGTAGCATACGATTTGGCAACTGGAAAAATTGTTGAAAATCAAAATATACAAAAGGATAAAATATTTTCCCAAAAAATGCCGTTTTCTAGTATTGATGCACCTAATTTTATTTTTGTTATTGGCGGAGTAGTTCCATGGAACAAGCTATTTAGAGCCGAATTTGTTAAACAACACAAAATTAAATTTCAGCCATTAAAACGTTCCAATGATGTATTTTTTAGTTCTGCAACATTGGCACTTGCCGAACGAATCACCATTGTAGATGAATTTTTATGCAATAGACACATAAATTTATCAACCAGCCTGCAAGGCACATATGAAGATGATTCTTTTACTTTTTACCACGCCGTTACAGCGGTCAAAAATTTTTTAATTGAGCAAAATCTTTACAATCAGCTAGAAGGTGCTTTAACAAGGCAAGCCGTCGGAACGGCTGTTCACGCCCTAAACAAAATGACATCGCAAAAAAATTACATCGAAATGGGAAATTTTTTGAAAAAAACCCATTTTCCCAAATTTTATGTACTAAACAAAAAATATTATGATATTTATTCAAAATATCAAATGAAACAAGTTATGTTTATTATGAGTGGTTTGTATAAAAATGCAAAAAATATAAATCTAAAAACAAATGAAATTTTGGCACAAGATCCATCGCTAGATTTTCCTCTAAACGATAAGTTGAAAGTTTCTGTAATTATCCCAATTTTGGCGGATTGTACGACAACCGAAAATATTTGGGAATGTATAAACTCTGTTTTGCGGCAAAGTTTGGTTGACATTGAAATAATTTGCGTTGTTGATAAAAATATAAAGGTTGACAATCAATCTGACAAACGTGTAAAAATTTTTGAAATGGAAAAAAACGCCGATTATTCCGCCGCTTGGAATTTTGGAATCAACAAAGCAAAAGGCGAGTATATCTTCTTTTTAGAACCCAACGATACTTTAGTTTGGCGAGCATTAGAACATTTATATCGATGTGCAAAATATTACAAACGGGATATTGTACAATGTCAATCAGCAGTATTTTTTGAACCTGTAGAATTATTCTATGAATATAACATCAAAAATCGCCGAAGTTTTTTGGTTAGTAGAGATTTTTTGCAGAATAATCAGCTTTTTGTACCGAAAACGCCCTCTGTTTATGAAGTGGATATGCTAATGGTAGCCATTATTGCAAGCACAACAAAGGTTGACATTTTAGAAGAACCTTTACATCGCCGCAGAATATCCCATAAAACTCGCCACATTATGCCAAAATCGGAGCAAATATACTATTTGTACCTTTTTGTTGCTTATACAAGAATATTTATACAAAAAAAGAAATCCCAACTTAATACCCTTAAAAAATTGCAAAAATATTTAGAAAGCCAGCAAAATATTGAAACCACCGCCGAAGAGAGTGAAAATTTTGCAGAAGTGGACAAAACAATCGTGGAAGTTAAAACAGAAACCACAGAAATTGAAACCGAAGAATTTAACGAGTTGACGGAAATATCTCAAACCATAAAAACCCTCAAAAATTTTGCAAATTTGTACAGTCTTTGGATTGTAGAAATTTATCAAACAATAACCCCTAACAAAATAGAAAATCTTCCAAACAACAGAAATTTAACAAATATAGATATTGCACCTATTGCAAAAATGTTAGAACAAAATAATTTTGTTCAAAAAAATTTACAGACAGGAAAATTGAATGATATAAAGCCCAAAAAAGCCAAAAAAATCAACAATCCCAAACGGTTAATTATTGCCTGTAAAAAATATATTAAAGAACGTGCTTTAATTTCGCCGTTTTTCTATGGTATTGCATATAAAGTTTATAAAATTACTGGCTATAAAGGCTAAAACTAGAAAGGATTATAAAAATGGAAAAAATTTATATTTCACTAACCACGCATCCTCCGAGGATTCCCACATTGCATCACACAATCGATACACTTTTACGGCAAATCATACAACCCAACGGGATTTATTTGTTTTTGTCAAAATTGCAATTCCCAAACGGCGAAGAGGATTTAACTCCTCAGTTATTAGAACAGACTAAAAAAGGGCTAACAATCGAGTTTTGCGATGACGATTTGCGGCAGCACAAAAAATATTATTACATCATGCAAATGTACCCAAACGATATTATTATCATAGTTGACGACGATATGTATTATCCGTTAAATTTGATAAGCAGATTATACGAATCGTATACGGCAAATCCGCACGCAATCCATGCAATGTGTGTACGTCAACTTGAAGTAAATGACGAAAAAACAGAAATTCTGTCGCATAAATTTTGTATAAATAAATTTGCTATTGGCGTTCCAAGCATGAAACTAATGAGCGTTGGTTTTGGCGGCACTTTATATCCGCCAAACTCGTTGCACCCAGAAGTTTTCAATTTGGAAGTGCTAAAGCAAATGGGAACAGACGATTATTGGCTAAAAACCATGCAAATTATGAATAATACGCCGCTTGTGGCTGTCGATTCAGTAAGTTATAAAGTTAAATTTTCAAAACAAAGCGTGCAGGGTTCGCAAGTTGTTGCTATGAAATACACAAATTTATATCAAAACAAATACGATTTCTTCCTAGCAAAAATGCTACAACTATACAACGAATATCACGGCAAAAACGATACACTTGTCAGCAGAGTTGCAAAACATTTGCCCGCTCCGCTGCAAGATAACTTTGTTGGAGACATAAAAATTTCCGTGATAATTTTTGTGAATGCGGAAAATATTCAACATTTGTCAACTTGCTTAAGCAGAATTGTCAACCAAACTTTGCAAGATATAGAAATAATTTGCAACATTGACAAAAATGACGAAGTGGCGAAAATCGTAAAAACAGCAAACGACAACAGAATAAAAATATCAACCACAAAAAAGCACATGGGAAAATACGTGATGTTTCTGCAAGTCAACGATTTTTGCGAACCAAACACACTAGAATTACTTTACAATCAAGCCGAACAGGACGAGGCAGATATAGCTGTGTGCAATCTCCGCAATTATGAAAACGGCATTTTATCTTACAACGATAGCAACCGAGAAATGTACAAACTAAACATTTTGCCGTTCTCGCACCGAGATTTGAAAGAAATTGCACATTACAATTTATCCAACGAAGTAATTTTCAACAAGCTGATTAGGCTAAACTTTTTGCGGGACAAGCAAATAGAAAACAAAATTACCGAAACGGGATTTGGTTTTATTTTAATGTTGAAAGCCGACCGTATAACAATGGTTGACGATTTTTTAATAACCAAAATCAGCGGAGAAACTTTGTCAACTTTTTCAACAAACTCAACAAACTCGCAAAATTTTGAAACGCCGCTATTTTCCGTTGCAATTTTCGTGGGAGATTCAAAAGAATTTATAAAAGATTGCTTGCTATCAATCGTCAACCAAAGTTTGCGAGCCATTGAAATTATTTGCATAAATTGCGGTGCAACGGCTGAATCGTGGGCAGTTGCGGAAGAATTTGCACAAAAAGACAGCCGTTTTGTATTGCTAAATGGGCAAAATCTCGACATAGGAAAAGCCGTTTGCGAAGTGGCAAAAATAGCGAAAGGCGAATATTTGCAATTTGTGGATTCCGCAGATTTGCTTGCTTGGTGTGCATTTGAACATTTACATCAAAAATGCAATAAATCCCAAAATTTAGAAATGCTATTTCACAGGGAAAAAATATTTTTCGATTCCGCCAAAGCGTTTGCAAAATATCCAACAAGCCTTGTAAATCCTGACGAAATTCCTTTTGAAAAAGCAACAACAAGCGAAGAATTTATTGAAACCATAAGCACAACAAAAAATTTCATTTTGGATATAAAATTTTGTTGCATAAAAACAAATCTGCTTAAAAGCACTGAAAACCCTAAAAACATCGAAAATCTCGAAGGTGGAGTATATCACATTTTATTGGATTTATTATCCAATGCAAAAACAGTTGATTTTCATGCTGAAAATCTATATTTGCAGCGTGTTAGCGTTGACGAAAATTTATGGAGTTCGCTGTATGCACTGCATACAAATATTGCAAACCTCGGCAATTTAATCGACAGCTACAAAATGGACGAAACTTTAGCGGAATCCAATCAACTAAAAATTTTACAAAATACTCGCAATATTCAACGAAATATTTTTCGCAAGCTATACGAAACCTTGCCAAACTACAAACAAAAATCTTCGTTAAATGTGCCTTTTTTGTTGGATAGTTCTCAAAAAGAGTTGATAATACCGATAATTGCAGAATTGTTTGTCGCCAAAACCAAAAATATAAAGAAAAAAGACGGTAAAAAGGGTTTTGCGCGGCGTTTGAAAAAGCTGAAAGTTGTGCGATTTTTCCAATGTTGGAGCGATCATGGGTTTAATTATACGGTTTATCGGGCTGTTGGCAAAATAAAAGGTACAATTTAAGAAAAATGTACGGTTGTAAAATTATAATAATCATCAACTTAACAAAAAATGTGGGCGGATATTATCCGCCCGTTTTATTACACCATCTCGTTTTTCTTGCATCAACCTGGTTTTCCTGCATCAACCCATTTTTTCTACATCAACCTGGTTTTCCTGCATCAACCTAGTTTTCATATATCAACCCATTTTTCCAAATCAACCTATTTTTAATCTGTTAAAGTATAATCTCCACTCAATTAACCAATCGAGCATGAACAACATACCTTTCATCCGAATCAACATTAGTACAAGTTGACAAAGTTAAAATTCTGTCAATAGCTGTTACATCAATGTCAACCGGGTGCATCGATTTTTCGGCAAATTGTGTCAACCAATGTTCCCAATCGTTGCCAAATTCCACGTTGGTATACGGAAAATCTACATTTGTCGCATAAAACGAGAAAATTTCCCAAATATAATCGCCGTAAAGTGTGCTAAAACGAATTATCGAGTTTTCGTCAAAAAAGGCACGGTCGCGGTATTTTCGCAAGCTGTGAAACATTATATCTTGGGCTGTGTTATGCCCAAAAATTACTGTGTTTGGGTTGCCATTATATAAATCTGCCATGTAATCCAAAAATACCCAACCTGCCGATGCACGGTTGCGCCAAATGTCATGTGTCAAATAAAAATCGTTGTCCTCCGCTTGAACCACAACATAGTCAATCGATGTTCCGTCAACTATTAAATGTCCGACAATGTCGTCGTTGCCGAACGATTCTCGTAACTGCAAAAAATGCTCGCGCGGTTGCCTTACTGCTTTGGCTAATTCTCCGATTAACTCGGCATCTTCGGTATTTTCAATATCTTCTTCCGATTCAATTTCGGCAACGTCAACTTCGGCAGATAGCAATTCTGTTGAAACTTCTTCTTCGGGCGTTATATTTTGGGATTGGTCAAAATATGTGCCGTCAAAATTTTCGTCTTCGTCAGCAATTTCTTCTTCAACATTGTCAACATTTTCTTCGTCATTTTCGTCATTTTCAGCCGCAGGAAAAGGAACTCGCGCCTCGTTGGATTGCGTAATCGAAAGAATCCGCTCTTGAATATCGCCCCAAAGCAGGAAAATAACAACGCCCAAAAATATTGCCACAATAGCCGCCGCCAACACAATAAACGGTGCATAACTGGCTTTTGTCGCAACTTTTGGCGGTTGATAAACCAAAGGAGCAGGTTCTTCTTCCAAAGGATACACGGCTCGAGGAGCTTGTAAGCCTAATTCTGTGCGTACTGCCGATTCTAGTAACAACGATAAATCCAAATTATTTTTTTTGGCTCGATTAAAAAGCCACGTTGACATAATTGTTTTAACGTTGCTATATTTGCCGTCAAATTTTGCGGTCAAGTTGCTTGTGTTTGCCAAAATTGTAGACGTAAATTGTCCCTCGCCAACGAAAATTTCGTGCGGTAAAGTTGGCTTGTTTATGGGCTTTTCGCGCTGTTCCAAATCAAACAAATACAACGTTAAAATATCGTTTGCAGCGGCTAAAGCAGAGGTTAAATTGTCGCTAACAGTCGAAACCTCGGGAAAATCGGGAAAAGTTACGCTTATTTGCTCGTCTACTGGCGAAAATACTGCTGTATAAACATATTCCAATCCAATCACCTATTTTTTAACGCCAATCAAAAGTTGAATTTATGTAGCGTTTTTGGTGTTTTTCGTAGGGGCGGATAATATCCGCCCGCAAGCCATAACTGGCGGATATTATCCGCCCCTACATTTTTATCAAATGCAATTTTTCAACTGCCGATTCGCATTTTTAATTTAGGTACTGCTGGAAACTCCAACAGTACCTACTATATTTTACAGGGTTTTATTACGCATTTCAACAAATTCTTGCGTTTTTTTCTTGTCGGCAAGTTTTTTGCGACATATCAGAAAAACTCCGATAATTATCAAGCCGCTAAATATTGCCGATAAAGCAATGAAAGTGGGCGAAACTGGCAAAGGTGCATCCTCGGTTCGTGGATTAGGACGAGCCACAACTGGTGCAGGAGTCGCCGCTGGCGGATTTACCGCAACTTGTGGAGGTGGATCCGCTGGTGCAGGTTGCACAACTACAGGTGGATCGGGTTGTGCTGGTGGAGCTGGCGGAATTACAACCTCTTGCGGTGGTGCTGGTGGTGCTGGCGGAGGAGTTGGCTGTTGTCCACCAATTTCAAATGTCAATGGAACTATCGTCATTCCGTATGGATTATTTGCTACATTATTCACAGGAAAATCCTCGCCAATTTCAAATGCAGAAAATCTGTTTGCTCTAAAGCTAACGGAATCGCCTGTTGCAGTGGCTTCCAGTTGCGTGCGAGTGCCGTCTGGGGCAATGTGCCACGCACCAGGATTTTGCAAGCCGCTAACAGGTACAGTTATCGTAACAAAGCCATGTATATTGGGAATCGGCAAATTTCCGTTGAGAAGTTGCACTCTAACTACCATATTATTTTGGTTGACAGCATTCGCCTGTGCAGGAGTCATATCTCCTTGTGTCATGTTTTCGATGCGGAATGCGGCGTTTGCGGCGTTTGTTTGCTGTGCTACCGATTGCGCTGCCAAAGTGTCAAGTTGCAAAGTTCCGTCTGGCAAAACAAATTCCAAAGCATAGCCAGAATTTGCAAACAGTTGAATTGCCTCGGTTGGCATAACTGCTTGGGTTGCTCCGTGCTGATTGCCCAAATAGAACGAAACCGTGTTAGTTATTGCATTGCGAGCAATTTCTTGTACCAAATTGGCGGGCATATTTATATTTACTTGGTTGCCAGATTGGGATAATCCAACGCTAGCACCGTTTACAGTAATATTAGAAGTACCCACGGTTGGCGGAACAGTTCCAGTCGAACGCACAACAAACACGCCCAAAGAGGTTGCATTAAAGTTGATGTTCGCTGCTGCGGAAGTTCCTGTAAGTGGCGTAATTGCACCATTTATTGCCAAGTGATGCACCGTATGAGATACATTAAACGGTGTTGGAATCGTTATATTTACCGAACCTTGCGTTAAGTTGACAATATTATTTGTTCCAGCCATAATTTGCACACGCCGCCAAAAATCGCTACCGACAATAATTGCGGATTGCTGTTGCGGAGTAAGTGCCGCCAAAAGTGGGCTGTCAAATTCTACCACAACTGCACCTGCGCCAACTTGTTGAGCCGCAACGCTTGCAGTGGCAAGTGCCGCCAAATTGATTGTTCCGTTAAAAAAGCGAAACTCGATTGAGCGGTTGACAAATGCGTTCCAAGCAACTTGCGGAGTTGTTACGCTTGTAACGCCGCCGTGATTAGTAACATCTATCAAAATATTTCCAGGAGTTGCACTTATTGCGGAAATCATGGTTGCATCCATGTTAAGTTGCATTTGCGAGCCAACCAACGTAAACGGCACAGTTACGCCATTTATGATAATATGGTTTGTCGCAACGGGCAATCCCGATCTAGCTGCAAATAATCCCAAAGTAGTTACGTTAAAAGTTACGTTATTTGCGGTGGATGTTCCCGATAACGCTGTAGTTACGCCGTTTGCCGCAATGTGCAACACATTATGAGAAACATTTAACGGAGTCGGAATTGTAACAGTTACGTTTCCTTGTGTCAACGCTGCGATATTATTTGTGCCAGCGGTAACTTGAACTCGCCGCAAAATATCCGTGCCAGTTTGCACTGCCGCCTGTTGTGCAGGTGGAAGAGTTGCAAATGCAGGGGTTTCAAACGCAACAGCAACAGGAGTTGTGCCAATTTGTTGGGATAAAATATTGGCAACCGCAAGTTGGTTAAAGTTTACCGTTCCGTTAAAATAGCGAATTTCTATAGGTCGCGAGGTAAAAGCCGCCCAAGCAGCTTGCGGAAACGTTACATTAGATATTCCGCCGTGGTTGGTAACATCTACCAAAACTGTGCCAGACGTTGCATTTATACCAGCAATCATAGCGGCATCTATGTTAAGCTGCATTTGCGAGCCGATTACCGTTATAGGAACAGTAACTCCGTTGATTATAATGCTTGCAGTAGGCGGAGTGCTTGTCGAACGTGCTACTAGCAACCCTAAATTTGTTGTGCCAAAAGTAACATTGCTTGCAGTGGATGTTCCCACAAGGTTATTAACAACGCCATTTGCGGCTATGTGATGTACAGTATGTGGCAAATTAAACGGAGTTGGTATTGTAATTGTGGCACTTCCAGCGGTAAGCAAGCCGATATTATTTGTGCCAGCGGTAATTTGCAAAGTACGCAAAGTATCGTTGCCAACTTGTACCGCAGCCTGTTGCGCAGGAGTCAACGTCAAAAGTGCGGGACTTTCCAGCTGTACAACAACGTTTCCTGCTCCGACAAATTGTGTTGCAATATTATTTACAGCCAGTGCATTAAGATTAACAATGCCGTTAAAATAGCGAATTTCAATATCTCGTGCGGCGAATGCGTTCCAAGCGGCTTGCGGCAAAGATACGCTAGTTATTCCGCTTTGCAACGAGATGTCAATTAAAATTGTGCCGAATGTTGCATTTATTGCGGAAATTTCGGTGGCAGTCATGTTCAACTGCATTTGCGTTCCTATCGTTGTAAACGGGACATTTACGCCATTTACATTGATTGTATTAAGCGGTGGCGGTGGCGGAGTTACTCCAGTGCTTGGCAACTGTGGAAAGAACACAAAACCTGTAGGTTGAGTCCAACCATTGCTAGTATCTGTGCCTGGATCGACTATGTTAAATAAAGATTGCCAATTTCCGCCAATTTGTGGGATTCTTCCCGAATATGGAATTTGGTTAAACGAAAGCCCTAAATCTCGCAAGTTGGGAAAACCGTCAACGCTGAACGCACTTAACAAGTTGCGTTGCAACTGAATCATCGTCATTGCGTTGCTTGCGGGAATATTTATGCTTGTCAAAAAGTTATCAAACAAGCGAACATCTTGCAAATTGTTTGCTCCGTCCAATAAAATGGAGTTAAGCAAATTTTCGGATGCGTTGAGAAGTTGCAAATTGGGCAAATTGCTTAAATCCAAGGTTGCAAGCGAGTTTCTTTGAACAGCAACCTCGTTTAACAATGGCAAGTTTTGGAGATTTGCCGTTGTTAAGTTTCCGCCGTCAAACGCCCACAATGTGGTAAATCGGGGTAAATTGTTAAGTGTAACGCTAGTCAAAGGAGGATTAAAACTTAAATCGAGGTTCACAAAATTATTGTGATTTGTTGCACTAAACGACATTATGTTATTGTTAGCAAGCGAAAGCGATTCTAGTAATGTAAAATTAGCGTTAGTAAGATTGGGAAAAGCCGTTAAGTTGTTCCAATTTGCATCTATTGTGCGAAGTTGATTAGTTGACGGATCGGCAATGTTAAGAGTTGTCAACTGATTTCGCGAAACATCTAAAGTTTGCAAAGCTGGCATATTATTTCCGATAATAACGGAAGTAAGCGAGTTGTTGCTTAAATCGAGGGTTACAAGATTATTTAATGCAGGTGAACCAGTAAAATCGAGTACGCCAACAAGGTTTGTATTGGATAAATCAAGCACTTGCAAACTTGCAGGCAAGCGGCTTGCGATTGTAGTTGCCATTGTTGGGGTTTGTATAAAGTTGAACCCTTGGAAGTTTACTTCACGAAGATTTGGCAATCCGCTCAAATCGGGAAATTCAATCGGTGCGTGTGGGCGATTGATGGTTACTGTTATGCGTTGCACATCTACAAGCCATCTCAATCCCCATAAATCTTCTGCATATAAGGTTTGCATAGTACTGCCTGGCGGAGTTCCGAGTACATCAAGTTCATATCTAGTCAAAGCAGCCGTCATATCGATATTTACGTCTGTTATACCTATTTCAGTACCTGGTATCATTCTCCACACTTGAGGATTTGTCGATGGTGCATTCCAAGGAGAATCCATTTCAGCAGTAGTATTATTGTGTAACCAATATGCTAATGTTTGTCCTACTTCATTGGGGAAAAAAGGTGGTGTTCCCAAAGTAGCCTCAACCCGAACAGCACTAGCAAAAAAAAGCGAAAAGCAAAGCACAAAACCGAGAGTAAGCCTTAAAAATAGCGGTTTGTGGCTAGTTATTCGAATGACCGGG
>JGI24700J35501_10930397_pt1 | contig 13610 bp, 10 predicted proteins | sample TergutTh196P1_FD_35501 | JGI IMG/M metagenome (IMG submission 35501) | reverse complement strand
ATTAAACATGCTGACAGACACGGTTCTTCATTCTGCTTTACTTTTATGGACTGTCATGCAGAGAATGAGTAGCCCATATGTTTTCCTGCATTTGTCAAAACAAACAAATTAAAACCATTTTGAATAGTGAAATGTACTGATTTAATAGGCAATGGATCTGTGTCAGTGAGGTGTTAAGGTCTTGCGTACCACTGCCGTTGTAAAGCATTCTGATATAATTTATTTATGATGATTTTTTGCAGAATTTGGCACCAGCAATGTTGTTGTGTCATTACTGTTCTGTAATGCTCAGAACACATGCATCTTAAATCCCAATCAACACTAACAGTTGAACTACAATCTTTTATTGTTTTCTTTCTCACTCCAGGATTGTACCTTAAGATTAAAGCGTTATTTTGTAGTTCTGGCTTTCTTGTTGATCAGGTAAAGATCTCTACTATGCTTCGAGCTTTTGGTCCAGTGCTGGAAGAGCATTCAGTTTACTTTTGTGATGCTGATTGTGATAATGACGTACATAATGGAGTCCATGACTTACAGAGGGACTAAACGGGGCTGAATAAAGTAATGGAAAGCCTTAGTCAAAATTGATAACAACTGGGATGAACCTAGGTCCCTTGCATGAGACGTGCTTTTCTTGCAAACAGCAGGCTCATTGTACATTGCTTCTCTTTGCTTGCTAATTCTTATTCTGACTTCTCGGTCAGTTTTCAGAACAGTGAGGTGGAAGTTATTCAGCTGTTAACTCTTTTTAGTAGAGGTAGCTGCTTTTTGTAAGCATCTATTGGTAGTCAGGTGGCATTGTATGCCTGTGTTTGCACGAGCACTGATTTCAGAGGAGGGCGCCTGCAAGTTGTCATGACTTTGCCCAAGGATCAGCATAGTCTAGTTTTGGTTCAGCATGACACCACGGTTTCTGTGTGGAACACAATAACCTCCACCAAGGCGGGGGAGGTGGCAATACTACAACGCACAATTCATTCACTGGGTCAACAACTCAAGTGTTTTGTGGATTATCATTGGGTGAGATTGTAGAAACATGTTGAAAATGTTGATTCATGCCGGAATCGGAAGTTTTGAACTGCTGAGTGCTACTGTAAGAAGCTGAGTTGTGTAATGCCGTTAAGGTCAACCCATGTTTGAGTGTTAGTGAAGGAGAAAGTAAAAAAGACTGGTGCATTCCAGGATTGAAATTACAACAAGAGCAGAAAGCCGTTACTTCATTATGGAGTACGCTTCTTTTCCAGATGTGTTCGTGCTGTTTTGCATATCTCATTGGTCTTCATGTTGATTTACTGCAGGCACAAATCTATTGTTTTGCTGTGGTTTGCATTACAGCTACCACACTGCATAGTCACAAATTATTTCCCATTGATTTATGTTATATATGTTCTGTATTAATGAAATATTTACAACGAAATTTTTAGATTGCAATAGATCTCTGGTTAAAAAAAGTACACAAAATTTTTATGCGCAGAACATTTATGGGAAATGTATAAGCACTATCTGAGCTTTATTTAACTTTGTCATTATACTGACACACTACTGGAAGACTGTGAACTAAGGATGGAAAGAAGACTTGTGTAATATGAGGTTCTAACTGCACTTACTATGAAAAAGACTCTTTTCAGGGATGTGACACTGCGTGTTCTGGCAGACAGTTACCATTCAGAGGAACCCACTGGCTCCATCTAGAGTGTATAAGGTATTCTTAATGCTGGGTTCCTCTCAACATTGATAAGTGTGTACTAGTCTAATTGGTTTTCACAACCTGGAAGACAGTATTCTGCATTTAGTATAAGTGTCTCACTCTCAAATACAAAAGGCAGGTTTCAGGCTGTGGAATTGCTTGCTTAGAAATAAATTCAGCAGCTGCACACTAAATGTCACAGCACCCATCTGTGCATATGTACCATGCACGTTTTAGCATTTTTCTTTATTGTTGTGAGAAGGGTTGAGAATCATAATTCATCATTGCAGCCTATTCTTAAGTACAAGACAGTATAGAGGGAAATGGATTGCCTTTCTGAAATTAATAAATGACTTTAAAGTATTAAATATATTTCTCTCAGTGTATAATGTTTCTTTTAATATTGTACTTTTTTCCATGAAATTTATATTGTGTATAATAATACATACACTGTAAAATTTTTCGTTCTGACCAGATGGACTGGATTGATGTGTGTACAATATAGAGCGTACAAAAATCCATCTGTAAAGTAATTCATCATATTGAACTCTTGCAGTATTTACGTGATGCATGCCCTGTTTCATTGAAGTCGTTTGCTGTTTTTATTTTGTTGAGTTTGCACAAAATAGCTAGAGTCTGAACTGGAAACTCCACCAGGATTCATGACAGTGAAATTTTGCTGATATACTCCAGGGTTTTTACTGAAGTTGCTTTTCGTCCATGTACCATGTGTTAGGCCACTCAGTTTCAGGATTTCACGCTTATATTTACTTAAAGAAGTTTGCATTAAAAAGCCATTACCTGAACACACAAACACAGGAGAGATGTGATGAAGTTTAATAATTTCATGAACGTTATGTAGGTATATTAAAATTCCTAAAACATTATCTACACTTTACACATATAACATTTACGCCCAGAATTGGGTGCCATAATCTTGAAATTACAAAGAAATATTACAGATGTTTTTAAGAGTAACACCTGCCACATTGTCCAGCTTCTGCCTGTTCCCAAATGAGTTTTCATTTATGCTTTTGTTTCCACAATGATCAGTTTTTGTGTTCAGTCAATTTCCTGCATCATTATTTTTCAGGAGTAATTTCCAGATGGAGTAATCATACAATGGCCTTGTGTCTTTATTGAAAATAGTTTATAACTTTTATGAATCTTGCTTTCCACATATATGAAAACCATTTTAAGCCAATACCTTGTTCCCATGTTATTTTCTTGTAAGCTAATAGAAGTTCATGATTATCTGTGGATGATGCTTTGATGAAGATTCTGCAATGGTTGTAGTGCCTTCCAGTGTTCACAAGATAGACTATGGAAATTCATGGTAGCCCATCTCATCCTCCTACATAATCATCATTCCATAGTACAAATAACTCTCATTGGAGTTGTTTATTACATTAAAAAGCACAAGTTACAAACAGAATTCATAGAACTGCATAGTTTTCTAATCCTGTAGAACTTGTTGGTTTGTTAGTAGCATTTTATTTTATTTTTGCAAAGAATTGATTAAATACAGATTCCATCAGAATTAAATTTGCCAAATTTAATCTTGCAGTTATGCTAAGTTGACATGTAAATAATTGTTTATTTGAATGCATTATTTCATTGGTAGTTGTGTTATGAACTAAGTACCAAATTTCACATGTCATGCAGGCTCCAGTGATTCATTAGTTGTTACTGAGAGCTAAAGAATTTGCAAAAATATTGCCTGTATAAAGTTGAAGGTAATCACCATATATCATATCAGGACCCTGAAATATGTGTTGGTAGTGTCACTCACTCTTCACAAGTTCATGCATGTACCATGTTACACCTGATTATAGTAAACTGGAAGGTATGATATTAAGGTGGCTTCCAGTGCTGTAACATCCATTGGTCAGCTGGTTCAAAGCTGAAATTGGGGCGAAGCAATGAGACAAATGGCATTGTGGTCTAACAAGCATACTTTTTTTTCCTGGAGTGTGACAGTAAACTAAAAGTGTAGTAGCTGGGTGAATACATATAAATGGAGCACTTCCATGATGTACACAGATATAAATTAATTCATATTGTGTATAGGTAATAGTTCGTGCCTTAAAATTTTCTCTTTCTCGGTGTACACTTTTAAGATCAGATGTTAAGTCTATTCTTAGATGAAACAAATATATTTTATGTTGTTCCTCCATAGTTCCTAAATATACTGAATAACTGAGATTATTCTGACAGACAAATACTGTCCTTCTCAGCAGTCCACTGAGATGTAAGCATGGAGAAGAAAAACTCTTCCAGTCATTCAGATCATATGTGATATCTGGTTCATAGGAATGTCAGTGAAAAAACACTGACACATAGTAGAATATGGACTAAGTATAAGTGGTTTGATTCGTCTGGAACTTTAGTAAGCCGTAACTTCTCATATGCCACAACTTTTATGGTATAGTACAGGTTCTCTTCATCATCTCATTAGCTTTACAGTACTTATCTTTTAATTATATTTTGGTACCAATCAGTGAAAGTTCACATTAACTTGTGGAAACCCTGTTGTTGCTACAGGGCGTTCTGACATATGAAACTCAAAACAAAGACAAAACGGCTTAGCATTTCTGAACCATTTAGTATGGCTAAAGATACTGTATGAGCTCACTGATTTGAATTTGTGTACATTGGAAAAGATTATTTTCCATAATAAGGTATTAACGGTCGTATCCGAAGGCTATGTGTGTTAGTGCGAAAACCTACAAATACACACTGGTAAACTTAATACTACTGTAACTACAAGCCCTGGTGGATGAGTAAACGAATATATTTTTTATATAAAGGGCTGTGAAGTTTTGGCAGCCATTTACTACTGTTAAAACTTGTAGAGCGTAGTGCAGACTGTATGTACCGCCTGTTTTAATATTATACTTGTTAGGAAATGTCCGCAGATGGTAACATTTGTTGGCACGTTCGCTTTGCCTGTGGCCCAGTCCCTTTAAATCCGTCACTGTTTTCAGGAGGAACACGATGCGAGTATTTGAAATGTGATTTCCCTTCTTTTACACACAGACGCTTCGTTTAACAACAGACGTACAGTCGATTATAATCGATATATGAGAAACATCATATTTCTTGTTTATCCCGTAAACGGTGAGATTTTCAATCGTTCATACCCGACTCTTGTTCGGAAGTGGTTGTTTCTCTTTCCACTGCTTTCCGATATCCGAAGGAGCGTAGCTCTGAAACATTGGTAGAATGATACATAGCACGGGAAAGCCGAGGTCGCCGGAGAAAACGTGCCCCAGTACCACTTTGTCCATCACCTTTCAGAGGGACTGGTCAAAGACCGAATCTGGGCCTCCGCGGTGCGAGACCGGCGACTGACCGCCTGGCCGCAGTTGTTAATCACTACCAAACTAGATGATCTGTGATCACTACCAGGTTTTCCCGCCTGGCTCGTTGCTCACAGAGAAAATCATAACAACCAATCACATGTGTGTACTTAGATCGTCATGTAAAGAGCTTGACATTTTTGTACAATTGTAACCAGAATCAGAACATGTCACGAATTTTAGTAAAAATCCCGAATATGGAAATTCACGAAAAGCCGTACGGTGTGAGTTGCGCTGTTCCACGCGGACGGACAGACAGAAGGACAAGACATAACATGCATGACGAGGCAAATAATCGCTTTTCGCAACTGCTTTGCGAGAGCGCCAAAAAACTGCATTTTGCCCACATAATGTGTTCCATGTGATGCTCAGAATATCATTTATTCAAAAGACGGCGTTAACCAGATGGTCTTTGTCTTGGAGAAACACTCTGTTTTCTGTGACGTATGAACTGAATTTTTACATGTTGTAAGTAACTTTTATGTCTGAGTGGGTTAAAATCTTCAGCATTTACCTGCATTCACACAGTTATTCCATTTAAACTTCACAGAACTCTCACAAGCCTCTAAGTTTGGGGTCCCTCTCTATTTCACCCCACCCAGTATGCTTATTTTACTTTGTATTTATAGTATAGGTGCCTGTTCCAAAAAATTGTGTCCTTTGGTCATATTACTGTCCTCTGGGCTGTAGAGGTGAAGGTAAAGTTGTCGCTCTGCGTGCCATGAAGATACAGGGGGTGTAGAGGTACAGCTCCATTCATTCTTAACCTCAACACACGGTGGAGGTGAATGGTGAGCTTCATGCCCTGGTTGCTTTACCACTAGGGAAAGAGCCCCTGGTACCTGTAAAATAGGAGGTCGGCTGGTCTCCATACCCATTGCTCATGTGTTTCAAAGCATCCATTTCAAATTTGTTAATTGAGTAAATTTCCCCTCTTGTTGTGAGTATATTCTGGTTTATTTCTATATCTTTGGCAGCAGGCTCCAATTTTTGTCATTTAGTCGGGGTAGTAAGGACTATACAGAAAACATTAGACTTTGGATGTATTAAACTGAGTGTGCTGTTATTGATGTATTGAGAAATTTAACTTGGCAGAAAGTAAGTATCTCCTATTTAGTGGCTGTGGGTCCCTGCTGTGACAATGTCCCACCTCTCTTTCTTATTCTGTTTACTCTGACCTCAAAAGTAGAGTTGTGGGGCAACCTACACCCAAGGCAGTATGAAGTTTGTGGCTCCCTAAAAAGTAATTGAGATGTTTAATTTCTTGATGCTATTGTTTGTGTATCAGTACTGCATTTAGGTGACCAGTGAAACACTGTACATTCCGCTGACTGCTGTAACTGCTTGCTTTTATTCTGTAACTTACTCTTTATTTCAAAGAGAAGCTCACAGCTGTACACATAAGGGTGTGTAGGATACAATATCAGATGTACACAATGAAGTACTTTAATAGACAGATGTAAATGTAATATGTATATGAATTATGTTAATACATATTTACTGAAAATTTTTACAAATTCTCATCAAAATGTGAATGTTTTGAAATGTGAGATACATGAGATGTGAATACGTTTGGGACCTGTTGCTCCTGAAGACACGGAATTGTTCTCTTGACTGTGCACCCTTGAAGAACATTCTTTAGAATGTGATTGGTATCCCTTTAAGTAGGATTCATTTCATTATCATAAGTATGCACAAGGTAATTTGTTGTTAGGTGTTTTGTGTCTTTAACAGTCCATCTACAGTATCATATGTTTTGGATGAGAGTGTTCTTTTGTTGTCTGCTCTTTGTTCATGATAGTGATTGGTTCCCAGTTTATGGTCCCATCCCCCTGTTGAAACAATGACCAATGGATGAGGGTTAGGAAGTCTCACTTCTGACAATAATGGATTCTTCCCGCTAAGGTTCTCGATATATTCATTGATGCCATAAAGATGCTTGGTCTTAAGGTTGTCATATCATTAAAATTGGCCACCATTTATTGTAGCTGTCAGAAGTTGCAGGTATTGGTTCCCCTAGCCTAAGCTCAGTTGAGATGAGAAGGGGAGAGGAGGAAGAGGAGGTGGAGGAATCTAGAGGCCTTCGATACTTGTTAACCACTGTTGCCACGTCCGAAGTTGACTGCCTTCTTGTTGGTTCGTAAAACGTGTTACGCTGCATCAGTCGTCGGGTGTCGTTGTTTCAGTCTGTCACATATTTAGATAATTGGTGCGTGCACTTGGTGACAAGCAGAATAATTGTTTCAGTATTAATTTGAAGATAAATATAAATTGTCTGTTTCTTTGATGTAAAAACTGCATATTGGCAACAATGCAGTTGTGTGACTAGTGGGAAGGCCTTGGAAAGCCTGGAACGTGACGGGCAGTAGGGCGGGCTGTGCTGGTTGTCTGGAGTATTCATGGGCGAGACGGTCATCCCAGTGGGGTATCACGACTGTTGCCGCAGGGGATTATGGGAAATAAAGCATTGAACGCTAGGTCTCTTCTTGGCAACCCTTGCTTGAACAACCCCAGGCCAAACTATTGTCTCATCTCTGGTGTTTGCTGTGGCAACACGGCAGCCATATTGCGTGCTGCTGCCGCTGCCTCCTCGGTTCAAGGATTGTGATTGGTTTTTGCTGTGGAAGTGTTGGTACCAAGCAGTGTTAGACTGTAGAGCTGTAAGCAGCTTGATTCGGCTTGAAAGACTGCTGTAATGTAGTTGTTGACTGGATGGAGGACGCAACCCAGAAAACAGTTTGCGTGGAGGCCAGCCGTGCACACCAGCACTCCTCGGCTTCCTTTCTTGTGGTGATTGAATAGCAGCATTGACTGTCAAAAGGAGTAGTTGTACATAAATTTTGTGAACTGCAGTGATTGTTGTGTGTTATGTGCTTTCTCACAATAGAATGGGGTTACTGGAATACCTGTAAAAAGTGCTAAAACTGAACATGCCCATAAACTTGTGAATACTGTGCAGTGAAGTAGACATTTTAAAGTTGAGGTATGTATAACACTGCATGTCAAAATGCAATTTCATTGAAGAATGAAACAAAATAAATAGATATGTGATGGATATATTGTTTATTCTGCCGCAGCCTGGCCAGGGACAGGTGTGAAGAAAACCACTAAGCATGGTATTATTAATCATCAGTTGTTTGGGATATTTTCAAGCTAAAAGTTGAGGACTGTCAAAAATCTTGTATGATTAATAGTTTTTCTTTCTCTGAATAACAAACGTAGAACTTCTGGAAACATTTTGAAGACACTTTGGTGTTTCCATTATGTACAAATAATAGATATGATAAAAATGTTACATTTTTCCCCTTATTGTTATATTTTTATAGTAAATTTTTAATATTCTTACTATCATGCCCATAATCTTGAGCAGTATTATATTCACATTCTGTGCGATTATTCACTTATATTACATTATGTGTGCCCTACTGCAAATTATATGTTTAATTTTACCACTTTTGTGTTTGACGGAACTTCACCCGCCTTTTATTTCACAAACACTTCGGGATGGAACACCTCAAGTTCAAAAACAGTTGTGTTTGATTTGTACTTTTATGCTGATTGTATGAAGGGGGATGAGATTAGCAGGATGTGATGCACGTGTGAGGGACAGGAAATACTTATTGCATATAGTTTGCAAAACCTGGAAAAAAAAGGAAACTTCCGAGACCTAGAGTGTAGAATGGAGTATGAGTTTATATAGATCATATAAAAATAGGGTATGTCATGAAGTGGACTCACCTGGCTGGGTATAGAGATCAGTAATGCATTTCTATAAACTTACAGGGCCTGTATAATGCAGGGAATTTCTTGACTAGCTGTGTGACTGTTAGCTTTTCAGTAAGGACTCTTTTCCATCATTTTAGTCCATTCTTAGGTTGTTTAATGATGTCACAGCAGTTGCTAAGTTCAGACAGGTGGTACAATAATTTGAAATGTGATCATCACTTATTTCATGGTACCATGCTTTAATTTGTATGAATGAATTAGAGAGAATTTTAAAGCTATTGTTCAACTCTGGTCAAGCTCTTCTTTCTTTCTGTGTAGTTGGATGTGATCATTACTACCTTCTTCTTCCTTATATGAATAATGAAAAACATCAGAATGATTGGTTCTGACTAGATTTTGTATCATACATCTCCTGAATTGAAGGCGTATGAAGTACTATTGTGGCAGTATGCTTAGTAGGGTCATTGTGAACAGTGATTTTATAAAGATGAGGGAAAATATCATGGAGCTATTGGAAAACTCATTCAAAAACTTTTATTAGTGTGGTGGATGCCAGTTACCATTTTACAGACTATCTGAATATGAGTTACATACCCCAGTAGAGCTGTAAATTCAATTGATTTGACCCATATGTTATACAGAAAGAAGTTTGAGGGTAGAACGTACTTTTTTTTATGTTCAGGGACCATGTAAAGCACAGGCAATATAATATGACTGGAAGCACTGCACATCATATGCATTGATCATTTACTTGCTCCATGCATATGAGATATATGTATGTATTTTATTTAAAATACACATTTTTCTGATGTGATGTGCTGGTATACTTCCAATGAACACTGCTTTCACTGTTATTTTCCTCCTATTCCTTCCCCCCATTATCTCTCTCTCATGCTTTGTCAAGACATGGGATTAAATTAACAACAGTTTTCATCCCTTCGCTGATACTTGAAGGCAGACTGTGAAGTGGGAGTCTTTTGTTAAAATTTCAGTGGCAAATGTCTTACACAATAGTAGTAGGAGGGAGCAAGATTGGTCCTGAATAAATTTCCTCCTAATGGAAGTTGGAAACAAGATGGAGGTTCAGGGGGAACAAAGGTAGACCGACATGCCGACTCAGGTTGGCTTGGCAGGTGTGGTCAAGGGGTTGGGGGATACTAACCCAGGAAGCAATTAATTCTAGGGGGAAAAAAGAGAGAGAGGAGAGACTGTTTAGAAAGTGTGCTGAAAGCTGGGACTGTTGCTACAGTTTTAGATCCTCCGGATAATGTCTGTTGGACTGTATTTATTTCTGCCGCATATGCTGGCAACCAACTTCCCCCCAGTTGTTAATTCAGGGGAGAACAGAAAACTTTTCTGCTGGTATGGGAAGCATGACACAGCAGAACCAAATGCACTAACATACCTGATACTGAACCCCCCACTCCAGAATTTCTCATCGTACTCTGTTTCACATTTCTGTTAACTTCTTTAGGTTTTGTCTTGAATGTTAGACACTAGGACTACAAATTGTGTTGTGACTGATTAAATTGAATATTTTGTTTAAAGCACGACCTTGTTTTTGTACTTAATGCCATTCGCTCTATTGTATTTGTTTGGTGTGGGGTACTTTAATTTTATGCAAGGATGACTGGTGCACAGCATACATTTTAAGAACACAGATTGTCTTACAACACGTACAAAAAGTTCATACCTGTTTTCATTAAACATGTTGAAAATGTATGTAGAATTACAGAAAGAGTCAGCAAAGCTAAAGCAGTTACAGTTTGTTCGCAAAGTATGTGGTGACTGTCTCATTGCATCAGATTGTTTCATTGCTCAGGAAGTCTCATTTTTGAAGATCTTCTCCACTGTCACTGTCCTTTAGTTTTATACTGTAGAGTCTGTTTGGCATTCTTTCATCACTTGTTCCCACCAAAAGTTTTACCCATTTTTTGGGTGGGTCATATATTTAGTTTTGTTACTGTGGACATTATCAGTTTGTTCCTGTCTTCATACTTCATATGGTCTAATCTAATGCAGCTTTAATTATTTTCTGTCTGCTGACTGTATTCTGTTTATGGTTGTTGCTACTTGAATTGCCCAGTACTTTCTTCCACGTAGTTCAGTTGGCATTGTTGTTTCCTTATAAAATGTCAGCTTTGTTTCATTATTGTTTTTGTCTTTAAGTTTCCTTTAAGGTAGAGGTAAAGTTGTCTGTAGACATGCCCTGAAGGCGTATAGGGTGAGTAGGGGTATAGCTCCACTCATTTTTAATGTTGGTATGAGTATGCAGCTTCACACCCCAGCCTCTTTATCACCAGAGATAGAAACCCCATTACCCATTGAATAGGAGGCTGGGTTGGACCCCAGAGGCCATTTGCGTGTTTTGGAGAAGAGCAGAATTTCTTGCCCCTACCGGGAATCGAATCCAAGGTCATCCCGCCCATAACTATCTAAAAGTCATTCAAATTGAAGCCATTCATAAGTTAATGAAGGACAATTTCTTCAGTCAGGCTGTAAGATATATTTTTATGGGGTGATAAAAAAGGTTGTGAAAATAGAATTGAATTACTTTTTTGTTGTTTTGTTGGCAATGATGAGAAGTGCTCAAATTCCATTTTCTTCTTGATTGCCTGACGCTGTTGCAGCTGTGTTGTTGTTGAATGATTTACTGGCTGTAGAAAAGAGTGCAGAAGTCTGCGCAATTCAAGTCATACATTTCACAATAAATTGTAATGTAAAAGAACAAGTAAATTAGGAAATTATGAGAGCTGTGTTGCATTGAAAAACAATGGTTCATCTTTGGCAGATTCTTGAAGTTATGTCTAACATGTCATTTGTAAGACTTATGAAGAGAATCATTGCTTCAAGGCTTGTTTCTTTCTTCTATATTGCAGTGTCAGAGGACTATAATGCAATTTGTACAAGGATGAGATTAAAAAATCATAAAGGAATTTGTAATTTTCTGCCACTAATATCAGGAGCTTTTATTGCCACATTGTGTCTTGTTCCCTGTCCATCCTAGGTGAATATGTTGTCAAGACTAGTGGTATTGCTGATGAGCTGAGCAGCAGTGGCAGTGCTCTGGCTGAAGAAGAGCCATCATCTCTCATTGATCTACCAGAGTTTTCCTTAGAAGAAGCACTGCAACTTGTTGGCTTGGATGAAGATTCTACAGAGGTAGGCAACATGCAGTCTCTGAATTATTGTTCTTGAAGTGGTGTAAGGACAGCAAGAACTGTCTCGAAATGTGATTGTAATGCTCATGTCATAGGCACATTTGTAGCATGTCTGGGTTGCAACCAGTTGATATCTATTTCTCACCATGTATTAATTTTGTTTCACATGAAATTTAATGCCTGGCAGGGTCATCGCAGATTATTATTATTATTATTATTATTATTATTATTATTATTATTATTATTATTATTATTATGACAGCGGTAGTAGTGGTGGTGGTGGTGGTGACAATGATGAATAAAAATGTTGGAAATCAGTGATGGTTATTAGAGGATATTCAGCAGAGCAAAAGAGTGAACAATTATCTGGTTATACCCAGATCCATCTTAAATTATGACTCCACTTGCTTAGAAAGGTGGTGCTCTTGGACCACAGACTTTGTGAATCTGCAACATATTTACATTACAATGGGAATTTGATTAGTGAAACTTATTAATTACTCATGTTAGGTTTCATTGATTTCTTACTGTTTTATATTGGAGTGGGAGAGATGAGAACTGCATATGAAATTATAGTTGTGAAACCAGAATGGAAGGGGCGACTTGAAAGACCTAGAATAATATTTAGCTTTGTCTTGGAAAAATAGTTTGTGCAGACTGAATTGTCTGGTTCAAGATGCTGACCAGTAGTGGGCCCTTGTGAACAAAGTAACAATGTATATGTTCTGTAAAATGAAGAGGAATTTCTTTACCAGCTCTGTGACTGTTGGCCTTGTAGTGGGGTCATCTGTGATAAGATAGTTTAGTCTGGTAAATGATGACCGGTGTCTTGGTATAAACTGCTGCTTCCATTGTCTACTTTGAAGCTGCCTCTGCCTTCTACTATGAAGTTGGAGGTAGCAAGTTTCAAAAAAATTCATAACCCCTTACCAGGCTGCATGGTGTCATACCTGAGAAGAACACAATCCAAATCTTCAGAGTCATCTAAACATCATATTTTATATAAGCTGCTCAAGAAACGTTATGGTGTCTTAGTTATTTAGGGAATTCTTGATTAATACTTGTGATTGAACCATCTACATAGGTAGGCCATGTTCCAAGGAAACTGGTAAAAGTGTTCGATATGAGTGTAGCAAACTCCCTTGTAAGTTGGTTCCTTGTCTGACCAAAATCTTGTTCCCAACTGTAAAGTCATTCATTTTGTTATGTGAGCGCATACAAAAAGCGATAAAACGCAAAGCTGATAACATCTTTTGGGTGTGTCTTAGAACTACTTGTGTTGAAGCATGACTAAATCCATGCTGAAAAACATGGCATGAAATTTTGTTATGGCCAGGTAATAAAGTCAGAGTATGAAATGTAAGTGTTACTCTTTGTGAGACATTGTGATATGTCTGTAACCTCTGTTAATTATTGCTGAGTCCCTTTTGTTTCTTTGTAGGATCCCCATTGCTCAGTTGCCACCCTCAGAAGAGAGGATAGCCCTTGAAAAATATTTGTGTAAATGTAGTAGGCATTATTTTGATAAACTTGAGGTGTTCCATCCCGAAGTGTTTGTACAATATAATGGGGTGAAGGTCAGTCAAACACAACAATAGTAAATGCTAAAAATATATAATGTGTAATATGAAAGCAGGGCTACATGTTTCGACTCTACTGAGTCATCTTCAGGCC
>JGI24700J35501_10930398_pt1 | contig 13612 bp, 11 predicted proteins | sample TergutTh196P1_FD_35501 | JGI IMG/M metagenome (IMG submission 35501) | reverse complement strand
CAGAGCCCCCACGACCTTAAGCGCCCCATTTGCGGCGTACGTATCTTTCAAGATAGGTTAGAGCCCGGTCTAGAGCGTAGCCCATTGAGCCTATTAGAACTATTCCAGCCATTATTAAATCAGAACGTAGGTTTTGGCGAGCATCGTTGATTAGGAAACCTAAGCCCGATTGAGTGCCCATCAATTCGCCCGCCACTAGGAATATCCAAGAGGCGGTTAGAGCGGAATGTAAACCGTGAACTAGATGAGGAAAAGAAGCAGGAATAATTATCTTGATGAGCGTCTGAAAACGATTAAGCCCAAAATTGGCAGCCACAAAAAGATAAGAGCCGCTAACATTGTTTACAGCCGATACCGTGGCAATTAACATGGGGAAAAAGCCAGCCATTGCAATTGTAAAAATAGCGGGCGCATCTCCTATCCCAAACCATAACATGATGAAAGGTAGCCAAGCAATGGGCGAAATTGGCTTTATCAAAAGCACAATAGGCTCAACCAATCGCCACAACGACCCAACCCAACCAAATATAACACCCAACACGGCAGCCAACGAGCAAGCAATCAGGTAGCCCACTAAAAATCGCCAAAAGCTAACCCAAACATGACCAAATAGCCAACCGTCGGTGAAAAGTTCAGCAAGTGCTAATGCTACCCTGTATGGCGACGGCATCAAAAATTCAGGTTGTCTGCCGATTACAATAAACGCCTGCCAGAGCAAAATCAAAATAGCTATGCTTGCCGCAAAATTCAATACCTTCTTAAAACGCCCCATAAATATCACAAATAAGCCTTTCACGTATGTTTCCTAAAGTATCATCTATATTATATCCTAAATTTCCAAATTTGACTAGGAAAAAAATAAATAATTTGTCAACGGGTTTTTTTTTTGCTATAATATGTGTTGATATAAAAAATTAGGAGGTTTGGTTATGGAAAAGAAAAAAATTGGAATACTGACAGGCGGAGGCGATGCACCTGGCTTAAATGCCGTGATATACTCAATCGTGCGGGCGTGTAGCCAAGATTACGACATAATAGGCTATCGCTTTGGTTATCGTGGGCTTTATAATAACGACTTTATGCCCCTCGACTTTACAACGACATCGGGGATTTTGCATAGGGGCGGCACGATTTTGTATAGCTCGAACAAAGACAACCTTTTTAACTACACGTTGGAAGAAAACGGGCAGAAGGTCAAAAAAGACGTGTCTGACGTAGCTATTGCCAACATGAAAAAGGAAAACGTGGACGTTTTGGTTGTTCTGGGCGGGGACGGCACTCTGACCAGTGCACGCGACTTTGCTCGCAAGGGCGTAAATGTTATCGGCGTACCAAAGACTATAGATAACGACTTGGCTTGCACCGATTCTACTTTCGGGTTTGACACTGCCGTTAATATCGTGGTGGAAAATTTGGGCAGATTGCACACCACTGCAGAGAGCCATCATAGGGTAATGGTCGTAGAGGTAATGGGACGCTCGGCGGGCTGGATTGCCTTACACGCAGGAATAGCGGGCAGTGCTGATATTATCTTGATTCCCGAAATTCCCTACTCTTTGGACAAGGTCATCGAGAAGATTAAGGATCGAGAGGCGGAGCAAAAACATTTTACAATTATTGTCGTAACCGAGGGTGCAGCCGAAAAGGGCGGGCAAGCCGTGGTAGGACGTATTGTAGAAGACAGCCCCGATGCTGTGCGTTTTGGCGGGATCGCCGCAAAATTGGCACATGACATAGAGCAATGTGTCCCCAACGAAGTTAGGCATTGCACATTGGGGCATATCCAACGAGGCGGCAACACGTCTGCATTCGATCGTCTGCTGTCTGTGAGATACGGCGTAAAAGCCGCTGAAATGATTGCCAAAAAACAATTTGGTAACATGGCTTGCTTGCGAAACGGCGAAATGGACTTTGAAAGCCTTGAGGTTGTGCTTGGCTCTTCCGCTACTGGCAGCACCGCTATGGGACTCAGCAAGCGAGTAGACCCCAACCACGAACTGGTTAGGGTTGCCAAAAGTGTAGGTATCTCACTAGGCGATTAGAGATGTTACAAAGATTCACACATTTGCACGTATATTCGGAATATAGCCTATTAAGCAGCACGGCGAGGATTAACGACCTTGTGAAACGGGCGAAGGAACTAGGTATGTCGAGCCTTGCCCTGACCGATTACAACGTAATGTACGGCATTATCGATTTTTACAAAGCAGCCCAGAATATGGGAGTAAAGCCTATTTTGGGCTGTGAAATCGATTTGGGCGAGGATAGTCGTCTTGTTTTGCTTGCTGAAAATATCGAGGGATACCATAACCTCATCAAATTGGTTAGCCTGTCGAAATCGGACGACAAATTTCAGCTGTTACGCCAGTATTCCGCAGGTTTGATTGCCATTGCAGCCAATCCGACACTAGAAAATTTGAGGGAAATTTTCCCCGTTGGGAATCTTTTTGGAGCATTACAAAATAATGCGACTCTGGCACAGTATGAAAAATTAGAGCGACTAGGCTACCCAATCGTCGCCACAAACCCTGTCCGCTACATATATCCGCAAGATGCCCATTCTCATGCCGTGCTTATGTGCATAAAAGAGGGAAAAACCGTGGCAGAACGGCAAGGGCTGCCCGCTGATTTTTACATGAAATCCCCCGAAGAGATGGCGGAATTATTCTTGCCTTTCCCGCAAAAAATACTCGAAAATACGCAAAAAATAGCCGACCGTTGCAATGTAGAGCTGGAATTTGGCAAGTATAAATTACCCAAATATCCGCTAACGGACGATTTGGGCAAAAATGCCTTTTCGTATCTGCAAAAATTATGCGAGGATGGTTTACAGGTTCGTTATGGGAACGATGTGCATCAGGCTCGTTTAAGCTACGAATTGCAAACGATCGAGACGATGGGCTTTGTGGATTATTTTTTGATTGTCTGGGACTTTGTGAAATTTGCAAAAGATAACGGGATTGTCGTGGGGCCTGGTCGTGGCTCGGCGGCTGGGAGTTTGGTTGCGTATGTATTAGAGATTACAGACGTTGACCCCATGAAATTTGGGCTGATGTTCGAGCGTTTCCTCAATCCCGACCGCATCTCCATGCCAGATATTGACATAGATTTTTGCTACGAAAGGCGGCAGGAGGTCATCAACTATGTAATAAAGAGATACGGGGCTACTCACGTGGCACAAATCGTAACCTTTGGGACGTTAGCGGCAAAGGCGGCGATTCGAGACGTTGGGCGGGCATTGGCTATGCCTTATCCCGATGTCGATCGCATAGCCAAGCTGATTCCCACTGAATTAGGGATTACACTTGCACGGAGTCTGGAGCAGAATCCAACCCTTAAAAACGCATATTTGCGGGAAAAAACAAGCAAAAGACTTATCGATATGGCAATGGCTCTGGAAGGCTTGCCACGACACGTATCAACACACGCTGCCGGAATCGTTATTTGCGACTGCCCTGTAATAGAATACGCCCCGACTTTTCAGCATATGGGCAATATTCATATGACACAATTTCCCATGAATACATTGGAAGAATTGGGTTTGCTTAAAATCGATTTGCTGGGTTTGCGAAATTTGACGATTATCCACAATGCCGTTTCGCTGGCGAAAAAGGCGGGGGCTAATATTGATTTGAACAGGATAGACTATAACGATGCGGGCGTTCACAATATGATTTCGCAGGGCAAAACGGACGGGCTTTTTCAACTGGAAAGTGCAGGAATGAGGGCATTTTTACGGGAACTACAGCCTCGTTCTTTGGAAGATATAATCGCCGCCGTGGCTTTGCATCGCCCAGGACCTATGGATTTCATTCCAAAATATATACAGGGTAAACGAGACGGGAATCGCATAACATACACACACCCCTCTCTGCAACCGATTTTGGCAGAAACCTACGGCTGCATCGTCTATCAAGAGCAGGTAATGCAAATTGTGCGGGACTTGGCGGGCTTTACCTTGGCACAGAGCGATTTGATGAGACGTGCAATGTCAAAGAAAAAAGCCGATATAATGGAGCAGGAACGAGTACATTTTATCGAGGGCTGCGTAAAAAACAACATCGAACTAGGGGTTGCGAACAAGATTTTTGACGAGATAAGCGATTTTGCAAAATATGCGTTCAACAAATCTCACGCAGCGGCGTACGCTATCGTAGGCTACCAAACAGCATGGCTAAAATATCATTATCCGCTGGAATTTATGTCAGCATTAATGACAGCTGCGGAGGCTAAAGCTACCTCATACATGAAAATTTGCAAAGATATGGGGATAACGATAATCCCACCCGACATAAACACTAGCTTTATCCACTTTGTGCCAGCCCCTCCGAACGGTATTCGTTTTGGACTGCTGGCGATAAGGAATGTGGGACGCGGCTCGATAGAAAATTTGATTTCCGAACGTGAAAAGAACGGCACATACACCAGTCTTTCAAATTTTATCGAACGTATAGCCAAAACAGGGGAAAAACTAAGTCCCCGCTTTGTAGAGGGGCTTATTGAGTTTGGTGCATTTGATTTGCTGGGGAAAAGGGCGGATTATTTGAAAACCTATAAAAACCTGATAAACGCCGCCCTCAACAAACAACGAAACATATTGGACGGGCAACAAAACCTATTTGAGGACATACCGCCCTCTAAAACACTATGGCTAAAACTTACGGCAAACACAAAACAATCGTTGCAGACGTTGCACGACATACTTAAAACACAGCCCTCTGGGGACATCTTGGTCAAAGTTTATGATGAACCCACTAAAAAAAGGCATATCATGCCTAAAAAAATTGAATTTAGCCATGTTCTGCTCGCATGGCTCGAGGAAGAATTGGGGAGTGATGGGGTTAAATTAACAGAGGGACGAAATTAGCAATATCTTTTGAAAAAATCCTTTCCTGTGGTATAATAGACTTAAAAATCACGAAACTTTGGCTGCTCCGCAAATGCCTAAGCGGTTATGACAGATGGGATTAGGAGAATTTTATGTACGAGACGGATGATTTTGTAGAAACACTGATTTTGATGGCACTATCAGAAGATGAAAATTTGAATGAACTCGCTCTGCTTGCCGAAACAGCGGGAGCGGAAGTTGTAGGAATTTTGACACAGAAACGAGATAAACCGCACCCAGCCCATTATTTGGGCAAGGGTAAAGTAGATGAACTTCGGCTTTTGATACAGCATACAGGGGCAAGCGGTGTACTTTGCGATGATGAGCTTAGCTCTTCGCAACTAAAAAATTTGATTAAAATGCTCGATGTGAAGATACTCGATCGCAGTATGATAATTTTGGATATTTTCGCCGAACGAGCCATCTCTTCCGAAGGAAAAACACAGGTGGAGCTGGCACAGCTTAAATATCGTATGTCAAGACTTACAGGGTTGGGGATTCAGCTATCGAGACAGGGAGGCACATCGTCGGGTACGGAAGGTATCGGAGCAAGAGGGCCTGGCGAAAAAAAATTGGAGATTGACAGGCGGCATATCCAAAATAGAATAAACAAGCTAAACAGCGATTTGGATACGATAAAGACTAGCCGTGCCGTTTTGCGAAAACAACGAACGCAGAACAAAGTACCGGTTATCGCTTTGGTAGGCTATACAAACGCTGGCAAATCCACATTATTGAACATTTTAACGCAATCTGATGTGTTTGTAGCGGACAGGCTATTTGCAACTTTGGACACCACGACACGTAAGATAAAATTAAGGAAAAATGCGTTGATTACAGATACGGTGGGATTTATAAATAAATTGCCGCATCATCTTATACAAGCATTTAGAGCCACGTTAGAGGAGTTGCAATATGCTGATTTATTGCTGCACGTGGTGGATGCGTCAAACCCAGAATATGAAGAACAAATCACCGTAGTGGAGGCGACATTAAAGGATTTGAAATGCCTAGATAAGCCCGTTTTGAAAGTGTTTAACAAATCCGACCTAACAGGCGACGACGGTAACGGCTTGAAAATATCAGCAAAAACAGGGCACAACATAGAATTATTAAAAACCCGCATAGAAACCCAATTATTCGCAATTTGAAAAACGAAAAAAACAAACTTATAGCTAACAACAAAAAAGATGCGGGTCTGGGGGTGCGCCCCCAGCGGGGTCAAGGGGCAGAGCCCCTTGCGGGTCTGGGCAGAGCCCAGCGGTTTTAAGCATTTGAAAGGAGGTTGTTTTATGGAGAATGGTGTTTTGTTTGCTTTTTTGCTTACTTTGTTTGCAGGGTTGAGTACTGTGTTGGGTGGTTTGGTGGTTTTTTTGCCCCGTAAGAATAATGCGAATTTTTTGGCAGTTTCGCTTAGCTTTGCAGCTGGAGTTATGATTTATATCTCGTTTGTGGAAATTTTTGCAGGTGCCGTTGAAATGTTTGAAAACTACCACGAAGATCAGGGAAATCTGTTTGCCACCCTGTCATTTTTTGGCGGCATTGCATTTATTGCCATAATCGATAGACTTTTGCCTCATGAAGACGATACGGCAGCATTTATTGATGAAAAAGATGAAACGCCGAAAATTACCGAAAGGGATAAAAAAACTCTTAGACGGCTGGGGATAATGACCGCTTTGGCTATTGCTATCCATAATTTTCCAGAGGGCTTGGTAACTTTCATGTCAGCGTTGTACAATCCAGCATTAGGTATCACGATTGCGATTGCGATTGCAATACATAATATACCCGAGGGCATTGCCATAGCAGTCCCCATACAATACGCAACGGGAAGCAAAGCCAAGGCTGTTTTGGCTTCGCTATTATCTGGCATAACAGAACCTTTGGGTGCTATTGTGGCATATTTTATCCTTTTACAATGGTTTGACGATGTTGTTTTTGGTATCGTTTTTGCTGCTGTGGGCGGTATAATGGTCTATATTTCACTTGAACAACTACTACCCTCCGCCTACAAATTCGGCAAAACTTCACAGGTTACACTAGGTTTATTCATAGGAATGATTGTAATGGCAGGCAGTCTAATTTTATTAGGCTAGCTCAAAACCGCTGGGCTCTGCCCAGACCCGCACCTTTTTGTTTTTCCAAATGTGCGTTTAAACTTTACATAATATTTTTTTTGTGATATTATTATAATATGTTCGCTAGCGTTGCTGGGGTGTCAATCGGGGTGTCAATCTTTGAGGGTGTCAATCTTTGGTGGCTCTTGCGAATCTTGAATAAAAGGAGGGCGTTATTATGTACGCAATTATTGAAACAGGCGGCAAACAACATAAAGTCGCCGTAGGAGACACTGTAACGGTTGAAAAATTACACGTCCAAGACGGTACCGATTACAATTTTGATAGGGTGCTATCCATATCAAACGAAGGTAATGTAAACTTTGGAACACCTTATATAAACGGTGCTTCTGTTGCGGCTCAAGTTTTAGAAACGGGCAGGGGCAAGAAGATTATAGTTTACAAGTATAAGGCTAAAAAGAACTATCATCGCAAGATGGGGCATAGACAACCCTTCACCAAGCTAAAAATCACAGCCATTAACGCTTGATGATACGCATAAGTGTAGAGCGGCATAACCACTATATTTGCGGGTTCAAGGTTACGGAGCATGGCAAAAACGAGGTGTGTGCGGCGGTATCGCTATTTACAATCAATACCGTAAATAGTATAGAGACATTGACGGATTCCCGATGTGCTTATGATTACGATCCCGACGGCGGATTTTTGGAATTTAATCTGTTAGAATATAACGAACACGCCAATTTATTGCTTAATGCGATGCTTTTGGGCTTGAGAGATGTAGAGCGAAATTACGGAAATGAGATATTTTTAGAAGAGTTTGAGAGGAGCTTGAATGATGATTAAAATGAATTTGCAATTTTTTGCACACAAGAAAGGCGTGGGTTCTACCAAAAACGGGCGGGATTCCAATTCAAAGCGTTTAGGGGCAAAGCGGGCAGACGGTCAGTTTGTAAAGGCTGGCAATATACTTTACACTCAACATGGCACGAAAATTTTGCCAGGCAACAATGTGGGTAGAGGCTCGAACGATAATCTGTTCGCCCTAGTAGACGGCACGGTTCGCTATGAACGCAAAGGGCGCGACAAGAAAAAACTGTCTGTATACCCGATAATCGTGGCAACGTAGAATGTTTGTAGACAAGGCAAAAATAAAGATAATTTCGGGTGCGGGCGGCAATGGGCATATAGGCTTCTATAGGGCAAAATACGTCCCAAACGGTGGGCCGAACGGTGGCGATGGCGGCAATGGCGGCAATATCATCTTTGAGGTAGACGAAAATCTAAGTACGCTAATGGATTTCCGCTATCGTCGTATTTTTAAGGCTGAAGCTGGCGAAAACGGCAGCACCAACAACTGCACTGGTGCAAAGGGCAAGGATTGCATTATTAAAATACCAGCGGGTACAATTATTCGAGACGACGCTACGGGCAATGTAATAGCGGATATGTCGCCTGGTCTAGTAAAAACCCTGCTTAAAGGCGGAAAAGGTGGGCGTGGCAATAAGCATTTTGCCACTCCTACTAGACAAGCCCCGAAATTTTCGGAGAATGGCAAGCTAGGCAAAGCCCTTGAGGTTACGCTAGAACTTAAACTGATTGCAGATGTTGGTATAATCGGCTTGCCTAACGCTGGGAAATCCACTTTGCTCTCCATGGTAACAAACGCCAAACCCAAGATTGCGGGCTACCAATTTACCACCCTTTCCCCGAATCTAGGCGTTGTGCGTAGTGAATGGGGATCGGATTTTGTCTTGGCAGATATACCTGGACTCATCGAAGGGGCAAGCGAAGGAGTCGGATTGGGGCATGATTTTTTAAGGCATATAGAACGCACTAAAGTGCTGATACACGTAGTGGATGTTACGAACGATCCGCAAACGGCAATAGCCACAATTAACAAGGAGTTGGCGGCTTATAACAAAGAACTGCTAAAACGTCCGCAGCTAATAGCCGTAAACAAGATAGATCTCATGGACGAAATGGTTGGCGATTTTGATTTTAGCAATCCTGTTTTTTTCATATCAGCAGCGACCAATACGGGATTGCAGGAACTTATAAAAGAGACCGCCAAAACCTTGGCCTCTTGCCCCGAAATAGTGTTTGAACCTGAAGTATATGAAATTCCCGTAGAGCAAGAAATCCCAATAACCGTTGAAAAATACAAGGATAGCCTGTTTATAGTGGAAGGTCCTGGTATAGAGCGTATTCTTGGCTATACTAATATGAACGATGAAAAAGGGTTTGCCTTTTTTCAGCGATTTATGAGAGAAAAAGGTATAATATCGAAACTGGAGGAATTAGGCATAGAAGAGGGCGACACCGTTAGAATGTACGAGCTTGAATTCGACTATTATCCATAATTTTTCTAAATTAGACCCTAATACCGCCGCCAACCATAGCACAAAAACCCAAAAATGACAAAAAAGTGCGGGGCTGGGGGTGCAACCCTGCGGCTGGTGTCCAGCGGACACCGTTCAGCCGTTGCGAGTAGCAGCGGGGTCAAGGGGCAGAGCCCCTTGCGGGGTTTGGGGCAGAGCCTCAAAATCTTGGGAGGAAGTAGAGTTGAAAATTTCCAATTTAGTTAGAGCTTTTATATATGGTTCTTCGGCTTTAACATTTATATCAATATTGTTGTTTGTGTTTTTAGGCGACTTGCAGACCATGACTATCATGCAGTGGGTGTCCGTTTTGGTAGCCTTGTTGTTTATGTTACTGTTTATCGGTGGTTTTGTTGTTATCTGGCATAATGTAAAGCCACTTAGCCCGATCGGGCAACTGATACAGATAGATCGTCTGGCAAAGGAAGCAAAAGAAGAAAAAGGAGCAGAACCCGAAAAAGAGGGGACGACAGACCCCCTGACCGAAAAATCCGCCAACGATGTCTTGCTTGCCATTGCCTCTGGAGAAACCGATATAAATACCAGCAAAGAGAACAATTCCGCCATTTTGGCACTAAAATACTTAGAAGATATGAAGGCCGCTTTAGAAGAATTTGCTAAAAATTTAGCAGACGGCAATATATCGGCTCGTCCAGATAAAGCTAAGTTTAAGGGGAACTGGGAGAATTTAGTGGAGGCTTTTGTAAATATTTCCGCTACTCTAAACACCCCTGTAACTACGATAAAAAACCTTATGACAGCCATTGCGGACGGGGATTTTAGTTATCGGATGCCCGAATTGAGCGGCGAATACAAAACCATATCAGATCATATAAACATCAATATGGATGTTTTTTCATCGTATATAGATGAAATCGACAGGGTGCTAGACGGCATTGCAGAGGGCAATTTGACCGATAAAATAGAGCGGCAGTATTCTGGATCGTTAGATTTAGTCAAACGCTCCATTAATTCGATTATTTTGCGATTAGGCGAAACGATGCGAGTAATTGGCTTTGTTGCGGCGGGCGTTTCAAAAAGCTCATATCAACTTTTTGAAACCGTAAAAAAATTGGGCTACGAATTTAATAATCAGTTAAGTTTTTTGGAGGAAATCACAAAGGGAATTACCCAGCTTGACAGGCAACAAACAGAAAACACCACAAATTCCCGACACGCCGCAAGTCTCTCCTCGACCGCTAAACGCAGTGCGGAATCGGGTAGCACAGAGATGAAAAAATTGCTTGAATCCATGCAAAAAATATCCGAATCATCCGATAAAATATCGCAGATTATAAAAACCATAGAGGATATTGCATTTCAAACCAATCTGCTTGCCCTTAACGCTTCTGTTGAAGCCTCCCATGCGGGCGAACACGGCAAGGGTTTTGCGGTGGTTGCCGATCAGGTACGTGCACTCTCGAATCGTAGTAGTGCCGCCGCAAAAGAGACTAGGCAGCTAATTAAAAAATCCATGGCAAATGTTGAAGAGGGCATGAAATGTGCCAACGACACCGCCGCTGGTCTTGAGGTTATCGTACAGAATGTATCGGATGTAGCAAGTGTAATTGGCGACATTTTCAAATCCTCTCGAGATCAGACTGATACTATTAGCAATCTTACCGATGCCATAGCCCAGCTCAATGAAATGATAGTAAACGATGTTTCGTCCGCAACAAAAACTTTGGAATCCACCAAGGTGCTGGATTCTCGAGTTATCGTGCTGCAGGAAAAATTGGCGTTTTTCCGTGTGAAAAATCTGGCTGGATTTAAGATTAAAAAGGCATGGGCTGGCACCCCTCTAAGTAGACGAGATATAGACAAATTCAAGGAGATTACAGGTACGGAAGAAAATTTCAGCCGTGGCGATATAATAATACAGGAGGGCGATGTTATTGCCGAAAGTATGTATTTTCTGCTAGACGGCAATGTAGAAGTCTTTTTGAACTATCAGGAGAAAGGCGAATTAATGCTTGCCACCCTCCAACCTGGCGATATTTTTGGCGAGATGTCCCTATTCCTCAACGAACCTCGTTCCGCCACCATAGTCGCAAGGGATAATGTGCTTGTTTTGAACATAAAGAAACGTGATATGTACGATATTATGCAGAAGTTCCCAGACGTAGCCTACAACATCACGATGGCACTATGTTCCAGACTGAAGAACGCAACTGCTGTGGAAGAAAATGAAGAAGATTAAATTTGGTGATATTTTATGGAAAAATTGATTGTTACTGATGAAGAAAAATGTACGGGCTGCAACAGCTGTATACGAGTATGCCCCGTTTTTGGTGCGAATAAGGTTATAGCCGAATCTGGTAAGAGCCTATATGTTGAAACTATACCAAACAACTGCATAGATTGCGGAATCTGTGTGAGAGCCTGTGCACCGCAGGCTCGAGATTATATCGACGATACGGAAACGCTATTCAAAGACTTACACGAGGGCAAGGCGATTAGCGTTATAGTAGACCCCGCTGTTAAAGCCAATTTTATTGATAGCCACGAGAATTTATTTGGCTACCTGAAAACTAGAGGCGTTAAATATATCTACGATGGCTCGTTTGGTGCGGATATTTTCACGTGGATGTATCTACGTTTTTTGGAAAAAAGCCCAAACAACAGGGAGAATAAGATTTCCCCTTCCTGCCCTCCCATCGTGAATTACCTAGAAACCCGCCATCCCAGTATAATGAACAACTTATTGCCGATACAGAGTCCCATGATGTGTATGGCAATCTATCTTAGAAAATATCGTGGCATAACGGACGATCTGGCGTTCCTTTCCCCGTGCGTATCGAAAAAGAACGAGATGTTAGCCACGGGCAAACTCCTGCAATACAATATTACATTTGAAAAATTGAAGGAGCATATAGACAAGCAAGAGACCGACATAGGCACATATACCAAAACTCCCTATGAAATAGCCTCCCCTGGCTTGGGCGAATTACATTCAAGGCATGGCGGATTAAGAAAATGCGTGGAATTTTATACAGACAATTCCATGTGGATAAAGCAAATTTCGGGGGAGACGGATGTATATACTTACCTGAACAATCTTTCGAATCAAAATTCAAAGGCGATAAAGCCGCAGCTTTTGGACATTTTAAGTTGTAGACGGGGCTGCAATTTTGGTAGCGGCTGCCCAACAAACGAAAATGCGGATTTAGCCGAGCATAATCAGTATATGACACAGAAAAAATTGCTTGCAAACCCAGAAATATTGGAAAACGTGCTCAAAGATTTTGATAAAACCCTAAAAGAGTCCGATTTCACAAGGAAATTTGAAAGCCGACAAATTGGTTCTTATGAACTTACCCCCCAAGATGTAGAAACGGGCTTTGAACACCTAATGAAAAATAGCAGCCAGGAGCGAAATATAGATTGTTCCGCTTGCGGTATGTCATCTTGTTATGACAATGCAAGGGCAGTTATACATGGTTTGACTAGCTCAGAGAGTTGCGTTTTTCGCGATCGCAAAATTTTCAAGCTAGAGGCTCAAAAAATTGGCGAAAACAACGAAAAACTCGCTAAAAATTTTTCGCAAAAAATTAAGTCCGTACATTCCATCGCTGAAGTCGTGGAGTATGAGACCAAAAAAATAATCGACAACATCAAGAATATACAGGAGAAAGTAAAAAACAACCTAGCCGACTCCGAGGCACTAAAGGCGATAATAGATTCCGTACACGAGGACATAGACCTATTTATAGATATGGCAGACGATGTAGTAACCATTGCCAACCAAATAAATCTACTTTCCCTTAATGCTTCGATAGAATCGGCACACGCAGGGCTTGCGGGCAAAGGTTTTGCGGTGGTTGCTGGCGAGGTAAAAAATCTAGCGGACAAAACCAAAACATCTGCTAACTTAGCACAGGATATTCATAGCAGTATAACGCCGAAAATATCGCAACTGGTAACTTTTTTGGACGACATTCTAATCTCTAGCCATGCCACAGAGGAGACCGTATTTGTAGCCCGAGAAGTTATTGCCGAAATGAACGATGAGGTCAGCAGACAGGTAAACAGAGTTTTAACCACTGTCAACGAACTCACATTAAAAGCTGGACTAACCTAAACACCACCAACTCTACTAAAAAAACTGTCCAATCCAAAACAACGTAAAAAATACAAAAACGAGCGGGTCTGGGAGCGCGCCCCCAGCGGGGTGTGGGGCAGAGCCCCACGGTTTTAAAAAAGAAAGTGGGATGTTTTATGAAGTTGGTTATATTTGATATGGATGGCGTTTTGATAGACTC
>JGI24700J35501_10930399_pt1 | contig 13619 bp, 12 predicted proteins | sample TergutTh196P1_FD_35501 | JGI IMG/M metagenome (IMG submission 35501) | reverse complement strand
GTGCTCTATTGAGACAAGAAGAAGACGCAGAACTATGATAATCCTGCCTAACCTTTGTGCCTTCGTGTCTTTGTGCCTTTGTGTGAGATATTTCCGAAGCTCGAGCATTCATGCGTTTGTCGTGTCGCCCGTCCTTAGGGGGCGCAGTTACACGTTACGAGATAGTGGGGCGATCACCCGGCGCAGGCCGACCCGCAGGCGCGGCGGCAGTTGGAACGTATCCGCGCAGGAAGCCCGCTCGGCGAACCGGCACATGGGCAAGCCGTTCAGCCGGCGCCTCATCCTGGGCTTGTGCCCTGCACGCCTTTGGGCTCCAGCTTTATGCTCAGGCCAAGAAGGTCAAGCAGACGGAACACGGTTTTGAACGAGGGGTTGCCGTCTGGCGCGAGCGATTTGTACAGCCCCTTTCGGGTTACGCCTAGCTCCCTGGCAATCTGGGTCATGCCCTTGGAGCGGCATATATCGCCGACTGTTTTCAGCAGGCATTCGGGATCGTTTTCCTCTAGAGCGCATTGAAGAAAGACTATGGCTGTCTCCTTAGTCTCTATAATTTCTGCCGGGTCCCATTTTTTAAAAGCAACTTTTTCCATTGTCGCCGTTTTCATTTATTTCTCCTTGTAAAGTCTGGCTATTTTTTTAGCCCTGGGAATATCCCTTTTTTGCGTGGATTTGTCGCCGCCGCAAAGCAGGATAATAATTTCATTGCCAAGGTCTTTGTAATAGACGCGGTAGCCGGGGCCGTAGTCTATGCGCAGTTCAGAACAGCCTTCCCCGACAGGTTCCGCCTCTCCCAAATTCCCATGAGCAAGCCGCCCAATTCGATTCTGTATGATGAACTTGGTTTTATCGTCTTTCAATTTTTTAAGCCACTTGATAAAAATATCCGAGCGGCGTATTTCCCTCATTCTTTAATTGTATACTGTAGTTCCCGTTTTGTCAAACAAAGCCGGCGGCCAAGCCGCCGGCTTTGTCGCTCGGTTAGAAAAGAGAAAGGGCGGCCGTTACGCCGATAAACACAATCGCGACCGTGCAGGAGACGGTAATCACGCAGTTGTAAGAAGGCCCGGCGGTGTCTTTCAAAGGATCGCCCACAGTGTCGCCAATGACGGCGGCCTTATGGTTATCACTGCCTTTTCCGTTCAAGTTGCCTTTTTCAATGTACTTCTTGGCGTTGTCCCAGGCGCCGCCTGAGTTCAGCATGAATGCCGCCATAGAAAAACCCACAACGATAATCGCCCCAAGATAGCCGACAACCCCCGCCGCTCCCAAAAGGACACCGGTAACAATCGGCCCAAGAATGACAAGCAAAGCCGGAGCAATCATTTCTTTTAACGCACCGCGTGTGCAAATATCGACACAGGTCCCGTAGTCGGCTTCGACTCCCGGCTTGCCTTCCAAAAGCCCCTTAATCTCTCTAAACTGCCGCCTCACTTCGGTAACAATGCTTTGCGCCGCCTTCTGCACCGCAGACATACAAAGCGCGGCGAACAGGAAGACCACGGCAGTTCCGGCGAAAAAGCCGACCAGCACGGGAGGATTAACGATAGACAGGTTAAGCACGCCTATCTCCATTTGGGCAATGTTCACATAAGAAACCAAAAGCGCAAGCCCGGTAAAAGCGTTGGATGCGATAGCGAAGCCCTTGCCGGTGGCCGCCGTCGTGTTCCCCAGCGCGTCAAGGGCATCGGTGCGCTCGCGAACCTCTTCGGGAAGATGCGCCATCTGCGCGATGCCGCCAGCATTGTCGGCAACCGGGCCGAAAGCGTCTGTGGCAAGGATAATCGCGTTTGTGGCAAGCATGGCTACTGCGGCCAGGCCTATCCCGTAAAGCCCGGTGTTAAAGTGCAACTCCGCGCCGGTGGCGTAGTACCTAAAGCCGCCAGAGATGACAAAGCTGATTATCGCGCCCGCCCCTACGGTAAGAAGGGGGCCGGCGGCAGACCTGAACCCGAGGCCGAGGCCGCCGATCATCAAGGGAGCCGTGCCAGAGTTGCTTGAGTGGGCAAGATCGACCGTGGGCTGGCTGGCATCGGATGTATAATACTCGGTAAGGTAGCTTACGACAAAGCCGGCGGCGATGCCTACAAGGATTGCCCCGTAAAGCCCCCAAGCGTTCTCTGCCATCATGGAGCCTGCCGGCGCGTTGTTTGCGACAAACATTATTATCGGCAGGGTGGCGATGGCGGCTATGATGCCGGCTATGTACACGCCTTTGCGCAGGGAGTTAAGCAGCATTTTCTGATCCGCCTGCTCTTTTGTGCGCACAAAAAAGGTTCCGATAATCGAGGCAAGAACGCCGACCACGGATAAAAGGATTGGCAGCATGAAGCCCGCCACTCCGTATCCGGCGGCAAAGCTGATCGAAATGGTGGCCACCAGAGCGTTGGAGTTGGACTCGTGAAGGTCGGCCCCCATGCCGGCCACGTCGCCGACGTTGTCGCCCACGTTGTCGGCTATTACGGCCGGGTTTCTGGGGTCGTCTTCGGGGATGCCGGCTTCGACTTTGCCCACAAGGTCTGCGCCTACGTCCGCCGCCTTGGTGAAGATGCCGCCGCCGACTCGGGCGAAAACGGCCACGACTGCCACGCCCATGCCGAAGGTAACTATGGTTGTCGCTATGGTTTGATCGTCAACTCTGAAGACGTATCTAAGGACTAGATACCAGGTGGTAAGTTCCAAAATGGCAAGTCCGTTGACCATAAAGCCCATGACGGAGCCTGACGAAAAGGCTATGCGGAGTGCTTTGTTGAGGCTTTCGCTTGCCGCCCAAGCGGTGCGGGCGTTGGTGTTGGTGGAAACTTTCATGCCGATGTATCCGCACAAAGCGGTAAAAAAGCCGCCGGTTAGAAAAGCGAAGGGGATAAAGGGATTAAGAAGCCCCCGCTCGTGCCCCATAAACAAAGGCACGTAGGCAAGAAGCAGCAGGATTACAAACATAACGCCTAGAAAAATTCCTACGGTGGTGTACATACGTTTCATAAAAGCGTTTGCGCCGGTGCGGATCGCCTGAGCGATCTTTACCATTGTTTCATTACCCTCCGAGAAGGTAAAAACCTTGCGGATTTGCAGGATGGCGAATAAGATGCCCGCCGCCGCGCCCACATAGCCGACCCAGAATAGATTTTCAATAGCCATAAAAGCCTCCTTAGCTTGTATACTACTTATGATTCTAACAAACGATGAAAGTGTCAATACGATCCCACTGAAGGCCAGCTCGAAAAAACTTACACGAAGGTTCGGAATTTGCTCACGCAAAGGCGCGGCCTTGTCAGGCCTTGGGTTTTTTGCCTACGGCGATTAGTTTGGCGGCGCGGTGGTCGTAAGGGCTTTCGTCCCAGTCGCCGAAGAGCTTTATTTCGCAAAAGCCTGTCTCCAGAAGAATGCGGCGCAGTTCGGACGCGCAGTAAAGCCGCTGGGAGAAAGTTTTTTCGATTACGCGGTCTTCTTTTAATAGAAGCCAGCGGTTTTTAAGAAAGCCCCAGGAATCCAGCACCTCGTATTCGGTGAAGATTTTAAGACCCGCACGTTCAAAACTGTCGCTAACGACAAAGTCCCGCGCCGCCATCTCCTTGCCGAGGGTCTCTATGATAAAAACACCGCCGGGCTTTAAGGAGTTGAAAACATTGCGCAAAAGCAGTTTGTCGTCGTCGGGGTTTTCAAAATAGCCAAAAGAGATGTACAGATTGACAGCCGCGTCAAAAAAAGCCGGCACTTCAAAATCCCTGGCATCGGCTTTTACATAATCGATCTTCAGCTTTTCGTAGGCCGCTTCTTCCGCCGCCGTCGCAAGGTAGCTTTCCGTAATGTCAACACCCGTAACGGCAAGCCCCCGGCGGGCAAGCTCTGCGCTTACGCGGCCGAAGCCGCAGCACAGATCCAAGACCTTGCGGCCGGGCTTTAGCCCGGCAAGCCTTAAAATGCTGTCTGCGACCGCCGGCACCTCCTGCCAGTGGGCACTGTCGAACATAATCGGGGCGAACTGCTCCCAAAAATTTTCGTCAAAAAACCACTCGCTGTTTTTGCCCCCCATAACACCCCGTCAAGCCACAGAGCTTGCGTGGATGGCGACTTCTTCTGCCTCGGCTTCTGCCGCCGCTTCGTCATCTGCCGCCGGCATTGATGCCGCAACCTCCGTCAACTGCCCCGTTCTAAGGCAGGTTTCAAAGAGCTGTCTGGAAATAATTTCTTCTGAAACTTTTTCGCCGCCGTCGCTAAGCCGGGTGATGCGGACAAAGAATCCGCCCTCGATCTCCTTTAGAATGTCAATAAATTCCGCTTTGCCGTTGCTGGTTTTTATTGAATAACGTTTCATCTTGCGCCTCCGCTGGATTTTTGGCACCATCTGAAAACCTTAAGTTGTTCACTTTACGTTTTTTGCGGTTCCATTCTCCTCCCAATAATTTATCGAGCGATCTTCCCCCATGCTTGAGATTTTTGCGAATCCGCGCTAGAATAAACTATGAAAATTCGTTTGAAAATCTTTCTGGTAGTCCTGCCCCTTATCATCTTGACGCTGATTCTTGCGCAAACCGCGTCCTTTTTCAGCGCGACCCTGGGGGTTACCCGTCTTGCTCAGCAGTTCTTGAGCTTCAAAATGGGGGGGCTGGAAAATTTTGCCGAAAACCAATGGACGCTCTTGGTGGAAAACGGTTTTGCCGGGCGCCCGGACATGGTGGAGGCGGCAAAAAGGGCGGTGGAAACCTACGCCGCAAGCATTCTTTTAAGCGATACCGAAATTATTTTCGCGGTGGACACCGGCGGCAATATTGCCATGTCAAGCCCGCCCTTTGAAATTTCAGAGGCCGAGCTTGCCGCCCTTTTGGCTCTTTTGGAGGCCGAAAATCCGGGGCTTCAAAGCGCCGCCATTGGCGGGCACGTCAGGACTTTCCAAAGCGCTTTTTTCACGCCTTTTCAGTGGCATCTTATTATAAGCGAAAAAAGCGAGGTTTTTTACCAAGACGCGAACAGTATCAGAATGCAGACGATTATCACCCTGATTGTGTCGATAATCATTACGGTCATCTTGCTCATCGTTCTTACCGGGCATCTTACGCGGCCGCTTGACAAGGTTGTCAAAACGATGGACAAAATCATCACCAGCGCGGATTTGACTTCCCGTGTCGATGTCGAGTATCAGGATGAAACCGGGAATCTGGCTTTTACCTTCAATAGAATGCTGGAAGAATTGGACAAGGCTTACAGGCAGATTAAAAAGTACGCTTTTGAGTCGGCGCTGGCGGGGAAAAAAGAGGAGCGTATCCGGCAAATCTTTCAAAAGTATGTTCCAAACGATGTGATTGAGCGGTTTTTCGCATCGCCGGAAAAAATGCTTGTCGGCGAAAACCGCAAGCTGGCTGTTCTGTTTTCGGACATTCGCAGTTTTACGACGATTTCCGAAACGATGGCGCCGGACGATCTTGTAAACTCGCTAAACCGCTACTTTTCCACTCAGGTCGAGACGATTTACAGCCGCAAGGGTGTTGTGGACAAATACATCGGGGATGCGATTATGGCTTTTTGGGGTGCGCCGACCCGGCACGAGGATGACGCTTTGCAGTCGGTGCTTTCCGCCCTCGATATGCTTGACGGGGCGGCGAAGTTTAACGAAAACCAGAAGAAGCTGGGCAAGAGTCCTTTTTACATTGGCATTGGGATAAATTACGGGGAGGTTACCGTGGGCAACATCGGCAGCGACAGGAAGATGGACTACACGGTTATCGGGGATGCGGTAAACTTGGCTTCCCGGATGGAGGGGCTTACGAAAACCTACCATTGCGACTTGCTCATTTCAGAGTTCCTTTATCTTGAGCTGAAAAAGACTCCTCCGTCGGCGGCGGCTGCGGCGGCCGCCTCCCCGCTTTACTTCCGTCTGATCGACACGGTTACGGTTAAGGGCAAAACCCAGGGGGTGAAGGTGTACACGGTAAAGCGCGCGCTTTCCGCCGGCGAAAAAAACCTGTGGACTTTGCACGGGCAGGGTATGGAGCTTTACTACCGCAGGGATTTCTCTGGCGCGGCTCAAAAGTTCAAGGAAGCTTCAAGCCTTATGCCGGAGGATTTTAACGCGAAAAATATGCACGAAAGGTGCCTTGCCTATTCCGCCAATCCGCCCCCGGAAAACTGGGACGGCGCGGAGGTGATGACTAGTAAGTGAGCAAAGTTCAAAACTCGGTTAGTTTTGAACTTTGCTACCGAAAAACCGCCTTTGGCGGTTTTTCAATGCCCTGTTAGCCGGCCGTCGGACTGCCGCTTCTTACGACGGCCGGGTCGGTAAAGATGTCCGAGCCGTCGTCGCTGTGGGAGGAAAACTCCGACACGACAGCCCCCTGCGGCCCGGCTTGGAACCAGTGCAGGGTGTCCGGCGCAAGGGTGTACTGGTCGCCCTGGCGCAAAACCACCTCGCAAAAGGCTGTGTATCCGTTTTTTGTCTCTGGCAATTTTGCTTTTATGCCGGCTGTGGCCTCGCCGGCGACGTAAAGGTACATCTCGCCGTAGCGGCAACGGAAGGTTTCTTCTTTGCCGGGATTTCCCGCGCCAAGGGGCGGGTGGCGGTGCTCCACGCAGGTCTGTCCGGGGAACATAGCCAGCTCTTTCGCGCAGGCTCTTTCGGTGTTGACGTATGTGTGCAGAACAAGGCCTTGGCTGTAAAAATCCCCCAGCCCGAAGTCGGTTATCTCCAGGTTTTCTTCTTCCTGCCGGTTCAGGTAAATCCCGCTTTTTTTGATCAAGGCCGCCGCCTCGCTCTTAACTTTCTCGCGCTCGCTTTGCGTCATCGCATTTTCCTCCTGTTTGAAGAAGAGCACGGTTCGGAATATGCTCACACAAAGGCACTAAGGCACCAAGGCACAAAGCACAGTTTTGAAAGCGTCTCTTAATTCCTACCTATCCCCTCTCTTATGTTCTATAAATAAGGCAGGAAGGAGACGCGGCCTTATCATAATCCGCCCGAACCTCTCTTCCCTTTGTGCCTTCGTGCCTTTGTGTGAACCTTTCCCCAGTGCATCCGTGCGGGCTTCTTCGCCAATTTGATGTTAACCGAAAAAGCCCGCGTTTTCAAGCGTTGAATTGCAGGTCGATCACGGCGACTTCGCTGTTTGAGCCGGTGCGGAAGAGGGGGCCCCAGACGCCGATGCCGGATGTAACGATTCCCTGGGCGCTTTGCCCCTTCCAGTAGCCGTAGTTTACCGCGCCGCCCCTTCTGAACAGACAGGCCGTGATGATGTTGCCGGGGAAAAACTGCCCCCCGTGGGTGTGGCCGCAAAGGATTAAATCCGCGCCGGCCTCTTCGGTTTTTTTGAAGTCGGCAGGCTGGTGATCCATAAAAATTACAGGCAGGGATTTGTCCAAGCCGGCGGCAAGTTCGGCGGCCGTTTTGCGCGCGCCGGCCCCCGCCCGGCCGCCCCCGATGGGGCTTGCGTCCCTGCGGCCTACAAGGTAAAAGCTGCCGGCGACCAGATGCGCCTCGTCTTGCAAAAAAACGATGCCCGCATTTTCCAGAAAATTTTTTATCAGGGCGGTGGGAGCCTCCCCCTTAAAGCGGTGGGTGTCTACATCGTGGTTTCCCCCGACGGCGTAAACCCCAAGCGGCGCGGAAAATCGCCTGAATTCGCGCGCCTTTTCCTCTTTGCCCGGAAACTTCGCCATATCCTCATCAAAAATGTCGCCGGCAATGCAGATTATGTCGGGGGCGGCGGAGTTTACCGCGTCAACCATTTGTGCAAGCCTGAGCCTGTCCGTGTCCTCGTCTATGTGAAGGTCGGCTATGAGGGCTATGCGCAGGCTCCGCCCCGCCGGCTTTCCGATCTTTATCGCATAACGGACGGTCTTGATCTTCCTTGCGTGAAAATTGCCGCCGGCGATTGTCGCAAGGGTAAGGCAAAGGGCGGCGGCGGCTCTTGCCGCGCTGAAAAGTTCGGGCCTAAGCTCGACTGGGAGCCGAGCGAAAAGGCCAAGCGCCCAAAAAGACGCGTCCAAGGCGAAAAGGCTCATGCAAAAATAAATGGCAAGGGGGAAGCTGTACGGAGCCGCCCGCCGCAGGATTTTTACCCGGTCAAGGCGCAGCAGGTAGACCAGAATGAAGGAGTAGCATAAGGCAACGAAGGGCGGCAAAAAGGCAAACGCGCTTAAGCCCGGGGCAAAGAGGCGCAGCGCCTCCAAAACCCCAAAACCGGCATAAAGGGCAAGGCCGCTGTAAACAAGAAGCGCGGAAACCGCTACAAAAACCCACATCTTACTTTGTGCCGAACATCCTGTCTCCGGCGTCGCCCAGTCCCGGCACGATGTAGCCGTGGTCGTTGAGCATGGGATCATGCGCCGCTGTGTAGATGTCTACGTCCGGGTGGTCGTTTTGCAGTTTTTCGACCCCTTCGGGGCAGGAGATAAGGCAGATGAACTTGATGTGTTTTACTCCTTTGTCCTTGATGTGCGTTATGCTGGCAGAGGCTGTTCCGCCGGTGGCGAGCATGGGATCGACCAGAAGGATTGTCCGCTCTTGGCTGTCGGATGGCAGTTTCCAGAAGTACTCCACTGGCCGCAATGTGTTGGGGTCGCGGTACACTCCGATATGGCCGACTTTGGCGTTGGGCAGGAAGTTGAGCATTCCGCCTGTCATGCCCATGCCGGCGCGTAAAATAAGCACCACGCCGAATTTTTCGGTTACTATGTTGACTGTGGCCTTGCAGATTGGCGTTTCGATCTCTGCCGTTATTAAGGGGACATCGCGGGTGGCTTCGTAGCATAAGATCGAAGCTACTTCCCCGGCGATTTCGCGGAATTCCTTGCAGCAGGTGTTTACGTTGCGTAGCATGGATATTTTGTTTTGAACGACTGGGTGATCCAGTATCACTAATTTTCCCATTTTTGCATCCTTTTGTCTAATTTTTTACAAATTTTGCATTGCGCTTACACATAATTATAGTACAAATCGCCCCGTTTTTCCAATTTTTGCCGATTTTTTTTCAACCTCCGCGCTTTTTACGCCGATACTCTTGCCCGCCCGGTCAAGAAGCTCACACAAAGGCGCAAAGGGAAGAGAAGTTTCAGGCGGGGCTATGATAACCGCGCATCCTTCCTTCGTGTGAGCTTTCCCGCTCGCTTGACATTTCTTCGCCGGCGGCGGACAATGGGGCATGAAGTACCGGACAATAGGCAAAACGGATATGGCCGCAAGCGTGATCGGCTTGGGCGGCGAACACCTGGCCACCGGCCCCTACGAAACCGTGGAGACAGTCGTCAACACCGCCCTTGACCTTGGCATCAATATAATAGATGTTTTTATGCCGGGAAAAACCGCGCGGGAAAACTTCGGACGGGCCTTGGGCGGGCGGCGGCAGAAGACGCTGATCCAAGGGCACATTTGCTCCACGGACATAAACGAGCAATACGACGTAAGCCGGCACCTGCCCACCGTGCAAAAGTACTTCGATGACCTGCTGAAGTGCCTAAAAACCGACTACATCGATATAGGGATGCTTTTTTTCGTCGATTCCGAAAAAGATTTTTCCGATGTTTTTGAAGGCGAAATCCTCCCCTACGCCCAGAACCTAAAAAAGAAAGGCATCATTCGGGCGATTGGCGCAAGCTGCCACAACCCGGTTACCGCAAAACGGATCGTGGAAACCGGCGCGGTCGATCTCATCATGTTCAGCATAAACCCGGCCTTCGACATGGCGCCGGCGCAAACCGACATCTTGAACTATCTGGAAGACGCGCCAATGGACTTTGAAAAAAAACTGGACAAAGACCGCGCCGCCCTTTACCGGCTCTGCGAACAGCGGCAGGTCTCAATCACCGTAATGAAAGCTTTCGCCGCCGGCAAACTGCTTTCGCCCAAACACACGCCCTTTAACGCGCCGATGACCGCCGCCCAGTGCATCCACTACGCCCTGACGCGCCCGGCGGTGGCAAGCGCGATTATCGGCTGTTCCAACAAGGAAGAAGTGTTGGAGGCGGCCGCCTATCTTGACAAAAGCGAAAGCGAGCTTGACTACAGCGCGGTGTTAAAAGATTTTCAGGGCGATTTTCGTGGGAACTGCGTCTACTGCAGCCACTGCCAGCCCTGCCCGGCGGCTCTTGACATTGCCGGCATTCACAAGTATCTGGACATTGCCCTGCTTGACGCGGCGGCCGTCCCGCCCAGCGTGGCCGCCGGCTACCGCGCCCTCGGACGGGCGGCCGGCGAGTGCGCGGCCTGCGGGGATTGCGAGCGGAGATGCCCTTTTTCCGTGCCGGTAATCGAAAACATGAAAAAAGCGGCGGCTTTGTTTGAAAATCGGGCTTGAAGGGGCGATTTTTGCGCTTGTAAAGGGAAAAAATCGGCTAGATCGCCTGTCCCCCTCTTGCCTAATTTTGCAAAATTCAGTATCTTTTTACCAGAAGCAAGTCCAGTTGGGCTTGCCGCCCCCGCAAAGGGGAGCACAAAACTCATTAAAAAAAGCCGCATTTTGCAAATGACGGCAATCTACAAGGAAGAGGAGAAGATTTATGGCAAAACAGTTGATGTTCAATGAAGATGCCAGGCGCAAGTTGCTCGTCGGCGTTGAGCAAATATCAAAGGCTGTTAAGGTAACGCTTGGCCCCAAGGGGCGGAATGTTCTGTTGGACAAAAAGTTCGGAGCGCCCACGGTTACAAAAGACGGCGTGTCCGTTGCCAAAGAAGTGGAAGTGGCAGACCCTTACGAAAACATGGGGGCGCAGCTTCTTAAAGAAGTCGCCACTAAGACGAACGATGTCGCCGGCGACGGAACCACCACGGCCACGGTTTTGGCTTACTCTCTTATCAAAGAGGGGCTGAAGTCGGTCGCGGCGGGCATGACCCCTATCGAGCTTAAACGGGGGATTGACAAAGCGGTGGCTATCGCCGTGGCGGAAATCAAGAAAAACTCCAAAGAGATCGGCGGCGACAAGGAAGAGATTTCCCACGTTGCCTCGGTGTCGGCCAACAACGACATGGAAATCGGCAACACGATTGCCGACGCTATGGAAAAAGTTGGCAAGGACGGCGTTATCACGGTTGACGAGTCCAAAACGATGGACACTTCTATCGAATTTGTCGAAGGTATGCAGTTCGACCGGGGCTATATTTCGGCCTACTTTGTAACAGACCGCGACACGATGACGAGTGTTTACGAAGATGTCTTTATCTTGATTTACGACAAGAAAATTTCCAGCATGAAGGATATGCTTCCCCTGCTGGAAAAGGTTGCCCAGAGCGGCAAGCCGCTGCTTCTTATTGCCGAAGATGTTGACGGCGAGGCGCTTTCCACTTTGGTCGTAAACAGTCTGCGCGGGACGCTGCGTACTTGCGCGGTTAAGGCGCCGGGTTTTGGCGACAGGCGCAAGGCTATGCTGGAAGACATTGCGATTCTGACCGGCGGCGAGGTTATTTCCGAAGAGCTTGGGCTTAAGCTGGAAAACACTGACATTTCCCAGCTTGGCAAGGCGAAAACGGTGAAGATCGACAAGGACAACACGACGATTATTAACGGCGCGGGCAAGCAGAAGGATATTCAAGACAGGATTGCCCAGATTAAGGCGCAGATCGAAGACACGACTAGCGACTACGACCGCGAAAAGTTGCAAGAGCGGCTGGCGAAGCTGGCCGGCGGCGTGGCGGTTATCAATGTGGGCGCGGCTACCGAGGTTGAGCTTAAAGAGAAGAAGCACCGGGTGGAAGATGCGCTTTCGGCGACTCGCGCGGCTATTGAAGAGGGTATTGTCTGCGGCGGCGCTTTGGCGTTGATTCAGGCGGCTCTTGTTCTGGACAAGGCTGATACTTCCAAGCTGACGGATGATGAAAAGATTGGCTTTAAAATTGTCAAGCGTGCTTTGGAAGAGCCGATTCGCCAGATTGCCGAAAACGCGGGTCTTGACGGCTCGGTTATTGCAGAAAAAGCAAAGAACGAAAAGCCCGGCATTGGTTTTGACGCGGCAAAGATGGAGTGGGTTGACATGATTAAGGCGGGGATTATCGACCCGGCCAAGGTTACTCGCTCGGCTTTGCAAAATGCGGCTTCTATTGCCAGTCTTCTTCTATTAACTGAATGCGCTATTACCGATATTCCCGAAAAGAAGGAAGCTCCGGCTATGCCCGGCGGCGGTATGGGCGGCATGGGTGGTATGGACTATTAACCAAAAAGAAAACCCGCTTTGCGGGTTTTCTTTTTGGTTTTGGCAGTTTTGGCTTTGCCAAAACTGCACACCGTGGTTGCTTGGGATTTTTTCTGGGTGGCCTTTTTTGTCGGACGGGTTTCCAAGGAACCTAACCAAGGGGGAAAAGCCGTGGGGCTGTTACCGATAGACATTGACATTCTGCCTCCTTCCGACGACCGTATCTTTAAGTTGATCCTTGCCTCGCCGGAGGGCAATCCGGCGCTTATCGACTTGGTTTCATCGCTTATAAACCGGCGGGTGGCGGACGCGGTAGTCCGCAACAACGAGCTTCCCCCGGGCGACACCGGCGAAAAAGCCGAGCGGCTGGACGTGAACTGCAGGACAGACGACGGCACGCAGGTCGATCTGGAGATGCAGGCCAGCCGCATACAGGAAGACTCAGGCGGCGGCCACAAAAACCTGAAAGGCAAGAGCGTGTACTATCTGTGCGACCTGCACTCGTCCCAGCCCTCGAAGGGGCTTAGGCGGTACGACCGTCTGGCGCAGACCTATCAGGTAACTTTCTGCTCCTACACGGTTTTTCCCAACTTGCCGGACTACCTTAACACTTTTTCCATGCGGCACGACACGACCGGCGAACTTTTGTCGGACGCGATCCGGGTAATCTACGTTGAGTTGAGCAAGCTGGGGGGTATACTGAAAAAACCAATCGAAGAGATGAGCGATTTGGAAAAGTGGGCGGTGTTTTTCCAGTACGCCAGCATACCCGCCCACCGTGAAACGGTAAACAAGGTGATACAATCGAAGGAGGCGTTAAAAATGGCCGGCAGCTTATTGATGAGCGTAAGCAAAGACGAAGAGGAGCGGGCGAAATTCCGCAGCCGCAGAATGTACCAGTCCGATCTGGAATCAAACCTCGCCACCGCCGAGGACAGGGGGGAGAAAAGAGGCATCAAAAAGGGGAGGCAGGAGGGTTTGTTTGAAGTCGCGGGGAATCTTTTGAAAACGAGTCTGCCGCTTGATGAGATTGCCAAGGTTACCGGGCTAACCATTGAGGAAATCGATAAGCTACGTCATAAAGGCTAGCCCTTATATACAGTCCGGCAGACACCCGCCGCCGGACTGGGCTGTTTACTGGATTAGCGTGTATCGCATCCAGGGCAATGTTCGCTCGAAGGCGCGCGCTCTTGAGCGGCTGAGTCTTGTGAATGTGCCGAATTCGCCCGTTACGACGGAATCGCCCTGCACAGTCCATTGCAACTCTCTAGGCTCAATCCAATATGTATTGCTGTGCTCTTGAATGACCGTTATTGTGTTTCCTGATCTTGTCCAAGTCCCGTTAGCTAAGGGACCGTATACATTTCCCCGTATATAAAAAGGAGCCCTGCCAAAATGAGCTACAATAGGTTGCAACTCCAATATATGCCCGGCGGCATTTTCGTAGAACTCCGTAGCCCTGTCCCTGTCCAGATTAGTCGCGCCGTCGCCGCTGGTTATCAGTTCTATCG
>JGI24700J35501_10930400_pt1 | contig 13624 bp, 15 predicted proteins | sample TergutTh196P1_FD_35501 | JGI IMG/M metagenome (IMG submission 35501) | reverse complement strand
GTCTGGGGCTGGCCCCAGCGGGGTGTGGGGCAGAGCCCCACGGTCTTAGGAGGAAATGATTTGAGTACACAAAGAAGAGATTTGCGTGGTCCGAGACCAGCTATGATGATGGGGGAAAAGCCCAAAAATTTAAAAGCCTCTTGGGGGAAATTGCTGCACTATTCCAAAAGATATGTAATGCCCTTTGCCGTTGCCTTTGTCATGGCAATAATCGGCACTGTTTTTCTCATCTTGGGACCCGATAGATTAGGTGCTATGACCAACGAAATCTTGGTGGGATTGCCCGCTATGGTAAACGGTACGCCCGTTATTGGAACTATTGACTTGTATGCCGTTCGGAATATCGGCCTTTTGTTGGTGGGCTTTTATGTTGCAGCTCTAATTTTGAACTTTTTTCAAGGCTTTATTATTGCAACTGTAACCCAACGCCTCGCTGAACGTATGCGTGGCGATATTTCCAAGAAAATAAACAAAATCCCCCTAAAATATTTCGACAAAACCAGTCATGGCGATATTTTAAGCCGTGTAACAAACGACGTGGACACAATAGGGCAGGCACTAAACCAGAGCATCGGCGGACTGGGCGGGACTATTACCTCGTTTTTGGGCTCGGCAATAATGATGTTTCTTAATAGCTGGATTTTGGCTCTGGTCGCTATTTTTGCGAGTGCATTGGGCTTTGTGGGAATGGGATTTTTTATGAGCCGTTCACAGAAATATTTTGTACAACAGCAAAAGGATATTGGCGAAGTGAACGGGCATATCGAAGAGATTTATTCGGCACATAATGTCGTCAAAGTCTATAACGGTGGCAAAGAGGCGAAACGTGTCTTTGAAGAAATAAACGGCAATCTATTCGTAAGCGGCTGGAAGAGCCAGTTTATATCGGGACTCATGATGCCGTTTATGATGTTTATCGGAAATTTCGGCTATGTGGCAGTTTGCGTGGCGGGAGCGGCGTTGGTTTTGAATGGCAACATAGAATTTGGCGTAATTGTGGCATTTATGATTTATATTCGTATGTTTACGCAACCATTACAACAAATAGCTCAAGCAGCACAGAATTTACAACGTGTGGCGGCGGCAAGCGAGCGGGTTTTTGAATTATTGGGAGAGGACGAACTGGCGGACGAAAGCCAAAAAACGCATATATTCCAAAATATCAAGGGCAACATGGCTTTCAAAAACGTAAATTTTGGATATTCCTCTGAAAAGACGATCATCAATGATTTTTCGGCTAATATCAAGGCGGGGCAGAAGGTAGCAATAGTCGGACCTACTGGTGCTGGCAAGACCACAATAGTAAATTTAATCATGCGTTTTTATGAGTTAAATGGCGGAGAAATCACCATTGACGGCATACCGACCACACAAGCTCGAAGGGAAAACATACACGAACAATTTTGCATGGTTTTGCAGGATACCTGGCTTTTTGAGGGCAGCATAAAGGAAAATATCATATATTGCAAGGAAAACATAACGGATGAGCAGGTAATTTCAGCTTGCAAATCTGTGGGTTTGCACCATTTTATTAACACTTTGCCACAGAAATACGACACAATATTGAACGATAAGGTCAACATTTCACAGGGGCAGCGGCAGCTTGTTACAATAGTACGAGCTATGATACAAAATGCCCCCATGTTAATTTTGGACGAGGCGACAAGCTCCGTGGATACCCGCACCGAACATTTGATACAGGAGGCAATGGATAAACTAATGGTTGGGCGAACCTCTTTTGTTATAGCGCATAGGCTCTCCACTATAAAGAACGCCGATTTAATTTTAGTTATGCAGGCGGGGGATATTGTTGAAAGCGGAACACATTTCGAGTTATTGGAAAAGAATGGATTTTATGCAGAGCTTTACAATAGCCAATTTGAGGTTAGCGGATAGGGCATATTTGCAAGTTTACAGTTGCAAGTGTGATTTAAGGGTAGATAGGTTTGGCAACAATGCTAAAGGCGGGGGATTTGGTAATCCTCCGCCTTTTTGCGTGTTAAGAAAATAGCATACATGGAGATGTTTGGCAACATTTGTTCAAAAAATTTGCTACTCACTCCGCTCGGCAATAATGGCAAGCACGGTATGCAAAGCATCCATGCCTCGATTTAAGTAATGTGGTTCTAGTGGAAATTCCTCTATATTACGACCCGTATCATCTGTTACATAAAACAAATCCATACCGACAGTATGTCCAGTTCTAGGCAACGAAAAATGGACTCGCCCCCAGCTGTTTCTGTTGCTAGTCTGTTGTCCAACTAGAGTAAATCCTGCCTCTTTTGCTATTCGTCCAGATATTTCAGCTGCAGACCCATTACGTTGACCGATTAAAAGCCATATATTATCAGCTAGTAGTGGTAATCTCAAGCTACCTGACATAGGTTGTATAAAGGTTTCGAGCAAGAAACCATAGGTAAGATTCTCTAAATCATCTGCGTTCACATCTATGAGATTATGTTGTTCTACAAACAAATCTGCTGGTACAAGAGAAGTAGCTACATCACGAATAAAAAGTAAATCTAGATTGTTCGGTCTAGCAAAGTACAAATTGCTATGTGTCCGTTGTGCTATCTCTCCATCGGTAATAAATGCAAATTCATAAAAAGATAGAGGTTCGGATATATTTGGACTTATAAAAGTATTTATAAAATTGGTTAGCCAACCTCCGTCGATATGCCTCAAATCTATAATGACGTGTTCATATCCTTGAATTTTTCTGATGAAATCTTGTATTTCTTGCATTGCACGTGTTGGAATTCTTTCAATATTAAAAAATTCGGGTGGTGTCATTATTAAAGCGATTCTTCCCTCTTCAATGATTCTTGAAGATGCTTGGAGTGGTGGATTAAACGCACGAGACAAGGGCAACGTACTGATACTTGCATAGTCTGATATATGAGATAATGGGCTTGAAAGTGTATGCGTACGCCAATGTGGATTCCAATGCCAAGGAGGATCTAAATCCAAATGAGCTATGTTACCAAACATTCTAAATCCAGTTCTAACTCGTGATTGAAAATTCAAATGATTTAAGCTATCTGCATAGGGAAGCCCGTGATTTCTAAATGTCTCAAGAGGATTAAAAACCCCCGAAAGTCTCTCAATTACTCCAAAAAACGGGAAATTGTCCCCTAAAGTCTGCACAAGAAACTCAAAATCATACCAAAAATCTTCGTAAGTGAGTTGATTTGCTTGGGCAATCGGAATGGGAGTATCGACATTATCCTCTATGCCTTCAGTTTCGATATAATTTTGTTCGACTTCAAATTCTATCTCCCAATCCTCAGGCTCTACATCATCATTACAAGCCGCCAAAATAGCTAGAACAAGTAAAGACATTAGCAGTAATCGTATTTTTCTCATAATTCCAATCCCTTTTCTACAAAAAGTATTTTATTTGAATAATCGCCAAGAGACTTTTTAAGCCCCTTGGCGAAAACTCACATACTATATCGTTAAGTTTTACGTTACAATCAACCGTTCCCGCAAATCGGGCTAAGATTGATGCCATCGCCTCCTCCGCAAACGCAAGGTCTTGGCACTGGTCTACTACTGCCTCCGCCACCGTGATAAAGGCGATCAACATCGTTCGTTCCGAAGTACCCTCCGCTTGCATTTCCTACCTCACTTGCAAAGGCGGTAAAACCGCCCACGCCCAGCGTCAGTATCAACGCCAACCCTGTTGCCATTAATTTCTTCTTTATCTTTTTCTCATTTGGAAAAAACACATAGGATTTAGACCAAAATCGCTAAATCACTCCAACAAACACATTTTAACATATACGAAAACACTTGTCAACACTTTTTTGAAAAAATTTTTTCACTACTCACTCCGCTCGGCAATAATCGCAAGCACCGTCTCCAACGCATCCATGCCATCACGATTAAAATAATGCGGCTCTAACGGAAATTCCTCTATATTGCGACCCGTGCTGTCTGTTACATAAAAAGTATCCATAGCTACAACATTTCCTGTTCTAGGTAATGTAAAATGTACTCTACCCTCACTATTTCTATTACCAGTCTGCTCTCCAACTAGAGTAAAACCTGCCTCTCTTGCTATTCGTCCAGATATTTCAGCCGCAGAAAAATTACGAGGACCGATTAAAAGCCAAATATTATCAGCTAATAATGGTAATCTCAAACTACCTGGCGTGGGATGTACAAAAGTTTCAAGTAAGAAACCATAGACGAGATTCCCAAAATCATCTGCGTTCATGTTCACGAGATTATGTTGTTCTACAAATAAATCCGCTGATACAAGAGGAGTGGCTACATTGCGAAGAAAAAATAAATCTATATTCCTCGGTCTAATAAAGTGCCAATCGCTGTGTATCCGTTGTGCCCTCTCTCCATCAGTAATAAATGCAAATTCATAAAAAGATAGGGGTTCGGATATATTTGGACTTATAAAAGCGTATATAAAATTTGTAAGCCAACCTCCTCCGATATGTCTCAAATCTATGATAATGTGTTCATACCCTTGAACTTCTCTGATGAAATCCTGCATTTCTCGCATTATGCGTGGTGGGGCGGTGCTATTGTTAAAAAATTCGGGTGGTGTCATTATTAGAGCGATTCTGCCTTCCTCGATAACTCTCGAATACGTTTGAAGTGGTCGATTAAAATTTTGGGTTAAAGGCTGGATTCTGGTGGAGTCTGATATGCAAAACAGCGGATTTGCGTTTACTCTCCAATCCCACGAAGGGTTAAAATCTAAATGGGCTGTACCAAAAAAATTAGCATTAAATCCCCTTCTAATCGTTGATAGAAATTCTGGATAATCTACGGTACTTAAATCGGAGAGAGCAAAAGTTCTAAAGGTATCAAGAGGATTAGAATCGCCAGAGTGTCTTCCGATTACCCCAAAGAACGGAAAATTTTCCTCTAAATTCCGCACAAGAAATTCAATGTCGTATAAAAAATCTTCTGTTGTGAATTGCTCTGCATCATCAAGGTTATTTACTGTGTTGATTGTAACATACACATAATCATCGCACATTGGGCAAAATTCAACAACTTGAGTAATCGGAGTTGCATTATCGGCGTTATCCTCCGCAGTTTGTTCAAACCCTATCTCCAACCCCGCAAATTCGACATCGTCATTTGCTATGGTTTGCCCAACATATTCTTGTTCAATTTCTATTTCCAATTCCACAGACTCAACATCTCCACTACAAGCAACCAAAGTAGCAAAAACAAGTAAAGACACGAGTGATAGTAATATTTTTTTCATAATTCCATCTCCTTATTCTATAAAAACTCCTCTTTTAACAATCGCCAGGAGACCTTAAAAGCCTCCTGGCGAAGATGTACTATATCGTTAAGTTGTAGCTTTTGTTGCGGTTGTGTCCTAACAAGAACAGGAAGCACAACATCTTTCAGGTGGGGGTACTCTAACAGGACCATCACCACTACACAGGTTAGGAACGCCATTACCTAGAATCCTCGCTCCAACCCCTCCAGCGTTACCTTCGTTTCCGCTCGCAGAAACGGTAACTCCTCCAACTCCTAGCGTCAGTATCAACGCCAGCCCTGTTGCCATTAATTTCTTTTTCATCTTTTTTCATCTTTTGGAAATATACATACGGATTTAGACCGAAATCGCTAAATCACTCCAACAAACACAGTCTAACATATACGAAAACACTTGTCAACACTTTTTTGAAAAAATTTTTCAATTTTTTACCACACCGCTCCAATTTTTCCATATTCGGCAAAAATGCATACAGAACGTGTACCCGCAACACCAAATCATTCCCACTCAATAGTCGCAGGCGGCTTCGAGCTAATATCATACACTATGCGGCTAACTTCAGACAATTCATTTGTTATACGTTGTGAAATTACTTTTAACACATCATGCGGAAGAGGAAAATATTCGCAGGTCATAAAATCCGTCGTCTTAACAGCTCGGATCGCTATCACAGAATCATAAGTACGCTCATCGCCCTTTACCCCCACCGAAAGAGTATCTGTCATAACCGCAAAATATTGATCGGGTCGCTCAGTTAAACTTTTTTCTATCTCCTCTCGCAAAATAGCATCCGCCCTCTGCAAGATTTCAACCTTAGCCTCCGTTACTTCGCCGATTATACGAATGGCTAATCCAGGCCCTGGGAATGGCTGCCGATTTACCAAAAAATCAGGCAAATCCAACTGTAACCCCAACTGCCGAACTTCGTCCTTAAATAAACCGCTCAATGGCTCTACAAGACCTGTAAATTGCAGATTTTTAGGCAAGCCGCCAACATTATGATGACTCTTGATGGTTGCTCCCACGCCCACTCCCGACTCCACTATGTCGGGATAAATCGTCCCCTGTGCCAAAAATTTTATATGCCCAAGTTTCGCCGCCTCTTCTTCAAATATGCGGGCAAATTCCGTGCCTATAATTTTACGTTTCTGCTCGGGTTCGGTTATCCTTTTTAACTTGGCGAAAAATCGATTTTTGGCATTTATGCGTATGAATTTTAGACGATTTTGAAAAACTCCCTCTATCTCATCGCCCTCGTCCTGCCGCATAAGACCGTGATCTACGAAAATACAAGTCAGTCTCTCTGGTATCGCACGGGACAGCAAGGCGGCACACACGCTAGAATCCACGCCCCCCGAGAGTGCCAACAACACTTCTTCTTCGCCCACTAATTTTTGCGTTTCCGCAATCTTCTGTGCCAAATAGTCCTCTAATTTGTAATCGCCCACAGCTCCGCAAATTTTCAAAAAATCCTTAAAAATATCCACACCGTTCTCTGTATGCACGGATTCTGGGTGATATTGCACGGCATACAGCCTTTTTGCAATATTGGCACAAGCTGCGATACAAGTGGCTGTTCTAGCGGTTTCTTCAAAATCCATGGGCAATTTCATAACGGCATCAGAATGACTCATAAGGGCGTAAAAATCCCCTTGTTTATCACTCACTTTGATTTTTCCATACTCGCCAACAGACGAATCCACCACGCCCCCCAACAGATGACACATCAACTGCATACCATAACATATCCCTAAAATCGGTATACCCAAATCAAAGAGCTCGGGGCTGCATTTGGGGGCATCGGCAGCGTATACGCTTTTGGGCCCGCCCGTCAAGACAATCCCGATAGGTCTTGTTTCGAGAATATCCGAAATAGGCATATCTCCCCGTTTTATCTCCGTATACACCCCCAAACTCCGTATGGTGCGAGCAATCAGCTCCTTATATTGACCACCAAAATCCAACACTAACACAATTTGCGACATAATAATTATCTCCTTTACTGCTTAGAATACCTGTAAGTATACAGTAAAATCAACGCTACCACAAGGGGGCTTGAAAATTATTTGCACCGCAAGGAGGGATAAGGTTTACTTTTTTGACTCCCTGTGTTAGAATAGTGGTGGGCAAAAGATGTAAAAAATTATTTTAGCAAAGGAAGTTCACAAATGCATGATGGAACAGGATATAAACACCCAGAGTTTACAAATATTTTGACGGAGATAGACAGAGCCTTAGCCGATTACGGCAGGGTCATATTGGCAATAGACGGAGATGCTGCGGCAGGCAAAACCACGCTAACGGGCAATTTGGAGCAGATATATGGCTGCAGCGTGGTACACTTAGATCATTTTTTTCTACCCAGGCATTTGCGAACGGAGAATCGACTGGACGAGCCAGGCGGCAATATAGATTATGACCGCTTTACCGATGAAATTATAGAGCCGTTGCTTGAGATGCGAGATTTTTCCTATCGCCCATTCAACTGTCAGACATGGGATTTTGGCGAGGAAATTCCGATAAATTTGGGCAAACTAACCGTATTGGAGGGGTCGTACGCCCTGCACCCGAAATTTGTGCATATTTACAATCTCAAATTTTTCCTAAAGATAGAATCAAACGAGCAGATGAGGCGAATAAAAATACGCAACCCCGACAAGATTGACCTGTTTCAAAATGTATGGATTCCGCTAGAAAAAAAATACCAAGTAGCTTTTGAGATTGATAACCCAGCCAATTCTATCGTATACACCTACCGAGAGGAATGAGCAGTTTATTTGACATGAAACCAAATTTGAGTCATGCAGATTTTGACGAGGACAGAGCCTTATACTACATGAAAGAGGCATATGCAGAGGCTCTCATAGCTTTAGAATTGGACGAAGTGCCTATAGGCTGTGTGATTGTTTTCGATGACAGGATAATAGGGCGTGGGCATAATCTTAAAGTATTAAAAAAGAATCCGCTATTCCATGCGGAGATAATCGCCATTAATCAAGCGGCTGAACATATGAGGGACTGGCGTTTGGAAGGATGTAATCTCTATGTTACTGTAGAGCCTTGCTCCATGTGTGCAGGAGCGATAGTTCAAGCTAGAATGTCAACGGTTATATATGGAGCAAAAAGCCCAAAAGCGGGCTGTGCGGGTTCTATATTAAATATACTGGAAGAGCCGCGTTTTAACCATATAGTAAAGGTTGTGTCGGGAGTATACGAGGAAGAATGTGCCGCCCTCGTAACAGCATTTTTCAAAACTCTCAGGGACGGTAAAAGATTAGAACAAGGAATTTCATAATGACACTCTATTTTGTAATGGCGAACCACAATGACGCTAAGCCAATAATCGACTATTTTGACATGAAAAAAGATGTTGCCCCCTGTCCTTTTGAGGTGTTTAGGGCTGATGATATAGTTCTGTGTCTTAGCGGCGAGGGACGTAGTAATACAGCCGCCGCCACAGCATATATTTTAACACGTTGGGGCAAAGATGGCTTGTTTGTGCATTTAGAACCCTGGCCTGGTAAATGTAATGTGGTAATCTACCCAAATATCATCATAGACCTAAAGGAAATAGTCTACCAAGAGATGCTCTACAAACTCCCCTCCTTCATAGAAGAGGTCTTTGTCGAGGATATAGAGGGGCTTTACGCTTTCACCACCGCCGCTCATTTTTTGCCACTCAAACAAATAATAATATTAAAAACCCCCGACAAGGTGGATAAACGCACATTGGGGTGGCTGGAAAATATCAAGGCGGGATTACAGTACACAAATTTTAGTTTAAAAATTTGACTCGTTTGAAATTTTGATATATACTATGTTTAAGCTGAAATTGTGATAGATGTAAATGTGTCGTGGGTGTGTCCCCAGCGGGATATGGGGGGGCAACTGGTGTCCAGCGGACACCACCATATAGGCGTTGCGAGCAGCACCAGAGCCTCACGGTTGCTAGAAAAAATAGTGTCGCAAAAAATTTAAAAAGTGCGGGTCTGGGGGCGCGCCCCCAGCGGGGTTGTTACTCCGTAAACGTCTAAGCGGTGTCCACTGGACACCAGACGCGGGGCAGAGCCCCACGGTTTTATGGCATTACTGAAAAGAAAGGGGGAGTAAAGTGGAAAAAACAATGAAAGCCTTGGTCAAAAAAAAGCCCGAAAAAGGGATTTGGATGGATATGGTTGCAGTGCCGGAAGTCGGGATTAACGATGTGCTTATCAAAATTAAACGCACGGCAATCTGCGGTACAGATATTCATATCTATAATTGGGATGAATGGGCGCAAAAAACGATACCTGTCCCCATGGTAGTGGGGCATGAGTACGTTGGCGTTGTCGCCGCTATGGGTAGCAATGTTACCAACTTGAACATCGGCGATTTGGTTTCGGGCGAGGGTCATTTGGTTTGCGGAACGTGCCGCAACTGCCTTGCGGGGCGTAGGCACTACTGCCCAAACACCATAGGCGTAGGGGTAAATCGCACGGGTTCGTTTGCGGAGTATTTGTGTATTCCAAGGGAAAACGTGTACCTTTGTGATACAACGCAGGACGAACGCCTGTTTGCCTTTTTTGATCCGTTTGGAAATGCGGTACATACGGCTCTATCGTTCCCTATGGTGGGCGAAGATGTGTTGGTAACTGGCGCAGGCCCGATTGGCATAATGGCGGCGGCGGTGGCTAAGTTTGTAGGTGCAAGGAATGTGGTTATAACCGATATAAATCCGTATCGGTTGGAGCTTGCAAAAAAGATGGGTATCGCAAACGCCATAAATTCCAAAGAAACGAGCTTGGAAGATGTACGCAAGTCATTGGGCATGAAAGAGGGCTTCGATGTCGGCATGGAGATGTCGGGCAATAGGATTGCATTTAACGATATGATAGCAAACATGACCAACGGAGGTAGCATTGCCCTGCTAGGCATACAAGCTCCAAAAACCGATGTGGATTGGGACAAAATCGTCTTTAATTCACTTACGATAAAGGGCATTTATGGCCGTGAAATGTTTGAAACATGGTACAAAATGGCATCCCTTATCAAGTCAGGGCTGGATATTATGCCGATAGTTACACATGAATTCGATGTAGCTGATTATCAAGAGGGATTTGAAACAATGGCGAGTGGAAACTCGGGGAAAGTTATACTTAATTGGGATATATAAAAAATTTACCTAACTTGACTGTATTTTTTAGCCTTATCGATAGTTTCGTAATTTTGTATCATCGCTGTTTATGTATTTACTTTTTGCAGTACCAGTAATAAAAAATATAGGGTTTTTCTATATTTTTGTAGTGGGGGAGGGTAGTTTATGTCAGAAATCAAAGTAAAAGACAATGAAAGTTTAGACAGTGCACTAAAGCGTTTCAAGCGCAGCTGTGCAAAATCGGGCATCATGGGAGAAGTTCGTAAACGTGAGCATTACGACAAACCAAGCGTAAAACGTAAAAAGAAATCAGAAGCCGCAAGAAAGCGTAAATATAACTAAAACACGTACCTCCCCTTTTTAGGGGAGGTTTTTACAACTCAAATCCCGCACCGCAGACTCCAGCAAGTCCTCCAACTCCTCATATTTGAGGGCTTTGTTTATTTTTATACGTAGCTTTGTGGCTTCATGCAAGCCTTTTATGTAAAATGACAAATGTTTACGCATCTCCAAAACTCCCGTGTGTTCGCCCTTGTGCTCGATACACATTTTCAAATGCCGCAGAGCCAGCTGAATCCTGTCATTCCAGCTAGGAGGGGCGGCATCTGTTGCAATTTCGTTAAAAAGCCAAGGATTGCCGCAAGCTGCCCTGCCAATCATAATAGCATCGCAATTAGTCTGTTTAATGACGGCTTCGGCGGCGGTTTTTGAGTCTATGTCTCCGTTTGCGATTACGGGAATCTTTAAGGCTGCTTTAACTGCCGCTATAACGCTCCAATCTGCCTTGCCGCTATAAAATTGATTGCGGGTGCGTCCATGTACGGTTACAGCTGCTGCCCCCGCCTCTTCCGCTATTTTAGCTATTTCAACGGCGTTTATGCTTTGTGCATCCCAGCCTGTCCGCATTTTGACCGTTACGGGAACTTTTACGGCTTGCACCACTGACTCCACTATTTTGCCCACCAACGCTGGAGACCGCATAAGTGCGCTGCCTTCCATATTTTTAACAATCTTTGGGGCTGGACAGCCCATATTTATGTCTATTATGTCGGCTTCCAAAATACTAGCCGCTTTTGCCATTATATCGGGGTCTTTGCCGAATATCTGTATTACGTGAGGTGCGTTTTTTGCCGTTTTATCAAGCAAAAATTTTACCTTGCCATATAAGATGCTTTTTGTGCTTACCATCTCACTGTATGCGAGTCCGCAACCCAGTTCTTGGCAAATTTGCCTAAAAGATCGATCTGTGATTCCTGCCATCGGCGCTAAAAAAATTTTGCCAGGGATTTTCACTTGACCTATCTCCAATAATTCTGTATTATATAAATTCACTACTCTATTCCTTTCAAAAAAATAAATTGTCCAACAGGGATCTAAACAGGAGGTTTTTAAAATGTCAGTAACATATTTGACGGAAGACAACTTTAACGAGACGGTATCGAGCAGGGATGTACCGATACTTGTGGATTTTTACGCAGATTGGTGCGGACCTTGCAAAATGGTGTCGCTCATTGCAGAGGAGATAGCAGAAGAAACCAACGGCAAAATACTGGTTTGCAAAGTAGACGTTGCAAAGTATCCAAAACTTGCCAACTCTCTCCATGTAGGCACTGTGCCCACGGTTATATCGTTTAAGAACGGCAGCCCACACAAACGTATTTCACGTGGGTTCTCCAAGGAGGCAATCTTTGAGCTCGCTGTTTAGCAAATTTTAACAAATAGCGACATCAAGACCGATATTTAGCAAATTTAAACAAAATAGTGGCACCAAGCCGATATTTAGCAAATTTAAACAAATAGTGGCACCAAGCCAATAATAAAACCTAATACGCCGCCAAGCATCATAACCATGTTGAGTTCACGTTTTATTACCGATAATATCAAGGTTTCAGCCTCTAGGGGGTCAAATTCGTTGATTCGTCTCTCTATTATCGACGTTATATCCAGGTACTTGGCGACGTGTTCTGCCACTTTTTCAAAACCTAGCAAGATTTTTTGCTTGGTTTCGGGGAGTATCGCTGCGTTTTCCGCATCGATGCCCTCTATGAATTTGTCGATATTTTCGTCTATCTTGTCGGCTATCATGCTCAAATTCGATTCTTCCGATAGAAACTCAAATATACCGTCCTTTATGCTAACGTATATCTTTTCGGAATCGAGGAATATACCTGCAAATTTGCCTACGTGCTCATTTATAAGCCGTTTAACAAGATCTGGGCCGTCTTTGTCTAGCTTTTCGACATTAAAATATCTGATAAATTCAGCCCCTCGAGGCAGATGTTTGCGTACCAAAATCTTTACCTCTTCAGCACTCTTCTCCAACAGAGGGGACGCAAACAGCTCCTTGGCTAAAACATCGGACGTAATCACATGATTCCCCATGGCTTCGCCCAATTTTTTAGCCAAGCGGCTCTGTTCTTTGGGGATAAGCCCTGGTGTGAAGGGTAGCTTGAATTTACCTATATAGACAGGTCGTAATGGTCTAAACAGCATTTTAATTGCCAAGTAATTGGTGCTGTAGCCAATTATTGCACCTATGATAGGTGTTATAATCATTGATAAAGTCATAAAATCATCCATTCGTTAGACTGTAAGGGGGTATTAAAATTATAGACGTGCGGCAATTATCCTTTTCCTATGGAAATGAACCTGTGCTTGAAAATGTAAGTTTTAGCGTTAGCGAGGGCGAATTTGTCTGTATCGTTGGTTCTAATGGTGCTGGCAAAAGCACTTTGCTCAAAATTCTCATGAATCTGCTAAAGCCAACGGCGGGCGAAGTGCATATATCCACTTCAAATATTGCCTATATGTCGCAAAAAACATCGTTTAACCCTGATTTTCCTGCGAACACAGCGGAGATTGTAGGTCTAGGAATCCCATCGGGCAAGCGTATTTCGCTAAAGGAACGGCATACACGTGTACAGTCAGCCCTTTTGCAGATGGATATGCAAAATTTTAGCAAAAAGCCCATAGGCAAATTATCGGGCGGACAACAACAGCGTATTTTGCTCGCAAAAGCTCTAGTGCAGGAACCAGACCTCATAATATTAGATGAACCAACCTCCTCTATAGATTATACCACAACTAATCAAATATATCACATGCTAGAGCGATTTAACAAGGAACAAAAGATAACCGTGGTAACAGTAACACACGACACAAATCTCATTTCCTCACACAGAGTTGCTTGCAGTTTGTAAAGAACAAAACCGTGGGGGCTCTGCCCCCAC
>JGI24700J35501_10930401_pt1 | contig 13634 bp, 8 predicted proteins | sample TergutTh196P1_FD_35501 | JGI IMG/M metagenome (IMG submission 35501) | reverse complement strand
GCCCGCCGGCAGGCGGGCGCCCCAAGGTTTTGATGTTGTTTGAGTATACAACATCTCCGCATTTCAACACAAACCCAACAAAAAACCCTCGGCAAAAACCGAGGGTTTAACATTTGAATTTACATATCTCGCAATTTGAATTCTTTTACCATTTTTTCAAATTCTACCGCTTTGTTGGAAAGCACAGAGGAAGTTGCGGCGGCTTGTTCGCTTGCGGCGGTTGCGGCTTGCGTTGTTTGGGTTATTACTTCGATGTTTTGGTTTACACGTTGTGCTGATTCTATTTGGCTGTCGGATATTGCCGACATATTTTTTATTAAGTTACTTATTTCGGATATTTGCTCAACTATTTTTTGCAGTGTATCAGATGTATGGTACGCAATATCGCTACCTTGTGCCGCTTTTGTAACGGCAGAAGTTATCAATGTGCCTGTATCGGCGGCGGCGGTTTGGCTGCGGTTGGCTAGGTTGCGAACTTCTTCGGCAACAACGGCAAAACCTTTGCCATGTTCGCCTGCTCTGGCGGCTTCGACGGATGCGTTTAGCGAAAGCAAATTTGTTTGGAACGCAATATCGTCAATTACACGAATAATTTTGGAAATATCATCGGAAGCACGGCTAATTTCGTCCATTGCAACTAGCAAATCTTTCATGTCGGTTGTGCCTTTTGTTGCACTATCACGGGCGTTATCGGCTACTACATCGGTAGCTTCGGCGCTATCGGTTGCAATTTTAATTTGGTTTAACATATTTTGCACAACTTCGTGAACTTCGCTAACAGAAACCGATTGATGCGTTATACTGTCGGCTAATTCTTGGCTTGCCAAAGCTATTGTTTTTGCACCCGAGGAAAGTTCTAATGTGGAAATACGAATATCGCCAATCATATAATTAAACGCCTCTAATATATCGTTCAAAGATTTTTTAATGCCGTAAAAATCGCCCAAATAATGGCGTTTTATGCTTACGTCCAGGTTTTTGTTGGCAATTTGTGTCAACACCGAACGAATTTCGAGTATATATTCTGATAAAACTTTTACTGTGCTGTTAAAAGATACTTTTATCTCGTTAAAGCTACCTTGATAATTGCCCTGCATATTTGCACTTAAATCGCCCTCGGATAACTTTTTGAATGCGGTATTTGCCTCGTTTAACGGCTGTGATACGCTGTAAACCAAGTTATTTAACGAATTTATTGTTAATTTCCAGTCGCCAGAGTATTTTTCCGAGTTGATTAGTTTGGACAAATCGCCTTTTGATGCGGCGGATGCCATTTTTCCAATATCTTGTTGAACGCTTTCCAAGTTTGCTTTAACACGATTAAGAATTTCCGTACCAACTTTCTTTTTGCCAGGAAGTTCCTTGACAACAATATCAAAGCGACCTTCCGCAAAAGCGTCAACCGTATTTAGAAGATACAACATATCTTCCAAAACAACCTCGAGCATAGAGTTGAGAGATTCGGTGGCTGCACGATAATCTCCTTTGAACAACGAGTCGTCAATGCGAGCGTCAAATTCGCCAGCTTTATGCTGTCTGCCCAACGCTTCCATATTAGATACAAGCGAGCGGAAAATTTCAATCATGCCAAAAATTGTATTTGACAAAATATCAAGTTCGTCAACGCCATTTGTTTGAAGTTGCACGTTAAAATTGCCGTTTTGCACTTGATGAGCAGAATTAACAATGCGGTCAACTTTGGTTTTGAACCCTCGAACAATCGTAAACGCTATTAAAAACACAAAAATTGCCAAAACAACAGGAACAACAATATTAAGTATCGAAATTATTTGGCTTGTAGCCGCTAGTTCTGTGCGCGAGTTTGACAAAACTATGCTTGCGGCGTTACGTGATTCTTGTACCAAAACGTCGACTAATTCAACTAATTCAACGGCGTTTTCCATATCAAAAGTATCGTTGCCGCCAACAAAATAATTGCGTTGAAAAATGCTTACAACTTGTGTTGTATTAGAAATAATATGATTTATGTTAGCTAATCGCTCTTGCCGTTCGGCATCGGATAAGTTATTATCAGTATTAACGAGAATTATGTAATTTTCGCCAATTAGCATAAGATTATCGTACAAAGCCATAACATAGGCTTCGCTAGATACCCAATCGGTTGTAGTAAATCGCCAAACAGTATCCATAAAAGTTGACCGCAAGTAACGGCGCATTTCAGTAAACTGCTGTTGATATTCCAAAATAGTGATGTTTCGCATAATTACATAGTCAATAAGATGTGCATGGGTTTCTTCGCTACTTGCATGAGAGGATGCAAAAAAAGTTACAACTCCAATAAAAATAATAAGTATCGCAGTGTAAGAGATTATTAGCTTTTTTGCAATGGTTAATCGTGTCCAAAACATTAAAAATACTCCTTTATTATAATTTTGCCCATTTTGCCAAACTAACTTGCAAAGTGAACTAATATTTGTGAAACCAAAAATTTTTAACGCGTTCTTATTTTAATTATAACATTTTTTACGTCATTGCATTTTTTACCTTTTCACATTTTTAATGCAAATTGTCGGTTGAATTTTATTGTTTTGGTGGTTGCCATTACATCGTTGACAATAAAAATTTTCAACTGCTGATTCGCATTTTTACCCTATATTATGAAGTAATCACTAACCATAGTAAAATGCCCAGAGACGGAATTGAACCGCCGACACGAGGATTTTCAGTCCTCTGCTCTACCAACTGAGCTATCTGGGCAATCACTGGACAAAAATAGTATATATCAACAAATTGGAATTGTCAAGCAATTTTGAAAATTTTTATTACAATTTTATTACAATTTATTCTCCGCTTATTCGAAAGTATGACCAACTGTTAAATTGTCCTATTTGTGGGTTGTTTGTTGGGTCAAAAAGTTGCATATTTTCGGCGGTATCCAAAAAAGTTCTTTCTAATATAATAGGATAAGTTTGTCGAAGTTCGTTGGCAAAATCGGCGAACGGCTCGGAAATACCCAGCATTTGCAACAAAATTGCACCCAAATAGAAAGAAGAAATATCTTGCGAGAGAGGAAAATTGTCAACGTTTAACATTGGCAATGCAGAATCGTTTGCCCAAATTAAAAACGGCGTTCGGTTGTGGCGAATTGTTTCGTTGCCCTCCAAAATTAAATTTTCGTAAATAGAAAGAGGAAAACTTGGCAAATGGTCGCCATAATAAACCAAAATTATAGGTTGCTCTTCTTCGCGAAAATACTCGACCATTCGCCGCAAACCTGCATCAACATCAAGCATTCCGTGAAAATATTGTGCCAATAAATTTTGGTCAGAAAGGGATAAATCGGCTGTAGTGTTAAAATTTAAGGGAATATCGCCGTATTTGCCGTCATAAGGTCCGTGATTTTGAATTGTAATTCCCTTAAAAAATAATGGTCTTGCGGGAAAATTATCCAAATGCAAGCGAATTTCCTCTAAAAATCGGTCGATTGTATGCTCTTCGGAAATATATCCGCCGCGCATATTGTTTGCACCGTCAAATGCTGTTTCGTCAATAAATTGCTCAAATCCCAAATAGCTGTAGACATTTTGGCGGTTGTAAAACCAAGCCGCTCCAGGGTGCATTGCAATAGAACGATAGCCAAGCAAATTAAGAGTATTTGTAAACCCGCCAAATGGGCGTGTTACCATTGCAAACGCATAAGGAACGCCCCTAAATCGGCGCGAATTTATTCCTGTCAATATGTCAAATTCTGTGTCCGCTGTGCCGCCGCCGATGTTCGGCACAATAAAATGTCCGTTGATTGCGGAGGATTCTTCTTGTATTTCCAAAAAATTTTGCATGGGATGCGGAAATCCGTCAAAGTTGACAACAGGACTCAACGGCATATCCGAAAAAGCCTCGCTTAAAATCATAATTATGTGCGGTGCATTTTCGAGGTTGTCAAAATTATGTAAAATTGGCAACGTTTCGCTTTCTTGTATTAGTGGAAGAAATTGGTCAAAATAGGGCGGTTGCTCGATTGTGCTGTGGTGCAATGCGTGAATAAAGCTGTAAATAAAGCCTTTTGATTGGTATCTGTGAACGGCGTTAAATTGGTTGCCCGAGATAGGCAAATTGTCGTAACGAACGGTATCTCCGTAAACCAAAAAGAAAAGTAGGATAAATCCTGTAATACTGGTCAAAAAGCCGATGATTCTTATGCGAATGCGCGGCTTGCGATTTGTGATAAACAAAACCGCCAAAATTAGCAAAGTAACGTAAAGCACAAAAGCGACGGCAACGGCAATGTAAACCAAAATGTTGATACTACGGGCGATTCCCATAAATTCCATGCCGAGCAACAAATCGAGAGGGCGCAACGGAGCGTGCCGCATTTCAATCATAAATCGGTTGACAACGGACGGCAAAATAAACAGCAAGCCAACAAGTCCACAAGTAAGAGCAAGCCGTCCCGTTAGGAAAAATACCGCAAAAAGCACAAAAACAACGGGCAACCAATTATACAAAAAAATTAGCCCGTTGGATTCTAAAATAAGGGCGACAATAGCAGTGTTTGTGAGGCTGTTGGGCTGTACAACAATTAGCACAAAAGCAGTCAGCAGCAACGAGCCAACAAACAGTAGCAAAAAAGTCAACGGCAAATTGAGCAGCGGATGAGGTTCATTTTTAATGCGACCGCTACTCAAAATATTTGCCATTATTCTATTGTGAAGATAATTTAACATTATTCGTAATCGTCCGCAAAGCCGATAAATTCGGCAAATAGCGCATCGATTTCGCCGTTTGCGGTCATTTCGTTAATAACTTCGTTTATGGTTGCCATTAGTTCTGTGTCTTCGTGGCGCGTTGCAATGCCGTAATATTCGCCCTCAAAAGCGGCATCATCGCGCACAATGGTTAAATCGGTGGCAGAATCCCCTGCAAACATAAGGGCTAAAGCAGAATCGATTATAAGTGCGTCAAGTTGTCCTGCTCGTAAAGCCATTATTGCCTCGCTTACACGTTGATAGCGAATCGGCTCGTTGTAGAGATTATTTGTTGCGAACATATCGCCTGTAGTGCCTAATTGTACGCCAACGATTAAAAAGTTCAAATCGTCTACACCTTGAACATCGTTTTCGTTGTCGGCACGAACAATAATGTATTGCATTGCCTCAAAATAAGGCACAGAGAAAGCCACGGATTGCTGGCGTTCTTCCGTTATTGTCATTGCTGAGGCGACAAAGTCAATGCTACCAGCCGTTAGCGAAAGCAAAAGACTGTCAAATGGAGCATCTTGTATAACTAGTTCGCGCCCTAAACGTTCGGCAATGCGAACGGCAATAGCAACGTCGATACCGTCATATTGACCGTGTCTACCTTGACCGCCCTCGGCAATAAACTCGAACGGTGGAAAATCGGCAGAAGTTCCCATAATTAAGGCATCTCCGCCAACTGGAGATTCGGCATCCATTGCGGCTATTCCAGCGGCTATGTCGGCAGTACCTTGTGCGTTATCGCCACAAGCGGCAAAGCCGAAAACTCCGATAATTGCTAACATTGTGATAAAAAATTTTTTCATAGTTATTCTCCTTTTTTTGTATGCCAATCAGTGGTTTGTCTTTGGTATTTGCCGTAGGGGCGGATATTATCCGCCAGTTTAGCCATGCGGGCGGACCCGCCTGCCGGACGGGCAGGTATTATCCGCCCCTACGTTTTTAACAAATGCAAATTTTTAACTACTGATTAGCGTTCATATGATTTGTTGTATTTTTGCGTACAACATCTTATTATATGACAATGAAATTATCATGTCAATATTTTTTCTAAAAATGCTTGCGTACGCTCTTGTTTGGGATTTTCGAAAATTTCGGTGGGCGTACCTTCTTCGATAATCATACCGTCGTCCATAAAAAGCACACGAGATGCAACTTCACGGGCAAAACCCATTTCGTGAGTAACCACAACCATTGTCATTCCGTCCTTTGCGAGATTTTTCATAACTTCAAGCACTTCGCCGACCATTTCGGGATCAAGCGCGGAAGTTGGCTCGTCAAACAGCATAACATCGGGTTCCATCGCCAAAGCTCGGGCAATAGCGACGCGTTGCTTTTGTCCACCAGAAAGTTTACTGGGATATTCAGCCATTTTTTCTAGCAAGCCAACTTTTGCCAGTAGCGTTTGTGCTAGAAAGTCCGCATCTTTTGGGGACATTTTTTTTATTTTGCGCGGAGCGATTGTGATATTGTCAAGCACCGTCAAATGGGGAAAAAGGTGAAACTGTTGAAAAACCATTCCCATTTTTTGGCGAACAATATTGATATTAGTGCGTTTGTCGAGAATGTGCCGACCATTTATTTCTATATCGCCTTTGTAGGGTTTATCTAGCAAGTTGAGCGTACGCAAAAACGTGCTTTTGCCCGATCCCGATGGGCCAATGATAACGACTTTTTCGTTTTGATGAATTTCTTGATTTATGCCCTTTAGCACCTCTAGTTTGCCAAACCGCAGGTACAAATTTTTAACATTGATAACCATAATCTACCTCCTATCAGAAGACCGCATTTTTTTCTCAACTTTGCCCAACAGCCAAGTTAGCAACGAAATCAGCACAAGATACATTGCAGCCGTTATAAACAATGGCGTAACGTTGAACGTTTGAGAAATAATAAGTTGTCCAACACGATTTATATCTTGCAAGCCGACAAATCCGACAATAGCGGTTTCTTTGATTAAGACGATAAACTCGTTTATAAAGGTTGGCAAAATATTTTTTATTGCTTGCGGCATAACGATAAACAGCATTGCTTGATATTTATTAAAGCCAAGCGACAGCCCTGCTTCCATTTGCCCTTTATCTATCGAGAGGATTCCTGCTCGAATAATTTCGGCAACGTAAGCGCCGCTATTTATGCCAAGTGCGACGATTCCGACCCAAATATTTACGCCGCGCACAGCTGCAAAAATTGTATGACTAACAATTAACAGTTGCGTAACCGCGGGCGTACCACGAATAACTCCCAAATAAACAAACGCAATTATCCGCAACGGACGAATTTTTCTACCCATCACCGTAAACCCTAAATCGGACATATTAAACGCCGCCATAACCATCCCTATCAAAAGCCCTAAAACCACAGCTCCCAACGATATTTGTATAGTTATCCACATTCCATTCATCAACATACTAACTCTATGCGAATCACCCAAAACCATTGCTACATTCTCAAACATCAATCTTCTCCTTTGCCTAAAGCACTAAAACCTTGGGGCTCTGCCCCAAACCCCGCAAGGGACTTCGCCCCTTGACCCCGTAACATTTTTTATTTGTTTTGGTGGGGATTTTTTCGAGTCTTGATTTTTTATTGCATATTTTGTTGCATACTACATGAATAATTATACAATCGCAATTTGTAAATGTCAAGTTGTAAAGTAAAAAAGTTTTTTGTGGCTAAAACCTTTGTAATAACAGGGTTTTTGAAATTATTTTGATAAATTAGGGCAATATTAGGGGTTAAAAATATTAAACAAAAATTTATCTTAATTAAAGATAAATTTGTAACAAATTGCACAAAAAGATGTTTTGGTAATGGTAAAATGTTGAAAATGTGGCAAATGTTGAAATACGGGCGGATATTATCCGCCCCTACGATTGGCGTGTGTAGGGGCGGATATTATCCGCCCGTTTATTCCAAATTCGCAAATTTATCCCAATCCACAATTTTATCCCAATTCGCAAATTTATTCCAAATTCGCAATTTTATCCAAATCCACAATTTTATTCCAAATTCGCAAATTTATCCCAGTCCGCAATTTTATCCCAATTCGCAAATTTATCCAAATCCGCAATTTTATCCAAATCCGCAATTTTATCCAAATCCGCAATTTTATCCAAATTTGCAATTTTATCCCCAATTCCGCAATATTCCAAAATTCCGCAACGTTCGTCCACCTATTTGTAATAACACGCTTGCAAACAATTTATCCGCCACAATAAACCAAACTATCAAAAATTATTTTTTACATTGCACAAAAATAATTTTTATGCTACAATTTGATTATCTTTGTATGAGAAGGGGATTTTAATGTTCAAAAGTTTAAGAAGCAAGTTAATTGTTCCGATTGTAGCTACTTTCATATTGATTGTGGGCATTATTATTGTTGTCGTAAGCTATGAAGTAAATCGGCTTATTGATATGACAGCATCACAGCAACTTATTGCAGCAACTAGTTCTATAGACACTTACATTGAGGCTATGGAGCAACAAGCACTTATGTCGGCGGTAGCTTTATCGGGTAGCAATGAAGTTATTACTGCATTGCAAAGTTTTGATGCCGGAGAAGATCCCTCCGTTGTAGCGGCACGTTTGGTAAGTTATTTAACTGCACAAAAAGATTTATCACTTGTAGATGCTATTGTTATAGTTGACAGAAATGGTATTGCCGTGGCTAGGTCTCATGTGCCAGATATGTACGGCGATTTTGGCGGTGGCATTCCTACAATGACGGCACTTGACGGACAACAAGTTACAATGTTTTCGCCAACTCCGACTGTTCCGCTTGTTATTGCGGGAACTTCTCCTATCACTGTAAATGGCGAAATTATCGGCGGAATTGCCAGCATGATTAACATCGGCTTGCAAGATCACGTTGACCATATTTCTCGTTCGTTTGGTGCGGAAATGGCAATATTTTTAGGCGATACTACAATAGCAACAACGTTGATTCATCCCGATACTGGCGAACGTGCTTTGAATATTGCCGCACAAGATTTCGTTGTCGAAGCCGTGCTTAACCGTGGAGAAAATTTATTTATACAAATGGATGTTTTTGGCATTATTCCTTATTACGCCTATTTTCAGCCGTTTCACAATCCTCAAGGCGAACCTATGGGTATGATTTTTACTGGCATTTCAGTAGAAATATCTCGTGAAATGAGCAGCTTTTTACAAATGCTTGTTATTGTAATTGGCATTGTTGGAATTATTATTGCTTGTATTATTTCGGTTGGCGTTATTGCCAAAGTTTTGCAACCTATCGATAAACTTGCCGCTACTGTACGAGAAGTTTCTGTTGGCAATATAAATGTCAATACTGGCGGCAAAATTTCGCAGGACGAAGTGGGCAAACTTACCTTGGATGTGTACGCTCTTATCGATACAATAAAAAGCCTTGTGGTTGACATTGGCAAACTTTCTAACGAATTTGTCAATCTTGGCGATGTGGAATATCGTATTGATGTTTGTCAATATACAAACTCTTTTCGTGCGTTAATGGAGGGTGCAAACGGAATCGTCAACAGTATGTCGGAAGATTTGTTGCCTGTAATTGATGCACTTAACAAACTTGCGAACGGCGATTTTAGCGTAAATACGCCCGATTTGCCTGGCAAAAAAATGATTTTGCCGCTTGCGTTGCGTAGCATTACGGCAAAGCTGAACAATATCCACGAAAACGTAAACGGCTTAACAGAAAGCGCCTTAAAAGGGGATTTTTCTTCTCAAATTGACAAATCGCAATTTGACGGAAGTTGGTTGGAATTAACCAGCAATTTGAACGAACTAATGGATTCGGTTTCTAATCCGTTGCAAGATATTGAATACAGCGTTACATCAATGTCGCAGGGAAATTTTTCGGAAATTGCCGTAAATGCGCCTGGCGCTTTTGGCGTTTTGCAAGAAAAATGTAATCAAGTAAACAAAATAACAGGATTATACATAGCAGAAATAGCACAAACTTTACAACATATTGCAAACGGAGATTTAACCGTTTCGGTTAAACAAGATTACATTGGTTCTTACGAGCCTATAAAAACGGCAATTTATACGATTTTAGAAAGTTTGAACTCGACAATTTCGGATGTGCAAAGTGCTGTCAACCAAGTTGCACAGGGAGCAGAGCAAATTTCGACTAGTGCAACTACTTTAGCCGAAGGTGCAATGCGGCAAAATACTGCAATTACCGAGCTTACAACATCTATTTCGCATATCCACGAAAAAGCAACGCAAGCTAACAACGATGCAACAACAGCGGACAAAAGTTCGGCAAAAATCCGCGAATACATAGAAAACGGCAGTAATGCAGTAAGTTCGATGAACACAATAATGTCGCAAATAAAGGTTTCTAGCGAAAACATAGGAAAAATTGTCGGCGTTATCGAAGATGTTGCTTTTCAAACAAATTTGCTTGCGTTAAATGCCTCCGTTGAGGCCGCTCGAGCAGGCGAACATGGAAAAGGTTTTGCCGTTGTTGCGGACGAGGTTCGCACTTTGGCAAGCAAAAGCCAAAACTCGACCGCCGAAACGGCAAAAATAATAGCGGAAGATGCAAGCCACGTAAAAGAGGGAACAGCTGCCGCTAGCGAAGTAGTTTCGGTATTCGAAACCATTGAAAACACGGTTGTCGAAATTTCTGGGCTTATCACAGAAATCACAGGAATATCAAACGAGCAGTTAAAAGCCGTTACAAATGTAAACCAACGTGTTTCGGATATTGCTGGCGTTGTTACAGATGTTTCCGCCACCGCCGAAGAATCCGCAGCCGCATCCCAAGAATTAAGTGCGCAAGCTGATGTTTTGCGTAAGAAAGTTGCGTTTTTTAAGATAAAGGGATAATATGTTGGGTTGATGTTTGAGTCATTTGAAAATAGGTTGTTGTAGAATAACGGGCGGATTCGTATGCCGAATGGCAGGTAATATCCGCTCGTTTTTTTGTTGAATCGATTTTATATAAAATATATTCGATTATTTTTTAAGTTAATTGAATATATGCTTGACAAAGTAAAATTGTATGTCCTTTCTTATTTTGGCAAATCAACAAATGTGATAACCATAGGTTTATTGCATTCGCTTGCTAATCCGCACTCATCGAGATGATAATGTTTGCCGTTAATGTTGCTGATATACAATTTTATAACTTCTTGTGCTAATAATTGTCTTGCAAACGGAAAATAAATGTTTTGTTGTTTTGGGAAAATTTATTGTGAAATTTTTTAATTAAAATAGGGCTACAGTTTTTTGTAGCCCTTAGAAAGAGTTTTAAGGTTAATTAGTTAAGGGTTTTGGTTGCGCAAGTGAACACGTTCTTCACTTGTTACCACTGCTGTACCGTTTTCGCCGAATAAATTTAGCCAATCTTCCATGTTTATCGGAGGATATGTTTCAATTCTATGGAAGACCAATCGTCGTCCAAAGCGACGACGATTGGTTCCAGTAAAAGCTAATCGCATTGTGTCTCCATTTAATCGAAAATCGCCATTCATTATGTTACCGCCAAAAATCGCTCTTTGAGGCAACCAAAAATGTGCAAGAACAGTATCGTGAATACCAATTTGTGGCAGAATGCTATTAACAGACACTACTAAATTTCTTATTGTTCCAGTTTCGTCTCTGTGTGTACCTACATATTGACTATCTACAATTTGAAATTCTTTTTCAATGTACAAAGTTATACCGTAATCTTCGTTGTACCAAACGCCGTAAGGCCAGTCAAAACTTGGTCTACATGAAGTTAGTAATAGTAACGGCACTAAGAGGATTACCAATATTTTTGTACTTATTGTCTTTGAAAAAATGTTGTTTACTCTTTGCTTGAAACAATCAAAACTAATCATAATATACGGATTATTGCTAATGGAGTATAGTTTTTAGGTTCGCCTGTATAAGGGTGTACAGAAGTCAGCCAGTTATCAATAGAGTCTTCAAACGTAGCATTTGTTCTATTTATCCAGTTGACAATGGCAAATCTTCCGCTTGGAGTAGGCGTAATCATAACATAATGCAGATAAGTAAAACTACCGCCATTATACAGTAAAATTGTTGCACGAGAATCTCGTATTTTGTCATCCAAATTTTTGGGCATATACTCAATATCTACGTTTGGGTCTATAGTAGACCATATAAAATCGCGCATCGAAGCTGGGTTTGTTCCTGCCGCACCTCCTAAATTAAATGCTCCAACATATTCTAAATCCCTTATGATAGTGGAGGCATTGAGTTGGGTATTTCCAGCACTTAAATGGAAAATAGCATTGTATATCGAAAACGGACCACAGCCGTTATCGCCACCATTACCTGTATTTCCTACTCTCATGTTATTATGAGGTTCATTTCGTTGATGGTAAATCAATCCTCTTGCGTTGTCTGCGTTTTCATACGCTATTTCTATATTTCGATTAGTGGTGTAGCGATGTTCTATCCCAATGACATTAGTAGGTATAGAAATGAGTGCCAAATTGTGTAAAAGGCGAAATACTTGCGTTATGTATACACCCAAGGTATTTGCTCCAAAAGAAAGCATTCTTTCAAGCAACAGATTTGGCATATCCGCAATTTTTTCCGCCAGTAATGGCAGATTTTCTTCCGCTTTTTCTATGAAAAAGTCTATCGTATTAAGTACTTTTCCGATAGTTTGCTCGTTGACATTTATTAACAATATTGCAGCATCATCCATTGCTTCTTTCCACAATAAATTCCAGTCTGCCAGAATTAAGTTTACTCCAGTTTCTCTTTTGATGTTGATTCTATCCAAAAAAGCTAGAATATCTTGAGCGGTAATTTTAGGTAATGCAACATCACTTAGCAAAATATATCCTATAAATTGCCATTCGTCATTTATCAGTACGTGTAATTTACCGTAGTAATTGTCTGTTGTGGCTGTTATTGCTAATTTTACATTTCTATAATCGCCAAATTCCACAACAGGGTTTACCGTTACAAACATTTCAATGTTCAATTCGGGAATACTATATTCTAGCCATTCTATATCAGGCGACAAAGTTGGAATACTCGGCTGTGCAACTTCCCAAACAGCGTCCAAATAAAGCATACCATGCACAACATTATCCCAACCAATAGTTGTTCCTGGCTTGTAAATGAAATCGCCGCCTTTATTATTCCAACCTAAAAATGTATAGCCATCACGTTTTAATGTGCCTTGATCTTGCACGATAAATCCGCCAGGCGTTTCTACTATTTGCTTTGGTGGAACTTCTCCGCTTGTGTGGTTGCTACTTCTGTATTCAACTGTTACTTCGTTTGGTTCTTTATACTCGCTGACTTCGTAACGTTGCAAAACTCCGCCAAAACGTTGTTCATAAACCGCTTTTTCTTGTGCTGTTAGCATTGCGAAAACATCTTGATTGCTAAAATCGGACAATTTTGTCAAAAATAAATTTAGCTTGTCAATGTTGCTTGCTGGCACTTGCGAAGTTTGCAAATCGTTAAAATATCGGAACGTTTGCCTAAACGGTTCCCAACCGATTTTTTGTTGTATCATTAAAAAATTGTAGGTTAATCCGTCATGGTGATATATATTTTTGGCTATGCTGTCAACATAAGCTAAACCCTTTCCTGACGGGTTTGCATCGGTTCGATAGTATCTTATCAAATCTTGTAAGCCAGTGTAATTTGTTAAAACCGTTGCGTTGTGCCTGTCGACAACATATGCCATTTTGAAGTTGGCGAAAAATTCCACATCAAAATTCCAGCGAGATGAGTCAAAATTGTGTCCAAATTCGTGAATTACTCCAAATCCCCAATCGCCGTGGCTGTTTATTTGACCTATAAACTCGGGCATATATGGACGGTTTATCAAAATTGGATTTCCCGAAAGTGCCCAATAATTGGGGATTCCCGTGCGAGTTGTGCGGATTGCTGTTTGCACATTTCCGAATGGATTTCTGCCAGTTAAATCTA
>JGI24700J35501_10930402_pt1 | contig 13638 bp, 6 predicted proteins | sample TergutTh196P1_FD_35501 | JGI IMG/M metagenome (IMG submission 35501) | reverse complement strand
GATTGTACAAGCCGCCAGCCACAAAATCGTACGGGTTCAAAAACGGCTTGCCAAATCCCGTGATATTTATCGGAAACACCGAAATTATGCTTAAATGACTGTTGCCGTTCGTTACGCCGCAACGCACGTACGCTTCACCGTCGCCTTTTGGGAGAATTTTCGCCGAAAGTCCGTCTGCCGCAACTTCCAAAGTTCCCAACGGGCTGTCGATTCCGTTTGCATCTGTCAACCGCCATTGCAACTGCCGAATGTTCTGCGGAGTCGCCGTTTTTGGGAAAAGTTCTGCCGAAATCTCAAATTCTTTTTCCGATTTAGAAACATTTGTCAACTCAATTTTTCGCACAGGAATATCGTAATCGTCCAAATCGGCGTAAATTTCAAAAGTGCCGTCTGTAACGGAGTTTGGCTTGCTGATTGCCAATAATTTTCCGTTGAAAAGCCGTCTGTCCGCTTGCTGATAGGATTCTCGGTCGGTGGAATCGCCGTTGTCCGTTCCCAATAATTCGCCTTCGATTAACGATAAAATTACTCGATTGTTGGCGTTTTCTACGATGTTTCCATTTTCGTCAACGGCGGTGATTTCTGTGAAAATTAACTCGCCGATTGTCGTGTTTGTCAACTGCAAACTGGCGGTATCTCCGAACGAATGCCGCGAATGTTCCGCAACGATTGTTCCGTTTCGGGCAATCGCAGTGGCTCGCAAAGTGCCGCTTTCGTAGGGAACAACGTAATCCGCCACCAAATCAATATCTTTTACGCCAAGCGAAACATCGTTCAAAAACAGCTCCACTTGCTTTACATTGGAGCAAACTCGCACGTCAATGGGCTGTCCAGGCGACCAATCCCAGTGCGGCAAAATATGAATAAACGGCGCGCGGCGAAAATCCGTCCAGCCAGCCTTAAAAATATAGTAGGAATCTTTCGGAAATCCAGCTGTGTCAATTTGTCCAAAATACGAGTTTTTCGTGTGATATGGCGTAGGTTCGCCTATGTAATCTGTGCCTGTCCAAATGAATTGTCCAAAAATGAAATCTCGGTCGCGGTGGTCTTTTATGCAGGTTTCGGCGTTTTTCGCGCCCCAACTTGTCGTGCTGTTGCCGAGCGCGGAGCATTGCAGGTCGTCGTCGCTCAAAACGGAAGCCGCCAGCGGGAAGTGATAAACGCCCCGACTTTGCACCGTTGAAGCCGTTTCGCCGCCGTAAATTATCCAATCGGGAAACTTTTTGTGGTGGTCATCGTACAAATATTCGGCATAGTTGTAGCCGACCAATTTGAGAATGTCAACGCATTTTTGCGTGTTTTCCCAAGCCATGTAATTTGAGCAAAGCGTGATTTGTGCATGAGATTGCGGATCGTGCTTGCGAACGTTGTCAACCAGTTCTTGCAAGGTTAGCAAGCCGTCAACGTAACTTGCGTGCGTATCCACGATTTCGTTGCCGACGCTCCACATTATGATTGACGGGCAGTTGCGGTCGCGGCGAATCCAGGCGGCAACGTCCTTTGCGGAATGCTCCTCAAAAAAGCGGGCGTAATCGTATTTATTTTTGGGACGTTTCCACATATCGGTAAATTCCGACATTACAAGAAATCCCATTTGGTCGCAAAGTTCCATAAACAGCTTGGCTGGCGGATTGTGAGCGGTACGAATTGCGTTTACGCCCATACTTTTGAGAATTGTCAACTGTCGCCGCAAAGCATCGGGATGCACAGCCGCACCGAGCGCGCCTAAATCGTGATGTTGGCAAACGCCGTTTATTTTCACGTTTTTCCCGTTTAGGAAAAAGCCTTTGTTTGGGTCAAATTGGATTTCTCGAAAGCCGAAACGAGTTGTAACTTTGTCAACAACTTCGCCGTTCACGACGATTTCCGAGATAATGTAATAGCAAGCTGGGTTGAAAAGGCTCCACATTTGCGGAGCGAAAAATTCCAGGTCGCCATTTGGCAGGGTTTTAATGCCCTCTGTGATGCTGTCAACCTTGTGGCGAACGGTATAATTTTTTGTATCGGATACAATTTCTGTTGCGATGTTGACGTGCCAAATATCGTTAAGTTGGCGTTTTGGCGTGATGTAAATGCCGTTTATGGCGAAATGAGTGCTATTTTTGATTAGCATAAAGCAATCTCGGTAAATGCCGGCGCCGGTATACCAGCGCGAGTTGGGCGATTGGTAATTGACTTTCAGCATAATCGTGTTATTGGAGGGATCTAGCAGGTTGACAAAATCGGTTATATCAAAATGGAAAGCGGTGTAGCCGTATTGCCAGCAGCCGACAAGCTGCGAGTTTACGAAGAGTTCGCAATCCATGTAAACGCCGTCAAAGCAGAGGATAGCGCGTTGACCGTATTGCAGGTCGCTAGCGTCCCAAGCCTTGCGGTAGTAGCCTATACTGGTTTGATAGAGGTTGTTGCTGTCGGAAATAAGCCAATCGTGCGGAATGGTTACAGGTTGCCAGTCGGTGGCGGTAACATAATTCGAGCCGCCAGCGGAATCGGATGTTTCTTTTACTTCTTTTCTAAAATACCAGTTATCGTTGAATTTTTTTGGCATGATTTTCACCCTTGCTGTTTTATTTTTTGGTACTTTTTTATTATAGCATATTTTTTTTTGGGTGTAAATTATTTGTGGTTGTTTGTTATTTGGGAAAAAATTTTGCAAAATGTTGATATACTTGTTAAAGTTCACAAAAATTAAAACCTTGGGGCACCCGCCTGCCGGCGGGCAGGCTGCCCTCCACCTGCCGGCGGACAGGCAAACCCCGCAAGGACGCGCGCGCCCTTGACCCGCATCTTTTGTTAAGTTGAATTGCTATATATTGCGGATTGGGAAAAATTGTTGCAAAATATTGATGTATTGCGGGTTGAGAAAAAATTGTTGCAAAATGTTGATGTATTGCGGGTTGAAAAAAATTTGTTGCAAAATGTTGATATATTGCGGGTTGAGAAAAAATTGTTGCAAAATCTTGATGTATTGCGGGTTGAGAAAAATGTGTTGCAAAATGTTGATATATTGCGGGTTGAGAAAAAATTGTTGCAAAATGTTGATATATTGCGGGTTGGGAAAAACGGGCGGACCCGCCTGCTAGACGAGCAGGTAATATCCGCCCCTACATTTGTAGAAAATGCAATTATTCTTCCCCAACAATTTTCCGTTCTAAATCCAAGATAGTATCTTGTAATTTTGCATCGTATTCTAGTTCGCCGCTGATTTTCTCGCAACCGTGCATTACTGTTGTGTGGTCGCGTTTGCCGAACGCCGCGCCAATTTGCGGCAACGTTACATTTTTCATTATTTTTCGTGCAAGATACATCGCTATTTGCCTTGGAATTACAATATCTTTGGTGCGGCGGCGACTGTTCAAATCTTCTACCGTGATTTTGTGATAATCCGCTACTATCTGTTGGATATATTCAACGGTTATAATGGGCTTTTCTGCACCCTCTAATTGGTCTTTTAGTGCCTCACGAGTTAATTCTAGCGTGATTGGCGTGTTTGTGAACCGTGCGTACGCAATTACTTTGTTTAACGCACCCTCTAAATCTCGTATATTGGAAACTATGTTGCGAATGATAAACTCTTTGACGGCTGGCGGCAATGCAAGCCGCTCCAGGTGCAACTTTTTCTCGAGGATTGCCGCACGAGTTTCATAATCTGGTAGCGTAACATCCACAATTAAGCCCATTCCAAAGCGAGTTGTTAGGCGTTTTTCAATGTTGCCCAATTCTTTGGGCGGCAAATCGCTTGTCAGCACAATTTGCTTGTTCTCGTTGTAGAGCGTGTTGAACGTGTGAAAAATTTCCTCTTGCGTTTCAACGGTTCGCTCCAGGAACTGAATGTCGTCCAGCAGGAGCAGGTCGCAACGGCGATATTTATTTTTGAAATTTTGAGTTGACTTCTCACGAATAGAGTAAATTAGCTCATTTGTGAAGGATTCCGTGGATTGGTAAAGCACGTTTAATTTGGGATTTTGCTCCAAAGCGAAGTTGCCGATTGACTGCACAAGATGCGTTTTGCCCAATCCAACGCCGCCGTACAGGAAAAGCGGATTATAACTGGATTGTCCAGGTTCTTCCGCCACGGATAATGCGGCGGCGTAAGCCATTTCGTTGCTTTTGCCCTTGACGAACGTATCGAAAGTGTATTTTTGGCGGAGGTTAGTTTTTGCGTAATTTTCGGCAAATTTTAGGGTTTCCTCGGTGGTTTTGTCGTTGGGCGATGATATTGTAACCTCGATGTCCATTTCGGTAACGCTGCGAACACAGCGAGTTATCTCGTATAAATAACGGGAATTTATGGTGGTTTTGAAGAATGTGCTTTCGGCAGACAAATAAAGCGTGTTGTTCTCTAGCTTGATTGGCGAAAGTTTCATTATTATCGAGTTGTACACCACGTCCGTTAGGGATTTTTCTAGTAAAAGTAAGGTTTCTTGCCAAAGTTTGGTTGTGTCCATTTTTTGCCCTCCTTTTTGGATATTGTAGCATAAAATTTGAGAGTTGTCAAATTTTGTTGGGGTTTGGGGAATTTCAGTTGTGAATTGTTATAATAAATCAGCTTAATAAAAAAATGAAAAAATAAAAAAACGGGCGGATAATATCCGCCCCTACAAATTACCAATCATAGTAGCGGATTTTTCATCCACCCATTTTTTAATATATATTATTGTGAAATTTTTCAATCACACCGCAACCGATTCCTTCTTCGCACCCTTACTAGTAATTTTTTCAGTTACGGCAGTATTCCCCGTTAAAGTATACCAAACCGAGCCAGAAATAAACACGGAAGAATACGTACCAAAAACTAATCCAATCATTATTGGCAACGCAAAATCTTGGATGGACGGCACGCCCAAAATGAACAGCGTAAGCACCATCAACAACGTACTTGCGGACGTAAGTATCGAACGGCGCAACGTTTGCGTTACGCTAATATCTACCAAATCGATGTTGTCAACTTTGAGACGGGTTTTATTTTCGCGCAATCTGTCAAAAATAACGATTGTCGCATTTATGGAATAGCCCATTATCGTAAGCAAAACCGCAATAAATGCGTAATTTAACGGAATCCGCAAAATTGCAAAAATTGCCATTGTCATAAAAGCATCGTGCAACAGCGTTGCTACTGTGCTTGCTCCCATTCGCAAATCGTTAAACCTGTACGTGATGTAAATCAACATCAACAAACAAGCTAATCCCACGGCGAAAACGGCGGCACGTTGCATATCGGCACTTACTGTTGGGCTAACATCGGCATAAGTAAACGCATCGGCAGTTAAACCGTAACGCTCGCTTATTGCCGCAATTAACGAAATTCGCATATCTGCATCTATTGAGTGTATTCGGATAAGTGCTTGCGTATCGCCGCCTATGCTCTGCACTTGCGGAGATGGCTGTCCTGTTATCTCGTAAATTAACGTTGACATTTCGGCATTGTTAAATGGCTGCCCAATTTCTATTTGAAAAGATGTTCCGCCGGCAAATTCTACATCAAGGTTAAATATCCCGTTGCCTTGCGAAAAATGGAATATCATGCTAGCAACTCCCAAAAGTAGTACAGCCAACGAGATTGCTAAATAACGTCTGCGATGATTTACAACTTTTAAGATAAATCCATCTTGTTTAGGATTTTTGTCAACAGTTTCTTCCTCCGCAACGGACGAAACGCCAAACCATTTTGGATTGCGTAATCCCATTGCAATCATTGCGTTGACAAAAAGGCGAGTAAGCACCAAAGCCGAAAACATCGAAACTAAAATTCCCAAGCCCAATGTAACGGCGAAACCTTGAATTGGACCCGTTCCTTGCCAAAATAACGCTCCCGCAGCCATTAAAGTTGTAATGTTACAGTCAACAACCGCAGGAAACGCCCTGTTAAAGCCAACATTTAAGGCGGAACGCAAGGTTCGACCTGTTGTAATTTCTTCACGAACGCGCTCAAATATGATAACATTCGCATCTAAAGCCATTCCGATTGACAGGATAATTCCCGCCATTCCTGGCAAAGTTAAAATAATATCAAAGCCGCTGATTATAACCAACATCAAAAAGGAATAAGTTAGCAACGCAACAGATGCCGCTATTCCAGAAACTCGGTAAACAACAAGCAACAAAATTATCATTAGGACAACGCCGATAATTCCCGCAATAACGCTAGTTTCGAGAGCATCTGCACCGAGTTGCGCGCCGACATTGTTCATGCTGACAACGGTTAATCCGAACGGCAACGAACCTTGATTTATCGTGGTAGAAAGTGCATCCGCCTCTTCACGGGAAAAGCCCGCCATTCCGCCGTCAATTTGTGCATTGCCACCGATTATTACCGAATTTACCACGGGCGCGCTAATAAGCTCCGCATCCAAAAAAATGTAAATTGGACGACCCAAATTATCACGAGTAGCTTGTTCGAACAGTTGTGCGCCCGAACTAGTGAACTCCAAGCCAACGACAATGCGACCGCCGCCAGTTTGTCCACCGTCCATTTGCGTACGCGCCCGCGAAACATCTGCTCCCGTAAGCAAAATATTGCCGTTTTCGTCAGTAAAAGTAAGCAAAGCGGTTGCTCCGATAAGTGCAACTGCCTCTTCTGTATCGCCAACACCTGGGATGTTTACCCTAATTTGACGAGTACCTTCGCGCCCAGTAGTTGCCTCTGTGTAGCCCAAACTGTCAAGTCGTCTTCTTAATAGGCTGTTTGCGGCGTTCATATCTTCGGCGGTTGGGTTTTCAATGTCCGCTTCGTATAAAATGGTTGCTCCGCCTTGCAAATCAAGCCCAAGACTAATATTGCCAACTCCTAAAATTTGATTTGAGCCGATTCCGAAAAACGAAATAGCACCCAAACTAGCGGTAAAAAGGCACAGCAACACAATTATTAAAAGTCCTCTGTTTTTCATTTATTTGCCTCCATTTGTCAACTAAATGACACGAACTTTAATTACATTAGATATTTTCATTAAATCTTTTTCGATACCTTCCAAGGAAACGTTATCGACATCAAGCATAGTGTACGCAAATTCGCCATTGCTGCGATTTAGCATATTGTAAATATTTAGCGAGCGATCCGAAAAAACGCCAGTAATTGGGCCCACAACTTTTGCAACGTTTCTGTGGATAATGCAAACTCGTTTTTGTGCGGCTATGTGCGGTATTTCGCAATCTGGGAAGTTGACAGAATGCTTGATATTTCCGTAAAGTAGGTAATCTTTAAGTTGTTGAGCTGCCATTGTTGACGAATTTGCGCGAGCTTCGGGCGTAACTGCACCAAGGTTTGGGATTGTGATAATTTTCTCGTTGCCCAAAATATCTTCCGACGGAAAATCGGTTACGTAACTTGCGACAGTTCCGTTGCTGATGGCGGTTTTAATTGCTTCGTTGTTGATAACTTCGGCACGCGAAAAGTTTAGCACACGTACGCCAGGTTTACATTTGCGGAAAGTATGCTCATCAAAAAGATGTCTGGTTTGTGCAGTTGCGGGAACGTGAACCGTCAAATAATCGGCAACTGCCAAAAGTGCATCCAAAGCGGGCGCGCGGCGAACTCCTTGCGACAAATGCCACGCAGCATCAACGGAAATATACGGATCGTAACCCCAAACACGCATACCCATTTCTCGTGCAGCGTTAGCAACCAAAACGCCAGTAGAGCCAAGTCCGACAACGCCCAAAACTTTGCCAGCAATTTCTGGGCCCACGAACGGAGAATCCCGTTGGTCGATTATTTTGGAAACCGCTGTTTTGCCAACCAAACTTTGCGCCCAAGCGATTCCGCCGTATATATTGCGGCTTGCCAAAACAAGCCCTGCTAAAACAAGCTCTTTTACAGCGTTTGCATTAGATCCAGGCGTGTTAAATACGACAATTCCGCGTTCGGTGCAAGCGTCAACATCGATTGTGCTTGTGTTTGTGCCTGCACGGGCTATTGCGTACAAATTTGGGTTTACATTTTCGGCTGTAATATTGGTACTTCGCACTAAAATTCCGTGCGGATTTTGCTCATCTGGGGATAATTGAAAATTATCTTTTGTCAACTTTTCCAAGCCGATTGGGGAAATTTCGTTGATAGTTTTAATATAAAACATGGTTAATTCTCCTTAATATTTACTAATTTTACTGTGTTTTCGCCTAATAAATTTTCCAAACTGGCAATTAAATTGGGCGATGGATTCACTTTTTTTTCGTATACCAGTTTTTGTTGATTTTCCTCGTTGTATATTTTTACGAGCGTACTTCCTGGGTAATTTTGCAAAAGTTTGCTTACTTTTGGCAAATTGTGGGCAGTCGGAATTTTTATCCAAAAAGTGGATTTTGGCGGTTCTTCGTAAAAAAATATGTTGTTGGCAATTATTTTTACTTCCTCTTCTTGTAAACTGACCGTGCCTTCGATTATTATAACAGAGTCTTCCGACAAACGCAAAGAATATTTTTCGTAAAGTTGCGAAAACACAACTACCTCAATGTTATCATAAAAATCTTCGATTGTCAAAAAAGCCATTGGCTTATGACCATTCCTTGTATAATGCACCGTGCGTTTGGTTATAATTCCGCCATAAAATAGCTTTTGATTATCTTGTACACCTGCATTTTTTATTGTTACACTTGCGGTTGTTTTTGCTAAAAAATTTTCGTAATATTTTAGTGGATGTCCACTTATGTACAGTCCGATTGCCTCTTTTTCGTTGGTGAGCAATGTTGTTTCGTCCAGTTCTGGGATATTTGGCAAATTGTCGGCATCTTCGATGGTTGTGCTGAAATTTTCGCCGAATAAATTTAGCTGTCCGTCAAAAGTATTTTTGCGAGATTGAGCGACGGCATCCAAAATAGTTTTGTAAACCGCTAAATATTGCGAACGTTTTCCGCCAAGCGAATCGAAAGCACCGCTATTTATTAGCCCTTCAATGCAACGGCTGTTGATGTTTTCGCCATTTTTTGTAACTCGCTGAATAAAATTTGTCAAGCTAGTGTATTTTCCATTGGCTGTGCGTTCGGCAACGATCGCTTCGATTGCACCGCGCCCAACATTTTTGATTGAAACAAGCCCAAATCTAATTGTGCCGTTAGATACGCTAAAATGGGCGAATCCCTCGTTAATATCGGGCTGTAACAAGCGAATTTTCATTTTTTTGCAAGCCAAAATGTATTCAACAACTTTCGATTCCATAACGGATGTCATGCTTGCCGCCATAAATTCTACTGGATAATGACATTTTAGCCAAGCCGTTTGATAGCCAATAACCGCATACGCCGCCGCATGAGATTTGTTAAACGCATATTTGGCAAAATCGGACATCTCGTCAAATATTTTGTTGGCGGAATTTTCGTCAATGTTTCGCTCGGCACAACCTTTGATAAAATGTTCTCGTTCTTGTGCCATAACATCGCCCTTTTTTTTGGACATTGCGCGGCGCACAAGATCGCTATGTGCCAAAGAATAGCCCGCTAATTCTCGGACAATTTGCATAACTTGCTCCTGGTAGACAATGCAACCGTACGTTGCACTCAAAATTGGCTCTAATGCGGGATGCGTGTACATTATCGGCTGTTTGCTGTGTTTTCCGCGCACATATTTTGGGATAAAATCCATCGGTCCAGGTCTAAATAAGGAAATTCCCGCAATTATATCTTCCAAATTTTCGGGCTGTAATTCCTTGATAAATGCTTTCATTCCAGAGCTTTCCAGCTGAAAAATTCCCTCCGTTTGCCCTTGCGAAATCAATTTGTAAACGGCGGAATCTTCATAGCCGATTTTATTCCAGTCAATAGTAATTTTATGTCCACGTTGAATTTCTTGGATTGCGTTGTTTATTACTGTTAGCGTTCGCAAGCCCAAAAAGTCCATTTTTAGCAAGCCCAATTCTTCCAGGGTATTCATTGTAAATTGCGTGGTTGCAAAACCGTCCGCTTGATACAACGGCACGTGATTCCCGACAGGTTCATCGCAAATAACAACGCCAGCCGCATGAGTTGACGCATGGCGCGGCAAACCCTCCAATCGTTGGGACATTTCCAGTAATTCGGCGTATTCTTTGTTGTTTAATTCAAGATTAACTTCCATTGCTCGTTGGATTGTAATTCCAAGTTCCTGGGGAATCAACTTTGCTATTTTGTCAACTGTCGAATAGGGAATATCTAATGCACGACCGACATCTCGTATTACCGCTTTTGCCGCCAAAGTTCCAAAGGTTATAATTTGTGCAACAAAATCTTTGCCATATTTATCAACCACATATTTTATGACTTCTGGACGGCGTTCATAGCAAAAGTCAATATCAATATCGGGCATAGAAATTCTTTCGGGATTGAGAAACCTCTCGAACATTAGCCCATATTTTATGGGATCGACATCGGTAATTTGCAAGCAATATGCAACTAAACTTCCTGCCGCCGAACCTCTTCCAGGTCCGACAGCGATTCCGTTATCTTTTGCGTATTTTATGAAATCCCAAACCACCAAAAAATAGTCGACAAATCCCATATTTTGGATTGTTTCCAGTTCAAAATTTAGCCGCTCGATGTGCAAATTTGCGTTATTTTCGTAGCGAAAGGTCAACCCATTTTTGCATAATTCCGCAAGATATTCAAACGGAGAAATTTCGGTTGGCAAAGGATATTTTGGCAACTTGTAATTGTTAAATTCAATTTCAACGTTGCATTTATCGGCGATTTTTTGCGTATTTTCGAGAGCGGCTTGCATTTCGGCTTTATGTTCGGTGCTTTCCAGTAATTCGTACATTTCTTGGGAAGATTTCAAATAAAATTGGTCGCCGTGATACCGCAAACGATTGGGTTCGTGCACAGTTTTGTTGGTTTGAATGCACAACAAAATATCGTGGGCTTTGTGGTCGGCGCGGTTAATGTAATGCACATCGTTTGTTGCAACTAGCGGAATATTAGTGTTTTTGTGAATTGAGATAAGTTTTTCGTTTATTTGTGTCTGCTCTGCGATTCCGTGATTTTGCAGTTCCAAAAAAAAATTGCCGTGTCCAAAAATATTTTCGTAAACGAGAGCCTGTTTTTCCATGGTTGACAAAATTTGCCCATCCAACAGCGGACGAGCGATAACTCCCGCCAAACAAGCGGAAAGTGCGATAATTCCGTTGTGATATTTTTGCAAAAGTTCCAAATCAACGCGCGGTTTGTAATAAAATCCCTCTGTAAACCCCAAAGATACCAGTTTTACGAGGTTTTTGTAACCGTCATTATTTTTCGCAAGCAAAACTAAATGATAATATGCGCGCCCTTCGGTGGTTGCCTTTTCGAACCGCGAGCCAGTTGAAACGTAAACTTCGCAACCCAAAATTGGCTTTATTCCGACCGATTTCGCCGCTTTATAAAAATCGATAATTCCGTACATTGTGCCGTGATCGGTTAAAGCCAAACTTGTCATGTTCAAATTTTTCGCCTGTGTAACCAATTCGTTGATTTTAGCCAATCCGTCCAACAAGCTGTATTCAGAATGAACGTGCAAATGGGCGAAATTTTGGGATATTTTACACATTTATAACAACTTCCGTATCTAATAAATCGGAATTTTCCGCCAAAACAGAGGAAACCTCTTTCAAGAAATTTTCGGTTTGCAAAGCGGCACTTCCTGTAAACGACCAAGATTCTATCAAGGCTTTTAACTCTTGTTCGGACAAGCCAAATGCTGAATCGGCGGCGATTCGGCTAATTAAGTCATTTTGTTTGCCCTCTGCTTTAACTTGCTGTGCAGCCGCAACGGAATGGATTCTTATGCGTTCGTGCAAATGTTGCCTATCTCCGTTATTTTTAACGCAGTGCATAAGAATATTTTCCGTGGAAATGAACGGCAATTCTTCCCACAAATGCTTTTGCATAACTTTGGGATAAACCGTCAAGCCGCCAATAATGTTGACGTAAAGTTGCAAAATGCCGTCAACCGCCAAAAAAGCCTCTGGAATGGAAATACGCTTGTTGGCGGAATCGTCCAAAGTGCGCTCGAGCCATTGCGTACCTGCTGTAAATGCAGGGTTAAGTGCATCGGCAATTACAAACCGCGCCAACGAGGCAATGCGTTCACTTCGCATTGGGTTTCTCTTGTACGCCATTGCAGAAGAGCCAACTTGTCCGCTTTCGAACGGTTCGTCAACTTCTTTTAAGTGAGACATCAATCTAATGTCATTGGAAAATTTATAGGCACTTTGAGCGATTCCCGAAAGTGCAGAAAGCACAAAATAGTCAACCTTGCGCGAGTAAGTTTGACCACTGACAGGATAAACGCCGTCAAATTGCATTTTATCGGCAATTTTGCGTTCTAGTTGCAAAACTTTTTGGTGATCGCCGTCAAACAAGTTCAAAAAACTTGCACCTGTGCCAGTTGTGCCTTTGCAGCCCAACAATTTTATATTAGAAAGGGTAAAATCGAGTTGTTGCAAATCGAAAAGCAAATCTTGCAACCAAAGAGTGGCACGTTTGCCGATTGTGGTTGGCTGTGCCGCCTGAAAGTGCGTATACGCAAGACAAGCCAAATTTTTATTTGTTTGTGCGAATTTGTGCAAGTTGGCAATCGCCGTCAACAACAGGGCTTTTATGCGGTTTAGGGCTTGTTTCATAACAATCAAATCGGTATTATCGCCAACATAGCAAGAAGTCGCTCCCAAATGAATTATTGGGCCCGCCTTTGGACATTGCACCGCAAAAGCCTTTATATGAGCCATAACATCGTGCCGCAACTCCTTTTCGAAAGCGGCGGCTTGCTGATAGTCAACATTATTTATATTGGATTGCATTTCACTAATTTGCTCGTCTGTGATTGGCAAGCCCAATTCTTTTTGGCTTTCTGCCAACGCAACCCACAATTTTCGCCAAGTAGAAAACTTATTGTCATCCGAAAAAATAAACTGCATTTCCTTACTAGCGTACCGCTTGCATAACGGATTTTCATAAATATTGGACATTTTTTTCCTCCTTTTAGTGTATAGGATATTGTTGCAAAGTTATAATGTAGTAAATATTGCAAAAGCGGGCGGATATTATCCGCCCCTACGGCAGACAATTTGTAGGGGCGGATATTATCCGCCCGTGTTTTATAAATTCGCAACTCAATGAAATCTAAACCATATTTTGTTATTTTGCAATATAATTTTATTTTTCAAAATGCTGATAATCTCGCACGCTATCCCAATCTCCGCCCCAAGTCCAGCCACGGCTTGTAAAAGCGGTATGAACGGCATCGCCTGAGATAATCATGCCAGGGCGAACATTGTTTCGGTTGACAAAAGCTGTTCCTGCGGGTGGCCACACAACCGTTGCTACAGAGGGATTTTGCACAGGGTTAATATCTATTGCAACGCCGAAAGCGTGATTTGACAAGGTTGTAGTTTCGGCAATATATCTAAAGTTAAACGCAGAACTATTGTTATTTTCCATGGAAAATAAATCGTCGGCGTTATAGTAATCGATTAGGCGAATTTGATGTATTGGAAACTCGCTTTCGTAAATTTCGCGAAAAATTTCCAAAACTTCGTCCGCCAAATGTTCGGCAACTATCATGTTGCCAATTTGCGTTTCGCCGTTAAAATCAATGTGAGTTACTGTCAAATAGCTTAAATCTTCCAAAGAAATATAGTTGTTTGTAACAAAAGACCCGCCGTAAATTAGGTTTATAATGGCTGTCGGAATCGGCTC
>JGI24700J35501_10930403_pt1 | contig 13659 bp, 17 predicted proteins | sample TergutTh196P1_FD_35501 | JGI IMG/M metagenome (IMG submission 35501) | reverse complement strand
TCTTCGCAAATCTCAAGAAAAAGTTGCGAAAAATAATCAAAAATCACCCTAGTTTAGGTGAAGCATTGAGGGAGTGTTTTGGAGGGTAATTAGTATAGCATAATAGCCCTTGCGTTTATAGTAATGCTTTGCTCTTAAATATCCGCACTTTCTTATGAAGCGCATTAATTCTCTAAATTTAGAGGGTTGTTCCACAAGCACCCATTTCAAATAATCTTCATAGGCACGCAAAGCGTCCGATATACTTTCATCTTGCTTCTGTCCAAGGACGTATACACCCTTTTCAAAAATATCTTTGTACTTTTCAAGCATTTCTTGCCCGTCGTCTACGCTTTTCAAGTACGCAATAACTTGATTGTAACTACCGGATGCACATGTAGCCTTAAAAACTTTTTCGTCATAACTCATAATCGGATAATCCTCCCAAGAATATAAAATATTTGTGTCGATTCGATAAAAGCCAAACAGCACAGTTAATGAAATCTATCCATAGTATATCATGATCTATATTCGATTTCAAGTCTACAACCTTTGGCAAAACACAAAGTTTGCATTTTTTTTCTAATTGTGATAGTATTTGTCATTATATAGTAGCAAATAAAAATGCTAAGTTAAGGAGATTACTTATGATAAAAGAGTTACAGGCAGTGTTGGAAGATAAGTTTGCAACAGAGGTAGTTGTAATGGATATTAGCAAAATATCGATTTTGGGGGACTATTTTGTTATAGCTACAGGCAAAAACGAAAACCAAATACAAGCCATGGGCGAAGCGGCGGAGGAATACCTAGCCAAAAACGGAATACCGCTAAAGCACAAAGAGGGAGGCTACAACACGGGTTGGGCGTTGTTAGATTTTGGTGTAATAATAATGCACCTTTTTGACGAGGAGTCTCGTAGCTTTTACAATTTGGAAAGGCTATGGAGCGACGGCGAACCCGTTTAGTTTGCAACCTTCCAAAAAGGAGGTATTTTTGTATGGAAAGAGAGAAACTCTCTAAACGTGTAGTGGGTATTGGCATAGTTTTAAATGTTTTCATTTTTGTCATAAAGGTGTTTATAGGATTTGTTTTAGGCTCTATTGCAATTATTGCGGATGGGGTAAACAACTTGATAGATGCCTTTTCTAACTTTTTGGTTGCGTTAGGTATCCGCATTTCCGGAAAGCCTGCCGATACAGAGCATCCCTTTGGGCATGGACGGGGCGAATATCTTACTGCACTAATAGTGGCATGTGTAATGATATTTTTTGGTATAGAGTTTTTGCGAGCTTCCATTGATGAAATAATAAACCCGACCCCTGTTGGGTTTAGCTTTTGGTTAATAGGAATCCTGCTTGCCACAGCTCTTTCAAAAGTGTGGTTGTACATTTTTTACAAAAAATCCGGCAAAAAGCTAAATTCTAAACCAATTTCAACACTTGCTGTTGACAATATAAACGATGCTATAACGACTTTTTTAGCAACCGGCTCTATTGTGTTTGCATACTTTACCAATATTATGATAGATGGTTACGTGGGGGTCGCAGTATCTTTGATAATTTTGCGTAGCGGTTACAAGGTGGCAAAAGACACAATATCTACTCTGTTGGGAGAAGGTGTAGACAAGGAACAAGCAGATAAAATACAAGCATTAATAGAAAGTGATGAAAATATATTGGGAACTCATGACCTTATTGTGCATAATTATGGCCCAACAAGCAGTATGGCTACTTTGCATGTGGAAATGTCGAACACAATAACTTTGGACCAATCTCACAAAATAATAGATGAGTTAGAAAGACGGGTAAAAAAGGAATTGGGGATTCAACTGGTGCTACACATAGATCCAATTTCGGTAGGAGATGGGCGTTTAAACGATATAAAGAAAGTGACTCTATCGTATATATCGCAGATTGACAAAAGCCTGGATGCACATGATTTTAAAATAATAGATGCAGATAATCATACAGATATTGTGTTTGAGTTGGTTTTCCCTCACGGATTCGATAAGGAAAAAGAAAATTTGGTGATTGTTAGCCTGGAAGCTATTATTAAATCTCTAAACGAAAGCTATCGCCCTATTATAGAGCCGGAATATAGATTTATAAAGGAATAGGCATGAAAGTAGCGAAACAGATACGGGATATAAAAATGGGCAAGATAAAGGACAAATTTGTGATAGAGGGGGTACGTTGGCTAGAGGAGTACCCTGATATAGAGATAGATTTGTTCGTTGCAAATGAAAAAAGCCCGAATTTGGAAAGGAGAGCTCCTGTTGTTGTTTTGGGTGATAGGCAGATAAAGGCGTTGTCTGATACAGTAACACCACAGGGTGTAATAGCAGTTTGCAAAAAGGTTACTTATAAATTGGATGATATGGAAATGAAAACCCCGGCATTTATTTTGATGATTGACCAAATAAGCGACCCGGGGAATATGGGGACGATTTTGCGAAGTGCTGTTGCTTTTGGCGTGGATTTTGTTTTGGCTAGCAAAAACTGTGTGGATGTATATAATAGCAAGGTAATACGCTCCACCGCAGGAGCAATATTTAAACTCCCTGTGATAGAAGATGTCGATTTGCCCCAGGCTCAAACTTTTTTGAAAAAAAGGGATGTTAAAACAATTGCAACAAGCCCCCATGCACGGGATTATTATTACGATATTGATTTGAATCAAAGCATTTGTTTGGTGGTGGGTAACGAGGCGAGGGGTGTTTCCCTTGCTCTTGTCCAAAACTGTGACTATAATGTAAAAATCCCCATGGTTAACATGGAATCTTTGAATGTATCGGTAGCTTGTGGTATAATAATGCAAGAAGTGTTGCGTAAGAGGCTCTAAGAGCCTGCTGTTCAAAAAATGAAAAAACGAGAAAAAATAAAGGAGATTATAATGACAAATCCGGTAGTAACTATAGAAATGGAAAATGGTGATACAATGATATTGGAGTTGTATCCAAAAACGGCTCCTAACACAGTTAACAACTTTGTTAGCTTGGTGCAGGAAGGGTTTTATGATGGATTGGTGTTTCATCGGGTTATAAATGGTTTTATGATACAAGGAGGCTGCCCGCAAGGAACGGGGGTTGGAGGACCGGGATACAGTATAAAAGGTGAGTTTTCTCAGAATGGAGTTGAAAATGATTTGCCCCATACTCCCGGGGTTATATCTATGGCTCGGAGTCAAGCACCGGATTCTGCCGGATCACAGTTTTTTATTATGCACAAAAAATCGTCCCATTTGGATGGCAGTTATGCCCCGTTTGGCAAAATAACGCAAGGGCAAGATATAGTTGACAAAATAGCAGAAACGGAAACAGACCCGGGCGATAGACCAACAGAGCCACAAACAATAAAACGGATAACAGTAGATACAATGGGCGTAGAATATCCCGAACCGGATAAGATTCCAGAGTAATGTGGGGTTTCGCCCCACACCCCGCCCGCTTTTTGAAAAGAGCCGGGCGGAAACTTTAATATTGAACTCGCTGTAGGAGGTACCCAAAAACCTAGCGAACTTAGCTTCGAGAGCAACATTGGTGTTTTATAGCAAATTAACTTTTAGTTGTCTTTTTTAAATCAGAAAATTAGCACTTTTGTTGTTTTAAAATGGGACAACTCATATTTGCAGGATTACAACCGTTTTTGTTCTCGAAGCAACAGTATTGATTAATTAGTCTGCAAATAGTTTGTAAGTTTTTGTTAGACTTCAGTGGGTTATTTCAAATGCTCATGAATAATCCACTTAATCGTGTGTTGAGCTTTTTCAACGCCGGAAATCTCTATCAATTTATAATAGTCCTTGATTTCATCCCCGGTAAAAACGACTGACACAATTCGTTGCTGTTTGCCTGCAATATGCTCATAATTCTCTGGGTATGCCCAAAAACATTTAATGCAAAAAACAGGGTCTTTTTTTACCCAGTTTTCGCAATGTTCGCACGTCCATGATTTAGCCCTGTTTGCTGACGGTGAAAGTAACATATAAATTTCAATATCTTGCTCGCCCTCTTCCCCTGCTATTTCATATGGTATGCGGTGGTCTATTTGTAATAAGTTTTCGTCCATTGCTTCGTAATAAACAAAACATTTAGCGCCGTATTTTTCAATTAAAGCCTGTTTTAATGCTTTTGAAATTACAGTTCTTCCCGCAGATTTTGCGAGTAATTTTTTTGCTTCAGCAGGGTCTCCGAATTTATAAGCGGCGATACTTCTACCATCACTTCCCTCAATTCGGTACGTCACGAGCGGTATACCATGTTCACGAACATCTCTTACCGCCCTTGGCGGGTGATTATACCCATATGCATCTTTTAACTCTTGAGATGTAATAAAGCCATGTTTCAAAATATGCTGAATAACTGTGCGAGGGCGTTTTGATTTTACGGAATCTAGCAAATCTAAAAAATCTTTTGGATAATCAGCATTCATACAACACACTCCATCAATGTCATTTGCTCATAAACAGCTTGAGCAGATTTGATTTTTATTGCTTTGGCAATACCCTCACTTACATAGAGGGCTTCAAAAGTAGTATCTTTTTTACCCAATAACGTTGCTTGGCTAGATGTTCCGGCATTTAGCAAAATTTTAGTGCAGTTTAGGTTTTTGGGTAAGTCATTTCCATACTCCTTACCCCCACATTTACCATCATAACTAATAATGTAGTCAATATTTTTTTTGTTTAGAATAGTTATTGATTCTGAAAATTCCTCAAAACCTAAGCCGGAAAAATACCTACTATCTCTTACATCAGAAACACCTTGATACGGTGGATCCATATAAATCAAGTCACCAGGCTTGACCATATAAAATATTTCACGATAATCGCATGCAGAAAAATTAGCCTTACCCTTTAACATTGACGAAATAGCTAAAACATTTTCTTTCATATTCTTTGGGTTTGTTCCATGGCGACGTTTGTCAGGCGACTGATTAAAATTCCCATTTTTGCCGTATCTAACCGAACCTTTCACACATCTGGCGAGAAGATACAACATATGCTCGGCAGTTTGCTCACCACAATTAAACCGTTCACGGATTAAGTAAAAATGTTCAAGGTGTCCTGCGGGGTGTGAAAATTGTTCATCCCAAACCTTTGTATATCCATCAATTAGTTCATTCGGAGAATTGATTGCCTTTTTCAAAATACGAATAATTGGCTCATTAATATCATTGACATAATAATTTTCAGCACGTTTCTCTTTTGCCACCGCAATTGTTATCGCAGCCATACCAGAAAAAGGCTCAAACAATCGATTGAATTTGCGTGGCATGTATTGAAGTATTTGCGGTGCAAGCAATCGTTTTGAACCTTGATATTGAACTATATGTGGTGTCTTTCCATTCATGAGTTTACTCGCCTATACTGTGTAAGGGCAAGAAATGCACTTGCTCTTACAAATCAAAGAGAAACACCCCACCCCATCCTTTTTAAGTGTGCGAGGGGTGAGGTATATCAAATTTTTCTATTTCTTCGTCCTGTGGATCATTAGCTTTAACCTAACTTCGGAGCGGGCTAGAGATTTCAGAGCTCTTTGCCTATCCAACATATGAGCCTCTTCTTTTTCTTTTATTCTTTCCATGGCTCTTTCTTTTGCACACGTTGCTCTGTGTTCGTCTATTTCCTCCGGCCATTCTGCCGCTTCTGTAAGAAGGACTACTCTGTCTTCGTGTACCTCGGCAAAGCCGCCCATAACAGCAGCGTATTGCTTGCCTTCGGGGGTATTTATTGTAACGATACCCTCTTTTAGAGCGAAAATAAAAGAAGTGTGCCTAGGCTTTATTACCATGCGCCCTTCGTGGCCATCCAGAGCGATCTCATTTATTTCTCCTTCAAAAAAGATACGGTTTGGTGTTAGCACGGAAAGTGTCATTATTACCACCTCCTATGCGTCTGCCGCTTCTGCCGCTTCTTTTTTTGCCCTTACTTCTTCTATTGTTCCGGAGTTCATAAAAAATGGCTCGGGTATATCGTCGTGCTGCCCTTCCAGTATTTCTTTAAAGCTGCGTATCGTTTCTTTTACAGGTACATATTTACCGTCGTATCCTGTAAATTTTTCTGCAACATGGAAAGGCTGGGAAAGAAAACGTTGCACTTTTCTTGCACGGTTAACGAGTATTTTGTCTTCGTCGCTTAGCTCATCCATACCCAATATTGCTATAATGTCTTGCAGTTCTTTGTAACGCTGCAATATCGCCTGCACCTGACGAGCAACTTGATAATGCTCTTGGCCTACCACAAGGGGATCCAATATACGACTTGTAGAGTCCAATGGATCTATGGCAGGGTAAATCCCAAGCTCAGATATACCACGAGAAAGAACCGTGGTGGCATCTAAGTGAGAGAAAGTTGTAGCAGGTGCCGGGTCTGTAAGGTCGTCGGCAGGTACATATATAGCTTGTATAGATGTGATAGAGCCTGTTTGGGTAGATGTTATACGCTCTTGCAGCTTACCCATCTCTGTTGCCAAGGTTGGTTGATAACCAACAGCACTTGGCATACGACCAAGCAATGCACTAACCTCTGAACCGGCTTGGGTAAAACGGAAAATATTGTCTATAAACAGCAGCACGTCTTGTCCGCCCATATCACGGAAGTATTCCGCCATGGTAAGACCGGTAAGACCAACACGCATACGCGCTCCCGGGGGTTCGTTCATTTGCCCAAACACCAGAGCAGTTTTGTTTATAGCACCTGTGTCTGTCATTTCGTGGTAAAGGTCGTTACCCTCACGAGTACGCTCACCAACACCGGCAAAAACGGAAAAACCACCGTGCTCTTGTGCCACGTTTGTGATAAGCTCCATTATAAGAACGGTCTTACCAACACCGGCACCACCAAACAGCCCTATTTTACCACCTTTTGCGTATGGGCAAAGTAGGTCAATGGCTTTTATGCCAGTTTCCAATATTTCTGTTGTTGTTGTTTGATCAGAAAAGCTCGGTGCCTCTCGGTGAATGCTCCACTGTTCCGTGTCTTTTGGTGCCGGCTTGCCATCTATTGGCTGTCCCAACACGTTAAAAATACGTCCCAACGTTTCTTTTCCCACGGGTACTCTAATGGGGGCTCCTGTATCCAGTGCCGGCATACCACGCTTTAGCCCGTCTGTACCACTCATAGCAATACAGCGTACAATATCGCCACCCATGTGTTTACTAACTTCTGCAACCAAGTTTATGTCGTTGCCGTTGTCGTCTTTGTAACCGGTGCTAATGGATACAGCATTGTTAAGAGCCGGGATGTTGCCGTCGTCAAATTTAACGTCTACAACAGCTCCTATTATTTGAACCAAAGTTCCTTTATTGTCTGCCATGGTACCTCCTATCCTCCTTGTATTGCATTGGCGCCGCCCACAATCTCGGAGATTTCTTGGGTAATGGCCGCCTGCCTTGCCCTATTGTATATCAAAGTCATTCCGGCTAGGGCTTCTTTTGCGTTTTTTGTTGCGTTATCCATACTGGTCATACGCGCACCTTGCTCACAGGCAGAACTTTCCGCAAGGGCATCGTAAATTTGGGTAGTTATGTAGCCCGGCAACAAAAAATCTAGCAGTTCTTCTTTTATAGGTTCGTGGATTGTTACGTCTTTATACTTTTGCCCCTCTACTTTAAAGTCGTTTGGGTTTATCGGCAACAAAGTTTTAACGGTGGGGTTGTGGGTAATAATCGACTCAAAGTGAGTATACACAAGTACAACTTTTGTAGCATTGCCTGCTCTGTACTCGGATATCACTTTGTTTGCAACTTTTTTGGCATCCAAATATGCGGGTTTTTCAGAAATACCTAAATCGTACGCCAGTATATTTCTGCCTCTTTTTGTAAAAGTGTCAGTACAACGCTTGCCGATGGTGTAGAGTTGCACACTCTGCCAATCTTGCGTGTTGTCGTGTACCGTTCTTTCCACTTCTTTCATAGCATTTGAATTATAGCCACCACACAAACCCCTGTCGCTTGTTATTACTATATAAATTGTATTCCCATCTTTTTTTGTAGCAAAAAATGGGTGAGAAGTATCATATCGTACAATATCGCTTATTATACGATGGCTTTCTTTGTTGAAAGGACGGCTGCTGCTAAGTCTTTGCCTTGCACGCCCCAACTTGGCACTTGCAACAAGGTTCATTGCTTTTGTCATTTGCTGGGTGCCTTTGATACTTTTCATTCTGCTTTTTATATCTACCATTGAAGGCATAACCTACACCTCCTTATGCTAGCTCCAAGCTTTTTGTTTAAACTCGCCAATAACAGAGTGCAAGGAAAGCTCTATCACTTCCTCAGCTTCCAATTGCAGTTGACCTATTACTTTATCTGCTATTTTTTTAATATCTTCCGCAGAAGAAGATGGTAGCAGAACGTCTGTAATAAGTTTGTAGGCAGTTTTTTGGAACAAACCGATTAGTACATGATTCACATCGCTTTGCGCAAGTTTTGGGCTAATTTTTACTTTAGAAATGTTTGAAACTATCTCCAGTATGGCGGAGTTGTCCAGCCCCATTTCTTTTTTGGCATTAACAGCAGCTTGTGTTAGGGCAGTGCTGTAGTTCAGTGCTACGGTTTCTCTGTCTTTTGTGTCTTTTGCCATGGCTTGCCCTATTTGCTGCAAAGCATTTGCAATGGTTGTTGCTAGCCTGTCATTTGCTTCGTCGTCTTTCAAATCTTTGCCGTGTTCAAGTATATCTTTTATGGCTTCCTTTATTTTTAGTTCTTCGCTAACTGCGGTTGGGTCGCCGTGTTCTTTGCGCAAAGAGGTAACAATACCGCTTTTGTATGCTTTTACAGCTCTCTCGTTGATGGCAACATCGGCAATACCGCTCAATATATGGTTGGCGTTTTTCTTTAGATAGTCCAGCAAAGCCGGTTCAAACTCTTTTATACGCTCAACAGCCACATCTTTCAGATAACCTTTTGTCACAGAAAACAAAGTAACAACTTCTTCTTCCACTTTTAGCGGGTTGTATTGAGGTTGCTTTAGTATTTCCACAATACGCTTACCGTGTTCCAAACGCTCCATTGTTGCCTTGTCCAAATCGGAACCAAACTGAGCAAAACTTGCAAGCTCACGGTATTGGGCAAGCTCTATACGTATAGGACCGGATATTTTACGCATTGCTTTTACTTGAGCACTACCACCAACACGGCTAACAGAAAGACCGGGGTTTATAGCAGGACGCACACCACTGTTAAACAGTGCTGCTTCCAAATATATCTGCCCATCTGTTATAGATATAACATTTGTGGGGATATAAGCGGAAACGTCGCCGGCTTGGGTTTCTATAACAGGCAGTGCTGTGATAGAGCCTCCGCCAAAGTCGGGGTTTAGCTTTACAGCTCGCTCCAACAAACGGGAGTGAAGGTAAAAAACGTCACCGGGGTATGCTTCACGGCCCGGCGGGCGACGCAATAGCAAGGAAAGTGCACGATACGCTACAGCATGTTTACTAAGGTCGTCGTATATGATTAGCACGTCTTTACCAAACTTGCTCCCCTCGTATAACCAATGCTCACCAATAGCCACACCGGAGTACGGTGCAAGATATTGCAACGGAGCTGTTTCGCTGGCACTTGCAGAAACTATTGTTGTGTATTCCATTGCCCCTGCATCTTCTAACGATTTTACAATACGGGCTACGGTACTAGATTTTTGACCAATGGCAACATAAATACAGTTCACCCCTTGGCCTTTTTGGTTAATGATTGTGTCTATACAAATGGCAGTTTTTCCTGTTTGTCGGTCGCCTATTATAAGTTCACGCTGTCCACGACCGATAGGAACCATAGAGTCTATAGATTTTATGCCGGTTTGTAGTGGTACATTAACCTCTTGACGGGTAATAACACCCGGTGCTTCTCTTTCTATTGGGCGAGTGGCAGTTGCAGTTATCGGACCTTTTTCGTCTATAGGCTCGCCAAGGGCGTTAACAACACGCCCGAGCAATGCATCACCTACACCGATCTCCGCTACTTTTCCTGTCAGCTTTACAGTGTCGCCTTCTTTTATACCCTCGTCACTACCGAGCAGAACAACACCAATGTTGTCCTCTTCCAAGTTAAGAGCCATACCAAAGACACCGTTTTCGAACTGTAACAGCTCGCCACTCATAGCTTCGCTTAACCCATAAACCCTGGCTATACCATCACCAACCTGTATAACCGTACCAACAGACTCTAGAGAGAGTTTGCCGGTATAGTCTTTGATATGAGACTTTATAACCAGACTTACTTCTTCGGGCCTAAGTTGCATTGATAACCTCCTTGTGCATATTGTTTCTTATCTCTGCCATTTGCTTCGTAAAGCTGGTATCAATAACTGCCCCATCGGCTATAATTTTTAAACCTGCTACAAGCTTAGGCTCTATAACAATTTCCAGTTGCACTTGCTTTTTAAGTACACCCCTTAGCTTTTCTTTCAGCTTTTCTTGTTGTTCCTTGTTTAGTGTGATTGGGGTAAAAACTTTGGCTGTTGTGATTGTTTTGAACTCTTGCACAGCTTCTAAAAAGCCGTGCAATATCCCTGTCAAAGCCACTTCGCGCCTTTTTGCAAGTATGGTATTAAACAACCCCAAAAAATCCCCTGCTACTTTGTCCTCAAACAGTTCTTTAAGCAAGTTAAACTTTTGTTCCACAGAAACTTTTGGGTGCAAAAGCAACTGTATCAGATCGGGGTTTTCATTGAGAACGGATAAAACAAACGTAGCTTCTTTTTGATATTGGTCTACAGCGTTCTTTTCTAAGGCCACTTCAAAGAATGCTTGGCTGTAGACACCTAGCTTAACCACGTTGCATCTCCAATCTCGTTAATAGTATCATTTAGCAACTTGATCTGCAACGCCTCGTCTATAGAGGTCTCTACATACTTGCCTGCTATCAAGGCAGAAAGATCAATGATTTGGTCTTTCATATCCCTAGCGGCTTTTTCTTTTTGCAGTTCAAGCTCCCTTGTAGCGTTTTGTTTTATTCTTGCTGCTTCTTCTTTTGCAGTGGCTACTATACTTTCTTCTATTTCTTTTGCTCGTTTGGTGGCCTCAGCTATTATGCCTGCCTTTTCGGCATCTGCATTCGCAAGTATAGTTTCATAATTTGCCTTTAGTTCTTCTGCTTCTTTTCGTGCTGTTTCAGCACTTGTTATATTACCTTGTATACGTTGGGTACGAGCGTCCAAAAACTTTAAAACAGGCCCATACAAAATTTTGTACAAAACAAAAACCAACACACCAGTGTTAATGAGTTGCAAGGCAAAAGAAAGCAGAAACTGAACATCAAGGCCTAGTATTCTATCCATAAAAACCTCCTTAGTTGATAGGTTTTTATTATCCTACAAACCAAACGTAGTAACAAATGCTGTAAAGAACGGATTTACGAACAACATCAATAGTGCTATCAAAAGACCGTAAATACCGGATGTTTCTGTTATCGCACAACCAACAACCATTGTTACTGTAATATCGCCTCTGGCTTCAGGGTTTCTACCAACAGCTTCACAAGCCTTTGCGGCAGCCATACCTTGTCCAATACCAGGACCCAAAGCAGGGATAAGAGCAAGACCCGCAGCTAAAGCAGACCAAGCAAGAACCATTGCGGCAGCACCGTATATTTCCATAATGTAAACCTCCTAAAAATAGTTAAATTTTGTTTTTGATAAATATCATACTTAAAATTGTAAAGATAAACGCTTGTATAGCTCCCGCAAAAACATCAAAATAGAAATGCAGAGCAGCAGGGATAGCTATAGTAAGCACAGTGGGGAGCAAGTAGTAAACAATGCCCAAAACAATAAGGCCCGACAATATATTGCCGAACATACGCACACTCAATGAAATAATTATACTAAGCTCACCTATAACATTTACAGGGAAGAGTACAAAAAGAGGTTCAAAAAAACTTTTGAAATACTCTTTTGGTTTTTTGAGTATTGCGGAGAAAGTTACAAGCAAAAATGTAGTAACACTAAAAACTAGTGTTGTTGACAAATCTGCAGTTGGTGGGCGCATACCTAAAAGACCGCTGAAATTGCTAGCCATAATAAATATGAAAACACCAAAAAACCACATGCCATATGCTCGGTTTTCTGGACCCATTGTGTTTTTAACAAAATTGTCAAAAGATTCTACTGCTAGCTCTATTACATTTTGCTTGCCTGTGGGTACTTCTGTGAAACGGGTTAGAGCAACACGCACCAGTATAGCAAGTACTATAAGGATGCCCATAACAATCCACGTACTTACATGGGTTTCTGTTATCCATAGTTCTTGGCCAAATATTTCTACTGTCGCAAGTGCCCTATTGTTGAATTCCATACGTTACCTCCTTTCTTGAAATATTGTTGTGCATGGTTATTTCGATTGATAACTAATATAAATAGTTATGGTAATTTTTGTTGAATTATTTGCTGAAATCAATCGAAACAACATCTTAGTGTGATAATTTCGGCAAGTTTTGAGCCGATTATCACATATCCAAAAGGTCATTGACCTTGATTGGTGTTTTTACTTTCCTTACCAACAAGCATACCGCATATATAAGCAGCAATTTGCATATTTAAAACTCCGTAAATAACCCCGAAGAGGTTTATGGTTGGATGTTGCATACCTAAAAGAAAAAGAGCCGCAATAGTCCCTATAGTCCTTACGAAAGCTGTTACACTAGCATACACTCTGCTTTTTGTTGGTTCAGTATAGTTTAGGGATTTTGTTAAAGATTTTTCTAACAACCAAAACCTAAAAATACTAACAATTGTGCCGGCAGTTATACCATATACAATACTTATCGCTAAGGTAGGAAACACAACAAAAGATACCACACAGCCCACAAGAGCCACAACAGCCATTACAGCTAGCATTCTTTTCGCTAAAGGTGAGAGCATATTTTTTTATTCCTCCTCGTTTTTCACTTTGTCTTTTGGTTTTCTAAAATCCCTCGTTAGAGTATAATACATATTTCTGATAGAAGCAACTATACCCAAAACAGACATAGTGATAATAAACAGTGGTGTTGTGTCAAGCCAATTGTCCAAAAAATAACCAATTAGTAAAGATACGGCTATTGTGGAGAACATAACAAGCCCCACTTGCGTAAACATGGCTAATGCACTGTACATGGCACTTCTGTTATCGGTTTCGTTTTTTTCGCTTTTTTCATAATGGTGCTTTTTTTTCATAATGGCAACCTCTTAGCCGACATATTTTATAATAAACTATTTTAACAATTTTCCAAAAAAAAATCAAGTATTATTTCTAACAAAAATTCAAGGAAAAATACCTAATTAATTAGGGAATATTATCGAAAACAAAAACAGAAATCAGTTGAAGTTGTAAAATATAGCAAATTATAAGCAAATTATAGCAGATTAATGAGGTTGAATAGTGATGGGTAAAAAGTGAGTAGCGGAAGAAAAAATGGTGCTATAAGGGCGTTTCGGTGTAAAATTATGGGTGTTCTAATGCGAACTATGAAACTCTTTATGTGAGACTCTATGGCTGACTTTATGTGTGAGTGGGCAAAGATTTTTTTGTGCCGAGAAATATAAAAATATTATACAACAACCGACACGGACAAAACAAGAGGATAATGTAGCATGTGTATAGCAGTTCCGTTTTAAATTAGCCCTTTAAATTCATACTAAAACTGCTGAATTTAGGAAGCTATTCCACTTAATTTTATTTTAAAAAGGGCTAGAATTAAG
>JGI24700J35501_10930404_pt1 | contig 13661 bp, 8 predicted proteins | sample TergutTh196P1_FD_35501 | JGI IMG/M metagenome (IMG submission 35501) | reverse complement strand
GGTTCCATAAAATGCGGGGAATTTCTTGACTAGCTGCAGAACCAGTTAGCTTCTCAAGAAGGACTCTGCTTCATGGAGTAAGTAAGTAAGTAAGTAACTAAGTAATTAAGTAAGTATGTTCTCTGCACTGTTAAAAATCTGTTGGTTTCAATGTCCAATTATAAGGGAATTAAACTTACTGTCATTATGTTAATGACATTACTGACATTACAATCCACAAGGTCACACAATTTCAATGTATTTTGTTATTTGCTCATCATATCAAAAATACTTCAAAAGAAAGTTTCAGTTCTTAACGAAATTAAGATGCAGTCCGCCCTAGCCATTCAGAGGGTTATGTCCTTGAAAAATCCAATGAACAGTGAAATGATGACTTGAAAAGTTAAGATCACATAAGAAAACATGACAAGCAACGTACATTTAATGTAATTCAATGTGTTCACATAACCATTGTTGCTGCGGAAAAGCAATATGTACTACATAATGTGTGTGTGTGTGTTTGTAGCCTTAGTTATCCAACAGTGAAAGCACATGCACTATATTATATTGTCATCTGTGGCCGTATGACTCTACCAAATTTTCCTACATGATGTCACACACAGCGTGATTCTCAGAAAAATGTTACCGAATAAAAATGTGTGTTTTGATTTTCTTCACAAATTTTGTGTGAAACATTTCTCATTTAAGTAAGAATTCATATATATCGGTCTTCATGTGAAGTATGTTATTCTTGTCAGATTTTAATCAAGTTTGAATATCCTTGACAGATTTTCAAAAAAAGACTCAAACATCAAATTTCATGAATATTTGTCCGGTGGGAGCCAATTTGTTCTGTGCAAACAGATGGACAGACAGACGGGCACGACAAAGGTAACAGTCACATTTTCCAATTTTGCGAACATATATAAAAATGGGTTAGAATCAACACACAAAACATGACAATATATAAATTAATGATTAATAAATAAATACTCAAACATTCATGCCTGACTGACAGTGTCCATGGCTTAAGGTTGTCAAGATAAATGAATGACACAGGGTGCATAATGGAAATGGAGACAGGCATATCCTGTCTTTTTATAACAGCAAACTGACAGGCTCCTTACAAACGGACACTACATGTTCACAAAAATAATACAGTGAAGAAGAACCTCACAAGTTGCAATAACCAACTATATGATCAAAGCATAAACACCACAGAAGTTAAAGAAGAAAGTCAAAAAACTTGCACATGCACAGGATAGAGTCAACAAAGAGTCTATGAAGGGCCAAAGCTTCCATGTCATATGCCACAAATGGTACCCAGTACAGTCTATGTAATGAAAAGTCTAAGCAACTGAACAACACTGCCTAAGCAAGCAACATTCACAACACAGCAAAAGTTTGAAATAAAAAATAATACAACTCCTTAATGTGGTTATCAACTGCTGAAAACCATGAAAAACTAATCTTGTGTCATAAATACCCATTGTTATTGGTAATCAGTAGAGCTCTTATGGACATCCCTGCACAAAATTGAATGCAGTTAAAAAAAAAGTCATGGCTCCTAATTTGGGAGGCTTCATGGTGATTAACAGGGGCAACTTAACACAATTTGTGACCCTGCCAACTGTGCTTCCATCCATTATATAATCTAAAGCTTGTACAGTGACTTAAGTCAATTAAAATTCTTGGGCTATCAGTCATGTCAGGTAGCTAAACGGCGAGTAAACCAACGTTTTGAGAACCATCTCTGTTGTTGTCATCAGAGAAAATGACTACCTCAGATGTCAGTCCACACTATGCATGCAGACAGGTCACTACATCAATTTTAGTGTACTTCAACATTAGACAGAGCGTCAGGATACATGGACAGCCTTGTAAAGGATACAAGTGAGATACAACTGAACACTAATAACTTTAACACAGACAGTGGCTTCATATTAAGCCAGGCCTTGTATTCTGTAACCAACGTGTTAATCAAGAAGCAGGACCAAGCAGAGAAACCAACTGACTACCCACCACACTCATGCCTCACAACTAACCATGAGCCAAGAGTTAGGGTGGGTAAATGCATTATGAGTACCAACGCCCAAGGCATTTGGTTTCCTTGAAAATGAGAATGGAGATAGTTCTCAAAACGTTGGTTTACAAGCCTTTCAACCACCTGACACAGCCACATGCCCAAGGAAGTTTTATGGAATTGTGCTTCCAGCTTTTCAAACTGGGTTGTGTTATACAAACTCTTTCCACATATATAACTGTTTATGCACAATACATCATCAAAAATGTTTGTACAAAGTTATGCTTTTTCTGAACACCAAATATTTTAAAGGTGCTGCATTAAAACATATTAACTACAGTATTTTACCCATATTTTGTGCAGTATAATAACAGAAAAGCCAATAAAATCTTCTTGGTCCTCTAGCCAAAGAGTAAAGTATAATTTTATACCAACTATGTATGTGCATATTCACATGGTACATATTGCAAGATAGCAAACTTTGATACACGAAGTGCTACCCAAAAGTCCTCAAAATTTGAATGCCACAAGAAAACCACTTGTAGTATGGTTGTGCGCTGCTAGGTATTGCGAGCTGTACCCTTTGTGAATCAGTATGCCAAGTGGAATTGTGCTGTATGGGCATGTATGTTTTATCTGTGCATTTTTTTGATGTCGTGTTAGTGTTGTTTTGCAATTGTACCGACCTGTTAAAATGCCTGATATGAAGAAGCAACGGATTTGCATAAAATTCTGCTTCAAACTTGGCAAGACAGCAGCGTAAAGACACAAGATACTTAAAGAAGCATTTGGTGATAATGTCCTAGGCCAAACACAAACCTATGAATGGCTTAAGCGACAGTAGAAAGCACAACAATTTCGGAGCAATCTCAAATCAACACTGATTTGTTTTTTTGACACTGAAGGCATCGTGCATAAGGAATTTGTTCCACCAGGACAGACAGTGTAAGGAAAATTCTACTGCGATGTTCTGAGGTGACTAAGGAAAAACATCCAGCACAAACATCCAGATAACTGGCGAAACAACTACTGGACCTTGCATCATCACAACGCACTGGCTCACGCGTCACTCATGCGGCAGTTTTTGGCTTCCACGAACATGACAGTCATCACTCACCCTCCCTATTCAGACCTTGCTCCCTGTGATTTTTCTCATTCCTGAATATGAAATTGAAGCTCCAAGGGTGGAGTTTTAACAGCATCAAAGAGATCTAGACCAAATAGCAGGACACGATGAAGATGCTGACGTGAAATGACCTTGAAAAGGGCTTCCGATCATGGAAATCCCGCTGGGATCGCTGTATCAACGCAGAAGGGGAATACTTCAAAGGGGATGGAGGCGAATAAGAATTTCGATAAGTAGTCAAGCTATGGCAGAAGAATTTCGGGAACTTTTGGTAGCACCTCGTACGACACCAATCAATTTGCCTGTACTACACAACATATCACATAAGATATTAATCACAGTCACTAACATGGTAACCTCATACCATCCCAATATTTCCTGCAGAACATAACCTATAAATTCCCCAGTTATGCAAATTTTCTCCAGCCTCCCCTTACTTTCTTGTTTATAAGTTCAAATACTGTCTTCAGGACCACGTAGCTGAGTTAACCTGGCTGATTTAAGCTCTATGAAAATTAGTCACCTACCTGGTGGTGGTCTAGGAGGAGTTGTACCCTGGCCCATAGCAAGTGAACCATTGCTTAGTGATTGAGAAACAGGCTGTGTTACTGGCATTCCTAGAGGTGCATTGACAGGTGAAATACCCATTGGTGCAGGGACGATACCTAACGGAGCTGAAGAAATTCCAGTTGAAACGGTAGAAACAGGTCCCACTCCAAGAGGGGCAATTCCGACTGTGGGAGCAGGAATGCCACCAGGAGTAACCTGAGCCACACTGAGAGGAACTGTCATTGGTGGAACTGCGTTACGCTGTGGTGTGCTCATGGGAATGATAGGAGGTGCCATACTGGGAGGAGTTACACCAACTCCAAGTGCTGATCCTGGTACTAAGGGAGGGCGAGGCATAGGTGGGATAGCGGGTGGAGTACTATGAAGCATGTTTGTTGTTACAGCACCTGCAATTAAAGACAACAAAAATACAACATTTGAAACCAATGGTACTAACAACAAACAACTAATTCACATTACGTAAGTCCATCCATGAATTCAAAACATGTAGACATACACATTTATTTTTGATGGCGAGAGGTACCGAACATGAGACCCATTCCTCCACAAACGGCATTAAGAAGAAATACTCTGTACACATTAATTTAGATGACATTTAACTTAAAAATCTAGAGTATAATTTCAACCCATACATCATTTCTCTATCACACATACACACAAGTGAAAGTACTTGTTCTTGCCCTCAGTTTCTTTGACAGTAACCTACCAAAGTAACAAACATGCTCATTTATTATTAGAGAAATGTGAATATACAGTCACATGCCTGTTGTATGATGGACTGCTGTAATATTTTGTGCTACACCTTGGCTCCTTGCATCAGTTGTTTATTTTCACAGCAAACCAAGTGTTAATTTCATCTATTTGTGAGCTGCCATATTAACAAATTCCCTTTATCACACTGCCTCTAGAAATGTAATGACTTTATTTCAAAATAAGTTATTTCAAGCAACACACATGTTCCTTCTTAATGGAATTCTAGATGTTCCATTACACATTCTATGATTCCTATGTGACCCATAAGTAGTTCTAACAATATATATCATGCCCATGAATGTAGTACCTACTCCATTTCCAATAACATAAAAGAGCAGAACATACCAAGTGGTTTTGGTTGTTGCAAGAGACTAGGAGGTAGCACCTTCGGTAACTCAAAGTTCCGTAGTTTGAGATTGATCAACTTGCATGCAATGCTGAACTCATCAATGTTCATCTTTCCATCTGCATCCGTGTCTGCTAGTGACCTAAATAGCATGAGCAAAGTATAATAAAACTATCACAATTAATTCAATCAAAGCAGTATAATAATATACACACATTCATAAGAAAGTACACTGTCAATTATACAGGGGTGCTGATAAGTCCTTAGCCAGACCAGGAAGGAAACAAGCGACAGCGACAGAAGATTTTGATGTTCAAATATCCTATTTATAATCATAACTGGAGGAATATTAGTACTATTTATATATATAACAAGACTAGCATCAAAAGAAATATTCTCACCATCAAACAAAATGTCAGGAAGTAGGTCGGGCTAAGAACTTATCAGCACCTCTGTACATAGCGGATGTACTTACCGCATTTTAAATTCAAATGGATAAATGAAGAACAAATTAAGAAACAATCAAAGATGGTTTAGATCTTCAACAAAGATTACAAAGTAAGATTTAATATTTTTGTAGCAATGACTATAAACAACATGGTTGTCCAGGATGTGACGCTTTGCAATTTGGTTAATGGATACCAAGATGTGGCCTCCATACTACCTGCAGACAGTGCAACAAGTTTATCCTAAACTTTGATACGTACCAACAAGGATGCACAGTCTCACATCCCCAAACACCAAATCTGTTCAACATTACAAAATATTGTAACAAGAACACAATATTTTTGCAACCACTGAAATGCTGCATCCATCATGCTGGATCTAGTTATTCACTAAAAAACATTAACATAATGATGTCTTCTTATATTACTACCAGTGTGAAAATAACCAGCACATTAGTGTCACTCTCAGTGAACAAGTTAACAGTTGCAATGTTTATATTATTTACAGAACAGAGGTATAAACTACATGTGCATTGTCCTCCGCAACAGAATGGTTACCTCTCGAAACACCAGTTGATCACTTCAGTTTTTTTTACTGTAGACAAAATACACACATACTATAACATCAGTATCATACCATATGTGTCCCTCCCAAAATACACACATACTCAACATCAGTATCATACCATATGTGTCCCTCCCAAAATACACACATACTCAACATCAGTATCATACCATATGTGTACCTCCCAAAATACATACACACTCAACATCAGTATCATACCATATGTGTCCCTCCCAAAATATACACATACTATAACATCAGTATCATACCATATGTGTCCCTCCCAAAATACACACATACTATAACATCAGCATCATACCATGTGTGTCTCTCCCAAAATACACACGTACTCAACATCAGTATCATACCATGTGTGTGTCTCTCCCAAAATACACACATACTCAACATCAGTATCATACCATATGTGTCCCAAAATCTGTGGTGCAAGCCGTGACTGAAGCAAAAAGCCTTTAGCCTGTTCGCCCGTGACAATTCCACTGACAGGCTGTAAGGCTCGGAACTGTTCTTCATAACGAGCTCTTTCTTGTGGAAGGATGATCCATGGATCAACAGCTCCACCTACAAAAATTTAAATGTTCACATTTTTGCCAACCAATTCCAGGCAGACTGGTTTCAACCTAACCTATTAAAGCTGTCTTAAGTTTCTTGTACATCACAGGATTCACCTGGGTATGGCTTGTGCTCTCACAAACACAGTAACAAACCCTTGGGTTCTACAGAGGGTAGGAAATTGGTACAGATGAAAAACTGTTTGTTTCTCAAGGATCCTGTTCCATGCAGTTAAACTTAATGGCTATACAACAATAAAACAGCAAGACAGTTGGATTATATATTAAAACAAGCATATGTCTAGAAAATGGATCCCACTACAATTTCTGCCAACTGCAGCTGTCTTATTGGAATCACTATTATCCACTGCAGCAGGAGTCTTGGTGTTATGCAGGTGTAGCTGCTACCTTTTAAAAACAAAAACCACCTGACTCTTCAACAATTTTTTTTTCAAGAACATTCAGTGAAGTGTATGTTTATCTGACAACAATAATCTTCACCACTCCTCAGAAAAACATGCAATGCCATGTATATTTATCTGATAAATGCTATCAACCTTCACCAGGACAGGAACACTGAGCACAAATGTATGATCTCATTTCATCTGCATGCTGTTGTTACGTGAAACAAACATGTATGATGGGGATAAACTTTCAGTGAGCTGGGCTGCTCTTCACCCATTGGCAGACAATGGCACTGTGTGACAGGAAAATAAATTTTTTGATCATGATTGATTTCGTGCCATGGAGGAATCTGCTACGCTCCAATTCAAAATTCTAAGAACAGGGCATTACCCAGTTTTATAGCATGCTCCAACCACATAAAACAGTACAATAATACAGAGATACCAACAAAGAACACTACTCAAGAATTCTGTTTATTACTGATTAGCTGAAACATGTCAGATCTATAATAAAATACATTTCTGTACAGTGTACTTTGCTGCTGTCTCTATATTACTTCGAGGTGTAGTGAATGATTGAGGCCATTGTTTGGATTCATGCAATTTGTGGTTTATTCATGATTTCCAATGGAAATTTTGCGTTCGGTGCACGTGTCGATCTTCTCTCGCCTTCAGTCTAGACCGAGCGTGAGAAATGCATGTAAGCGGTTTGATGTAGACATGAGCAGGTGGGTATGGCATGAGGGTTTTGCTGGCCAACTGCAGAAGAGAGCAAAGGGCGTTAAGGCTGTATGTCGAGAGATGGTACAGTGATTTGTGTGGGTTAGAGAGCCTTCTTTCTGGTCCTAGCCTCTGGCGTGTTAGGATGCTTTTTAGCAGGCAGCATCTCAATGCTAGCCACAGTAATTTGGTGTTAAAAGAGTATTTGAATTGTGGTGTGATGTGGTTACCAGTGATTATGGGTGAGTACTGAAGTAAACTGAGTTACTGTGTGAGATTCTTAAATAATGGGAAGCGCAGTTAACGCGTGTTTTATGGGAAGGGAATGCGTGAACTAAGTTGTGGAATCAAAGGAAACACTTCTATTTGCTTAGACTGTAGCAGGAGAGGAAATCCACACGGTGTCACAGAAACTGGTTGTTAGTCTAGTGGTAGTATTGGTGTATGAGATATTTTCATTATTTTAGTTAGTAAAGTAGTAGCAAAGAATCTATGATCATAGTGCTTCGGATACCGCATTACCCCTTTGGCGGCAGTAGTCTCTCATAGCATGTAATATCTCCAGATACTTACTCTATTCTATGGTGGCAGCGACTCTACGACCTCCCATCAGGAATTAGGGCACCGCTAATCCCCTCTTTTCCCCTAGTTCTCAAGTGGCTCTTCTAATAGACCACTACAGAGGCATTCCCTATCTATGATGGTTCCTCCCCACATTTACAACTATTATGTCTCCTTTGCACAAAGTACATACAATGTACACACAATACAAAGACCATATTAGTCCATCTACCTGCATATTTCACTTCCAAAACCAGTGAATGGATTTTATCATATCTACTGTTGAATTATGCAAGCTGATTGAGGACACTTCTGGCCTACAGATTAAGTAATATCTTTGAGGTTATCTCACTTCTCACTATCTCTACCAAACTACCTGCTGCGGAGGAATTATGTTAATTCACCTTTAGGAGTGCCATCCCCATTGCGTATCTTAGAACTAAGTAGACCAATTCATATAGATATGGCAGTCAAAAACACAACTATAGTGTTTTTGACTGCCATATCTATATGAATTGGTCTACTTATGTTAATCCACAATAAATGACAAATTTGTGCACTTTCAAATTAATATTATACATGACCTCAGCAGAAGTGGTGAATGGATATTTCTGGCATTTTATTGGAGTTCTTATGATTACTTGCTGATACAAAAATTTTCTACATTTGAAGAGCAATATACAATTGCTTTCAGTCTGCCAATTTTTTATAAAATCATGAAACACTTGGTGATATCTCAAGAGGGAACCACTACTCTACACATTCCAACATGAATTATCATAATTACCAAGCGGAGTTGCCATAATGCAAATTTCCTGGAAGCTGAAAAGATAAGATAAACAAAATATCAGTAACACTCAAAAATACTATACATAAACATAAAATTGTAGGGGAAGTTGTGATTACTTAACATTTGATTTCATTACCAACAACTTTCTTAATATCACTCAGACAAACCCACTATAAGAAGATACAAGTATAACTGACCTTAGGCAAGATTAATTCTCAACCTTCATGCAAAAAAGAGCTACTTCAACCATAAAGAACATTATGCAACAATGTACAAGGATTCTGAAACAAATACAGTATAGCTTGTTTATATTATTATTATTATAATATACAATCATGTTACAGTTGACAGTTTTTAATAATGAGAAACACCCAAAAATTGTGAATGTACAATGCTGAAACGTGTGGTGTAAATGATTTTAATAATAATTGTTCTAAACTTTTAGAAGTGCTGACTTTGACTCTTTTATTTACAAAACTATTTTCATTAATTGTGTATAAACTAATACATTCAATCGGCCAGGTTTAACTCCTGTTTGGAGTCAATCTCAAAGCTTATGTACAAATACAACTGATTACACTATTATGCTTCCAATTTGATTCCAATTACTGATTTCTATTAGCTTTTAACACAAACTTAACTCTGGTAGACTATAACAAACTTCTGATAATTCATATAAAATATTTTAACTTATTTAAAACCTGGATAATCATCAGGAGTTTTTTTGGAAATTGTTCACATTCAGTTCCAGTTCCTGTGGTTTTAATGTCCCCTTGACAAATGTTCCCTTCTTAAATAACAACTGTCACTTAGTATATACACTACTTCAGGTAAAAGAAAGTAAAATTACTAGCTAATGTCATATTTATTCATAATATTCAAAGCTTTAAAAAATGCACAGTAATGGGAAATTCTAAGGTCATGTTTGCTTTTTAACATAGTGAGGATACAAGGCAATGAAGCAAGAAACTGCTGCCTATAAGAATAGCGCACAGTTTGCTAAATGTATTAGAAGAATTACAGACATATGCAGAACATCAAGTGCTGAGATGAGGAAGATTACTGTAAATAAAATATATAGAAAGTGACATCAATGCAGGTAGCCTGTACATAATCACCAATGGTGATATTTACAGAATTTCAACAAGCAATGTTTCTAAATTCCATTATTCCCCATTATTTCAATACATACTTAAACTGATATTTGCTCATTTCATACAAAAGTAAAATATCCCTGGGTCATCTGAAACCTGTAACTTTTACATAACGATACACTACAGAACCCCATATCACAAGCTTCTTTTGTATGAAAACTTGGCATAACACTTTGTTCAATCTTCACTGTCCAAGCAGTGCACTACTGTAATGGTACATGCAAACAAATCATGCTGGCCAAGTGTTTATCCATTAATTCTAACACCATTATCACCCAGTTAAAATCCAGCCATCAGCCCCACAGTTTTGGGAAATTTAAAATCCCCTGTTTCTGAACATAATGGCACTCAGTCTATACTTCATATTCCACTTCTCATGCTCCATTGCACAACTTGAAGCTGTTCAAGACTCATCCTTTCTCAATCCACACAAACTAGACAATTTCAGTAACTACTGCAACAGTGACATAGGAATTGTAAATGTACTGCAAAACAGCATTATAGTCCAAAAACAGACAAGCTGCAGAGGGGACCTACTATACCTCCTCCACACCAAGCAAGCCATGAAAAAACCTCCCACCACTCTTGCAGCCCCACCCATTGTCCAGTCTTCCCAGCATATTTTCTATAGTCACTAATAAAGCTGAACATCCAGCAGGGATATGCAATGAACTACACCCTCAGCACATGTGACTCTGGTGCTTCTTATTGAATAAACATGGAATCAATCATGCAAGACATTCAAAATGAAAATGTGTTAGGAAAACATACTCGCCCAAACTAAAAGGTACTTACTACACAGTCTAATAATACAACACCCCCTGTTTTATCATGTACGAAAACACAGTCCAGCCTAAGAAGAACCAACTATTCACACACTGTGCAAAGAAAACAATACAAACCACACCTAAAGAAACCTAATTGGTGTAATAACTGATGATTTTTATCCTGAATTGGTATCAATAAATGTGGTGTTCAAATCAGAATGGGCAGAGCTAAAGACTCTCATTTTAAGTGCATGACATCAAGAGACATCAGTGTGAACAGCAGCAACCACATCTGCATGCACCGGACATCACAGCACACCATTTAATTACAAGTTCACGCAATCACAATGACTAACGGCACACTATATTGCCCTGTGGCTGTACATTCGATGTTCTGTATGTGTGACCATGAGTCACGCTCCGTAACAGTCCAGACAGGGTACTCTCGTTTCATATCAAAAAGTTATAAGATCTAAATCCCCTATTGTCTCAGGTGTCCTATGTATTATCCTAAATCCCTGCTGGTAATCGTATTGTAACTGACCGGCGGGCATAATAACTACTTCTTCATCCCTTGTAACCTATCGTTCACAATGCCTAAAATTTCCCATTCACCTCAGATAACCTCTACAGCAACACTGTTACCAAGCCACTTAACAAGAATTTGAAAAAGAAACTGAATACTTCCGCATCTTCACAACCACGAAAAATATAATCTTCGTTACTGTATGACAGGAATGACAACGGAGCTCTAGCTCACTTGGGCAGACATATCCCTGGTTACATCTTCGAACAGAATTTCCGAACATCATTGTCGTGTGTGTCACAGTAAATACCAGTACCAAAATAGGCCTCCGAATCCTAATAAAAACTATGACTTTGCAGCACGGTTAACATTAACGGTATACCTGAAAAATTAGTCTTTTAGGTATCTATGTATATGAACTGAAGCGGCATCACTAAATCCCAGGCTAACAAAATGACATTTTCTGGACAACAGGTCACTCTTGACCTCTCCCTGTCTCCACCTCCTTACAATACGTCACCAAATCGATACAGCAACGTGCTGCAAATAGTCAAATCATCAACGTTTTTAATGCCGTCAAATACGCAAATAACTGTCCAGTTTTAGGGCAGTAAAATGTCAATTAACTTTTTAATAGTGGTATTTTAAAATTTTCAGTATTTAAAGCTTAGTTAAATCAGTTTTAGAGGACAATTGACTATACTTGTACTTTCCGTCCGTCTGTATTACGTCACATAAGTAGGAGGAGCCGGAACCTTCAGCACGTTGCGCGCATGCATCAAAGTCACTGATTTCGTCGAACTGGTGGTAGACCCTAGTGACGGATATTACAATCGTAAGTAGTAAAAGTGACACGGTAACTTGTAGTCAGTTACACTTAGAATTAAAATGAATCGCTAAATATTAGAAATCAGAGGCGCGCTTATCATTTCAGACAAAACACAAACTGGTAATTTATGATACAGTTTCATTCTGGTCGTTCGACAGCATCCTCGAGAACGTACGATGTTAGGACACCGGCTGAATAATGCGATTACAGTCCAGTGTGTACTGTCAAAACACAAATGGTAACATGCATTACTATATAAAAAAATTATTACTGCCTTTGCCCACGTTCGCAGTGACAATCGATTCATATTTGATGGTAATCAGAGAGAAATGGCGTTGACCGGAAAACACTTTTAAGACCGATTTACGTTTATAGGTTGCGTCGCCGTAAATTAAAAATATTCTTTACTTGAGTTTAGAAGATACGTTCGCATTTTCTGGAACTGTCGTGGACAGCCCAACATATGGAGTAGAATTGTTTTTTTTTTTGGCTTGCTTGTGCCGTTCTTTTTCAGTTATCAGGGTATGAAAGATAATGGTCTAGCGAACATCGCCAGGGAAAACTACTATGATTTATTACAGTTTTTTATATTCGTAGCATATCTACCAACTGATAACGAGTATCGAAAAATTACTCGAATTTGTATAGGTCTCGTGCCAATATTTCCTCACAGATGTCGGGCGCAGCAACATTCTAAACACACAAGTGCCTTTACACTTGCAAACAGTTCTAGTCTCCTCTTAAGGTAGCACAGCCATCATTGCCAATTTTTTAAACAGTTTGCAAATATTTTAAATTTCATATTGCAAAATCCTTCCTCCCGTGATAAGACGCTGGAAATCACGCTACCGGTATAAATTAACAAGACCGACAATGTACGTATGACGTAACATTGAGACCCCTTCGCGTAACCATTGCTGCCGTGGAAAAGTAATACGTATACATATTCTGAGTGTGTGTTTGTAGCCTTAGTTATCCAGCATTCTAAGCGCATGCGCGGTATTATATTGTGCATCTGTGGCCTGTACGGCTTTAGCATATTTTTCCACGTTATCTCATAAATAACATAATTTTCGGAAACAAATGATTGAATATAAAATGTGTTTTGATGTTCTCTATAAATTTTGTCTGAAACGTTACTCATTTTGAGGAGAATTCAGCGAGATAGTATCATAAATGTACACAGGTCTTCATGTGAAGTACCCTTTATTCTCGTCAGCTTTTAATCAACGTTGAGTTTTTTCGACAGATTTTCGAAAAATACTCAAATGTCGAAAATCCGTCCACTGGGAGCCGAGTTGTTCCGTGTGGACTGGCAGACCGGTAGACATGATTAAGCTAACAGTCGCTTTTCTCCTATGGACACATGCTAAAAGATATAGCCCTGTTACGGTGACGCTCCGTCCCCTCACGACGTTTCTTGTTAACACATTCGTTGCCAGCTATTTAAATACCCAGGGGCTTAATAATTAATGCTTAAAATCGCCAGCGTCGACCTTAGTCGATCTAACTTTTCAATCGCGCGCGCTCCGC
>JGI24700J35501_10930405_pt1 | contig 13667 bp, 5 predicted proteins | sample TergutTh196P1_FD_35501 | JGI IMG/M metagenome (IMG submission 35501) | reverse complement strand
ATTGGCACATTAACATATGTTGACTGACACAATAAAAGAGAGTGTGTTGTTTGTTGCCTTGCTTTTTAAAAGACAAACAACAGAGTATAATGTTTTAAAAGATAAAATGAAATAAGTAACACCACTGACACTGTTTTTTGTGTAACAGCATTACTTCTTTCATTTCATCTATTAAATCCCAATACACAACGGGATGTAGAATTTAAAATAGTAATATGTTTGTTTTCTGAACAACTGTATTTACATACACATTTCTACCAGCATCTTAGCCATGTTAACTTTTAAACAAGACTGGCATTTCTGTGACTACTCTCTGTACATTCTGAGTTTCACATTAAATGTAAAATAATTATCAACCTTGGAAACAAAATGGTGATCCAATTCTTGACATTCCTTATCACAAATGAGGTAACGTACTGTAAGATAAACATAACAAATAAAATGTTTGTTACACTACAACATTTCTTGAAGTCTCTGATTTGTGATTCTCCACTTCAAACCTTAATCCAGTCTTCTAAAAAGCTTATGTAAAGAACAGAGTACAGATCACCATCAGTACACTCATGGACACTGTTGTGTATGCTCTTAACAAGTGTTTGTGTGCCTCTGTGAGTTTTAAAATGTTCGTAATAGCTTTTGAGTGTTCACTGATAATTACAAAGTGTATAGTGACCGTGTTCTGTGAAGTGAACAACCACTGCCGAGGAGCTGTAAATGTTCAGATTATGTTTTGTTATAAATTAGAGGGGTTTTGATGTAAATAATGGAGAGATATTTTGTATGAGAATAGCTTTCGCAGTGGTAAAATTGAGGTCTCTGTTCTTCTGATATGTAGTGGTGCATCTATGACTCTGATGCTGCATTGCATCACAGACTCTGGGCTTTGGCAAAATTGGTCATCATGACTTCCTGCTGCACCTCAAAATAGCCACAGCAGACAATGAATATGAACATGCTTTGTGTGAGGTAGCCATATTCCTGTAGGGCGGCCCAAATTGCAAATCTGTACCAGAACTCCTACAACATACAATGGGATGTTAAATGCTGTTTGAAAATTCAACTATTGTGGGAAGTCATGCCCTGTCAACCCACAAATTAGTAACCGACGCTTAAAAATATAGTGCCGTTACTTTTTCTGAGTCAGTCAATCCAAGACGCCTGGAAGGAGAGTTTTCCTCTACAGTGGGCAACCGCTCATGTTGCCTCAATTCACAAGAACGTGATAAAGTGCTCTTGCATTCGGCTATTATCAAACTCAGGGACGTATGCGCGTTGCCGCTATTATTTTGACATCAGTTTTGTTAATATGCCTGTTATGCACCCGTACATTATCGTCGGCTCCTGTCTATCCATTACTACCCTCTGGCGGCATGCTAATTAAATGTTACACACATTGCAAACCCTGCGCATTATCCAGCCACATACTGTGACTGAGAAGATTATGACCTCGATCCTGCACTTTTAATAGCAGGGGTACGATATGAATATGACACACAACCTAAACTTGATGTAAACTGAGCACTGATTTTTCTATTGTGCTTTTCTCTCATACTTGGCCTGTTTGATACTGCGAACGCTGCTTATGTAACCTTCTATTATTACAATCGAGGAGATATTTAACTTTGCATCCCCTGCACGCATTTAGCCATACAATCAGCTGTTGACTGACACTGACTGCGCTCTATCGGCTATCTCATCAACTGTTTATAGTGTGTCAACTTATATTTTCAAGCACTCTTGAAACTTCTTCTTTTATAGAATACAGTCTAATACTTTACTTTGGTGGCATTTTAATCTATTTCTTGTAGTTAAGTTGCTAGCAGCAGTATTCACGGCAGCTATGTCATTTCCGGTCGGGTCCCTGGTATGAAAACAATGACGTTGGTTATCAGAACTGCGCCCGCTCCGCACAAATTGAGTTATACTAATGGTTAACATAGAGTGTTTTAAAACTAATAATCTGACCAGGGATAATTGCTGGCCGATCTAAAAACCACTTTAGTGATAACGTCTATGGGGTAGTGTATGCTTCTACCCTGAAGAGGTAGGCAACCTCCTTTGGTATCCACCGATTAACTACGCAATATCATAACCTGAAACACCACAATTCAGGGTCGCGTATCGCGTGTTTTGGTAAAAATCGAGTTATGCGGGTGTTATTCGTTAGGAATCAGTTTCCGTCAGGGTCGTGACATCTTTCATTTTTGAAGGTCGCGCCATTCGATTCAAACGCTGGGATTTGTTGCAATGCGGACTTTTTGTACTATGCAGTTGTCTACATTGACATTTTACAGATTAGAACTAGCGCCTGCTTGCAATGATTTCTAAGTGAAGAGCCGGTAAAGTGAGTAAACGGACAATGTAATTTAACCAGTCACTCATAAAAGTATGATAAGTGCTTTATACGAATCGATAAAGCTTTAACAAATGTATTAATTTATTCGCGAATATTACTGTCTGCCAATTTGAACCGGCAAATGAAAACTTCCTTGATTGGGTGGCACCCAGAGTACCAGCTGATCATGCACGGTAGCTGAGATTTAATGAAAGTGATATTTAAAAACAAAAGAGGTGCAATTATTAACGTTAATGACATTAAATACTCTAGGATGTAGTCATTAATTCAGACCAAGTGTAAGTGAATGACAAGTTTGAGAAGAAGTGCAGATTTTAGCATAGACGGCGTGTTGCCAAGTCTAGGAATGTCGATTGACTGAAACGTGACGTCACATCATTATGTGGTGATATTATGGCGAGTGAAGCGGTGAAGAAGTCCGTGAGTATTTTGTATTATTATGTTTGTAATACGAAGTAATGCAGAAAGTGCTTACTACGTAATCGTCATTTGAAGGCTACTGATTATAACAGTGCTTGACTTTTTTACTGTGCATTAAAATTTCATTTAGAAATCCCGATGCGAAAACTGACGATGTGGTAGGCCTATGTGCCCAAGAGATGGTATAACCTTGAGATTCACTTCACGTTAGCGGCTGTTGTTGTTTATGTGTAAACTTGGCAAGAAATACGGTGCCTGTATACTCAGTTTGTTGCCTCGTTTCGTGGTACGTATTCATTTTAAATGGACAACGCTTTTTCTTGAAAATATTAAAAACATCTGTCATGTCATGATCAAATAGAAATGTCTGTTTGAGAAAGTGACGATTTTTTTAAAAGTAGGTCGCGGAGGTGAGACGAGGAACTTCGCAGTGCTGTTAACAGCAGTTGTTGGAACGCAAAGAAATGCTCGTAAATTGGAATGCATTGTGATAAGTGAATTTTTCAAAGGTTCACGAGATGTATGAATGTGAAATGTAGAATGAAAGCGAAAGTAATGGGTTCAGATATTGCATAACAGGAGGTAATTAGAGTTCTTTATTTAGACGCTTCGTACCAGAAAAGTACAGAATATTTCGCTTTATATTAATCATAGATTAACAGAATAGAACCCTTATATCATGTTAGCAGTAAATTACCCATGAATTCATTTTTCTGATAATCACCAAGGTGCTATCACACACACATGTATAATTTGTGGGGTGTATATTAATTAATGTTGCCTCCTCTCTGACCATGTGAACTGACATTTTGCTGTTGTCTTTATCTTACCAACAGGAAGTATGAAGAGGGTTGTATCTCTTCCATATGTATAAATGAAGCTCCTGGGTCTTAGAATCATTATATTGCCAGTTTATATATAATTAGATGGAACTGCTAAATAGAACTAATTCACATTTATATTTAGACCCTATGGATTACGAATTCACAGCATCATATTCTTTACAGTCTGTTACAGTATCCAGAGTTTACTTAAATCATGTACTTAAACAGTAATTCACATTTATACTCAGACCCTTTGGATTACGAATTCACAGCATCATATTCTTTACAGTCTGTTACAGTATCCAGAGTTTACTTAAATCATGTACTTAAACAATTTAAAATATGAAAAGTGGGTTAAAACTTCAATGGTTCTCCTGTGTCTTTGATTCGGTGAGGCAGTTTTTAATATCTGCATCTTTGGAAGGTCTTCTTTTTATGAAAATCATTTATACTAAGTTTGTGTGTAACTACAGTTTCTCACTTGTGTATACAGAAGAGCCGCAGCTGTTTTTTTTCATAAATAGTAGTGTATTTTACCTGCTAAAATAAAAGAAGTGTGGTGCATGTTATTGGAGAGGGGTGTGGTTTTTTTGTATAAATTAAACATTAAGGCTTGCTTAATTTTATGTGCTCATTCAGGGCAGGTAATTTGCTAACAAACTTGGTTACTGTGAGGTGTTACTGTATTTAGGGACTAAACTGTATGGACATATTTTAGCAGTTCATAGCATACACGCAGTTGAGTAATGTACGTACGTAGGATTGTGCCATGAGTGATATGCATGCATTGCTTCATCCTTATATGCATGAAAATGCAAAATTTATGTAGAAGTTTGTTGTACTTGTTTCCTTAGTCTCCACACCCCCTTCTCTCTCCCAGCTAGGATGGCAATTGATACTATAATGGATAGCGTTCCTGTTTTGTAAAGAAAGCAGTAAACAAATGACCATCAAGCACAACAGTTTTATATTGTGATTATAATGACAAGTTCTGTGTCCACTTGTGGATCTCTGGAATACTGAATAAACGAATATAATATCGGTATAGCTACGTGGTATGTAGATAAAGGATATAAAGATGGGTTGTATAAACCTTAAATTTTTAGAGGTGCCAGATGTTAGTATGGTCTGTTGGGTAGTCAAGTTTTTGTGCAATGTCTTATTCTACATTGTGCTGGGTGCTGTGTGGTATTTTCATACTCAGGTGGTGGAATATGATGAAGTTTAGGCCACTTGAGCCTCATTTATTTTATTCACACTGTAGCTTAACTCTTTAAGCAACAGTTAAAAAAATTTGAATGTATTAAAAAGAAAGGAAGAAATTTTGAGTATATCATGTAAGAAATGAGATCTCATTTCCAGTAAGTTCAGTTTGTATATTCTTTTTTAAAAATGTTGTAAAGCTGGCCTGATGATGGCCTTGTGAGGTCGAAACATGTGACTATATTGATATTACATAAAATTGTTGTGTTCATTGGTCATTTGTTTATATCTTTGTTCATAATATGACACACAACAGGATGTATAATTTTAAAATTCCTGTTCTGTATTTGATAGGTCCCAGGTTCAGATTTTAGCCCAGAGATCAGGTGTCTGAACTGAACTTCTGGTGGCTTTTCTCATTCCATAGAAGCAGATGCTGGGATGGTACTGCAGATTAGGCCATAGCCTTCTTTGCAGTTTATTGTTTATCATCCAAAGCAGCATAATTTGAGCTAGTTACAGGATCGTCAACAGATCAAATATACAGTGTTTATGGTTTGTTACTCCTAGTTTACTATCAAAGTAGTGATGAGTTTTTAATATGCAGTAACACAGACATTTGACCATGCAAGCTGCACTCCCTGTTTCATCTCTCCACTATGTTACAATGTTTGTTTGATAGCTATTTCTGTGTTATGGAATGACATCAGTTGTGTATATTGCTTCTCAGCATCACCATGCAGAGTGCCTTGTGCCCATAGAGTGCACCTATTTGTATGCTCCAAATAGTCTACTCTGTGTTCATAACATGATAGTTTTCTATGGTGAGGGATTCTTAGACCCCTGCCCAACACCTACTCCCACATACCACCCTATACAGGTAGTCTTTGACTGTATATTTAACCCCTCAACACCAGCCTCTGTAAACTGCACTGAGTGAGTGCATTTAAGGAGTAATTTAGACTTAAAAATCCTCATTCATATCAACAGATGGAATTTAAAATCCCACGTCATTGAAGGGTTAATATCCTTAAATTCAGAAGATGCATATTACCATACAGTTTGGATGCATTGTCTTAATATCTGCTATTTAAACACATAACAAACTAACTAACTAACTTAATGGATATGAGTCCTTCCTGAGATGCACAGTTTCTTAGCTAGTCAAGGAAATCTCTGCACTTTATGGAACCCAAAGGTTGATTCACAAGCGCCCTCCACCTGCCCCTGTCTTAAGCCAGACCAATCCAGCCCATCCCCCCACCCTTCATCCTACTTCTTGAAGATCCATTTTAATATAGGCCTCCCATCTAGTCCTAAGTCTTCCAAGTGGTCTCTTTTCCTAGTTCTTCCCACCAAAACCCTGTATGCACCTCACCTGTCTGCCATTCATACCACATGCCCAATCCATCTTATTCTTCTTGATTTGATCACCCAAATAGCATTTGGTGGGGAAATCATCAAGCTGCTCTTTATGTAGTCTTCTCCACTCTCCAATTACCTCATCCCTCTTGGGACCAACATCTTTCTCAGCACCCTACTCTGGAACATCCTCAACCTATGTTCCTCCCTTAGATTGAGAGACCAAGTTTCATACCCCTACAAAACAACAGGCAAAATTAAACATGTTAAGATTAAAATACGCAAAACTAAATTTTTTTCCTCTGGTATTGTAGGTTTGGAACTTGGTGCCTCACCCTAGTGTAGGAACACAGATTGGGAGTGTTTGAGAGGAGGGTGCTGTGCTGAATATTCAGAGCTAACTGGAAGTGACAGGAGACTGGAATAGTTTGTACTACAGCGCTTCACAATTGGTGCTTTTCACTAGGTAATAATAGGGTGAAAAAATAAAAAAGGATGGGATGAGTGGGGCATGTGGCATGGGTGGGAGAAATGAGTGTTGCATGGAGGGTTTTGGCCAGACAACCCAAAGGAAAAGTACGTCTTGGGAGACATGTCTATAGATGGAAGAACGATGTTAATGGATCATTAATAATTTGAGTTTAGTGATGTGGATTGGATGTTGACTGTCAGTTATACCACCCTGGAATGTCATCCTTCATCTGTTCAGATGTGGCCAGTATATTTTTATGTGTAAGCTGATTAGCATAAATCCAACTGTATTTACGTATGTTGCAAAATATAAATTGTCAAATCCCCTTTTCCCTCTGAGCCATAAAACTATTTCCCAAAGCCCATATTTTTCATAGTATTTTGGTGAGTACTGTGAGAGTGATACACAGTTTTTGAAAGGAATGTAAGAAATTATAGAGTATGGTGTACTGGTGAATGGTGAAGTGGAGAAGCAGAGAAATGAATTATCCGTTAAAGTTGAAGGGAGGAAGAAGCAGTACATATTGTATGAAATTGTGGTGAAACAAGAAATGGGAGGGTGGGGTTGCTGTGCGAGATGTTGTTATTAGTGGGGACCTGGCATGCAGGGATATACAGAATTTGTCTGAAGTCTGTTTTAGGTTAAGTATAAGACAGAAAATTAAAATGTGAGCATAAATAAATAGAAATTAGAACTGGATATTCAGTGACAGTCAGTGTTGCATGTAATTGTAAACCTGCCTGGGGAAGATGTGACACAACATCCTGTTTCTGTACTGCCATAGCTGAATGTAAACATGGCAAAAGAATGACAGCAGTGTTCAAGAAAACCTGTGTGGCCGTATGTCAAAGATTAAAGGTATTTTTTACTAAATACAGGAGTCATTCAGCTTCTGAAGAGGTTCTTTAGCTTCGTCTGTTTAAAGCAGTCAATAAAAGATCCTTGAGCAACATTAACAAAGGTGTCATAATGGAATACTTCTTACTGATCAATGTGAGGTGACCCTGCACCATTATCTAGTAGTAATGGTGGGCAAGAGACATTGTTACCAGCATTTTGAAGTGACTGAAATGTTTAGACCATATTTTGAACTCATTAAATTGTTTCAGTTCATACTTTTAACAGTTTGTAATGCATCATTTTTCTGGTTCATAACTAATCAACTAAATCATGGAGTAGAGTCCTTTTTTGAAGAGTTAATAGCTCCTCTGCTGGTGAAATTCCCCACAGTTTATGGGCTGTAAAGGGTTATTACCATACTCAAAAGAACCTACCATTTGACCCTGTCCTAAGCCAGATGAATCCAGTCTATTCCCTGCAATCTCATCTCATGAAGATCCATGTTTATATAATCTCTGCCAGTGTCTTCCATGTGGTTTCTTTCCTTCAGGTTTTCCTACCAAAATCCTGCAAGCATTTTTATTTTTGTGTGCATGGCACATGCCCCGCACATCCTGTCCTCTGTAATTTTAACACCTGAATAATGTTGAGTAAGGAGTATGAATTTTGAAATGCTTCATCATGCTGATTCGTATCTAGTAGTGCCAAATTCACTAAAGTAAGACTGCAAAACGAAGTTATAGCGCTGGGCCTGATGTAAAGAACTGCTTCATTGTGCAGTCACATTCTGCTTATTTCACTGTAAAACTGTCTGTGACAGGGCAAAGCAGCAAATTTATCTTTTGCAACACAGATAAATAAAACTGCGTTTGTTAACTGAATTCAATAAAATTCCAAGGAAGTTTACAAATTTGCGCAAAATGTAAATACATTTGTTTTCTCTTCAGTAGAATGATTTCTGTTGTGTGGGTGACAGTTACACAAAGAAACCAGTTTTGAAATATCAGTAGAGTCACTCCAAATGACACCATTACAGGCCATAACCTGGCTTCCTCATATTTGGACGAAGTTTGGTGACATCAGCCCTTAATGGGTATGGGTTACAGTACCAGTTTTTAAATCTGCAGTTGTACTCCTTTGTAGTGATGTTTTATTTTTTAAAAATGACACTTTGTTTTGTGATTTTAACTCTTTAAGTAGCCATAACTCTGATCCCAACTGAGTTATGGTGCCCAAAGTGATGTAATTTGAGGGGGAATTGAATAACCTTCCCGGTGTCTTACAAACCACATTCAGAGATGAGAACTTTTAATGGGCATTTTATTTCACCTTTCCCCTTGGATTTCTCAAAATGTTGTCATTTTTTGCACCAGATATGTTTTCTGCATGCCGTAATTCTCTGACCAAATAATCTGATTTCAAGTTGCAACTGCTGTGGAATCAGTTGATGCAAAATCATACATGTCATACAGCTACACATATAGTGTAGAAAAGACAGCCTCTTTGGGTTATTTGGAGAGCTTTAGTTTCCTATTGGAGAAAAAAAAACATGTGCAATTTTTTTTACAGAGCATTTCTCTAATGTTAAATTTCATTCTATAATTTTTCTTCTAGTACATAGAGGAATTCATGGACAGAATCACTGATGTAATTAGAACCATGCTTTTTAAAATCCATTTTTTAATCTGTTTTCTTGTTGATACTTTTATACACACACACACACACACACACACACACACACACATATACATACATACATACATACATATACATATATTTTGTTTATTTTCTATATTGACTTTTTCTATATCCAGTAGGGTTTTCAGCTACTTATGGATTTATAGAACTTATGAGAAATAAATAAATGAAAGTTGCAGTGGCAGTCCAGCAGGATATGCTATGACAAGTGCGGGATTAAATTTCCACTATATGCGATGTCTGTCATATTTCCAGTGGAGCCCACATAGCACATGTTGTGATCACACATGAAGAAATCTAGATACCAGGGGAATGTTTTTTAGTAAACTGGGTCTGTGTTGTGTGTTGTGTTGTTCATCCAAATGCGACCCTATTAGTGGGACAGTTCTGAACTTACATGTATGTAGTAATGCACTTGAATATCAGCAGACTCCCTTGTAGTATAGAAATTTTCCAAATGTGTTCTTAATAGCAAGTTAGATGCCTTCCAAACCAAATGCTAATTGTAGCAACCGTGTACATAGAATTCTGTGAGTTGCAGTTCTCTTCGTTATCTGTCCATATGTAGTGTGCTTTTGTTACAGCTACAGGTACATGGGCTAGGTAGCAGTGACTGCTGAAAACAGTCTGTCAGTATATCTGTCACAAGTTTCCTGTGTTTAAGTCGGTATTGCAGTCTTTACCTCTGCTGATAATTGTTGTGTCTGGATAGGCACATAGCTTATCCTGTTCGGCCATCCTTGCAGAACTTCTACAGTTCATGGCATGCATATTTAGTGAAGGTGTAATTGCTTTGTATTTCTGGATGGCTGTAATTCATAACATGATTAGCAGAAGGATTGTCTGTGGAAACTGTTGCTAGAAAAGGGGTTTGCATTCATTAGTATTTGGATAATCTCTACTGGCACATTACACAGGCTGTATTCATATGCCATGGAAATGAGTGCCATGAACTATTGTTTAGTTATCAGCAAACATTTTCATTTCGTTTTTGTCAAGGTCACCACCTGTTGATGTAGAGGTTGATGTCTTGTTAGAGTGGGTTCAAGAGTGTGGCTGCTGTTGACACAGATTATCAGAAGAGGTGTGTTAGTGTACTTTCTTGGCAGCAGCTGAAGGAAGTAGCATAATCTATTGAGTGTTTCATGTTAAGGAAAGTGTAATACAGTAATTTATAAAATAGTCATCCAGGATGAGTATTAAAAATATGCATATTTGAAAGTGTTGGAAAACCGAAGTGTTGTGAATATTGGACTGTAATTGAGCTGAATTCTGAAGAAATTGACAGTATTTGTTAAAAAACCACAGTGACACATGAGGATGTCAGTACAGTGAATATTCGAGGTTATGATGCTCTGTAGTGGAAGATTGCTGACATTTTGGAGGAACAAAATGCCTTCATTGTGGCAGAAGTAAGCCACATAGGTAAAAATGGCCACTTTGTTTATCAGAAACTAAGATGAGATGATAGTAAAGTTGATATTAACCATTGAAGTTAACACATTATAATAGTGTCATGTGCCATAAGATGCCACATTAAATTTAACTTCTCATGGGTAGTGGACCATAACAGTAACTACACACCACCTGCCGTGCAATAAGTAGTTTTGCATTTTGCCCACACAGTGTGTCTGTGTGTGTGTGTATGTTATTCTCAGACTAATAAATAGTGGCTGTTTCTGTAAATGCTATTAACTGATTAGTCTTTGTAATGAGTACTGTGTTTTCTGTAAGGTGGGAACTGAACTTTTGAAATGTTACTTGACGTTTAAGCTTCAAGGGGTTACAGATGTTAACTATTATGTGGAACAGTCATGCTCAGTGTACGAAGGTGAGTCAGATGAAAACCTTAAATATTTTTTATCTCATAATTTATTGAACACATAAGGTACACAGTGACATAATTTTTCTATGTATTCTCCATTGTGTTCCATACAAGTGTTCCAGCACTTCGGAAGTGCATGGATACCTCCAGAAAAAAAAGTCTTTTGGCTGAGAGTGCAGCCACTCGTGCACCACCTGCTGCACCTCTTTTTCAGACCTGAAAGACTTGCCTCCCATCGCCTCTTTGAGTGGTCCAAAGACGTGAAAATCACTTGGGGCGAGGCCTGGCAAGTACGGCGGATGTGGAAGACATTCGAAGGACAGATCTTGGATTGTTGTAACAGTTGAAAAGGCAGTACAGGGCCGAGCATTGTCATGTTGCAACAAAACACCTGTACTCAGAATGTCCATGTTGTTTGGACTTGATTGCAAGACGCAGGTGATTCTTGAGGAGATCTGCATACATTGCGCTGGTCAGTGTTCCCCCTGGGCATGTAGTGCTCCAAAATTACCCCTCATTCATCCCAAAAGAGAGTCAGCATAACCTTTTCTGCAGATGGTTGTGTGTGGAATTTTTTCGGTTTTGGTGAGGAGGTATGGCGCCATTCCTTGTTCGCTTTCTTGGTTTCCGGCTGGTGGTAGTGGACCCAGGTTTAATTCCCAGTAACAATTCTTCCTAGAAAGCCATAACCTTCTGCTTCAAAGTGTTTCAAAAGTTCCTGGCAGGCATCAACACGTCGTTCTTTCATTTCTGCAGTCAGCTGGCATGGCACCCACCTTGCAGACACTTTATGGAACTGCAGAACATCATGGACGATATGGTGTGCTGATCCATGACTCATATCCAGATATGCGGCTATTTCATGCACTGTTACACGGCGATTTTCCTTCACGATGGCTTCAACTGCTGCAATGGCCTCTGGTGTCACTACTCGGTGTGCCTGACCTGGTCGAGGAGAGTCTGTTACAGAACTAATGCCATTTAGGAACTTCCTACTCCATTTGTACACTTGCTGTAATGACAGACATGCATCGCCATACTGAACTTCCATTTGTCGATGAATTTCGATGGGTTTCACCCCTTCACTTCATAAAAAGCGAATGACAGAACGCTGTTCCTCTTTGGTGCATGTTGCAAGTGGGGCCGCCATCTTTACACTATTGCTGCGTCGTCGTGTTGCGTTCCTCCATTGTACTGCCACCTGTTGGCCACTTTGCAAACCATGAGTATCACTGGTGCCTACTTACAGGACAATCGAGCAGAGTTTCAAATTTTTATCACACTTTTAAGGTTTTCATTTGACTCACATATGTAAGATCCTGTAATGGGATTTTGTGTCTTAGAGAGCGTGCCATTATTTGAAGCATTTATGTCTCAATGGTACGTATAAAGTACAGTACGTAGAGTAAATTTTTCTGGCTGAAGATTTTCTTCAATTAGTGGCATTGTTTGAAGATAATCAAACTTTGGGTTCTACAGAAATTGAGCAGTTAGTTGACCAATCAAGTGACTGTTAGCTTCTTAAGAAGGTTTCTTGCTGCATACCATTACAAAAATTTTGGCATGTGCAGTGCAGTACTCCTGTTTCCATAAACACCCTATTTTGCAAGCTTCAGCTGGAGAGTAAAACAGCCTATCATTTGAGCATCCAACACACCCTTAGTTGATCTTAGTTATTATGTTCATTTAGACAGTTAAATTGCCCGTGTATGTAGTTAGGCGCTATATGATGGAGGTGTATGGGAGGGTGGAGGTGTAGCACCACACTTTCTTAACCTCAGCAGTGCATGTGGGTGAGTTGTCAGTGATGGATTCATGCATGCTGCCAATAGAGAAGCCATCTGCTTGTGCTCTTCTGACGTGATTAAGTCCGCATTATTGTATTTACCATGTACATTATGTGTGTCTTATAATCCATGCTGATGACTTTGTGTTTTGACTGACTGTGAATTACTGTGTTTGGAAGTATTAGACATGACACATTACAGTACAGAATCATTGTTGCATCCAGAACTGTCTATTGGTGCTATACAGTGTATGTAAATGTTCAGCTTGAGAATTCCTTTTTGTTTACAGAATATTCCAGCAGACACGGAGACTAAAAAGGAGGCAGGACACGGTGAAGCAGCCGGTTCAGACGAGGAAGGTGTGGACTTACTGCTGGGAGAACCAGCTCATCATGCTCGCCGACCGATGAACGCATTCCTCATCTTTTGCAAGCGGCACCGTGGCGTTGTACGAGATCGTTACCCACACCTTGAGAACCGATCAATAACAAAGATCCTAGGCGAGTGGTGGGCAAATCTTGAACCGCCTGAGAAGGCATCATATACTGAACTTGCACACCAGGTTTGTCTGCGACAGTTACATGTCTTTGATGTAACTTTTTATATAAAATGAACTGCTCTGATTTAGAACTTATGTTACATGGTAGGTCCACCATGCCTTACTGGGAAATGGTTGGGCTGCACCTGGAGGCACCAGATAGCAAGTGGTTTCTGTAATGGCTAAGTAGACCAATACATACAGATATGGCAGTCAAAAACACAACTATATTTATGTAACATACAAGGTGTTAGTGTATATACAAACGTCTCAGCCAACTACATGTTTCGGCCTCTTCTAGTTAGGCCATCTTCAGGTTGGATACAATGGTCAGAGGAACTA
>JGI24700J35501_10930406_pt1 | contig 13674 bp, 13 predicted proteins | sample TergutTh196P1_FD_35501 | JGI IMG/M metagenome (IMG submission 35501) | reverse complement strand
TCCTATTGTGGATTCCACTTATCACTCAGCTAGATACACAGCATTATCTGTTGGGTCCAAATTGGCAAGAACATTCTCTCTCTTTACAACTCATGGCAGAAACACATTATTTTTCTGAAAAGTTGAGTCTGAAAAAGCTGGAGACATTGTTCAAAATAGCAGTCATGTTATGATCTTCATCGACAAGCATTTAAACTTAGTCTGCAATACTTAAGCACAGTGCCATCATCATCTGTGAAGCAAGTAGCAACCCTATACACAATACTTCAACCATGCCATACCTTTCCAAAACCCTGGTGAATCTTTCTGGACATTCTGGATAGTTCAGATCCCAGATGCACTTATGTTGTGTCATGCGTCTGTCATAAACTATACCTGTTTGTTTTCTAACCATGTCTTTTGCTTCCCATGCCTGCATCAACAAACAAAACATATAAACATTATGTATTAATTTAAAATGTATATTAATTGTTCACATCTTTCAAAAACACATACAAATAGGGTTTACAATTATAGGAATCAGAATTTATATCAATGTAAAGCTCATATTTTGTCTGTGCTTTAAATTACTTTTTTGCAGTCCTCCATTCCAGCATTCAAATACCTGAACACATTGAGATTTTGCCCTCTGACACAGTGTTTTAAATAAAAGTTAAATATCTTGATAACTCTACATTTTAGTTATGTACCAACACCCTGTACCATGAGACTTTTATGTTAAGAAAGTTCCATTTCCAGGAAGCTCTTGGAAACATGGTAGCAAACCTTGGGGTTTCACAAACAGCAGGTAATTTCTTCCGTAGAATAATTGTTAGTTTGTCAAAAAGGGCTCACATGGTGCCAGAGTTAACAGTTATATTAGGGTAACAACAAACTAACACTAAAATCATATAAAAATTTCCAGTTCATTCCTATATTACCACAAAGTGGTTATCTGAGTAATTTAATACTTTCTGAAGAAGTAAAGTCACACTTTTAAGGGAAGAAAACCTGTTATACCACCATAAGTATTCATAAAACAGGCTTCAGCTAAAGAGATATATGTTGGCATGTGTGTTAATTAATTTAAACACTGTCACTTTATGGTACAATCATCAAAAATAGTACACATACATACAATAACTGGAAATAATTCATAGCAACACTCTACACATACATACACAAATAAATCTTTCTGTTATATTACTAATGAATAACAGAAAACTGTGACTTGGACATAACTATCTGAATACTGTCCTGTTGAGTTTGTTATGAAAAACATACCATCAGCAAGCGGTCACTGTGTTAACTGATAATGTCAATGCTCAAGAAGAAAAAAAACAGATGTTTGTATTTATTTGCAATTTGGTGGGTTCTAACCTAAAAGTCACTGACATTGACAAGTCACCAGGTTATAAAAATATCAAATATAAAATATTACAAAACACGAAACCACAATAACAAAAAAAGATCTAAGGTTGAAGTTGTAACCTGAGTTCCATAAAGCTTGAAAACTGTTACCAAGGGACAGATTTTAGTGTACATATCGGTAAATAGCCTGCAACTGACAGGTGACTGAAAAACCTTTCTGTTATCTACCTCAGCATGTGTGAAACACTTCGATTTTCTTTCTTACCCACACTGCATACATAAACATATTACATTAGTTTGTGTCTCTTCATGATGCCTCTCTTGAACTACTGAACAGTTTTAGGTGAGACATACTGTTGCAGATTGGCACTGCAACTGGTGAGGTGATATTAATTTTAGGTTAGGTCAGTCAAGTATAACTTACCACCTCACTTAACAGAAGAGGGTCCTTTTTGAGAATCCATTAGTTACTGAGCTACTCTAAGAAGTGCTGACACGATACACATCGATACATAATACTGGGACTAGATCCTCTTGGATTGCACAAAAAAGAGCTCAGATGTTTGTAGACATACACTGCATACAACATGAAAAGACGTGCTCTCTCACCTGGAACTCTTCACTATTACGATAAACTCAACATCAACAGAAATGTAATTTTATACTCCTAATTTTATAGTTTATAATTTTAATATTTGAAGTATTCTAATATTATGCATTGTACTACCAAGGTTGACGTATTGGTGCTTATTCTCCTTTGTATTTGTAACTCAATGAGGATGGCATCTTGATCCCAAAACATGTAGGAGTTTTCTAAGACTCATGTGTAACTTCTGTCTTACTGTGAGCCTCTCTTGGTGAATATAACTGATTATATCTAATTTGAATCATGTGATACTAAAAGAGTTTACAGTACTTTACCAACCACTACTGAGAAAGAAGTTTGCAGTCTCATCCCATGTGTAGAGTAGTGACAGTGAACTTACAAGTACAGATGCAATTGACAGTGCCTGCAGTGAACAATCTGACATTGAGGCAGCTGATGGATGGAGTAAAGCTGATAAAAGCCAAAATATAAAACAAATTTTAAGGAACAGGGGACTGAACGTGGTTACAGATGAGACTCCAGATATACTTCTGGTTGTATGTGCTATCACAGGAGATGACATTGTTCAAATTTTCACTAAGCAGTCAAATCTGAATCACAGGCACAATTATCAGCACCTGAAATCATTCATGGTGGTCAGTTAAAATCTATGTATCCAGTTTTGAATGATGATGCCATATTGTATCAAGGTAATTTTTCAATGTTTCTGAGATATATGCAGTTGTGAGATGGAGAAATGAGAGACAACATGCATCATATACATATTCATAATAATTTATTCAGGTCCCTGTTCCATTACCCATAAACATACACACTCTCAGCATGAAATGTATCATACAGTACACACCCAAAAAGAAAGTTCATTATCCTACCGTATGATAAATGTCTTTTATAACAATGTCTGGAATCTTCTTATTACTGGCATGGCACATTCTAGCATTTCTCTTGGCTGCAACAACTTCCTGTGATGGCTTGGCCTGGAAACATAAAAGGCCAATAATACAATGACCACAAAACTTGATATATCTGTTCTGCTGTTAAATTGCAGAAAATAGGAACTCATACCATATAAAAACCAATATGTTTATAACAATGGCAGTTTACAAGGCAAGCCACTGACAAAAGTGCATCACCTAAAATATTACTGTAGTTTAGGCATGGTGACAGCATACACACTTCTATATGTGTGCCAACATGAAATACAGATGACCTACGATAAGTCACTCTCAGAACATGTTTCCAATTCTTTTCAGTTTCAGCCTTGTCAATGTAAATATACTCCAGTTGAGGATACACTTTGTAGGCATGGTATAATAGGAAATGAGACCTTGAACAGAAAGCTTGTGAGGTGGGGCCCCCATTGCCCAGACCCAACCTCTGCTAGATGCCAGATTTTCATCCCTATAATTGTACAAGAGAATGTGTTTGTTCTAATTCTGCTCAGTCTGAGCAAGCATACTATTGCAATGTTTCATGTGAATAATGCAGTAGGCACACAAAAACAATACTACCTATGGATGACTTGTAAATAATTAGGGTTTCATTTAACTAAAGCCATGTCTAAACATAAAGCTAAGAAAGATGAACAGTGTTACAAAACTTTTAGAAGTGTCTTTCACTTTGAGGCTGTGAAAAATAAGTTACAAATAAACAAATTTGGACCAAACACGCCATGCCTACAAATCATACAATATATCAACATAAGTTTAGGTAAACACAAAAATAAATACTTTAATAAGGAACAATATTCCAGAGCTATTTGGTTATGTGGCTGCCCTGTGAAGAAACCTGACTGTCAACTGCCTAGCACATTTTTCAACAAAAAATACAGATTATGGTACAGACCTTCCAGAAGCAAATCCACCATAACCAAACATAACCACATAGCTTGCCCACACCCTGGTTGTTCTCCATTTAATTATATGCTGCACCGCTTTATGCAGTGGAGCTTATTCTTATACCCTGAAGATGGGAGCAGCAGATTCTTCCGAAACGTTGGTAAATTTCTATCAGACTCAAGGTGTTAGTGCCAAGTAGACACATCTTTACAGTTTAGCTGAGTTCCATTAGACCAGAATCCATATTCTGCACTTTTTCCGAAAAATCTTAAAAAAACGTATAACCTTTTCATTCAGTCTTGGCGAACGCCTCAAGGGAGGACCATGCTCACTGGAAGTTGTCTGGGGTGTTGATTTCTTGCCGGATCGTTTTGTAGATACTCCAACAGTAACATCATTCACTGTCGAACATCTTGCACTCTTCGCATCCTGTCGGGGTTAAAGACGACAAGCGAGCTATCAACAATCTAACGAAGCTACATCAGATTTTAAATTTACGTCCTCCAGAGGCCCTTCGTTCATCAGCTATTTCAAAAATATTATACATAAACAGACAGTTGTTACTTCGATACGCAAACACATCGTTTCGAGCTGCCAAAATACTAACCATCTGCACTCCCTCTTGAAGCCAAATTCACTCAAATTCCAAACTTCACCAATAAACAATTTATATAAACAATTTATCACTGCCGTCACGGCACACGTACAGCACGAATTACCCCACCGTTTGTCCGTGTAAGTGAAAGGCCTTGAATTCAAGCACAGTGCCACTCAGGCATTAATATTAAGCTACTATACATACAGGAAATTATATCAAGTAAAGAATGGCCAGTAGAATCTTCTTTTCAAGCCAATAGTAACATCATAGATTTTACATCGCTGGCTTGGTTGCTCTGTATGATAATTTACAACAAACAAGACATTTGAACATTTGGCTCATTTCAATAATTAGTAACATTAACCAGGCTGCAAACTTAGCTTGTAATCCATGTTACACAGTAAATTTTCTTTAGAAAAAGAACTAATTAAAAAAGAGTAATTATAAACCATACGTGCTATTTGTGTTACTACTGTTATTATTTTATTCCCTATTTGTTTCCTGTAATCATTTAGAGTTTTGCTCCATGTGTTGTCCTGTATTACAAAAGTTGGTAGTTGCTCGCCGAATGTGTCATGGCAGGCGCTTAGTGTTGAGTAATGTTATGTTATTTACAATGTAGCTCATGACTTTAATACATTAGATCACAGTTTACGCGAATGGATAGTGAAATTATGAAGGAGGCAGATGGTTGCGTTTATGAGAGACAAACCCGTTTTAAGGACTGGGTTTGAATTATTCGAGGGCCTTCACTCGAACCACTAAGCTGTGGGAAGCATGATTACTGTTATAAGAATAAAAGGAAACTCCAGAATTTTTCTGAGTAACCTGAAGCTGCTGACTTCAGTGTCAGTAAGTACTTGGTCACCGTTAGCAACAGCATTCAACACCAGACCCGGGCGAAAGCTTAATTTAAGCCTTACAAAGGACGTTGTTGTAAGCAATTTCTCTCTCAATCACGTTCTGTATAGATGTGCCCGGTGAAGTTTAGGCTTCTTATTACAGCTCATGTTTTAGGGATTATTTGGCGTTCCAGAATTGCGGAGTCATGAAGGGTTTTATGCTATGAAAGAACGAGCAGTGTGGGGGACAGATAAACTGATTTCAGAATCTTGCAGTTCCAACAGGTGAAGTATTTTTTAATGTAATTTACAATTTGTAGTTTAACGTTCATTTTGTACTTATAGGACGTCACTGTTTGCATAGGACATATAAAGCATATTGTCACTTTACAGGACCCGGAAAATAGTAGAAGTATTTGACGAGTTATCAGACACGCTGTGTAAAGTTGCAGATTTAGCTGAGTTTGTCAGGATTGCACACCCTCAAGCTGCATATTCCCAAGCTGCAGAAGATGCCTGCGTCAGTATTAGTGGCATTGTTGAAAAGTATGTATGACACCCTTGTTTCGATTTCTGAGAGATTAGCAACTGGACAGAAGTAACTTAAGAGCTTTAATGCTTGTTGTCTGTTGGTAGTCAAGCATAAGTGTGTAGATGCAGCATTTTCTCAATGTACTTTAATTTAGGTGCTTAAAACAAAATAAACCCAACATGAAAGTATTCACAGTTTAGTGGTGAGTTGGATAAATTAAACACATATTGCTAGTACCAGAGTTTGTTAGTTTTGCTTCATTGTGTTAAGACTTAGATAAATAAGGTAGTTCTTTTGGGACATTTGAAAGTACTCCAGAAGTTGCACTTTATTAATGGTTTCTTGTGCAGACTGAATACCAACCAAGAACTCTACTGTGCACTTCGTGCTGTTGTGGATGCAGGGGACAAGTTTCCCACATCGTTGGTGGACCAACATGTAGCACAGCTCTTCCTGTTTGACTTTGAACAGTCTGGCATTCACCTGTCAGAGAAAGAGAGAAAGCGAGTTGTGGCCTTGAATGATTCGATCCTACATTTGGGACAGAGGTTCATAGCAGGTGCTGTGGCTCCACGTGCTATCCCAAAAGACTCGCTCCCATCAAACTTACGTCAATTGTAAGCAATCTCTTTATGTGTATTTTCTTCACTTTCAAAATGCTGTTAGGGGTATTGCATATACTGCATCATACAGTAAGCTTATTTCAGGTATACACTTGTATGATCATACGTAGGATGTTCAGGAAGTAATGTCTCTGTATTGTATCTTTACAACCAGACAAGGTATCAAAATGAACAAGAAATAAAATGTAGCTCAGAATGTGTATTTGGTTTCTGTACCATATTTTTCCATGTAGTATCTGAACAAGACTTTCAAACCTGTCGATGTAGAAAGCTTCAGGCTCTTCTTAAAAGCATTTTTCCATAGCAGCTTGAACCTCTTCATCACATGTAAAATGAATTCTTTTGAGATGTTTCTTGAGAACTGTAAATAACCAGAAGTCAGATGGTGTCAGATCCATGCCATAGGGAGGGCGTGGAACAATTTCAAGTGCGATACTGTCTGTCATCACCAAAGTGGCAGAACAAGTGTGGGGTTTGGCATTATGATGTTGGAGAAGCATCGGTTTTTTTGCCTGACAAATGTGATTGATTTGTTCGTTCAACCTCTTTAGGGTCATCATGTCACTCTCAGAGTTGATATTTATGCCTTTGACTATGTACTCCTGGTGAATGATGCCTCTGTAGTCCTAGAAAATGGTGAGCATCATATTCCAGCAGAAGGTTGAGTCTTGAATTTTTTCTTTCTGGGAGAAGTGGGGTGACGTATTATTCCTGGGTTCTGGTGATTGAGTATTCAAGTGGCTGGTTTTTCATTTTTGGGTCATAGTGATGCATCCAACTCTCGTGCCCTGTGATAGTGCTGTACGGAAAATCATTACCCTCATTCTTGTAGTGAGCGAGTAGTCACTATCATGCCTCCAGTTTTGCTGTCTTAATTTTGGGCATAAGCTGATGTGGCCTCATCGAGCGCACACTTTTTTTATAACCCAGATCTGCAATAATCTCCTTGGCTGTAGCTAAACCAATGTTTAACTTTCCTGCTATGGCTTTCTGAGAACACTTTAATTTTATTGAATAAGTTCCCCATATTTTTACCTGTTAAAATTGTGAGCACAACTGACATTCCAGACCATTTCTTTACCCAGTGATGCACAGTACTTATGTCCACAGTATCTTCACCATAGAAAACCAATTACTGCCAATGAGTTTTGATGGGAGTTTCATTTTTGTGGGTCAAAGACTCAACAACAGCTCTTCTTCTTCTTTGTAATCAGGGCCTGGAGCATATGCCCCAGATGCACCACAGCCTTAAGTCTTATTGTGCAACCCAGTTAACCCCCTTATGTTTTAGATGTTCCCACTTTCACCGCCAGATGTCTCCACGTCCTACACGACGTGAGAGATTCAAGCAGCGAAAGGTGGGACTTGTGGGCGAGAATATTAACCCGTAATTTTGCCTAAATGTCGACTTCCATGCTACATTTAGGAAACTTTTACACGCCGTAAATCTATGACATGGGACCGACGGCTTTACTTCCCCTCCGAAGGAAGGCCCGCAGAGAATTTTTCACCCTTGAAAATCCTGAAAGCTTCGGCCGGGTTTGAACCCGCAAACTTGGGTACTTAAAGGCAGTGCGCTACCCCTAGACCACTGAAGCTGCTCAATAACAGCTCACTGTGTAAGGTGTTTTAACATGATTGAGATGAAGTCATCCATTTTGAACTAAATAAAATGCAAAGCACTATGTTTGCCAAGCCATACCTTGTGGCAAACTGAAGTGCAAGGACCAGTTGAGACAAGTACCGCTTGCGTGAGATACTTGTGCAGAAGCATTACATTCTGAATATGCTATATTCTTGAACATATGCTGTGATGAAAATACAATAAGGAATGTGATTAGTAATGCAAAACAAATGTGGTCATCTCTTGAGTTTTCACATTTTTGGAGATCACTTATTTGCATCCCTAACCTGCAGCATAGCAGTGCAGGTTGATTCTGAAGGAAAAATATATGTTTTGTGGTATACCAGAAAGAATGTCGAGTACTTTTCAACATTCATATTTAATTGGCTTAAGACTTCGAGGTCATAAATTTGGTTGTATAAAAGTCCAATGCTATCATTTTGGAAGCCAAAAAAATGGTAATTCTTTGTTGTCCATTGAGTGGGTTGCCAGAGTGCTAATGCATTTTGGCAGTTCTGGGTCAAAATGTATGTGCAGTGCTGTTATCGTGACTGAGGTTTTCATACTCTGCTGAATTCAGTCAGGTTAATACCTTGAGATCATGGCTTTGTCATTTCACAAACTTCCTGGTCCATTAACACTCACTACACCATATTGCATCCAACCTTACAGAAGCTTAGTACTTAGTACTCTGGTGTAAAGTAAGCATAGTAATCCTTAAGAGCTCAGAAGTCACATATGACAAAATAAGTTCATTTTCAACCATGTAGTGAAGCTCTAACTATATTGAAGCAAAAGACTAGTGTTACATATAATATCCCAATCATAGTACTCAGAGGTTTAAAAGAGTGACTTACTGTGGAAATGTGAATTGTGCAAGTGATGCATTTTGGTCATGCAATCATATTTTACAGTTTCTCAGTCGATGGTGATCAGGTGCTGGTGACTGGTTTGTATGCAGACTCTCCCAATGTGATGGCACGTGAGGCAGCATATCGCATCTTCCTGCATCCAGATAAACATCAGGAATATCTGCTTAGCGAGATGCTCAGTTCTCGTCATGAACTGGCTCAGCTGTGTGGTTTTGCTACATTCAGTCACAGGCAAGTTCTATGAAGGAAAAACAGGGATGTAGAAATTGCATACAAAGGAGCTTCATGGTTCTGCTGTGCACCAGATATTAGGTTAATGAAAACAGCGAAGCTGTAGTGGCCAGGCCATGTAGTATGTGTGGAATAGATGGAATTGCCTACAGAATTTTGATCAGAAAACTGAAAGGAAAATACCACTTGGAAGATCTGGGCATAGATCTGAGGATAATATGAAATTGATCTTAGTGTATGGTGGGTTGGTGTGGATACAGACCGGCCCTTGTGAACATGGTGGATTTCTTTTTAACTAAGTTAATGGTTGTTTGCTTTTTGCTATGTAGTGTCTGTGATGAAGTTTGAAGTCTTTTGGGATGTTACACCATGCCAGTTGGTAAATAGTTAATGAACATTTAGAAGGTACTATAATCCTTTGCAATATCACTAACCATTTACCAATTGACACAGTGTAACATCCCAGAAGACTTGAATCTTTAACACCATAGCAAGAACCTTGAATCTTGCAAGTGTCCATAACACCTGAAATCTTTTCCTGCCAGTTCAGTAACAGAACTGGTCACAGGTTATGTTAGGCCTAAGATAGTGTGAGCTGAACATTCCTTATAATCTGAGTGTGTGTTGTATTTTGTGAGATGGCATGACCATGCATAAATTGACTTTGAATAGTTTTTACTGCTTACCTTGGGACCAGGAGTTTCTGCTTCTAAATGTTATTCAAGTTTTATAAATGAACCCGCTTTGGACGTGACAGTAGCAGCAGATCATATTTCACTTCTAATTTACCAATAACTTGCATGGAACCAGAGCTCTGAAGTCAAGCACAGCAGAGACTCCTGAAATGGTGAAGGAGTTCCTTGAAATCTTGACTGAGCAGCTCCAGAAGAGGGCAGCAGCTGATTTGAATACTATGAAGGAGATGAAGACTGCAGAATACCCAGGATTTGTTGGACAGGTGCGGATAATTCTCTTGCATTTTGAGTACATCTTAAGTCAAGATATTTATTTTTGCTACATAAAATCAACACTATGCGAATCAACAGCAATGAAAGTGTACATCAGAATTTGAATTCACATACTTTCCACTGGAATCTTTATGCTTATGCATTCTTGAATCCTTTATTGGAGATAAAAACATTAGTAGGACTGAGTCAGTACTATGCATATAGTTGTAAATTGTCTTTATATTTTGGTACACGTGCATCCCATCAACAAGTGGTTCAGATGAAAATTATAGATAGTAATGTGATAAACTGCTTGCACAACAAGAAATTATATGAAATTTGATGTGAACCTCATGTGAATTGGAGTTACAGTCACTGATACAAACACTTGTTACAAATTTACCCCAAAACTGTTATTGTAGTGCCTAGTGCCTACTTTTGTAGATTGTAGGTCCATGGTTTGATTTATGACTGTAAGAATAGCTGTAATGATAGCATTCTCATGATTTGTCTGATTCCTTTCTGGTAAGTGCTGTGATGGTACTGTAATAGAGTGTGACCAATTCTTTCCAAGTTTTCTGAATACAGCCTGCATAGCCATCATATGACTTCACATATGACAATAAATAACTTCTACAGTTGATCAGTAGCTTGAAAGGAGCCAAAAATCAATTTTGTAAATTCAAAGGATTGATTTCACTGATGTTTTTAAAGAACAATGAAAAGTGTTGAGTAGTCAGTGCAGCCAAGGAATATATATATATATATATATATATTTTTTTTGTTCGTGAAGTTCAGCCCTTCTGGTCATCTGTCATATCACTGCTTGCATGCCAACAGTACATGCCAAAATGTAATTCTCTCTGTTGCAGAATTTGGCTCCATGGGATACACCATACTATACATACAAGGTGAAAAGAGATTGGCTTCAAGTCGATAACTCTGAATTCACTCCTTACTTCTCACTTGGAACCTGTATGGAGGGTCTGAACAACCTCATGAATAACTTGTATAGTATCAATCTTGTCAATGATGAGATGGCACCGGGTGAAGTCTGGGCTTCTGATGTTTATAAACTTGCTGGTATCATAATTGTTGGCTTCTTTGAAGAAAAACTTTATAGGTTTATTGTGAACTTGCATTCTGTGTAAACTGTGCAGTTTTCTTGATCTGTAGTCATGTTTTTATGCTGCAAGTATAATCTATTTGTACCACTGTTTCATTGCTTTTCAACCATTTAATGCATAAAGTGATTTCAGTGCAGTACCATAGTTGTAGAAACATAATAATAATCAATTGGAAATATATATTCATAACATCATTGTAATAGTACATAATATTCTGAAATATTTCAGAATAGTGTATTTTAAGAAAAACTTGAATTATTAGGGGGGTACTATCAATAACATTGTTTACTCAGTGGAAATATAATATTGTCATAATAAATAGGCAGAATTATTGTATCAGTAAAATTTATGTTCAGAAAATGTGGGTAAAGAATATGCACTCTTGCAAGTAATTTGATAAAAGTGAAAAAAGACTTACAGAATTACATATTTTAGTATTAACATTGACTGCAACACTGCAGAAGTATGGAAAGAATGTACTGGAAGACTTAATTCTGATAGAATTCTCAAAAAATAATAAATTAGGAAGTTGGAGGAAGATGTCTAGTAAGGCCTATAAAAATGCTGATGGTATGGTAGCAGAGAGCAGAATCAGGATTTAAATGTGGTGACGTTGGTTGGGTTTATTACCATAATTTTCTATTGCAGTTTTTCATGAAAGGGAGGGACTTCTAGGACATATTTATTGTGACTTCTACGAACGTCCAGGAAAACCTAACCAAGACTGCCACTTCACAATTCGTGGTGGAAAGGAACTACCAGATGGGTCATATCAGGTACTAAACAAACATATGGTATCGTGTGTGTCTGGAACTAGGATACAAAGATTTATCAGGTTTGCAGTTTTAGTGTATTTAGTTATAGTCTACTTTGTTAATTTCACTTTTTTAAAAAAAACACAGGTGTATGGTATTATCATAAGCCTGTCTTATATGTCCTCACATCTGTATTTCACCTGTGTGTGTCATATCCTTCCGCAGTAACTTTTAAACCATTTGGCTACTTTTCATGAAACATGGTACAAAAATACCACTGCAGCAAGGCTGGTGAACCTTTTCAAGGCCATTGATGCCGTATGTATGTAAACATTTCATTTGTAATTTAGTTACTATTTTTATCCATATATTTCTCCAAAACCAAAGTTTTCAACCCAACACATAAGGCATGCATACCAGTAACTTACTGTCCCAGCACTAGAGACTAATCCATCTTTATTCTTTTCAATTTTCTGCCATGAATAATACTGCATTGCAGTGTTGAGAACTTCAGATCTAAGAGTGACACTAGTGACATTACTGCTGTATAATATAGCGTCCTGAAATACTGTGTGCTAATAAATCTGCCAAAAGCATGTAACTTTTGTTAAGGTTATTTTTTAGAATGTAAAATAATGCAAGAGCTAAGTGCGATCTATAATAGGCATTGCTTGTGATTTCAATAATTAACCATACAAGCTTGGGATGTGAAATTTTTTTAAAGATAGTGATGTTTATAAATGTGAAAATTTCTGTGTAACAGTTTTATTATTACTACTACTACCACAGCAGAGGTGTAGTTGTTGTGTTGATGTTGTCGTCATCATCGTCATTGTCCTACTCCTCTTCACCGTCTTTACTTCTTCATCTTCATTCTCTTCAATCTCTTATACTTTTCCTGATCCTTTTCCTGCAGTTAAGACATGACAGAAGGGAAATTTGTGAAAAAATCCACCCCACACCCAAGACCTTTTACCCAGAGTTAAGTCCCTACTAGACCTCCAGGTCACCTGTGAATTTGGAATCTTTTATGGTCTACTGAAATGCATAGCATGATAATGTATGTATGTGGCATTACTCTTGTAGTTGACTGAATTGTATTAGTGATTTGAATCTTATGCTTCTGAAACTTACTGTTAGTCTGCATTGAATATTTATCCAGAACCCTGTGGTGGTCCTGATGCTAAATCTGCCAACTCCACGCTGGTCACATCCAAGCCTCTTGACCCCTGGCATGGTAGACAACTTGTTCCATGAGATGGGACACGCTATGCATTCTATGTTGGCACGAACATGCTACCAGCACATCACAGGGACCAGATGCACCACTGACTTCGCAGAAGTACCATCAGTACTGATGGAATATTTTGCCGCTGATCCCAGGGTGGGTGAAGATTAATGTCATTTCCAGTTGGTCTGCAAGGAACATTACAAAATAGAGTATTTCTTTTGTCCTAAGAAGTTTGAATTTGATCCAGATGCAAAAAAAACTTGAGTGCTGATACACCTTCAAACCTAGTTACACACATTCAGTAATACCAGGGTGCAGATAAGTCCTTAGCCCGACATACTTCCTGATGTATTTTGTTTGATGGTGAGAATATTTCATTTGATGCTAGTTTTGTTATGTTTATAAATAGTACTAATATTCCTCCAATTATAATTATAAATAGGATATATGAAACTCAAAATCTTCTGTCGCTGTAGCTTGTTTCCTTCCTGGTCGGG
>JGI24700J35501_10930407_pt1 | contig 13697 bp, 2 predicted proteins | sample TergutTh196P1_FD_35501 | JGI IMG/M metagenome (IMG submission 35501) | reverse complement strand
GCCATGACGTCCAAATCCCAAACCATAAAAATTTGCATTAAAGCAAAAAATCAACAGCAGCAATAATCGTTAAAGGTACCACAATATGGTTGGCTTCAAACAGTTATTTGTGACAAAGTTTTGTAATTAATAATAAAACAAAAGGATTGTGTGTCCCATTAAATTGGAAAAAATCAGCACACTGCAGTGCAATACATAGCGTAGCGATTAGTGGCTACTTGCTAAGCTAGACGCACACACGCATATGCCGAGCCATTCCAATAAATCGGAAAAAAAAACTCATGGTTGCTATCCTATTATAAAAACTACAAATTGCACCGAGGATACAACTGATATCCGCAGTTACAAATAAGGAGACAAGGAAAAGTTACAAATAAGACCTACAAGCACCACCCAGTATTCGGCGCATACCAGATAAAAATACGAACTCTGTGCCTAGCAACATATACCAAACTTTGTGACTTAAGACAATATATATATAAAATGTATCAATTTTAATTTCAGTTTCACTTCAGCTCTTCACGCAACTCATATTATATCACAGGCAATATACCCACTCAAGGTTTTAACAGAATTTAACACTGGTATAAGTTTTTTTGGATCTCATACATTAAATTTAACGTGCACTACATGCAACCTGCTTTACATTTTATGTAAAATGGCCTGATGACGGTCTAATGACCGAAACTTGTCGCCAGTAACTTAAATAATAAAATATTGTATCTGACAAACGTATTATAGTCTTTCAATTCTACAACACAACGGTATGTCCTCTACAAAAATATACGTACACTGCCTGTCTTGCTATGTATTTTTCCTGACGGTCACTCAACCTATTTACTTTCATGCCGGTTGCAGTAATACATACAGAACTATAGTAGTAACAGTGACAACCCTTCAGTATTTTAATTGAATCAATCCGTAAACAAGACAGCAATTCATGTAGGCAGTGTTTAATTATTTCTAGTTTCTTGGGAACTGGGTACTTCATTTAGAACATCCGCATTTAGTTACCGTCTTGGGCATTCAGGTGTACAGTCAAAATACAAGTTTTACAAACCACAGTAGAAAACAAGGCCCTGCGAGTGCATTCCAACTGCCAGAAAAACAGCTCGTGATTACTGCAAACTGTGGTATCTACCCAACTGCTCGAGTTACTACACTAAAAAAGCAAGTTGCGATACAGATCCAGGATACAACAGATCTAAATTCTTTATCTACGAACATTCTCTGCTGTGCTCTTAGAATGGGTTGACGTGAAACACTCCTACAAATTCATGTTCGGTGTCCGAGGGATCATGTGCGGTAAACAGCGAGGGTGGAATTTTCACCAACCCAGACGCAGGAAAGGCGTTAAACGGCAGATACTTGGGTTCACTGGAGAGAAGCAACTTCCGGGAGCAGATCGGCTGGTAATGAACAAGGTTATAGCAGATGACAAGGTACCACTAAAGACAGTCCTGCACACCATACGGCCCGCGTCAGGCAAGCGGTCCATGACTTAATGAAATATTTCAAATGACTGCAAGTTTAAAATTAAGTGTTGCCGACAAGAACGAATTTTTAATAGCGTTCCGCTGACTAGTATGAAAGTTCTAAATAAAGCATAAACCCCCCCCCACCCCACCCATCCAACCCGGAATCTACCACTGCGGCCAGCAGCTGCGTTCTTTGGAACAATATGGCCCTCGTCACTTCCAGAGTTGTGGAGGCCTGACCAAAAGACATATCCGATGAGGCCTTAACACTGCTCTCAGCTTGAGAATGATGTTCAAAAACGCATTTTAATTACAGATTAGATCGTTCACGTCCGTGGGAGTTGTCAAGAAAGCTTTTGGAACCCTATCACAAAAGTTTTATATTTACAGAAGGATAGTAAAATCAAAACCAGAAAATGCAATTTTCAGCCACCTGTGTACCACACAATATTTATCACGATGACACCACATGGGGATGAAATGATGCAGATTACATTCCAGTGATCAACTGAACCAGATTAGTCGCAAGTTTCGGCGAATTTCTCAACACAAAAATTTAACAAGCATGACAGTTGTACAGAATCGTTTTGAGTTCAGAGCCTGGTTACTTTCGTAACAGTCCAGTGAGTAAAACAGGTTCAGCAAGAAATATACACACACACACACACACACACACACAGTGTAGGATTTTAGATTCGACTACATAAGTTGTACTTATAGTCTTGTAATGGACTGATTGTATAACAAAACGAGGTAAATATATATGTGTGTGTGTGTGTGTGTGTGTGTGTGTGTGTGTGTGTGTGGTGATACAACGCAAAGAAAAGACAAGGATCTGGGCACGTAAGTTTTCAGTTCTCAGTTGCTTACCAAACACACGAAGAATATTTACAACATTTACATTTATTTATTCGTTTATTTACGTATTTATCACAATACCAGCCTTTGTTTTCCAGGGACAATTTCAATTGTTCACCCACTGTATGTCTAACATACCGCCAAGCAACTACGAATAACAACAGAAAAGTTCATTCGAGCGCGGAAGCATCTACTCCCGGCAACATTGAAGGCCAAGTTACAAACACGATGGAGGAATGTCGTGACTAGCTGACCACTAGTAGCCTCTGAGCCATGGACTTTCAAAATTAAGACACACAAACTAAACAAATCAGTTGCACGTAAACCCCACTTTTATCAAATAGGAAAAGACAAAATAACATCAAATAAATGTGAAACTTTTTACACTGTGTGTATCTTTTGAATTCAAAAATTATGCTCACACAGTGCCTGTGGACCTACTTATAAGCATGCCCATCATGCGTAAAAAAAACATTTTAAGGAGGTAATAAATTTCTTTAAGTTCCTTCATTTTTGTGTGTGTCTACAGGAATGTATATACTCTCGCAAAAACAGTTATGAAAAAAGTTATTCAATTACAGTGTATTCTAAATGTGTTGCATCCAAAAAGAACCCAGAGAACAGTTCAAAATTTGAATACAACAAGTTTCCAATTTTTGGAGTCTGAGAGTTCACAGCACGATACATTGAACCTAGATTTAAATGTAAAATGTCTGTACGGCCTATGTATCGTTGGTGTCAGTTTCTAGGTGTAAAATATTTACACTGTTCATTATTCACAACTGCGAATACTTCGCTGGTTCAGCATTCATAAACAACAAACAGTAAACATTTCCTCGCTTGCAAATTTTAAGGCACGATGAACCGTTTTACACAACACAACGCAAACAGATTTACACATTGCACCTAACTTTCTCCAAGCCGCTTACAATGATGAACAATTTCATGTATTCAAAACGCTGTACTCCACATTCCCACAAACACAATGCAAAATGCATTTCAAGTGTGCACAGTGTTCGGTACATGAGACCTTCACCTATAGCCAGCTGCAAATTCAATATCGTCTCGTCATCATAGAGCAATGTGCAGGGACAATGAGAGTACCTTCTCACTGAAATCTGAGGATGCCTCTTAAAACTCAATGACCAAGGAACTTGAATACAATGTTCAGCTGTTCCAGAAATCTTTCGTCGTAAGTCCCCAAACGTTCATCACCGCTAACACTAACCGCCCGCAAATGGGCCATACGATCAGCAAATTACATCCGACGTGTAACTGCATCTGAGAAGCACAGTAATCTGTGCACGTCGACAGCAATCTGCAGACATTTACTCGCATGTGTTAATTATCGTACAAATGACTCGGTATAGTGACTACGCTACCGGCTGGATGATCCGGGGTTCCGATCCCGACCCTGGAAAAAGATTCTTCTCTTCTGTAAATAGTCCAGACTAGCCCAGAGGGCCACCCAGCTTCTTATGCAATAGGTACTGAGGATCTTTCCAGTGGGTATAGCGGCTGGCGGCGTGATGTTGACCACTCAACCCCGTCTTGCTACGAGATTAAGCAAGAGTAGAGCTACAAATCTACTCCACCTATACGGTAAACAATACTTATTACTAGCGAAGGGGCTACCACCGTAACAATCCGGGGTAACTCCTAGGTGGTCCCAAGAAAAAATATAAACTGAAATTATCACCACCGCCGCCGCCGCCATCACCCTCCCCCAACGTCTTCATGGCGTGGACGGCGACACCTTTATCAAACAAATGGCTGATCTGGTCCTAATTTCTTGACGTACATTTCCAGTGAAATTTCATCCGGATTACCCAAAAGAACGAATGTCATTACACAGAGTAGAATCCCCATACTGTATTGTTCCAAAGTACAAACTTTCAAGACCAACTCTAAGAATACTCAATTACAAGACGCCGAATACACTCATGTTAGAAGTTCTTTACGCGTTTCAATTTTCCAGCCCGTTCAAGGAACGCAATTTGACGCAGCAGAAAAGCTTTCTTCCAGACAAAGCAGCATAACAGCTTTTTAGGAAAATATGTCTCGGAGGTACGTCAGTACTTGAAATTGGAGAAGCGTTTTACTGAACGCTCAGCTTACATCGGATCTGTTGAAAGACGTGGGGTGAAGACGATGACCAAACTGATCTTTTCTGGAAAACTCGGCATAATTATCAACGCTCTGCTAGATGTGACTGTAAACGTGCGTAACATCCTTGGCAGAGAGCGAAACGAAAACACACCAGCAGCAAATATCCATGAAACGGAGAGAAGTAACTTTCACGGAAAGCTTGAAGCTGCAACATGCAACTAAAGGACATCCTTTATTCCACTCTCAAAATCATTAATATTTAATTCAATGCCAGCCAGTAGGGCCCCAACGCAGTTCAGAAACCAACGTAAAACACTGAACATCCTGCGTGCTTCCAAGACAACATAAATCACATTTCATACCACGAAACAAATATAAAACCAGCTTTTCGGTACTGAACAACAAAGTTTAAGCACAAGTCAAGAGCATTACGCGACACATGCCATACCGGCAACGCTGTGACCAAACACGCCTCTCACCTTCCCGCACGCCATATCCGATCAGTGCTGTAACAGGGAAGTAAACCGCCATCAAAGAAGGATGGAAACCACTACTAAAAGACGACGTAGTTAACATGTGGCAGAGTTTACGGCGCAGGAGTTAACTCTAAGAACCGCGCCCTGAAGGCGTATTGTAGGCTTGGAGTGAACTCGGAACTACGCGACGAAAAAACTCACCCTTCTCAATCTGACGCTGCCTAAGAAAAATTAATTTTAATCGGACGGCCTGAGCAATATTTTCCGTATTCGAGGCATCTGTAAGTCTGTATACTTTGTTCGTCTTGATACTGTGTGGTCTTCAATACAACATTTCAGCAGCATCCGTTTAGTCTGGGGGGACAGACATGGGCCTGCGAGTGGCGGAATTAACGAGTAATTCCCCAGAACACCGGTTCGTCGTGTCAGTATCCTGTCACTTCCTTGGCCACTCCGATCTCTTTCTTCCGTGTCTACATCACAAATTCTGCTCGATCACTTAACCCAGACTGCAACAGAATCTTCACCGTCTTCAAAATGCGAACACGTCACAAACCAATTGTCAGCTCTAAAACAATTCCGGACCATCAGTGAAGGCATTACTCCTATTGCATTGCCGTGTAGAAATCCAGACAATGTGCGAATTGGTGGCAGAATCTGGGAATCTTACGAAATGGTCGCTGACCGTAACACTCCCTATGCCTTCTGTAAGTTATTATCCGTAGCTTGCAGATTCGTGGCTATTTTCGAGAAACACACTGACGACTCGCGTATGTGAACGTACCTTATCATGTTTCAAGGAAAGCCCACAAAGTTTTCTCCCTATCTTACAATCGATTATAATCAACATCTCTCAAAATGAGATGTCGAAAATCCCTGACTGTTCTGCTTCGATCAACTGTTTCTTCGGCCTCAGTCCGTATCTCACACGGCGGTCTCCAGAACAGTATAAAACGTCCGTATGTCGTCCTGGGATGTGTACGTCATTTAGTATGATTTCATCCAAAATCGGAAGGCGCCTGCGAATTTTAGTTTAAACACCACACGACATTTCACGAAAATCCGCTAAGTGGAAATCGCACTGTTCCATGCGAACAGACAAGTAGCATGCACTTTTTCAGCCAGAAGGATATGGAAGAAGCGACCGTGTTATCGACGTAGTGACCCGACATCCGGCCTAAGGGACAACCGACGACCTGGGATTCGAGTCAATCTCCTCCTGAATACAAGCCTACAGTGTCTGTCACGTTCGGGTTCCAGTCCTTGCTTTGCACGAGAGAACTACTGCCATCACACCGCTATTCATCAAGAACGCTGTGGAAAAAAGGACGCTAGCACCCGCTAACTAGCAAAATGACTTTTCGCACACGCTTACGTGTAATACATGAAATACAACAGTAAACAGACCTTCCACAACAAAATATAAACTTTGCTTCAAACTCGATGCCACGTCTAAAGTACAACTCGCATGCAAGTTCAAGGTAACCACGATATCGAGTCATCCTTTGGAACTTCGCTAACACGATGTCTGTAAACTCTCGTCCTTCTTAATGAAATAAACGTCTCGATATGCTGTACAGTTCTACCAAGTGGCAATTAAATTCAGAAGTACACCAGTGCATGCTGAACACCGGTTCCAAGCGGCGACACAATAGACGAGTACGACATGAAGAATGTAGCAGTTAAATAGGGAACGAACTCTTCTTTGGAATTATGAATGCTCAGACACAACAATACTGTACAATCCGCACAAGGTGTGACACGATTATAGTAAGAATGGGCTACAAAAATGTGAAGGTGCATTCCGGCGAACATAATAAACGATGGTTCTACCAGAAATCGAAACGTGGTATCAGAAACACCCAGCCAATCAATTACACGCATAATAAACAGAACATGCAATGTACGTACAACGTAACATAGAGGCGCGTTCGTGCAGTCATTGATGCAGTGAAAAAGCAGTAAGTATTACATATTCTGAGTGTGTGTTTGTCGCCTTATTTATACAGCATGCAATGCGCATGCGCCATACCGTCGTCTGTGGCCTGTCCCGCTCTACAATATTTTTCCATGTTATATCATAAAGGGCACGTTTTTCGAAACAAAAATTGTGTTTTGATTTTCTCTACAGCTTTTGTGGAAACGCTTCTCAATTCCAAAAAGAACTGAACGACATAAGATCATAAAGGTACATTGGTATTCACCTAACGTACCTGATATTCCTGTCATATTTTAATGAAACCTGAATTTTCTCGATAGATTTTCGAAAAATGCTCAAATATAAAATTTCATTAAAATCCGTCCAGTGGGAGCCGAGTTGTTCATTGCGGACGAAGAACGGACATGACGAAGCACTTCCCAATTTTACGAAGGCACCTACAAAGAAACAAATGCAAAGCGCATGTCATGTCGCATGGGAAGCCTCTTCGATGCTACCGCTACAATGACAGGAACGAAACAGCCATTCACAATTAAGGCGAGAAATTAACTCGCGCGAAAGACACCGCCATCATCGTCATAGTTCATCCACGAATACAAAACTTATACATTTCTACGCGAATCACTATTTCAGATCGATTCATCACCAGACCTCAGTCAGTCGAAGGGCAAACATTCACCTCACCGCCACTGTTCTTAAACCACCCTCCACCTGCTCTTCGCTCAGTCTGAGGGATGAAGCTTCATAGCCACAGAAAGCAACTGTCACTAGATAAATATCAATCACGGAAGCACGGCACAATTCCGTTATTTTGCTACGGTAATTCTAAAGAAAATTCTACGATCAGCTCTGGTTCGTAAGAGCGAAAAATCATGGGAAATTGATGCATCACAAACCGAAGACTGAAATAAAACGGTACAGAGTATATAATCATCAGAAGTGTTTACGTTGGTAATCATAAAATGATCGTATTGGTTGGAGAGAGCGGAAAATGAGAAGCACGTTGCAAATGAATTAAAGACACAGCAGAGTACACTTCCTGCCTCTTACAGTCCTCTGAAACAATGGCGGTATCAACATACATTACAGATGCTACAACCACTGAATACACATGCTGCACACTTCGACACAATCGTCAGCAAAATTATCATCAGTGTGGCCCTCTCATTTTTAATCATGAACATAGTTACCCCAAAGAGAAAGAAAAGGGTACACAAATTTTCCATTGGCGCAAGAACGATGACATAAAGCAGGGAACATACTGAGAGCCCACAGGAATTAGGCGCCACGGGCAAGAAATACAATCTCTCGCCGTTTACAAGGTATCGATGATCGACTGCTATCTGTTGCTAAGATAATGGAGGAAACTTGTGGTGTGTGGTGCACAAAATGTGAGACGGAGTATTTGAAATACACACAACTTCGGAGTTTTACTTGAAAACATAGGTATATTTAAAAGCTACAGTCAATAACAGAGGGAACGAGCCAAACATGTTGCGCCAATATATTTCCTTACCTGTTTAATGGATGGTCGTTTTTTGAACGTTAAAACATGTCACGCCCATCGAATTATGCTGTGCAGTTAAGCATACATTTCTCTTTAAGACTCAACCATATCTGGTGACAAAGGTTACACAATTCAGAAAATATATGCATTGTAACTATACAGAGTTCTATCTTCGACAAAACCAAACAAGAGTCCTACACTGGTGGCGGTTCACATTATGGTAGACTACAGCACTACTATTAGGATATAAAAACTATCCGGAACACCCTATTTTCATTTCCGGTACAAGAGTTTAAATTACTCAAAACCTATAAAATGCATTCTCGTCATACCCCACTAACTTCCGTACGGGTACAAAGCGCGGACAGGACTAAACACACAAACAGTTGGGTGTTCAAAGCTCAAGCGTCCCGAAACGCATGTTAGTGTTCGTACAAACAGAAGGGCGACTGCCATTTTTCGGCAAATCTTTCCAAACCTCCTCTACGACAAACTCCTGGGAGACTGCTGCAGCTGTTAAGTTGCAGAAGAACGGACGTAGCGACTTTTAGATGCGCTCCTGACGGATGCGAATGCGCATAAAAAGGTTGCAGCTAATGCCTACACCCCCTACAAGGCCCAAAGCAGGAGTATATATACAGTGTACTCAAGAGTGTCCGGGGTAATAATTATGGCGAGGGGATGAAGGGATAATAGAGAAACCTGGATAATCCAAAACATACATCTCAATTAGCCTAAGGACACACCTTTCCAATGATTATGAAACTCGTGTTTCTCAAGAGGCAATTTCTTGTCGAATGACTAGCGTTCAAAAACACCCTGTAGCGAAATGAGAGCTACAGAACATCGAATTCACACGAAACGTAAATACCACAACAGCTTACAACATTCGCGCACAAGTAACTTAGAGCTGAATACCGGAGCGTTTAGACGTCAGTCATTTAAAATATGAGCATACAAAGCATTAATAAATTTCAGAAGTGTTTATGTTTACACTGGCTTTTCTGAGGGAAATCTACGCCTCTCTTCCCTAGAAAATATGGTGAAGACTCAACTGAGTACTCTGATGGTCCTTCTGCAAGACAAACGTATCGAACTCCTAAGGAAGACTCCACCTCGAAAATAAACTGATAATGATGCTGGCAACCTCAACAGCTGTCTCGTAACTACAAGGTGACAAAAACAAGTCTCTTCAACATGCTAGACTTGCCAGACGAATTATGGGTACGCGGTAACTCTGCGCCCAAGGTACGTACGGGTAGGCAACGAGTTAGACGGACAATTCAAAACAACCCTGTCACCCCCTTAGTGAACACATTTTGTTTCCACACAATTCAAAGATACAGGTCTACTCTATGCACCCCACCCTAACGAAAAACTGAACACGATGCGGCATAAAATATATCACCGTCTAGATGGAACACTTAATGCGAACACTCGGAATACTGCAGCAATAACTGTGCTGTATGAAAGAACAACTACAGAACTGTCAAAATGGCTTCAATCCCTTAAACAGCTCAGCCACGACGACACATTGTTAGAAATGCCGGTCACTTCTGTGGCCCCCCAAAACTCACTCACAGAACGGTACCGCCATTTATAGGTATTATTTATCGTGACATCGACCTCGTTAAACCAGCATCAGTATTTCAGTAACGTTATTTCAAATTTGTTGCACTTAACGAAACGTGATCGCTGTGTCCTGTAACAGTGGACAAACCAACATCAAAAGCTGTTTTATGTATGTCTAACAGCACTGTTCCGTTATCAAACGCATTCGCATAGTGGCGAAAAGACCCTAGTAGCTTCGTCATGTCGGTCTGTCCGTCCAGACGTATCAGCACGATGACCACTTCAAGGATTACCGTGAAATTTTAAACTAGGGACGTTTGTGAAATTCTCTCGAGGAACTCCAAATGTGGTTAAAATCGAACACAAATATCGGACACTTTACATGAAGACCCAAGCACGTGTTATTAATACCGGGGACATAAGTACGCCTCGAAAACACTTCGGGCAATATCTCATGTTTTATATTACTGACAGTGACATGCACCTCAACAATACACACGGAATCGGTTATTGCATTTCCACTGCAACAATGGTTAAGAGAACGAGCCACAATGACACGTTAAACGTATAAAGCCTCTCGTGTTATTTAGTGTTCATGAAGTTTATATTTGTGACTATGCATGCGATAAGGAAATTATACGTATGCTACGAACATGGTCACGGTAAAGAAGTGTTTACTGAAGACGTGAATCACAACCTTCCATGTAACACTTACAATACAGTATCTATACATTATGTCTGAAAACCCGGGACTCCAAACGAGCAGTTTAGGTAGAATTTAATAATCTCTATACGTGTAACTACATATATAATCCAAGGATAAGTGCAGCAAGTTGAATAAGGCACTTTAACCAGTTAAATGATATGTGAAAGTCAAAAAGACTGCAAGAATGAAACGTAACTAAACTCGGGTTCTAAAACGAAACGATGTGACATCACACGTTTAATTACTCATCGCCGAAGAGGCATGGTGATAAGGCCACACAAAACACCAGACCTCGTTATGCATTAGTAACCACCTGGCGGGCACGGCACAACATTAAAGGAAACAAGCACTGCACTGACAGCACACACTCATATTGCACTGTACAGTACACGGAAACTAGGGTATTGGGTCTACCTCAAAATGTTTGTCCGCACACTATCCTGCAGACATGCATGCGACCTTACGTTTGGATAACATTAACAGTACTGCAGCGTAAAATGAAATTCAGGTGTACTTATAGAATTGAACAAAACGGTTAGAGCACAGCTTTCCAACTTTACCTCCCACATACATACGAACTTAATCACGCAAGAAAAATTCTACTGAAATTTACATATGTGTAAGTTCCCTGCTTCACGCGCCAGTGTGTGTACGAGCGTTGGTTTGTTTAAAAACCTGTAGATCCAAAAGCCGAACCTCTAAACTCATTACCTTAAACACCTTTTACTATTCTTTCTTGGAACACAATTTTAAAAATATGAAGGTGAAAAGTAACGGCGATGATGACATACTTGCTACAAGGAATATCAATCCTCAAGAGCTCATTCATTACCGCGACCTCAAGAACCAAGGCCATCAACACCAACATGATCGGAACTTACAATGCCAAATTCGGCAGGAAAGTTGTTCTATTGTATTAACGAAACACAAAGGACATGCTCTTCCAGGGACTACAAATGCCAATAACTGTTTCGCCGAATAAAACGAGCGCGAAATAAATGAACGCATACTAGTAAAATGCTCCTTGTTCTTTAGCATCACGCAGGTAAAGGTAAAATTCACCGTAGAACGGGCCACGAAGACCCAAAGGGGGGTAGAAGTATAGCTCTGCTCTTGCTTTAACCTCGGCGCTAGATAGGGGTGGGTGGTCAACGCCACGTCCCATCACACAGTAAAGACATATGTGTTACTGAACGTACACGAAGGCCACACTGGCCTATTTTAGCCTCAGCACCAAATGGAAATGAGCGGTCACCTTCGTCCTCTGACCCATTTGTTCCCAGGGAAAGAGGTCCTACTACCCCTCTTCAACCGCAAATGCTGAAGAGGTGGCTTGGTGGGTACCACTCAACACCCTGGTATACCTGGGAAATGTCACCTCCTGACAGACCGAAACGGACTGGGCTCAGGTGGAGAGAATGCTACATATTCTTCTAGGATCAAACGTTTCCACACACGACAAAACGCAAAATACCAAGTAACACAGCTGACAGAATATCTGGGACAGAGAGAATGGCGCCACATAACATGAACAATTGTTCGAAATATTTGAAGCATTATACAATGACATGTCACAACACCTTAAACTTATGAAAAGGAGTGATTTATCGATTCAGTTTATGTCCAGTGACGTAAGTAATCAGTAATGTCATTCGTGTTGGCGAGATCCTCCATTAGAATGAGCATGCATAAAGTTGCAATCGCAACTGCTGTGGCCGTTCCGACAAAACACACAGCTTCCGATTACTGCTAAACGTCTGCCTTGCAGCGAGAACTCGCGTTCTTCCAACATTCACATATACAGGATTTACGTATTCAACCGGCTACAGTCCCCGCACGCTGTTCATCCGCAGCAAACTAATGTCCAAAAAGTGATCCCACTACCACGCACTGTGCATGTATCACTGCGAGAACCCACAAACTGAATCACCATAACATCACCGATGCAGATTCTAACAAACAATTTAAAAGCTATCGACCGAATCAAAGCATGTTCTACACACCAGAGCGAAACATAAACAAATCGTAATCAAATCATTAACACAAGACAATGCACTACAACGTAACAATGAGACGCGCTCACCTAAGCACTGTTGCCGTGAAAAAACAATGAGTATGAAGTAATCTGTATGTGTGTGTGTGTGTGTATTCTTGCCTGGGTTATCCGGCATGCAAATCACTTTTTTCTGCGCCGTATTATAGTGCCATCTGAGGCCTTTCCGCACTGCTTCACAAACGGCCAGACTTCCACGGAAAAAATATTGAATACAAAATACGAGTTTTGATACTGTCTGCCACTTTTGTCTACAACACTCTCATTCTAAGAATTCATCGATATATTAAGTACCGTATCCGTTATTCTGGGGCCAGGGGTGGCGTAGTGGTTAAGGCGCTGCGCTACTAGTCGGACGGTACCAGGATCGATCCCTGGTGGTGTCACTTGGGATTTTTTCCGTGGTTCCTTCCCGGTGGTGTCACTGAATTTTTCAGTGACATATTTCCCTCCGACCGCACCATGGCCCTGGGGTCGACTCAGCCCCATAGTGAAAATGAGTACCAGGAACATCCCTGGGGGCAAAGGCGGCCGATGCGTGAGGCTGACGACCTCACCACCTTCATGTGCCGAATGTCATGAAAATCTTGGAACCTAAACCTCCTGGAACCCTCTGGGCCACACCGGGCTTGCAACGGGACGACTTACTCGTAATTCTAGTCAGATTTCAACCAGACTTTCTTATTTTTCTCGACAGATTTTGGAAAAATCCTCAAACATCAGCAGTGCTGAATATGGTGATTGAGGGTGTGAAAGGAAGGACCTCGCGAAGCCACTTTACTGACTGCTATAACATCTTCAACTGTGTGCTTCCTTTACTACCTTTTAATTATGTAACCTAAGAAGGAGATGAACGAGGCATGCGGCACGTATGGGGGAAAAGAGGTGCATACAGGGATGTGATGAAGAAACCTGAGGAAAAGGGGCCACTTGTCAGGCCTAGGCGTACACGGGCGGATAACGTTAAAACTACTCTTCAAGAGCCAGGAGCGAGAGGGG
>JGI24700J35501_10930408_pt1 | contig 13706 bp, 10 predicted proteins | sample TergutTh196P1_FD_35501 | JGI IMG/M metagenome (IMG submission 35501) | reverse complement strand
ACCGCATTTTTTACGATGCCGCCGTAGAATCAAGTGCCTTTCTAATTACAGGCAACCTAAAGCATTATCCAAAATTGCCTTTTATAATGCCACCAACAGATTTTATGGCATATTTAGAAACGTCAACATAAACCCAAAACTTTGAATTTGAAAAATTTACAAAATGTTTTTCAATTAACAATAATCATAGTATAATAATAAAAGATAAAATCCCAAAAAATTTTTTAACCGCTGGCAACAAAATAGAATTATTCTAACCTAGAATCGAGGAATCAAAATGCCACTAAAAACTCTACTAGCAAACTTTCTACCAAACTCCGCAAGGGCTTTCCACAAAACTGCCGCCGATTTATCTCAAAAATTAAAAAATATACAGCAAACCGCCGAAAGTCAACAGCAAACAATAACCAATCTGCAAACCGATGTTGACAACCTTAAAACCATAATCGCCAATCAATCCAAAATTATAAAAGAGCAAAAAATTATTGTGGATAAACTAGCAAATTATTCCTACAAAAAAAGTTGGCGTTCCTGGAAAAAAGCCGCATCTACGCAAAATTTTATTGATTTTATGCAACAAGAAAATTATCCGCAAATTTTCAACAATCTAATCGCAAACTTGGACGAACCCAGCCGTATGTGGTTATCGTTAATTTTACGCCGAACCGCCGCCGCAAAAGATGTCGCCGAGGGGGCAACCCTGCATTATCAGCTTACTCCGCACGAGCAGCAACTTTACGATACAATCGATCTGCATCACAGGCAATCGCTGCAAATTGCGGAAAATATATTTTTGGTAAGCGGCTTTTATTTGCCCATTATGCACAAACCTGTCGAGTTAATTTGCTTTAATTCCATTTTTAAGCAAATTGACAACCTGGATTTTATCGCAGACAAAGCCATAATTGATTTAGGGGCTTATATTGGAGATACTCTTTTGCCGTTTTCGCAACTTGCCTGCACCAGCATTCATTGCTTCGAGCCGATAAAAAAGCATTTTGACCTTTTACAACAAACCATAACTTTGAACAATTTTTCTCATGCAGTTGCAATAAATAAAGCGGTTGGCGATACTCCTGGGAAAATTCAGTTTGAACGGCGCAGCGTTGGCAGTAGAATATTGTCAACTAAAACACAACAAGAACAAGAAGATTTAATGCAAAAAGATAAAATTGAAGATGATGTAGAAATAATAACTCTGGACGATTATGTAAACGAGTTTTCTTTGAAAGTTGGGCTAATAAAAGCCGACATCGAAGGTGCAGAGCAAGCTATGTTGGACGGTGCAAAACAAACCATCTTCAAGCAAAAACCAATATTGTTGTTAAGCCTTTACCATAACGCTGAAGATTTCTTTCTAATGAAAAGTAAAATTGAAAGTTGGAATTTGGGATATAAATTCAAAGTGGTAAAAGCACTTCCGCCATTTAATTTTGGAAACCCAATATTTGACATTATGTTATTAGCAGAAGTAAACAAAAAAGGAGAAACCCCATGAAAAAATACAATTATCTAATAGTAGGTGCAGGGCTATTTGGAGCAGTTTTTGCCCAGCAAGCCACCGCACAAGGCAAAACGTGCCTTGTAATAGACAGGCGGCAACACATAGCGGGCAACGCATACACCGAAAATATCCACGGAATAAACGTGCATAAATACGGAGCACACATTTTTCATACAAGCAACAAAGCTGTGTGGGATTATGTCAACCAATTTGCGGAGTTCAATAATTATGTAAATTCGCCAATCGCACGTTACAAAAACGAATTGTACAACTTGCCGTTCAACATGAATACATTCTACCAATTATGGAGAACGGCAACGCCAGCCGAAGCACAAGCCGCCATCGAAAATCAGCGTATCAAAAAGGAAAATCCCGCCAACTTAGAAGAGCAAGCCCTAAATTTGGCGGGTACAGATATTTACGAAAAGCTGATAAAAGGCTACACCGAAAAGCAATGGGGCAGAGATTGCAAGCAACTTCCAGCGGATATAATAAAACGGTTGCCATTTCGTTTTACCTACGATAACAACTATTTTAACGACCCATATCAAGGCATTGCGAAAGGCGGCTACACGCAAATGGTTGCAAATATGCTAAAGGGCGTTGAAGTAAAAACCAGCTGTTCTTATGTTGAGTTTATCAAAGATAATCCACAAATTGCCGAAACCACAATATATACAGGTGCAATCGACGAATTTTTCGATTACAAGCTAGGCAAACTGGAATATCGTGCATTAAAATTTGAAACAGAATACAAGCCAGATTGCGACAACTTCCAAGGAAACGCCGTTGTAAACTACACAGAGCGAGAAATTCCATATACAAGAATAATCGAACACAAGCATTTTGAGCAGTTCGGCACTTTCGGCGAACCAGTAAAAGGCACGTTTGTTACCCACGAATATCCCGCCGAATGGCAAAAAGGACAAGAACCATATTATCCCATAAATGACGACAAAAACAACGACCTGTACAACCAATACAAAAAATTAGCCGACCAACAAAAAAATATTTTCTTTGGCGGCCGCTTGGGAATGTACTCATATTTTGATATGGATAAAGTCATCGCAAAGGCTTTGGAATTTTACAAAGATTTCGCATAAAATCTAACCAAAGGAGAATTTTAATGGATATAAAAAAAATAATAAAAGCCGCAACAAAAAATGCACCTTGTGATAGTTGTGGCTACAAACTCGGCTTGGTACAAACTTTAGTCTCTCCTTGCCCACAATGCAGAAAAAGTAATTATTCTTCGTATGATATGTTCAAAGTGCCAACAATGCCAAAAAATTATAAAAATTTATAATTTTTTGGCGTGTTGTAGGGGCGGATAATATCCGCCCGTTTTTTACAAATCCGCAATTTTTCAAAAACTGTAAAACTTGCAAAAAACGTCTAATGACGAAATAAATTACTCTGTGATACAATTTTATTATGAAAATTTTTCATACAAAATATAGCAATCCAACCTAACAAAAAATGCGGGTCACCTGCCCGCCGGTAGGCGGGCGCCCACGGTTTTGATTTTTGTAAAGTTGAATAAAATAAAATCACAAAGGAGTAACAAAAATGCAAAATGAAAAAGTTTACAATTTATTTGGCAAACAATATTATCTAAATCACAGTCTGCTAGATTATAATAATCTCCGCCAAGATTTACAGCGAAAAGCCACCGAGGCACAAAACGAATTTGACGAACATTATAAAAAATTTACGGATTTTGACCAAATTTTGACAAACGTCGAAAAAATCTATTACGAAGTGGTCGAAACGTTCGTTGCAGATTGCATGGACCATCTTAACAGGGCGAATATTTTTTCCTATAACGTGGATTCTCTTATGCAGTACCATGACGACAATTTTTCTGATTTGTTAATTTTTCATAATATTATCGATACATTACACGAACAATGCGCTTTTATGGAGGACAAAATGGACGATAACACCGAACGCGCTCACGATGCACTCGATGCGGTAATCGATAATGCAGAACGCATAAACGATGTTGTTCGTGTGGTTAGCAAAATAATTCCGCCTGCAAAAATGGTACATACGGCGGTTGGCGCGGTTACTAAGATAATTCCTACTGAAAAAATGGCACATAATGTGGTGGATGCAGTCAGCAAAATCGCCACATCGCTCGCCGCCAGCAAAACTAAAAAAGAAATGTTTAATAATCCCGAACTGTTTCCCGCTTTGTCAAATGCGGTTTATGAGGATTGCTTTAATTTGAATTTGTCCATTGTGGATATATTGCAAAAAAACGGAAAAAATATAACCATTATCCCAGAAGAAACCACGCACAAGGCAGAATATCAGTTTAAGCAACTAAATTTGAACACTCCGCCAGCCGATGCTTTAGCCAAAATGGTTGAGATTTTGGAAATGGATCCGTACGATTCCAAATATTATGAATATCTAGTTGAAAAGTTTCAGGACGAAAATTGTGAAGTGGAAAATTTAGCAGAAAATTTTGGATATTTGCCAAATTTGCAAAATTTCAAGTTTGAGTTGGCAAAACGATATTTTCAAACCATGCGAAAATCTTCCCTTGAAGAATCGGCGGAATCGCAACCAAAGTTAAAAGAATATTGCAAACAACTTGGAACGCCGTACAAACCGCTTGCCAAACTGCTAAACCAGCATATGCGAACGCTCGCAACGGGCTATTTTATAAAACTGGTTGACAGTAATTCTACCATGCAACTTACTGAAGATACAACGCTAGAAACGTTAAAAACGCTCGTACCGATATTTGCGAAACATCTTACGGACTTAAACAGTTGCACCGAAACCATGCAAAAATTAGAGGAATATTGCAAGCCAATAGGAAAAGTTCCGCGAATAATAATCGAAGCGGTTGACGAACGGCTACAAATTTGCAAAACTGAAGCAGCGGACAATTTTCTCAATAGCTTGCTAACAAGCGAAGAAATGCCCGAAACCGATTTGCTTGATGCGGAATCCAAATTGCGTGATTATTGCAAACAAATTGAATTTTCCGACAGCCCTGCTTTTGTCAAAATTGACAAAATGATTCGCACAGTTAGCGGACGAGAGTTTACAACAAGAGAACTCGCTCACAAAGCCCGTGAAGATAAAATCACTTTACAAAACCTTATTGACAACAATCCAAAGGCTTTTAGAGGAGATTTTTTGGCAATTATTGCCGAAATAAATTCTGGCAAGTTTACCGCAGAAATTACGGGTCTTTACGAAGTACTATGTCAAGCCCAGTTAAGTTCGTTTGACGCAAAACTGGAAAATGCCCGACATTACGAGCAGAAAAAAGCTAGCGGCAAAAAATTTACAGGGTTAAAAAATATCTTCAAGGATGTTTCCAGTGCATTAGGCGGAGAAAAAGCCTGGAACGAACTAACGCAAAATGGCAAATATACCTTGGATTTAGTAGGTTCGGATGTTAAATCTGATAATATTCCACCTGTTGTAAAGCCTGTGATTATTTCCGATTTTCCGTCCGTTGAGTATTCTGTTCCTGTAGCGGATTTTGAACCTGTTGAAAATTTTGCACCTGTTGTAAATTCTGTACCTATTGCCGATTTTACCATAATAAATGACATTTTGTTAAATACAATCGAACCGCTAGTAGAGGAATATTCTATAACTAGCAACGAAACAGTTGACATTGTCAAGCAACTGCAAAAGTTAAACGAATTAAAAGAATCCAAAATTATTGATGAGGATGATTTTACTTTGATTAAAGCTAAATTGCTTGCCAAGTTGTAAGCGTTAAAATATTAAGGTTGAAAAATTGCATTTGATAAAAACGGGCGGATATTATCCGCCCGTTGCAACATCATTCGAGTATCACTAATTTTTTTGCAACCTATATTTAACACTTAAACACAAAAAATTTCAAACAAACTTTTTTTATTGCAATTTTTCAATTTTTATGATATAATATCTACATTAAATAAAGCTGTCGAAAACGAAAAAACACAAATCGTATTTTGAATAAATATCCACAAATTATGTAGGCTTTTTTATTATAATTACCTACAAAGCCGCATTATTGCTTGCAAAATACAAAAATAGAACTCTCTTGAAAGGGATGATACAATGAAAATAGTACATTTAATCAAAGGGCTAATTGTTGCTATTGCCATTTTGGCAATTACTGCAATTACTTTCTCTGTGCTGTCTTCTGGCTTTACTACCAACGTTGTACTTACTTACGAAGAACGAATCGAATTCAAAAACGCTTTAATGGATATGTATCTTTCAATTTACAGGCTTTTCCATTTATCGCATAATTATGTGGTTACGTTAAACGAAGATTATTTGCAACGATACCGCGAAGAACTTGCTTTAGATTCATTTAACGCTGGCAGAAATACCTTTATTCAGCTAGGTGCAACCGATGCAGAGCTTACTGCACTAAACCAAATGCTACAACATTACAACGATTTTATCGCAATAAACGAAGAAGGAATCCAATTAGCTACAACTAATTGGGAAGAAGCCATTCTTCTGTTGCATAACCCAAACTACAGCCGCATTTTTATTGACCTCGACCATATGTTGGACGAAATCACTAGTTCTATGTTAAGCCGCATGACTATCGAAATTGATGCAGGAATGGTTTACAAAGATTTGTTTAATATGCTTTCGTCAATATCGATATTGCTCTCTAGTTTGGGCGGATTAGTTGCGTTAATTGTAATTTTGCGCAAGTTTATTCCTATCGAACAGCTGAAGGTTCTTGTGCGAGATGTTGCCTCGGGCAATTTTAACTCAAACGTAAAAACTAGCACAGCCACCGACGAAATCGGCGAATTAACGGTTGATATACATAGTCTTATCCAAATTATCGAAACGCTTTTGCAAGATATGGATAAATTTATATACGAATACAACATAAAAGGCAACATATCTTACAGAACCAACACAGACAACTATCAAGGCGAGTACAAAAAACTTGTGCAAAACGTAAACAATATTACGGATGTTGTAACTGACGATGTTAATGTATTTTTAGGCGTTATCAGAAAAGTTGGCAAAGGCAATTTTGACGTGCAAATTCCGCCAATGCCAGGCGATAAAATTATTGCCAACCATGCAATAGATGCTCTTGCTGAAAACCTCAAAAATGTGAATACCGCAATAAATTCTATGATAAAAGCAATTTCGGTTGACGGCGATACAGCGTTCCGAATAGACGAAACGGGCTATGAGGGCGATTGGCAAACTATTATAAGTGGCTTAAACGCTATTTCTCATGCGGTAAATGTTCCTATTCAAGAAATTAAATCGGTTATTTTGCATTTGGAACAGGGCAATTTTGGCTCGAAAGTAACTGGCAATTATTTTGGCGATTTTTTGACAATAAAAAATGCAATCAACCAAACTACCGCCGAATTATCCGACATAATCAAGCAATTACGAGAAACGCTTTCAGAATTAGCAACTGGCAATTTAACGTCAACTATTATACGAGATTATCCTGGTGATTTTGCCGAAATAAAGCAATCCGTCAACAATATAAGCCGAACGTTGAGCGATACAATGCACAAAATAAACGTTTCTTCGCAGGAAATTTTGCAGCAAGCAACGAAAGTTTCGCAAACCTCCAGTGTTTTGGCGGATACAGTTACAAATCAAGCAAGTACAATAGAAGAACTGAACAGCTCGCTAGATGTTATAAATGGGCAAACCGTGCAGAACGCCGAAGATGCCGCCGCGGCAAACGCAATTTCCGATAAATCGGCTAAAAACGCACTAACGGGCAACTCGGCAATGAACGACCTATTTGCCGCAATGCTCGAAATTAAAGACTCGGCAAATAATATTTCCCGCATAATCAACGTTATTCAAGATATTGCGTTTCAAACCAATTTGCTTGCACTAAACGCATCCGTCGAAGCCGCCAGAGCAGGTGAACATGGTAAAGGTTTCGCCGTTGTTGCCGAAGAAGTACGCTCGTTGGCAACTCGCAGCCAAACCGCCGCCACCGAAACCGCAACGTTAATCAATAATTCCATCGAAAAGGTTGAAATTGGTACATCCATCGCAGAATCCGCCCAGGAAACCTTAACCGTTATCGTAAAAAATGCACAGGAAGTTTTGCAGATTGTCAACGGAATTTCTAATTCCTCAAAAGAGCAAGCAATATCTATTGGCGAACTTTTAAGCGGAATAACGCAAATATCGCAAATAGTGCAAAATAATTCGCAAATATCAACCGAAACGTCCGTAACAGCCGACAAATTAAACGACCAAGCAATAGTTTTGGAAAAATTGGTTTCTTATTTCAAATTGTAGTACAATTTTGTTTTTCAAAAAATTGTGTTATAATGTAACAATACAAAATTCATTAGGAAAACCAAAAGAAAGGAATGATTTTTTTGAAAGATGTTTTGAAGAAATACGCCGAGTTACTAGTTTTTGCAGGAGGCAACGTGCAAAAAGGGCAACCAGTGGTAATTGGCGGAAATGTCAACGATGCCGAGTTTATCCGAATGGTGCAAAGTGCCGCTTATGATGCAGGTGCAAGCGAAGTTGCTGTCGATTGGCAAGATGACGAAATTACACGAACCACTTATTTGCGAGCCGCAGATGAAATTTTCGAAACCTATCCCGATTGGCGCGTGGATAGATTCAAGTTTTATGACGATCGCGGCACGGTTTACCTGCATATAAGTTCGTCCGATCCCGATATGTTGAGCGGGGTTAATCCCGAACGCATAAAAACCTTGACAAAAGTTAGCCGCCAAAAACTTAAACCACATTCCACTTTGACAATGTCAAATGCGTTGCGTTGGTCGGTTTTGGCTGTGCCTTCCGCAAAATGGGCGAAAAAAGTTTTCCCAAATTTGCCACAAGATGATGCTGTGCAAAAATTATGGCAAGCTATCTTAAAAGCCGCACGTGCTGACGGCGAAAACCCAATCACCGACTGGAAAAAACATAGAGAAAATTTTACCGAACGCAAAAATTTTCTCAACAGCAAACAATTTGCTAAACTCCACTTTGCCAACGGTTTAGGCACAGATTTATTTGTCGGAATGCCAAAAAATCATGTTTGGATTGGCGGCGGCGATGTCGGACAAGACGGCGTAGATTTTTTCCCAAATATTCCAACCGAAGAAGTTTTTAGCGCTCCCGATAGAAACAATGTCAACGGAAAAGTTGTCGCTTCGATGCCGCTATCTTTTCAAGGAAATTTAATCGAAGATTTTAGCATTGTTTTCAAAGACGGTCGTGCTGTGGAATATCACGCCAAAAATAACGAGGAAATTTTGAAAAATATCATCGAAATGGATGACGGCTCGCATTATTTGGGCGAAGTTGCACTTGTCGAAAACAGCTCGCCTATATCGCAAATGGGAATTTTATTTTACAACACTTTATTTGACGAAAACGCATCTAGCCATCTTGCGGTTGGCAAAGCGTACCCAAATTGCGTAAAAGGTGGCAACGATATGTCCGAAGAAGAGTTGAAAGCCGCTGGAATAAACGATTCCATTATGCACGTTGACTTTATGTTCGGTACTGCCGATATGCAAGTTGTCGGCATTTCCGAAGACGGCACAGAAACGCTACTTATGCAGAACGGCGAATTTGTCTTCTAAATTATGGATTATTCTCAAATAAAACAGGTTGACAACGATGTTGTGCTTTATAACATTCAGCATTTTAATTTATCCGAAGTGCTAGATTGTGGGCAATGTTTCCGCTTTTCTCAACGCGAACCTAACCATTACAGCGGAATCGCCCACAATCGTTTGTTAGATGTAATTTTGCAAAATGACAACCTAATAATTAAAAACACTTCGCTTGCAGATTTTTACAGCATTTGGGAAGATTATTTTGACCTAAAACGTAACTACAGCGAACTTCGCAAGCTGTACGCAAGCGACGAAACCCTAAAAAAAGCCACTGAGTTTTCCAACGGCTTGCGTATTATGAAACAAGAACCCTGGGAAATGCTTATATCCTATATTTTTAGCCAAAATTGCAACATTCCCCGCATTAAAGGTATGATAGAAAAATTATGCACAAATTTTGGCGAACCATTACAAAATCAAAATAAAAATCAAAACGGCTATAAATTTCCTACACCGCAAAAATTGGCAAATTTAACAGTTGACGATTTATCCCCCATAAAAGCTGGCTACAGAGCCGCTTATATTATCGATGCCGCAAAAAAAGTAAATTCTGGCGAACTTAATTTATACACTTTACAAAATATGTCAACTCAAAATATTCGCAATGAGTTGCTAAAAGTTAAAGGAGTTGGGCCCAAAGTTGCCGATTGTGTGCTACTTTTCGGATTTGGCAAAACCGAAGTATATCCAATAGATGTGTGGATAAAACGAGTAATTGCAAAATATTATCCCAACGGGTTTAGCAAAATTCCCGATTATGCGGCAACCGCAGGAATCGCCCAACAATTTTTATTTCATTATGAGAGGAGCCACAGCAAATGAATATATTAGTTATCGGCGGCACAGGAGTAATAAGTACCGCTATTGTAGACAGATTGGCAGAACTTGACAACAATGTAACAGTTTTTAACCGAGGAACTCGTCCTGTTCGCTATAAATCAAAAGTAAATGTGCTAACAGGCGACAAAACCAAAACGGAGCAATTTAACCAAACCATGAAATCGCAATCTTTCGATGCCGTCATCGACATGATTTCTTATACAAAAGATGACGCGGCTATTACATTAGATGCCTTTTGGAGCTTGTCCGAACAGCCACATTTTATTTTTACGTCCACTTGTGCAACCTATAAACGCCCAATTCGTGCCGTTACAATTACCGAAGATTTTGAACGCTGGACGGACGATTCTTTTTATCCGTACGGCTATCACAAAGCGTGCATGGAAGATTATCTGCTGAAACGTGCCGAAGATGGCGAAAAAATAACGGTAATTCGCCCCTCTTTAACTTATGGAATAGGTAGCAAAAATATTGGCGTTTTACGCAATAATTACGGAATAATCGAACGGTTGAAACGGCAAAAACCCGTTGTAGTTTTTGGCGATGGCACTAATCCCTGGGAATTTACGTTTGCTCCCGATATTGCAAAAGCGTACGCTGGCGTTGTTTGCCGTGAACATTGTTTTGGTCAAATTTATCACGCAACCAGCGGCGATCCGCGCATTTGGGATGACCTTTATTTGGAGTTTGGTAAAATTATCGGCATCGAACCAAAAATTTTGCATATTTCTACCGAAATGTTAATGGAAGCTGATTCTGAAAGATTTCTGCACGTTTATCAGGAAAAAATGTTCTCGGGCATTTTTGACAACACAAAAATTAAACGTGATGTTCCTGAATATGAATGTGATTACACTTTGGACAAAACTCTTCGGGCAATTTATGATTGGTATCTTTCTGATAGCGAGGCACGTATTGTCGACAAAAATCTCGACGACTTTGAAGATTCGTTAATAATAAAATACAATAAATGTGCCGAAATTTTACAATCAAATTAAAACTTGATTTTTACTCACTTTAGCGTATAATTTAATTATGCTAAACTGTTAAACGGCTAAACGTTTAGCGATACTGTCATTTATTGAGGAGATGTTTGTTATATGGAAAAAAAATCTAATACCAAATTATCAACAAGATTGCTTATTGCAATAGTTAGCATTTCCGTTGTCGGCTTGTTGCTTGCTTTTGTTGCAATAAATATTTTTGTGCGGCAAACCATTTACAACAACATTATGGCGGCAACACACGCAGAAATGTCAACCTATGCAACGCAAATAAATAATATTTTTGTAAATAATACTTACATTATGAACAGTTTTATTTCTGCAACCGAAAGCATGGGCAGAGAAAATTTGCCAGCTATTGCAAGAAGATTCGAAGAAGAATATAATTTTATATCGCTACCAGCGGCGGGCTTTACAGTTGACAGTGCGTTTGTATCTACTGGTGCGTGGATTCCCGATCCCGCAACTTGGGTTTTAGAAGAACGTCCGTGGTTTGTGGACGGTTTAGCTGCAGGCGGCGAAGTTGCATTTACTGCACCTTATGTATCTGCTGTGCCGCCAAACCCGCTAATATTATCCATTGTACGCCATCGTCCACAATTTGAAGGCGGTGCAGTTTTTGCTATTGACATAACTTTAGATAATGTAATCGCATTGCTAAATACATATAGTGTACCTGGTAACGGCTATTTGTTCCTGTTAGATAACGAAAACAACATAATTTTTCATCCCGATCCAGTAATGTCGGCATCAGCTACAGGATTACGCAATATTAGCGAATTTCCCAATTATAGCCCAATTTTGCCCCTGCTAGATGTCGATTACGGAATAACAACTTTTACAAACTCTAATGGGTAGCCGTCCCATTTAATGACATTTACGTTGCCAGCCGCCGACTGGACTTTGGGCGTTGCGTTTCCTACAACAGTTACTGATATTCCTATTTGGCAAAATTTACTTGGTATAATTATCACGTTTTTCATGGTTTTGGTAGTAATTATGATTGCTATGTTTTTAATTGTAAATACTTTGCTAAAAAGAAAAATAAGCGAAAAAATCCGCAACTTCCGCAAACTTTCGGAAGATTTAGCAAGCGGAAAAAGTATCTCGTTAAACCGCGTTCACGACAACTCGTTTGGGCTTGATGCAATGGACAGCGAGTTTGAAGACGTTGTCAATAGTATTTCGCAAGTACACAGCGACATGAACAAATTATACGAGCAACAAGAGGCGGGCGCATACAAATTTAGAATAGCCACCAGCAATCACCACGGCATTTACAAGGAAATCGTCAGCAAAACGAACGATTTAGCCAACAGTTTTATCGAAACGCGCGGCAATATTTTGGATTTCTTCCAAGAAGTGGCGAACGGCAATTTTAACGCAAAATGTGAATATACTTTTGTCGGCGACGAAATCTTTATAAACGATTTATTGGATTCTGTGCGAAACAACATTACCGACGTTGCCACAGAAATAACAAACATAACATTAGCCGCTCAAAACGGCAATGTATCGTATTCCGCCGATGCAACCAAGTACAAAGGCACATGGTCGGACGTTGTTTTGGACATGAACAAGCTAGTGCAAGCCATAAAAGAGCCTATCCAAGAAACGCGCGACGTTTTGGCACGGTTTAATTCTGGTTATTTTGACAAGCCTGTTAAAGGCGAATATAAGGGAATTTTTGCCGATATTAAAAAGGATATAAATTCTCTTGTAACGGGAATCGGCGAATACGTCAAGGAAATTGACATTTGTTTGGGTGCATTGGCGGACGGAAACCTAACAAAACGCTCTACAATGCAGTTTGAAGGCGAATTTAACGCTATTGGCAAATCGCTAAACAACATTGCCGATACGTTGCAACGCACAATGTCGGAAATATCAGTGGCATCCGAGCAGGTTTTATACGGTTCAAAACAAATATCAATCAGCGCCGTGGAGCTTTCCAACGGAGCAACCGAGCAATCCGATTCTGTACAAGAACTAAACGAAACGCTGTCGTCAATCAACGTTCAAACCAAGGAAAACGCCGACAACGCCGACAAAGCCAACACAATATCTAGCCAATCGGCAGAAAACGCACAAAACGGCAATAGTGCAATGCAGCATATGTTGGATGCAATGTTGCAAATAAAAAATTCTAGCAATAATATATCGCACATAATCAAGGTTATACAAGATATTGCGTTTCAAACGAATTTGCTTTCGTTAAACGCCTCGGTAGAAGCCGCTCGAGCAGGAGAACACGGCAAAGGGTTCAGCGTAGTTGCCGAAGAAGTGCGTTCGCTTGCCGCACGCAGTCAAGCCGCCGCAACCGAAACCACGCAACTAATCGAGGATTCCCTTGTGCGAGTTGATGCAGGTAGCTCAATCGCCGAATCCACCGCCGAATCGCTAAACGCAATCGTGCAAAGTGCGGACGAAGTTTTGCAAATTATCAACAACATCTCGTCATCCTCCAAACACCAAGCAACCGCCATCGACAACGTTAGCAACGGCTTAACACAAATTTCCGCAGTAGTAGAAAATAACTCGGCTGTAGCCGAACAAACCGCCAGCACCGCCGAAGAACTAAACTCGCAAGCCGAATTGTTGGCGAAATTGGTAAATTATTTCAAGTTGTAAGTACAAAACCTTGGGGCGTCCGCCTATCGGCGGACAGGCTGCCCCCCGCCTGCCGGCGGGCAGGCAAACCCCGCTGGGTACGCGTACCCAGACCCGCTA
>JGI24700J35501_10930409_pt1 | contig 13714 bp, 4 predicted proteins | sample TergutTh196P1_FD_35501 | JGI IMG/M metagenome (IMG submission 35501) | reverse complement strand
CTCTATATCGACAAATGTGTATAGTCAGTGAGCAAAATTTTGCTTTCGATTGGAGGCACTGCGCATTTCACCAGTGTATTTTCAGTAACCATTAAAGACTGATCGTAACCTGACGCCCAGTCCGTACCGCGCAGTAAACACACCGTGTCGGTCATAAAAACCAGTCAGTTAATGCTGTGTAGGGAAATAGTCGCTGTTTGTTCTGAGATCCACACAAAATACATAAACATACTGTGTGGGCAGAACGCAGAATTGCTTTGTAGTTAAACTTGGTGGTATATATAGTAATCACTGGGCTTTAAAGGGTTAAATTTCGGTTATAAAAACCAATCAGTTAATGCTGTATAGGGAAATAGTCGCTGTTTGTTATCAGATCCACACAAAACACATAAATACACTGTATGGGCAGAACGTAGAATAGTTTTATTGTTAAAACTGGTGTTAAATGTAGTAACCACTGGGCTATAAAGGGTTAAAGCTGTGTTATAAAAACCAGTCAGTTAATGCTGTATAGTGAAATAATCGCTGTTTTTTCTGAGATCCACACAAAACACATAAAGACAGAATGTAGAATTGTTTTATTGTTAAACCTGGTGGTACATGTAGTAACCTCAGTGCTATAAAGGGTTAAATCTGTGTTATAAAAACCGGTCACTTAATGTTGTATAGGGAAATAATCGCTGTTTGTTCTCAGATGCACACAAAACGCATAAATACACTATGTGGGCAGAACGTAGAATTGTTTTATTGTTAAATGAACAGTGAGTGTGAAAAACAGTCATAAACACAAGTAATTATTTATTATAGCTAGAGATGGTGGGTAGCTATCAATAACTACATGTTTCGGCCTTCATGGAGGCCATCGTCAGGTTGTATCTCTAAAGTAGACAAGCTAATACAGTATGCAATATGAATCGTTAGATGTCAAGATCTCGAGCACGTTTACATATATTGAATTTACAGGTTAGAATAATAATATATGTGAGACTATGGTCGGGCAAACTGGTTGTTGTAGTAGACTGGGGGTTGCTGTGTCTGGTTTGGCTTCTTTGGTGGGTGTAATCTATAGGTAACTCTCGAGATCTCGACATCTAACGATTCATACTTGCATATTGTATTAGTCTGTCTACTTTAGCAATACAACCTGACGACGGCCTCCATGAAGGCCGAAACATGTAGTTGTTGATAGCTACCCACCATCGCTAGCTATAATAAATAATTAGTTGTGTTTATGACTGCTTTCACGCTCACTGTTAATTTGTGATTTACACAACGGAGATGTTGCACATCAAAATTTTTATTGTTAAACCTGGTGGTACATATAATAACCACTGGTCTGTATCAGCATTCTCCACAGTATTAGGATCGTGTTAATCTACAGTTTGAAATCCTGCTGGATGTCAGTTGCGTGTGACGCCAGAGCAGACAAGCATACAGAACTGTATGTGGCAGTAAAGTTCCCTTGGTAGAACCAGTCTTAGAAACCCAACTTGCGGATGTCCTGCAGCTCAGTTGAAGGCCGACACTTAGCAGTAGAACCTTGCCTCCAAGGTTACTTCTGTGCGCTTGTTGCTAGTGGTGGATGGACAGTCGCACTTGAAACTGCTAAGCCGTCTGTCTCATCTTACTGTTCCCTTTCGGTGTCTGCAAGCGACAGTATTTTCAGAAATAGCGACCAAAGCGTTTTGCAGATTTTCATCAAATTCAGTGGAGTTCTTCGCAATAAGTTGTCAACAAACGCGAGTTCCATGGAAATCGGCTAAATGACAGTCACACTTCACCGAGGGCGTAAATTGATTTCCGTATTTTCCACATTTCGTGACAGATGCGGGTGAAATTCTGTAAAGGAGGTACCCACGTAATGCTGTGGAGCAGTTTTGAGTAGTTTCGTGAATATCGGCGCAGTAAAAGCCTTACTTTCCGTAAAGGGCTTCATTGAATATCTGTCCTTACGTTCAGTGTTCATTGTCCGATTTGTTGAAATTAGGCACAACAGATCTGCAGGCGGTTGTGCTGAGCATTTGTGAGTTTAGTGAACATTGGAACAGGGAAGGCCGAACTTTGCGGGCGACAGTGAAATTATCTTTACTGGTGCACCGTGAAATCATGTGGGATTTTGGAAACAAAAAACGCCTTGCCCAACTGGTCACTGCGTCATTTTGATATCCTACATTCCGCAAACAAATCGTGCCAGTTTATGAAGGTTGTATTTTGGGTGGTCGTTTTATTTTTCTGAATAAAGCTCTCTGTTGAGTGTCTCTGTATTGACAAGGCTTCATAATATTCACGTTTAGCACACCCACATAAAGACGTTAGCAATTGGCCAGGATGGATAGTGTTCGGAACTGGGTTCGATTCCAGGTAGGAGAGAATATACTTGTGTTTACCAGATCCGTCTGTACTTCGTAATTGCGCTCCACAGCACCAGCTGCCTGCAGCTCTCTCCTCCAATAATTGTGTCTCATTGATAATCCCTATCGATTGGTTAGTGCGACAGACAGTTTACGTACTTATTTATAATCCGACACTTTTGTACGTCGCACCAAAAAAAGGCGGACGTCTTTATAATTCACCTGTTTTTACAGGCTCAGAATCACGGTACGGCGGTCAGTCTGTTTTGGTGTCCAGCCCCTTCTGGGGCCCATGACCACATATTGCTTCAATTTTGAAATACGAGGTATATTGGGGCGCCCTCTGTGACGAGATAGCGAGTTTTAGAAACGAGTGAAAGAGAGAAGAACCAAGGGGTACTGCGAGAGGCACAATATTATTATTATTATTATTGGGAAACAAAAGGTATACTGCTCTGATCTTTCCCAGGCAGTTCCCGTTTGTCCTTCTGGTAAAGTTAAAAGACAATGATTAACCTTAATTATATATAAACATTCAGCCGTACCGCGCAGTAAACACTTACCGTCTCGGTTATACACACCAGTCAGTTAATGCTGTACATGGAAAAAATCGCTGTTTGTTCGCAGATCCATACAGAACACATACATACATTGTGTGGGCAAAACGTAGAATTGTGGGTGTTAAACTTGTGGTACATATAGTAACCACTGGGCTTTAAAGGGTTAAATCTCTCTTATGAAAACCAGTCAGTTAATGTTGTATAAGGAAATAATCGCTTTTTGTTCTCAGATCCACACAAAACACATAATTGCACTGTGTGGACAGAACGTAGAATTGCTGATTGTCAAACTGGCGGTACGTATAGTAACGACTCACGTCAGATCCCGGTCGTGCCATATCGTAGCGCAGAAAACCAACAAGTAACCTAAATGCAGACACAATTAACGAAAATAATGCAGCGGTGCGCAGTCATAAATTGCCTGATATCCCTAGGGGTGTGCGGGGAGGGGGGGATATTGCCAAGGTAGTTTCATTATTGCGCTCATCAGCACGTGGGTTTACACGCGGTACGTTGAAGATGCTCCAAGTCTTTCTGTTCTCGTCCAACCCCGTAATCACGACGTCAGTACAAGCAATATGTTAACGTCCAGCACGATGGTGGCGCAGTGTACGGCGAAAATGTGAGTTGCTCGTCCTACTTACCTACTTGCGCGCAGCAGCCAGCCACAGAACTTTCACCGTTCCACCATTCCCCAGAGAGCCCCCCTTTACGTTGGGTCTGGAAAATGTTAAGGATTTTAGATACTGTGCCGAGAAGAGCAAATCGTCATATTTGTGTTAGACCTAACTTCATACTATAAGCTGCACATACGTTAAATGTAGGAAACACTGCAGGTGATTGGGGTGAACGATTATGTACTGCAGCACAGACTGCAGGTGTTTTGGTACGACGATAATGTGCTGCATCACATCCTTCACGTGATGTGGCGTCGGTGGTAACGTACTGCAGCACAGACTGCAGGTGTTTTGGTACGACGATAATGTGCTGCATCACATCCTTCACGTGATGTGGCGTCGGTGGTAACGTACAGCAGCACAGACTGCAGGTGGTTTGGGATGACGATAATGTACTGCAGCACAGACTGGTTGATTAGGGGGACGACGATAATGTACTGCAGAACAGATTGCAGGTGGTTTTGGTCTGCAGTTTATTACGGACGACGACAATGTACTGCAGAACAAACTGTAGGTGGCTGTGGACTGCAGTTTACTGGGGACGACAATAAATCGTGTGTCAGATTTAGGATAATACATGTATTGTCTCACAACCTGTGGCGAGTTTAGGATGACGGATGCCTTTATTTAAGCCTATTCCTAACTCAGCTGCCATTGTGAGATCAGACGCCCGCCTGTCGATTGCAGAGTTGCATTTTTATATTCGAAGATAATTCCTTATATGAAATGCACCGGGGAAATTTCCGCGTGTACGTTTCATTTCCCTAACTGTTCAGCGGTTTCTGTTAAAACAGGCCCGCTCAACCCATAGTTCGCGGTTAATTGTTAATTCATGTTAGTAACACCACTAGGATCCTCTGAATAGTTTTAATGGTACTTTTACATGAATTGTCAAAATCACGGGCAGTGTTCTGCGTTCACGTACCATATTTATTATGTGTCAAATTTCTCCGCCGACCGACACATCAGTTTTTCCATTTACTATAAGTACACTGCATAGTTATATTGGCACGGAGCCTTGCCCGTGTCCCAGCCGAATCGCAGCAGCTGCCGCTGAAAATTGTTAAAAGGATTGCTCTATCGTTGAAACATGAGCGAAACAAAGCTGGATGACGCAAGTACTCCGACTTACGGTGACTCAGGGAGGAAGTCGGACGTACCCGCAGAAAGCCATGGCTCCTGCAGCAACGGGCGTCGTCTGGCACAATACGCCTCAGTGAAATATTAGTCACAGATTTCTGAAAACTGGTTTTACTTGGGAGGTGTATGGTAACGGCAGGCAAAAATAGGTAATATGGATTTTGCTAACGCCGCATGTCGGCATCGACCATGTTCCAGCATTTTACTTACAGACCACCAAACTGTTCATCCAGCACAAGTGAAGTTCCCTCTCCAGTTCACCCCATTTATACCCCGTCCTGTTCTGGTAAGTCTGTGGTTACATTCCTGCATGACAAGTATGTCCGCGCCGTCTAAGGCGTGGATCTGCGACCGCTTGCTTGCTGGGATTGCAGGTTCGAATCCCTCCGGGGACATGGATGTCTGTCTTCTGTGAATGTTGTGTGTTGTCACGTAGAGATATGTACTTCGGGCTGATCACTTGTCCATAGGAGTCTACCGACTGTGCGTGTGCGTGTGATCAGGTGCAATAGTAACCCTCTGTACCTGTAACAGGCAGGTAGAAGAAGTCAGACTAAGAATGAAGGAACGTACTATGTCTACAGGTAGTAATTAAAATCTCCATTTTTATTGAAGGCGTGTTTGGAGAGCTAACCTCAATGGACAGCATTAAATCAATGTGGTCCCCCAAACTATACGGTATGGCTCCTACAGGGAGCCTCACAGGTGTAAGTGCATAATGATGTGCCTCTTGTACAAGCAGTTAAGCCATAATTAAGTCGGGCTATCACAGGGGTCAATACAGCATCGAATCACAAAACCACAATGGACAAGCCCAGTTGGGGGCATGGCCGTAGGTGGACAATAGGCGTAATATAATATTAAAGTGGCTATTTAGTATTTAATCAAACAAATTGTATAATCAATAGTAAATAATCATTAGTTATTTATGTGCCTCCTACATGTTTCGTCTTCTGCAAGGCCATCAACATGGAGGTACATACAAAGGTATACAAGTAGGACAAATGTTTGTGTGTAGTTTTAAAACACAGTATTGTATTTGTTAAATACGATACATCTTTAACAGAACGTGCTGTACTTGTATACTTTTGTATATACCTCTCAGGTGATGACCTTGTAGAGGTCAAACATGTAGGAGGGATGTGACAAATGATTATTAATTACTGATTGTGCGGTTTGTTGTGTTAAACGCTGTATAATCTGTTGCACGGAATGTGGATTACACAAAAAGTGGCTGGAAGAAACTAGGATGTGTGTGGACTGGACTCAACTGGCTCAGGACCCTGTTAATGTTACTGAACCATCGTAGGGTATGGAATGTCTTTTTAAGTGATGAATAGTTCGCGTTCAAAGAAAGAACTGCACAATGGTAGTGGCAAGTGGTCGTTCTCATGTGCGATCGCGTTCCAGTAAAGCAGTTTCCGGTCGACTGTACAAAGCGGTTCATTGGCAACCAGATGACGTGAAGTCTGGCATCTCCATTTGCTGTATGTTGAGAGCTACCGATAGTTCAGTTGAACGTGATCTTGTAAATAGCAGGGTGTCCTGTACCCACGCTGCGCTGTACCCTTGAGACTCAATAACTGCCACGAAATTAAGTAAATGACAATACTTCCCCAGTTTTATGGTTACAGATTTGCCCCATATTCCCCTATCAATTCTCATCTTCCCAGTGTGTTATTAATGCAGTACGCAGTGCGCACATGATGTTACAAACCGTACAGCAATGTGCGGTGTGGAATCTATCTGTCTTTATCTGTTCTATTGCTAGATAACAATGCAAGACGTGATAAGTGTAGCCTACATCTTACCAGGTCTGTCAGCGCGTCTGTTCGACTTCCCTCATCAGAACGCAACGGTCTGTCAGTCCGCTTCGTAAACACTAACACTAACAAGTAATGCTATTCTCCAGCCCACAGTGTAAACCTTATTTCAGTGCAGTAATTGTATGGTGTCATTGTGATGTTGCAGAGCCCTGCCATGATGGGGCTCCAAGTTACTGCGAGTAAACGCAAATTGGAGGACGACGGTAAAGGACGGCAGGCCCCACAGCCAGCCAAAGTGGGTCGCACTGAAGAGACGGTGCGGGAAGCTGTACTGGAGGTAACCCCAGCACCTGACCTGGATGACTGGAGGGTTGACAGCACCAGCTCTGTTTTGGCCTCCACTCTGCTGGGCAGTTCTGATGCCGAACTCATAGAGGATGACGATGAAGAGGATGAAGATGATGATGACGACGAAGAGGAGGAGGAAGAAGATAAAGGGAAGTATTTGCCCGCAGGACGAGGTTATCACTGTGTTCGCTATAGTGGGGACAGTACAGATGTAGGGTCGGTGTGTTATTCTCATCCTGTAGAACTTAAACCACTTGGTTATTATGGGACAGCTGAAGACCAAGGAGGATATTCTGGTAATTCTTCCTCGGCACAGTATAGCTCCAGGCAGCAACACTACCAGTCAAGGAGTGTTTCACAGTATTGGGGACCCCAAGGTGGAAGTGACAGTGGAAATGGAGCAGAATACTATGGCCAGGATCCAAGTTCCCAGCAGACGATTCGTTGCGATGAAAATGGGAAGTCATACCTGGATCTTGGTAGTTCAAGTGCAAGATATGTGAATGGTGCTAGTAGTAGTAATGCTAACAGTTTAAGTGCTAGTAACAGTGGTGCATCAAACTTAAAGTGCTGTGATGGCAGTCGGACTAACTGGTGTAGTCAGGGACCAAACACGGCATGCTATCGCCAAAGACGACTTGCGGTGCTCAACATCTCTATGTGCAAGCTGGGAAGGTACAGACAGTTTCCTGACCCCAGCCTCCATCGATCTGTGCTCATTTGCAATACACTGAGGTACATCGAACGTGAGATGGAGCAGGAAGGTTTTTTCTTCAACAACGCTACAGGTACGGTTCAGGCACCCGTGCCACCACCACCCGCCCCAACACCTCATCCACCAGTGGATCCAGACCCCAGCTACCATCATCCCCAGTTTCCTGAAGTGCCTACACCCAGCATGAACTACCTTGCACCTAGTGCTGCATACCGTTCTCTGAATCCCTGTCCTGAGCTTGTCCCTCAGTACGAGCAGAACTTGCGGGACCTTTCTACATCAGGACGGGCAACCCCATTTCCCACCCCTGTTCATCCAAACTATGAAACTGACTCAGGAGTAGGGGACGAAGAGTCAGGCAGAGGCATTAACTGGGGCTCTGTTCTCAGCCTCTCCAGTCAGTCGGACCTAGACCCTCTCAACAACAATGAGCTGTATCCTTCTTCCCCATCTCATTCATCAGCCTCCTCATCATCATCATCATCGTCATCATCATCATCATCATCGTCGTCGTCGTCGTCGTCATTGCCTGGGCTAGGTTCAAGTGATTCTTCAGGCTCTCTTGGACTACTGGGAGACATGGACCTAGGTCATGAGTTTGATGACTTTCTTCCCAGCTGGAAATTGACACCATTGAGTGCGGATGACATTCTCAAGTCCGTCCCGCCCTCTGAATTTTCGGGACGGCAAGGGGAAGGAGAGTTGGACAGCATCATGCATGTGCTAGTTGGAACATAATGAGAAACTTCAGGGCAGGCAGCATGGACTTCCATATAAGTGATGTGACTGAACTTGTAGCACTGTTGCCTGTCTTGACTTCTCTGATCAGTGATGGTTGCATGTGATATGTCCAAACAGGCGTTGGCGTGGCTACCAACATCATCGAGGTTACCAGTTGGTTGTTTTATTGATCTTAATGTGCTCAGGTTGTGAAGGGCTGTCCAAAGGTGGAAGAAGCGCAAGAATTGGGAATCCGACGTGACAGTCCATGGTCCTTTAGAGAAAACTTACAGTGGAAGTTATTACTTAGTTCCATACCACTTGGTGGATATTTTAAAACCCTATCTGAAACTTCTACTTCACAATAATGCTGCAGTGATTGCTTTGCATGAGCAAGACAATTGAGAATTGAAAAGAGCCACAGGAATTGCAATTTAGACATTGTATTTTTTTAATTAGTACCAACATGATGTATTAATGATTCACTGTTCTGTTATGTCAAATTCTCAATAGGCCTACAAGAAATTACAGCATGCTGCTGCAGATTTATTTTTATGTAGTAACAAAGTGCGTGAGATTTCAGGTTCTCACAGTGGTGTTGCTGAGGATTCAAGTCTTCTGGGATGTGGCACTGTGTCGTTGGGTTAATGGTTTGCAACATTTCAAAGGGACATGGTGCCTTCACCGTCAAGGGTCCAGCAGAGCATGAAGAATTCCTCTTGGATCCTTTGAAACTTCAAGAAACACTCATCCATCGACACAGTGTCACCATCAACACAGTGTCACACCCCAGAAGAGTTCAGACCTTCGTAACCGACTAGTTTTCCAACTCAGTGTAATGCCCAATGTTAAATCCATATTTCAGTGCTGATTGATTCACATATTTTCTATCATTTCTTTTGCAACATACTGCTCAAATCATTGCAAGCATGCTCAGTGACGACATTATTATTATTATTATTATTATTATTATACTGAATTTCTGAGGAATTAAACTAAACTTGTCATATGTTGCCATAATCATTTCCCCCCACATAACTGCAGTCATTGTCTTCTTCTTTCCTGTTTCTGTGTATTTACAGTAGCATTGTTTAAAAGATCAAAGGATATATTTTTGAAGATACATAGAAAAGGCACTGAGAGATGACGCTATTGATTTTTGGCATCATGCAAGTGATGTTTTATTAAAAGTGCACAGAAAGGCAACTTTGTATCAAGTGTTCATGTAGATGTCGCTAGTATGTACCTACAAGGGTTTTTATTCCTTGCTGTGAAGTAGGCCTTGAGCCCACGGTGAGTGGCTTTGTGAGTGGCTCTGTGACAACCTCACGTGACAAATCATGTCCATTTGTACATAGGTTGTGGAATATTTCATACTGTTGTAGAATGTTGTTGTACCCTGTTTGTCATTTTTAGAAGGCCTGCAGGCAGATTTCAGATATTCACACTTCATTGCCAAGTTTGAGTTTCTCATGGCAGTTTTTGTAAGGATCCGAGTGTTCTGGGTCATGACGCTGTGTTAGTGTAATCACTTGCCTATGTCCGAGAAGACTCAGCAGTTTGGATTTCAGCACAAAATAAATGGGCAGTTCCAGACTTCAAAATTCAAGCTTCATGCAATTGATCATTGTCTTAATTAGGAAGTAAAATAGATCCTTCATAAGTGACATATTGCTGTCAGAGAACACAAACATATTGAATTTGAGGGATTCGTGTATAGATCAGGTCAGTGTGACTCAGAACTGGGTGTCAGCCATGCTCAACAAATTGCAGCTAAGATACTTTGCTGTTTTTTTTTTTTTTGTTTTGTTTAAGTGTGTTACATAAAGATTGTGTCAGTTGCTGTGGGGCATTGAGATTACTGATGTATTTATTTGAGTTGTTTCAAGCAACAGAAAATCTTGAGATATGAGGTTCTCACAAGCGGAGCCTTTCCTGCATGTGCTTATGTGCCACGGGGTAGGTGGTTCCTGATATTTCAAAGAATCACAGTGCCTTCATGTCTAGCAAGTAATCCAGGAAGACTGCTTGGCTTTTGGAAGATGAAGGCACCATGATCCTTTGTGCTGTTTTGACCCACCTATCCAACAATACAGCATCACATCCCAGAAGATCTAAATTCTTAACATGTTAGCATACTTGATTAAACACCGTTGGATTATATGCATTTTACAATATGTAAATGCATACAATCTCATGCATACTAGTCTCTAAAAAGAAATACAAGATTTGTGGATGACTGTGAACACAGTTTTAAGTTGTCTGTCACTGCAGAGGCCCAGGTTCAATCCCAGGCAAGTCCATGTGGTTTGTGGTGGACAGAGGTGGAATATGTTTCTCTCTCAGCACTTAAGTTTCCTCAGTCAGTATCATTCCACTAATGCCATACACACATTCATTCATCGTTCACCAGTGCTGTATTATCTCAGCAATTGACAGTTTTGTCATATAACACTTGATAGCACACAGATTTAAGTTCTAAATGTTCTTACTGATGTACACAAAAGATACTGTCTAGACATTTCCAAGCAGTTTATTTAATATTCTTCAATTTGTAAATAATAATAATAATAATAAAAATAATCTCATTCATAACTTATGTTTGTGTAAAGCCTTGTTAACATTAAGCATTAACATTACTATCAATGTGTCAGTGAACTGCTGACAATTGGAATGAGATGTGGTATGTTAAGCCTAACTGTACCAGTTGACTGTGAGGGGTCAGGTGCGCATCACAGGAGGGGGATTGCGGTATGTAAAACGTGCTTTGGATTACTTTGGGGTTTAGGCCATGAAAGACAGTTTCTTGCCACAACACAATAAATGCAGTCATTATAATACCTGTAATGTGATATGCTATATATGGTTTTTGTAGTAATTTCTTCTTTCCTATAAATAACATGTTGTAAGGGGTGGCTGTTTGGTAACTGTTGGAAGTAGGCATTTGCAGCTGTATTCTAAACAGTATGAAATATCCTTCACTAACTGAAGGTTCACCAGAGATGGTAACATGACTGTTACCGTCCAAGCGAAATCTTGATATGAACTCCACATGTACCCAGACTGTACATCTGCTGAGCCTTCATTCTCAGTAATACTCACTATTTAGTGGGTAAATGTAAAATAAACAAGAGGTATTCCTTTATATTATGGTTTTGATAGTCTCAAGGACATTACTTAAAACTGATGCTTTGTCCCCCTGGATCTCCCACTGTAAATATATATCAGGGGAGTGTTATAATGTACATAGTAATAAAAAAATCATATATCTATATACATATATTTTGAAATCATTCAGGAGGAAGCTTCCCAATAAATATAATAATTATAACTCTTAATATTTTGATTATCAAATAAAGTCTAGTCCGATATGTTCCGCAGAGGGTGGGCGTTGTGGTTGATTCAGGAAAATATGTTGTCATCAGTGCTTCAAAGTGTCCTTTTGACTATCAACATAGAGAGTATTAAATATTATATATAATTAATGAAATGTCACAATTTTACAAGTAGCTGATCCTGTAGCTAAGGATACCATTATGAATGTTTCACTGTGTGTCACCCACAAGCTGTGCTTCGCTGCGAACCAGTTCATTTCTTCAGTAAAATATTCATACTAGTAACTGGCATGTACATACATGAATCAAATGAAGACTTTAAAAAAACTTTGCCACCTGATTTAATGTAGATGTTTCAGTACTGCCATGCCATTTTTCAGCACAGTCCTACATCAACTATACACAGCAGAGTGTCGGGTTTTTCCCACACTTTTAAGGTTCTCATGTCATCCACCCCATATATATATATATGAACTATTTCCTTGGGACATGGAGCAGTTGTTTACAAATAGCTTCATTCTATATGATCTGCACATTTTTCCTCATTTGCCACAAACATCTTCATTCTATGTGATCTCTACACTTACTCCCTTTTCCCACATTCACTTTCATTTTCTATGATCCCCATGCTTATTCCCATAAACAGCTGCATTCTGTGTGACCACCACACATGTTCCCCTTTCCCACATTCACACTCATTAGACAAGAACAGGCTCAAAACCTGTGGAGAATAATCATCCCACCACTTTTGTATGAAATATTTAAGTGGCCAAAGTAATTGGATGTGATATTCATTGGAGAAATGATGTGGTTAGTGCAGCATTGCCAGTGCCCTCTGATGGACAATTTGAAAATTATTGTGCTGTGATATTATGTACAATTCCATTACATCTAACATTGACTGCTAATGTTAGTCAGTATGTTGAAAACTGTAACCACACAAGATAGAGCAATGAGACACACAGTAATTTACAGTCCACAATCAATTTGCACTGTAAATTCTTTACCTGAAAAGAAAATACCTGGTATTATTATCACTGTCTGTGCTGAAACCAATTATATCCCAAACTTAAATGCAGTTTACTAGATCTATACAGAGACATTATTTTATCTGATAGCTTGCATCACTCTTCATTCACACCATTTCTTGCAACAGAAGGCAGCAGTGTTTGCAGCTATTCCACTTTTCCTAAATTGGGGTCCACACATTTCAGTCAAATGTATTGCAGTTAATGTTAGATTTTATGTACCATTTTTACAGAAGGGGTTGGAATTGTTTTCCCTTAGCTCAGAAACATTTGTTTGTTCTGACACACACATACATTGCATGTTATAATTTTGTGAGTTGTGGGAAGTGAGTAGAGGCAGTTGTCCAATATAATGATGTCTGTTTCCAGTGACACTTGCATTGATGGTGGGCTGTAATCTACCAATATACCGTAATTAGTGTGAAATTAAACATCATACCCGAAACAGCATGCTACCATTTTTATTTCATCAACATTGCTCCATAGCATTCTTGGATCTTAATACCTTTCAAACCATTCACTCTTATCCCAGTAAATATCTCCCTCTCAAATATAACAAAGTTTGAATATGATGGCTGCTATTTTGGGAGTTCAACGCATGCAAGAAAGTCTCCAGTGATTTAAAATGGAGCCCCATGTTATGATGGTGTACATCATCCACTATCTATTAATACTTCTGCTGTACATGTAATGTTTAGGCAAATCTAGTAATAATTCATACTTCCTTTGTGTGAAATACATGGCCAAATTGTGTTTGATATTTTCTCCAATTACAAGCAGTTTGGTCATGATAATGCCATACCTTACCAGATTCAAATTAAGGAACAATAATGTACAATCATTAGTGCTAATGTATTGGAAAAATGTTATTTTCATGTCCTTTTTATATTGAAAGTCTTAAAAATTGTGGTTAAAATTGATTGGTTTTTATAATAATGTGATGCAACTTGTTGAGGCCGTATGAATATTGTGTAGAAATAAACAGTGATTTGACACACACACACACACACACACACACACATATACATATATATATATATATATATATATATATATATATATATATATATATAT
>JGI24700J35501_10930410_pt1 | contig 13723 bp, 13 predicted proteins | sample TergutTh196P1_FD_35501 | JGI IMG/M metagenome (IMG submission 35501) | reverse complement strand
ATGGCGGCGATATTCCAATGCTTTCGGTAAAAACCGCCAAGCCTATTCCCAAAAACAAAATTATGGCTTGTGCAAAAGCAGTACAAGCCATAACAGTAAAAGCACCAATAAACATAGGCGACATAATACTAGCAAACGCCGCAAACACAGGCGTTGACTTTGTAGCAACACGAGTTATTTTGCCTGTGTAAAGTGCAAAAACAACTTCAAAACCGTGGGCGCTGCCCACACCCGCAAGGGCGCTGCCCCTTGACCCCGCAAGGGGATTCTCCCCTTGACCCCGTAAAATTTTTAGTGTTTTTTGTGTTAAATTGGTGATGTAGTGGTTAAATTTGCGTTGGTTTTCTCGTAGGGGCGACCGTCCTCGGTCGCCCGTTATCCACCTGTCGGCGGACAGGTGAAACCCCCAACGCCAACGGCAACGCCCCCTGTTGATTGGGGGCAAACGTTCGCCTGTTCCTAGCAAAATTTTGTAAACAAAATAAGTAAAAAGATTGGAATTTATTATTTTATGCAACAGCGTTATACTGCAATTTTGGCACTTGCCGCTTTTATTTGGGGCGTGGGTTTTGTGGCGCAACGTGCCGCAATGGACTATATTACCCCCTTTACTTTTAATGCAATACGGTTTGGCGTTGGCGGAAGTCTTTTGGCTATTGTCGCTATTGTTTTGGAACGCAAAACCACAAATGGTTTCCAAAATAGTCCGAACAGTCCGAACAGTCCGAACAGCCCAAAAAATAGTTTAGAAAAAATTGCAACTTACAAATACAGCTTAAAAGCGGGATTTATTGTAGGTTTTGTTTTGTTTGTTTCTGCGGCTTTGCAGCAATGGGGCATTGCAATAACAGGCTCGGTGGGCGTTTCGGGCTTTATTACTGGCTTGTATATTGTGCTTGTTCCCATTTTGGGAATACTTATTCGGCAAAAAACGACAAAAGTAGTTTGGCTGGGTGCATTAATTGCAACGGCTGGCTTATATTTTATGAACCTACAAGACGGCGTTTTAGTGGTGGATATTGGCACTATATTATTATTGGCGTGTGCTTTTGGCTGGGCGATACATATTTTGGTAATAGATAAACACGCCGCAAACGTTAAGCCCGTAACGCTTGCGGCGGGGCAATGTTTAGTTTGCGGCATTTTTAGCCTTTTCGCCGCACTTATTTTTGAGGATATGCTAAATTTGCAGTTTGCGGTTATTTTGCAAGCCTGGCTGCCCATTGGTTTTTCTATATTTGTTTCTGTTTTGCTGGCGTACACTTTGCAAGTGATAGGTCAGCGGCACGTAGCCCCAGCCCGTTCAGCCGTCATATTTTCACTAGAATCCGTTTTTGCCGCAATCGGCGAAGTGGTAATTTTGGGCGTATTTTTAAGCATTTACGGCTACATTGGCGGTGCGTTAATATTTATCGGAATAATCGTCTCGCAACTAAATATTTTTAAGCCGCCAAAAATTTTACCGTCCTGAAATACGGACGGGCTTGTGCTTACCTTTTAGCCTGTATCGGAATGGGCAAATGGGCAGGGGACGTTCGCCCCACTTGCGTACACTTTCATCGAAACATTGGGGATTAGACGGACGGGCGACCGTCCTCGGTCGCCCGTTTTCCCTTTACGATTTAACCTAAGTGTACGCAGGTGGACGGTCGCCCCTACGGAAAATCCACCGCAAATTTAACCATTACAGCATAAACTTGCCACTAAAACCCATTAAAATTTTTAGCGGGGTCAAGGGGACGCGTTCCCTTGCGGGGTGTGGGGCAGAGCCCCACGGTTTTGATTTGCCCCACGGTTTTGCAGTTGTTTGAATATATCAGAAAAGAGGATTTTTTGAATGTTTAAGTTTTTACTGGCACTTAGGGGCAATGCGCGGGCTTGTGTGTTGACCGAGCCTTTGTATGGGATTCCGTTTAATTTGTATGTGCCGTTTGTTACGCTCTATATGTATCATTTGGGCGTAATGGATAGGGAAATTGGCTTGTTGTTGTCTATTGGGCGGCTTATACAGGTGGTGATGTCGCTGACGGCGGGTATAATAACTGATAAATTTGGCAGACGGCTAACCACACTTATCGGCGATATTGTTTCGTGGAGCGTCCCGACATTAATTTGGGCGTTTTCGCAAAATTTTTGGTGGTTTTTGGCGGCGGCGATAATAAATTCGTTGTGGCAAATTACGGCTGTTTCGTGGGAATGCCTTTGGGTGGACGATACCGACGAAAAGGACGTTGCACCTATATTTAACTGGATTTACATAACTGGCTTGCTGGCTGTGTTTTTTGCTCCTATTGCGGGCTATTTTGTGCATATATACGGCGTTGTGCCTGTTGTTCGGGTTTTGTACGTGCTTGCTTTTATATTTATGACAACCAAATTTATCGTGCTGTACATTTATTCCACCGAAACCAAGCGCGGCACAGAAAGAATGGCGGCTGTTAAAAATGTGCCTGTTATGCAGTCCATATTGGGGTACAAGGCGGTATTTTTGCAAATTATCCGCTCTAGGCTGATGACAAAAGCCCTTATATTACAGGCAATTTGGGGCGTGGTTTTTTTGGTAAGCGGCACTTTTTTTGCATTATACGCCACACAAAATTTATCCGTGCCAGAATCCTTTTTGGCGTATTTTCCAATATTGCGAGCGGCTATTATGTTGCTGTTTCTGCTGGTTATCCAAGAGCGGCTAAGCAAGTATAAATCGCAATACATGATGGTTGCGGGTTTAGTGTTGTACATAATCTCGATGGGCTGGCTGTTGGCAACCCCGCAATATGACTGGCTTTGGCTGGCGGTGTACATTGCAATGGACGCTTGCGCGGCGGCATTATTACTGCCCCGCCTAGATGCACTTGTTGTAAACGCAATAGATCCGCTAGAACGGGCTCGTATTCGCAGTTTGTTTAGTGCTATAATATTGGCTATATCCAGCCCGTTCGGCTATTTAGCGGGGCTTTTGTCTGATATGGATAGGCGGTTTCCGTTTATGTTGAATATATTTTTGCTAGTTATTATGGTTTTTGTGCTGCTTGCGAACAAAAAGCCAAAACCTGCCGTGGCGTAAAGGTCAAAAAGGTCAAAAGCTAATTTTCACAAAACTTGACAAAACAATTTTAGTGCTGTAAAATTACATTTATTAACGCAAGCGAGGTTGGACGTTGTTGAATTTACTACATAAAACGCCAACAAAGCCCGTGGATTCAACCTTTGTTGCGATTATTGGCAGTTAAAAACTAAAAACGAACAGAAAGACAGAAATGAGGAGGATTAATTATGAGTATTGACAGAGTTGCATTTAGAAGTTATACTTCTTCGCAAAACTTGGTTTTGGCATCGCTATTTTTATGCCTTTGCTTGATTTTGCCGTTTTTTGTTGGTAATATACCAACTTTTGGTGCTATGCTTTTACCGATGCACTTTCCCGTGCTTGTTTGCGGCATTGTTTTAGGGCCAAAATATGGCGGACTTGTCGGATTGTTAGCACCATTTACCAGATTTTTTATGATAGGTATGCCGCCGCTGCTGACCGCCGCCGCAATGACCTTTGAGCTCGCTGCATACGGTATCGCTATCGGCTTGCTGTACCACTTTTTGCCGAAAAATATCCCGTCGTTATACGCAAGCCTTATTGGTGCTATGCTAATCGGGCGAGTTGTTTGGGCGGCGGCGAGAGTGGTGCTTATCGGCGTAGCTGGCTTGCCATTTTCGTTTGAACTTTTTTTGGCAGGTGCTTTTGTAAATGCCTTGCCTGGTATAGTAGTGCAAATTCTGCTAATACCTATGATAATCTTGGCATTAAAAAATGCGGGCTTTAAGACTAAAACTGACGTTTGAATTAAACAATTTTAGCGAATTTAACGAAAGGGGAAAGCACAATTTGCAATTAAGCCGTACCTTTTATCCTCTTGAAAATTGCAAATTGTGCATTACAAACTGGTGAACGACTTTAATAATCTTTTGGAACTGTGCCATGCGCAACTAGCTAATTACCCCAAATTGCAGGTAATAGATATTTGTAAAATGGTTTATCAGGGCGAATTTGGGCCTGGACATCTGCTTGCCGATAAAACCGCCGCAAAAAAATATTTCAACGAAGAATATATAAAGTCAACTACTAATTCAACAAACCCAACAAACTCAACAAACCCAGCAAACTCAACAAATTCAACAAGTTCAATAGAAAATATAGGTTTTGGCTTTTGTCGGGTGCATATGAACAGCCAAACGGCGGGGGATATTCCGCAAGATGTGTTTTATCGCATTTTTGAACTTTCCGCCGAAACGCTACACGGCACAAACGAGCGTTTTTTTGCGAAAATGCAGTTAATAAAAAACTTTTGCAATAGCAACCAATTACCATTTAGCACCGCCGAAATAGACAACATCATAACAACTTGGCAAGCCAATAATTATGCACCTTTTAGCCACAGCCCAATATTTAAGCAAGAATATAGCCCAGCTTACAGAATAGTGCAAGAAAAATACTGCCGTTATCTGCCGATTTTTAGCCACATAAGCCAACTGGAAAAAACGGGCAATCCAGTAATAATAGCAATAGACGGCGATGCGGCGGCTGGCAAAACCACTTTAGCCGCAATGTTGCAACAAATATACACCACCGATTGCAATATTATTCATGCAGACGAATTTTTTCTGCCGCCCAGCCTACGAACAGACAGCCGTTTGCAAGAACCTGGCGGCAACGTGCATTACGAACGCTTGTTAAACGAAGTTATAACGCCATTAACAGCAGGAAAAAAATTTTCCTACAAACCATTTGACTGCCAAATATGGGATTTCGCCGAAGAAATAACCGTAACGCCCCGCAAAATCAACATAATAGAGGGTTCGTATTCGTTGCACCCAACGCTTAACGCCGCATATAACCTTAAAATTTTCCTGGAAATTAGCCCCACAGAACAAATAAACAGGCTAAAAATACGCCACGCCCACGAACTTGACGAAAAATTGGGAAAATTTCAAAATATTTGGATCCCCATGGAAAAACGCTACCACAAATTTTTTGACGTTAAAAATTTGTGCGATTTGGTGTTTAGTGCTTAATTCAACGTTGGGCAAGCAAAAAAACAAATTTATACTAATTCAACTTTATCAAAAAATTAGCGGGTCAAGGGGCGCGCTCCTTGCGGGGTGTGGGGCAGCGCCCCACGGTTTTGAAGTTGTTTGAGTATAAACAGGAGGAAATTATGTTAAAAACGACCTTAGGAAAAACTGGGCTAGAGGTGTCTAGGATAGTTTTTGGCGGGATTATTGAGATGAACGAAACGCAGAACGATGCCGATAAATTTGTATCTTATGCGATAGATGTGGGTGTGAATTATTTTGACGTTGCGCCCAGTTACGGCAACGCCGAGGAGCGGTTGGGTCCAGCCCTTAAACCGTACCGCAACAAAGCCATTTTGGCGTGTAAAACAATGGAACGCACAGCCGCTGGTGCAAAAGCTGAACTGGAAAATTCGCTTAAAACCTTGCAGACCGACTATTTTGACATCTACCAAATGCACGCAATAACTAGCATGGCAGAAGTTGACCAAATATTTTCGGAAGACGGTGCGTTAAAAACTTTTTTGCAAGCCAAAAAAGACGGATATATCCGCAACATTGGCTTTTCGGCACACAACGAACCCGCCGCTTTAGCAACGTTGGCACAATTTGACTTTGATACAGTTATGTTCCCCATAAATTGGGCGTTGCATTTGAGCGAAACGCTAGGCACGAAAATTCCCGAAGAGGCGGCTAAAAAGCAGATGGGCTTAATCGCAATAAAAGCCCTAGCACACAGAAAATGGCACAACGAGGCAGAACGCCAACGCTTGCCAAAATCATGGTGCAAAACTATTTTTGACAACGAGCAATTAGCAATCGCCGCAATAAAATACGCGCTGCACCGCAAAGCCGATGCACTTATCCCGCCAGGCAACTTTGAACAATTTTGCTTTATGCAAAAACACATTGCCGAATGTGTAGCAAACCCGCTAACCGAAGACGATTTAACGCTGCTAAAAAACGCAATGCCAAAACCTAACGAGCATATTTTTAATTCCCTGTAACGGGCAAAAATAGTGGGTGTAAAATGAACAGTAAAGACTTTTTGAATATTTTGCAAAAAATAAAAAATGAACACAGCGAAACAGTTTTTGCCAGTAGCCAAAAAATCTATGCAATTTTACTGGATTTAGTCAGCGAGGAAGAAACCAAAGAACGTCTGCTTATTAGGCACTTTATCGAAGTTGGCGGCTATTCTGCCCTGCAACGTGCAAATGCCGCAAACACCGCAACCGCCACAGCCAAAATTATCGACAAACTGCATAACGAATTTAGCCTTGAAATATCCGCCGCCACTTGGGTTACTAACCTGTTTTGCACCTTTTTACAGCTTGATGTTTCCGCCGAGCCGAGTTTTTTGTTGCCCAAAAATTCCTACAAAACCGCCAAAAACAACTACTCGTCCGCTGTTGCTATTGGAAAAAGCCATACTGTCGCATTGCTAAAGGACGGCACTGTTGTTGCAAACGGCTCTAACGATTTTTTGCAATGCGATGTGGAATCTTGGCACTTTGTGGTTGCCGTGGCGGCTGGCGACGACCACACAATAGGGCTAACCAACAAAGGGCGAGTATTAGCAACAGGCAAAAACAACCACGATCAATGCGGCGCAGCCCACCTGGAAAACGTAACCGCTATATACGCATTCGCCAACGATACAATTTGTCTGCACCACGACGGAACAGCTGTCGCATTTGGCAAATCTAACCTGGATTTAAGCCATTTTGAACAGATAAAAACTATCTCGTGGCACCCCGAGGGCGTTTACGGCATACGACAAGATGGCTCTGTTGTGCTGTCCGCCGCTGGCTGGGAAGAAGAACAGTGGGCAAAAAGCCTAACGAACGTTTCGCAAATAATTTCAACTTACGTAATGGGTAGCGTAGTTTTAACCAATGACGGCAAAATCTACAAAATGAACGAGCCAGCCAGCTATTTTGCCCCGTTTCACGATATTATCGCCATTACCGATTTAACGGACGGCTTTGCAATACTCCGCGCGGACGGCAAAGTTCGTATATTAAACTATTTTAGGGACGAAAAAAGGATTGTATCTGCGGCGGATAAATGGCACAATATAACCGCCATTTTTGGCAAATATAAGCGGCTAATCGCACTTACCGCCGATGAGCGGCTTTTGGCAACTTGCACCGACCCCGATTGGCTGCAACGAAACGGCTCGCTGGATTTTGTGCAAAATTGGCACCCTGTAGGCGGCAGCCAATTATCGCAAATACAGCAAAATAGCCCAGTAAAGGACGAATAGCCAATGGATAACAGAATACTGGACATTTTATTTGAAATAAAGGCTCGGTATGGCGATATGATTTTTTACAACCAACAAAAAACCAAGAACCTAATGCACGATTTAGCACCAAGCCTAAAAGCCGAACGCAAGCACGTAGCCCAATTTTTAGAACTGAACGGCTATTTTCAGCTAAAATACGCCGCCCATGCCTACCCTAGCGTGTATGCGCGGCTGGTGCAAAATTATATGTCGGCATATTCCGAAAGTATGGCTGTTGCTAACTGGGTTGTGGATTTGTTCTCCGAACTGCTTGGGCTATCCGATTTCAAACGCCTAAACTCGCTTATAGTAGAGCCGCCCATCGTGCCGCCGCCAATCCCAGAAACTAAGGATATAGCACAACTTATTTCTGGCTACGAAAACCCGTACCGATTGGAGAGACCCGAAAAGCCCGAAAAGCCCGAAAAATCCGATAAATCCGAAAAGCCCGAAAAGCCCAAAAATTACGAAAACAGCGAAAATGACAAAATCGGCGAAATTGCAAAAATTGGTAAGTCCGTTAAAATCACAAAAAGCCCGATAAAACCGCAAAGTGTGCCAATTTCCCCGCATGGTAGCAATAAGGCGAAAAACGGACTTGTTTTGCCGTTATCCAGCAGAATCTCGGCAGATATGCACTCTATTGCAATTATGGCAAACGGCGATGCAATAGCGGTTGGCCCTAATCAAGACGGGCAATGCAACGTTATCGGCTGGAACGATATGGCGGCGGTTTGTGCTGGCCCGTTTTTTAGCGTAGGTTTGCGAAAAGACGGCAGAGTTTTGGCAAGCGGTCGCAACGAGTACGGGCAATGCAACGTTAAATATTGGCGAAACATTGTAAATATCTCGGTTGGTGCTAGGCACACGGTTGGGCTAAAAAGCGACGGCACATTGGTAGCAACGGGGCAAAACCGCAACGGCGAGTGCGATGTTCAGCATTGGACAAACGTTATCCACATTGTAGCGGGTTATTTATGCACATTCGCAATAAGGCGCGATTATACTGTGCTGTTCGCAGGTAAAACAAAAAACGCAAACGCTTATGTTGGGCATCTTGCCGATGTTTTGGATATTGCGAATCCGTCGCCTGGGCGAGCGTTGGTGTTGCTAAAAAATGGCAGACTTGACGTTTTGGGCGATGATACAACCTTGCTTGCCAACATTGTCAAATGGCACGATGTTAAAGAAATCTCCGCTGGCCCAGATTATTTTGCAGGGCGCTTCAACAACGGTACTGTGCGGATTCTCGCCTATTATTGGCGTGTCTCTGGCATAGAGGCCAACCCCGATACATGGCAAGACATGGAAACCATAGCCGCTGGCCGCTTTCACCTACTAGGCGTACGCAGCGACGGCACAGTCGCCGCCACAATGCTGCACCCCAACAAGGCAATGAATCGTGGGCAATGCAGAGTTGCAAACTGGCGGTTGAAGTAGGCGGCAACTTCAAAACCGTGGGGCTCCCGCCCGTCCGTCTAATCCCCAATGGTTCAATAAAAGTGTACGCAGGTGGGAGCGCGCCCCTCCCGCCTGCCGGCGGGCAGGTGACCCGCTAAATTTCTTAAAAATTTTAGAGGTAAAAAATATGACTTTTTTTGAAGCAAACGATTACAACAATTACATGACGTTAAAGGAAACGCAAATAGCGATAAAGCTGCTGAAAGACAGCTTTGAGGCCTTTTTGTCGTCCGAGTTGCATTTAATGCGGGTTACTGCACCCTTGTTTGTTACTGCTGATACGGGCTTAAACGACAACTTAAACGGCTGCGAGCAAGCTGTGCAATTTAATTCTAAAGAAATTCCCCAAAAAACGGTGGAGGTTGTTCATTCATTGGCAAAATGGAAACGGCAAGCGTTAGCGGAATACCAGTTGCTAGTGGGCGAGGGCATTTACACCGATATGAACGCCATTCGCAAAGACGAAGAACTGGATAACACTCACTCAATTTACGTGGATCAATGGGATTGGGAACTTATCATAGCCGAAAAAGACCGCAATATCAGTTTTTTACAAGAGATAGTTTGCAAAATTTATGAATCGTTCAAACGTATACAAGATTTGGCTGTGCGGCGTTATCCGTGGCTACCCGCCACTTTGCCCGAAAACATTACTTTTATATCTAGCCAAGAACTAGAAAACCGCTACCCAACTTTAACGCCCAAGCAACGAGAACACGCTATTACCAAGCAACACAAAGCCGTATTTGTAACGGGAATTGGCGGCGACCTTAACAGCGGCACTCCGCACGACCTGCGCGCACCCGATTATGACGATTGGCAACTAAACGGCGATATACTTTTTTGGTTTGACCAACTTAATATGCCGCTAGAATTAAGTTCCATGGGAATTAGGGTTGACAAAAAGGCACTACTTGCCCAACTGCAAGCCAAAAACGCAACCGACCGATTAACGCTAAACTATCACAAAAAACTATTAGCGGACAAGCTACCCGCAACCATCGGCGGCGGAATAGGGCAAAGCCGCTTATGTATGTATTTTTTGAATAAAGTCCACATAGGGCAAGTGCAAGCGGGCTTATGGGACGATAAAACCAAGCAAATCTGCCAGCAGAAAGGGATACAGCTGCTGTAAGACCGTGAATTTTTAGAAAGGTGGTTAAAATGAAAACAGCACCGTTGGATTATGAACGAGATTTTTATTCGTTGGGGATTGCGGATATAGCGGGTATAGACGAAGTTGGCAGGGGTTCGTTGGCGGGGCCAGTTGTGGCTTGTGCTGTGGTTTTGCCGCCTAATGTGCAAATTGTCGGCGTTAATGATTCTAAGGCGATTTCTGCCAAAAAACGTGAACAGTTGGCATCTGAAATAAAGAAAATTGCAGTAGATTACTGCATAGCATGGGTGGCAGAAAGTACGGTGGATAAAATTAATATTTTGCAAGCCACGTATAAAGCGATGTATATGGCGTTGGCAGGGCTAAAAAATCCGCCGCATTTTGTTTTGATAGATGGCGTAAAAGGGGCGTGGCAGCCCAATATCCCGCATAAATTTATAAAAAAGGGCGATACAGCCAGCCATTCGATCGCCGCCGCCAGCATTTTAGCCAAAACAGCCCGAGATGACTATATGTGCAAATTGCACGAAAAATACCCGCAATACGGTTTCGCCAGCAATAAAGGCTACGGAACAGCTAAACATACGGCGGCAATACGGCAACATGGCTGCTGTCCGCTACATCGGCAAACATTTTTAACGAATATAGCGGATATAAAAAATACAGCAGACACAAAAGACACAAAAGACACAACAAAAGAGGTGTGCCAATGAAAACAAGTTCCACAAGTTCTGCACGAACTGCAACAACAAGCCTACAATCGGCAGGTACTTCGCAAACTGGCGGTTTTGCTTATAATACCAATAATTTTTATGCGTTTCCGCCTGGCACACGCTTTAAGGCGTTAATTTTGGATATTCAGCCTGGCAAAATTACCATTAAACTAAGCGACGAAACCAGTTTTACCGCCAAAACCCGAGTTTTGCCCGATGCTCGCATTGGCGAAGAAAGCTACTTTTTGGTTAAAGTGAATAATTTGGACGGCTTGATTCAACTGGAAATGCTGCGAAGTTCGCCGCAACATAGCCAAGATAAGCTAGTAAAAGAAGTTTTGCAAACAGCTGGCATAACCGCCGCCGACCAAAACATGGATATTGGCCGTGCAATTTTAGCCCAAAATATGCCGCTAGATGAGCCCACTTTGCAAAAAACACTTTATTTTCAAAACCAAACTAGCCACACGCCAAGTGCCGCTAATATTAACAACAATAACCCCGAAAACCCCGAAAATTACGCCTTGCAAAAGGCACTATTTTTAGTGCAAGCGGGCTTTCCAGAAAACGCCGCCAGCGTTAAAACGCTAAACGCAATTTTAGAGCCAACCCAGCATTTGACTGCTTTATTGCAAAATTCCCAAAATGCAGGGGCAGAATTAGGGGCAGAATTATTGGATTTGGCGAAAATATCCCAGGCAAACAACTTGCAAACGCCGCAATTACAGCAGTTTTACAAGAACCTTATAACAAACCCCAAAACGCCCGTGCAAATATTGCAAAACCTCGCTTTTATGGCATCTTTGGAGCAACAGCCCAAACAGGTGTCTTATTATCAAATTCCGTTCACGTTCAAAAAGCAGCCTGGGCATGGGGAATTATTTGTGTATAAAAATCCGCAAAAAACCCCGCAAAACGGCTCGCAGACCGCCGTAATTGCGGCAGATACCCAAAATATTGGCAGAATTGAAGTTTTGGCAAACCAAAATAACCGCAATCTTACGCTAAATTTCAGCTGTGCCAACGAGGCCGTTGAAAAGCTAGTTAAAGCCAAAATTAGCCAGCTTAACGCCGTGCTCGCAAAAACGGGGCTTTCGGTAACAAACGTAACCTACCAGCAAACCGCTCGCACAACCGTGCTAACACAACCGCCAAACTCCACAGCCGCCAATAATGCGGAAAATTTTAGTAACAAGCGTTATACTTTTGATATGAGGGTGTGAATTATGGACACAAAAAATAAAAACGCAAAACCCCGCCAAAAAGCGGTCGCCCTGCAATACAACCCCGACGAACTAGCGCCAAAAGTTATGGCAAAAGGCGTTGGAACAATAGCCGAAAAAATTTTAGAACGTGCCAAAGATGCCGAAATAAACGTTTACCAAGATGCGGAACTAGTAAACGAACTAACCAAACTAGACCTCGGCGAGCATATTCCGCCCGATTTGTATGATGTGGTGGCACAGGTGCTGATTTTTATCAGCGAACTAGATAAAAGTGCTGGCAAAAGTGCCCGCCGCGAAAAGTCCGAAAAACATGGATAAAGCGGATAAATTGGATAAATCGCACAAACCAAACAAACCAAACAAGGCACAGTTGGGGAAATATGGTCAAAATAAAGCGTTAAAATTTTTGTGCGGCAAGGGCATGGTTTTTTTGGATTGCAATTTTAGAATTTTGGGCGGCGAGATTGACCTAATCATGCAAGACGGCAGTTACATTGTGTTTGTAGAGGTAAAATATCGGCGCGGCGTAGGCTACGGCTTGCCCCGAGAGGCGGTAACACCGCAAAAACAGCAACGCATTAAGCAAACGGCGGTGCATTACATTGACAAATTTATCGCCAACGCAAGCGAAAGCAATGAAAGTAGTAAAAACAACGAACCCAACCTGCGTTTTGACGTTGTTGAAGTTTTGGAGTTAAACGGCGTTTTGTACGTAAACCACATAGAAGATGCGTTTTAACGCAAATTTATTAAAGTTAGGAGCAACCACCAATGAAATTTGGAATTATAGGAACAGGCAACATAACAACAAGGTTTATAGATGCCGCTAATTATGCGGATTGCGAGTTAGTTGCACTATATTCGCGCACCGAGGAGAGCGGCGCACCGTTTGCCAAAAATTACAACATTGCTAAAGTGTACACCAATTTTAGCGAGTTTGCCGCCGCCGATTTTACGGCAGTTTACATAGCAAGCCCAAATTATATTCACTGCGAGCAAGCAATTTTGCTTATGCAAGCGGGTAAACACGTGCTTTGCGAAAAGCCGATTGCATCTAATGCCGCCGAGTTTGCCAAAATGTTGCAAGTTGCCGCCGCCAGCAACGTTGTTTTGCTAGAGGCAAGCAAGCATTTATTTACGCCAGGTTTTACAATGATTGCCGAACAGCTGAAAAATTTGGGGGAAATTCGCCGTGTTTTGTTCCAGTTTAATCAGTATTCTTCACGGTACGACAGTTTTAAGGACGGCATAATAGAAAACGCCTTTAAGCTGGAGTTATCCAACGGTGCTTTGCTGGATATTGGCGTTTACTGTGTGCAGTTACTTGTTGCCCTGTTTGGCGTACCCAAAAATATACAATCGTCGTGCATAAAGTTGCACAATGGCATTGACGGGCAGGGGTTAATTTTGGCAACTTACGATACAATGCTTGCCGAGTTAAGCTATTCCAAAATAACGCAAGCTGTTACACCCAGCGTTATTCAAGGCGAGCGGCAAAGTTTAACGATTCCCGCAATTTCGCAACTAACAGAATTTAGCCTACACTCCGCCGACCAACCGCCCCAAAAAATAATAGCAGACACCCACAAAAACAATATGTACTATGAAGTAGCCCACTTTATCAAGGTAATCCAGGATAAATCCCAAACGTGCCAAAAGTACAATGAAATATCCATGCAATCGCTACAGATAATGGACGAAGTCCGCAAGCAGCAAGGGGTGGTTTTTCCTGCGGATTTGGGTTAAAATATAAAACCGTGGGCGCCCGCCTGCCGGCGGGCAGGCTGCCCCACACCCCGCAAGGAGCGCGCCCCTTGACCCGCCCACCTGTCGGCGGGTAGGCTAAATTTTT
>JGI24700J35501_10930411_pt1 | contig 13726 bp, 8 predicted proteins | sample TergutTh196P1_FD_35501 | JGI IMG/M metagenome (IMG submission 35501) | reverse complement strand
CCTCCAGTCCCCTATTACAGATCATACAGCTCCTCATTATGCAATTTCCTCCAGTCCCCTGTTACAGATCATACAGCTCCTCAGTATGCAATTTCCTCCAGTCCCCTGTTACAGATCATGCAGCTCCTCAGTATGCAATTTCCTCCAGTCCCCTATTACAGATCATACAGCTCCTCATTATGCAATTTCCTCCAGTCCCCTGTTGCAGATCATACAGCTCCTCATTATGCAATTTCCTCCAGTCCCCTGTTGCAGATCGTGCAGCTCCTCAGTATGCAATTTCCTCCAGTCCCCTGTTGCAGATCATACAGCTCATCATTATGCAATTTCCTCCAGTCCCCTATTACAGCCAGTCCCCTGATGCAGATCATACAGCTCCTCATTATGCAATTTACTCCAGTCCCCTGTTGCAGATCATACAGCTCCTCATTATGCAATTTCCTCCAGTCCCCTGTTGCAGATCATGCAGCTCCTCAGTATGCAATTTCCTCCAGTCCCCTATTACAGATCATGCAGCTCCTCAGTATGTAATTTACTCCAGTCCCCTGTTACCTCGTACGACTTAGGTCCAATATCATCCTCAGCACCCTGTTATCAGACAACTTCAGCCTATGTTCCTCCCTCCATGTAAGCGACCAAGTATCATACCCATATAAAACAGCAGATAAATTTATAGTATATACACACACACACATCATGAATAGATGGACACTGAAAGACGAGTTTGGGGATTCCGGTCAAAGATATTTAAACGTACACCAAACTTATTCGTAAGGACAGATGAGATGAGGAAATGACAATTCGCTATGCATTTGATACCAGTAAGGCGAAACAAGACAGGCAATGTACGTGCAACGTAACACTGAGGTGCGTTCGTTTAACGATTGTGGCAGTGCAAAGGCATTGAGTATTGCATATTATGATTGTGTGGTTTTAGACTCAGGTACCCAGCGTGAAATGCGCATTAGCCATAATGTCACCTGTGGCCTCTCCGGCTCTACTCTATATTTCCACATTATCTATGTTATCTCATAAACGGCATGGTTTTCGAAAAAAAGTTACCGAAAATAATATGCGTGTTTCGATTTTCTCTACAACTTCTGTCTGAAGCATTTCTCATTCTACGAAGACCTGGGCGCGATATGATAAAAAATGTATAGCCTATCGGCCTTTTTGCAAAGCGACCGTTATTATTGTCAGATTTTAATGAAACTTGAATTTTCTCGACAGATTTTCGAAAAAAATCAAATTTCATGAAAATCCTTCCAGTGGCAGCCGAGTTGTTCCACGCGGAAAGACGAAAAAACATGACGAATTTAATTGTCGCTTTTCGCAATTTTGCGAACGAGCCTAAAAACAATATTTGCACGTTTGACACACCAAAGATGGCCAGTTCACTATCATTCCTTCTGCCATTCTTAGAAAATTTTTAGAAAATTTGTTCATGACCCGTTCCTAACCTACTCAACCCTGCACTTCCTGGCAGAGAAGGTCATTAATCGTTCGGGATGGGCATCGTCAAATTTGTCGAAGTGTTGGTGTTCTGATATTTACGTCAGCGCAACTGGTCCTCCCAGTCATTAGATCAAGCTTCTAATCTTCAGACCTTTCACGATCACGTAGCTGCATACCAATAAGAATTACAACCAACTGGCCTGTGTTATAAGCCTAGTTCACGCGTCGCTCATGGACTGTCCTCACCCTCACCGCATCCAACGCTTTAAGATAAGGCACAGTTGAATTCTGTTATTTACGTTTGTTTTGACACATCCATGTTCGTCAAGAATATAATTCAAAAATAAAATGTAAGGTCACCCACAACTTAACATTCCAGACGAGGCACAGAGGGAATACCGGTATAACTCTACCCACCCTTGACCTCGGCAATAGACGAGGTGGGTGGTCAGCACCACGCCCCGGCTGCTTTATCACCGGGAAAGAGCCCCGGTATCCATTGTACAAGAGGTCAGGTGGACCCCAGGGCCATTCTGGGCGGGAATGGAGAAGAAACTCTTATGTGAACCGGAGTTCGAACCCCCGACGCCCGAGTTGTAGCAAGTCGCTATACCGACTACGCTACCCCGGCCCCCCACAAAATAAGGTACGCGGTAAAGAATTTGCAAAGTTCCATAGAATTCAGGAAATTTGAGTAGTTGCGCGACTATCAGTTTCTCAAGAATGGCTCTGCTATGTGTAGAACTATTATTATTATTGTTACCGTTATGTAGGGTATTTATAATTACACACGTGCAACAAACTACGTTTCCAGGGTATATAGTGTTGCAGCTGTTCTGTATTTACAATTTGTGCTACATGCCATGTTATTTCGCACATGAAATATGCTTTGTACTTTTATATTAGCACTTTCCGCAGTTTGTGTGCAGTGCCCAACATGGCTGTTTTTTGCAGTTCCTTAATTTCGTGCTTTCCCGCTACGTTGATCAGGTACTGTCTGGGCGATTTTGAAATGGTTCCAGTCACCCCTATTATTACTGGTATCACTTTTGATTTCACATTCCACACTCGCTGAATGTCCATTATGAGGTCTTGATATTTTAAAATCTTCTTGGCTTCTTTCTTGATCACATTTCTGTCTCCAGGAATTTCAGCATCTACGACTATTAATATGCAAGTTCCTTTTTTATTGTCACAGATTATGATGTTCGGTTTACTGTTAGGAACAGTTCTGTCAGTTCGCACTGTTGGTTCCATAATACGGTAATCTTAGCTTCGTGACTCGTTTCGAATGATTTTGGTACATCGTCATACCGCTGTTTGTCTAATTTTGCCCCTATTTCCTTGCATTTGTTAAAGTGTAGTTGAGCACACACTCTATCATGCCTATTCATGTACCATTCTTTTGCCAGTATTGGGCATGCTGATACGATATTTACCACTGTCTCATCAAATTGCTTAGAGTCTCCATTTGCTACCTCTTTCTGTTTGTAATATTTCTGTCGCATGATATTTGATTTGTAATTTATTATTATTATTATTATTATTATTATTATTATATTAGGCTGAAACGCGTCTATCAAAGCCTAATTCGTGACGTATTATTATTATTATTATTATTATTGTTGTTGTTGTTGGCAGTTTAGTGTGATAACTTATAATCAGAATCTCTTGTTTAACGCTGTCTTAGAACTGAAGGTCGATTTTTTAAATTAAGTTTGGAACAATACTGATATTAGTTTCCATACCAAGTATTTCTGTTAACATACTCTTTTCGTTGCCGGAATATCATAGGCAGTGTACAGACTAGGCTACAAGCTGGACGGACCAGGTTTCCTACGGAATATCTCCTCCACAACGTTCAGAACGCCTCCGGGGCCCCACTCACCTTCCTAGTCAATGGGTACCGAAATTCTTTCCTGGGATGAACAACGGGGATGTCGCACATTAAAATTAAAATTCTTTCCTGGGGGTTGTGCGGCCGGAGCGTGATATTGACCACTTACCTTCTTCTAGCGTCAAGGTAAAGAATGAGTGCAGCTATACCTCTACTCCCCCTATATGCCTTCATGGCGTAGACAGGGACAATTTTACCGTTGTACCTTTACAATTTTACCGTTGTACCTTTACAATTTTACCGTTGTACCTTTACAGTTTTACCGTTGTACCTTTACAGTTTTACCGTTGTACCTTTACAATTTTACCGTTGTACCTTTACAATTTTACCGTTGTACCTTTACAATTTTACCCTTGTACCTTTACAATTTTACCCTTGTACCTTTACAATTTTACCGTTGTACCTTTACAATTTTACCGTTGTACCTTTACAGTTTTATCGTTGTACCTTTACAATTTTACCGTTGTACCTTTACAGTTTTATCGTTGTACCTTTACAATTTTACCGTTGTACCTTTACAATTTTACCGTTGTACCTTTACAATTTTACCGTTTACCTTTACAATTTTATCGTTGTACCTTTACAATTTTACCGTTGTACCTTTACAATTTTACCGTTGTACCTTTACAATTTTACCGTTGTACCTTTACCTTAGCGCTCATTTCGTTGCAGGCAATGGGTTACGTCCAAGTACCAAACAGGTTGCATCATGCTACACGTATTAGGAGGTATTACTGAGCGAATATGAAGTGACCTTTGACACATCGGTCTGCTCTACGTACTTCCCTGATAGCGTTCGTCATCTTATTACTGCGTGGTACATTAAAACAGAAAGACTGCAATATTAGTGCTACCGTATTGAGACGGATGATTCCCAAGACCGACGTCTCCGAACACAGTTACGTGCTGCTGCCTCTAGAATTTGACAGTCCGTGTCCTGCACAGAACTAAAACCGCGAAATAGTTTTTTTGTATCTTGCGGTTGATTGCAAGTCCACAGGTTCGACTTCTTTACCTGATTTTTCTCTTGCTCTCGTTCAAAAGGACAAGCAAGAGATCACAGACAAGTTCATCAACAGGGCGGTTCTGCCCAGATGGTTGTTCCGTTCGATGCCCTGAGCCTTTAAAGTACTCCGAACCCAGTCAGCAACTGACAGCCTGACCCTTAATCCTTCAGTGGGTCACTACAAAGTTGTCCCAGCGTTTAATTTAAGGCACATGGGGGAGTGGAAGCATAGATCCACGCATTCTTAACCGTAGAACTAGATGGACGTCAGTGGTCACTTTCATTCCCTGCCACTTTATTGCGAAGCAAAGATTTCTCACTATCCACTGGACAGGAGGGTGGGTGAGCCTCAAAGACTGTCCGGATTCCCCGGAGAATATAAAAATCTCTTGCCCATGCCGGAAATCGAAAATCGAGTCATTGGTCAACTATCCCGTAGGTCAGTCAGTAAATCGCCTGAGGTGCTCCGTCACACTCATGATGACAGTGATGATCTGGTAACAGAAACTGTAAAACGGAGTAATTCGGTGGTCATTTTTTGTGAGCCTGATATGCTGAGATACGTAAATACAAGATATCGGATTGTGTTCTACTGGCATGGGACATCGTGAACTCGAGGTAGTGGAGTATAACATTTCGGCGGAACATGCCAGCTCCATCTTCAGGGTCCAGCCTGAAAAAATCCACCTCTAATGCTGCATGGTGCCGCAACCAGCAACAACCCGCTCAGTTCAACCACAGCTGTTAAAACCCAAATACTTATCATATTGTAAGACACAATAAAGACTTTTCTGACATTTCAGTAGGATTTATGAGCATTCAAACGTTTTATTTGACCACTGCCTGTTGCCTCGATGAAAGACATGTACGATGCTTCATAGGATGATCGAACGCAGTGTCTAACGACGCTATAGAAAAGGCACTTTTTCCGCCAACTTGAAAACTGAACTTCCAGAACTCGGAGGTTCACTGCCATGCTAACACAAACTAGTCCTTGGATCTATTCTGACAAAACCAAATGTAGCCATTCTCTCTCAATTATATCATCAAATTCCATTTAAATATTATTCTGTCACCCACACACACATCTACGTGTTCTCTTCGGTTCAGATTTTCCGACGTTGCAAGCATTTCTCATAGTTCTCATGCGTGCTACATGCCCTGTCCTCGCTCTCCTTTTCATCACTCTAATAGTGTTTGGAACACATTATGAAGCTCTTCAATATGCACTTATCTCTATCGTCGAGTTACTTCCCTTCTCTTAAATGTTATCCCTCGCATTCTTTCGCAGTTAAACTTCCTTCAGGTATTATCGCTATACGGTGCAGGCCTTTGTTTTCGGAACTGAAGCGCTATCACCTTAATGCATAGCTGCAGCCTTACAGCTGATTATGATTACAGCCACACATATTCAGGCACTTGCCGTCACGTATGGCGAGAGAATGGGGATGATTATGTGTTACGAGACAGCTGGCTTTCATGATTGTAGTATTTACTGATGTGTTGACGTTAGGAAGTGGAAAGTATCACAAAAGTAGCCAGCAATCTCTACCAAATTATATACGCACGGTTGGCCACTTACATGCTAATAATTCATCATGACAAAGAATTTCGTTGGTATGTAAAGTAAGTAGGTACCTGATTCATTCAGACTAGTTAAGGCTACTGGCACACTAACCGAATCGAGTCCAGTCAAGTCGAATAGAGTCTCACACACTAACATAGTCAGAATGCCTGTACATCTCTCTTATACTGTATGGACAAGTCGAACTAGGTAAAGGTGAGGGTTTACTTATGCAGGTTTTAGTGAGCCACCGAGTCTATTCCATTCGGATGTACTTGACTTGGTTAAGAGTTCTAGCGGTCAAGGACAGAGCCTCAGCTCCATTCAAATCACGTTTATTCAAGCAGCGCGACACTACATATAAACAGGCCTATGGAAATTTTACGACAAAAAACGTTATGCCTTAGCAGAGCGAGTCAGACTGCATTGTTTAGCGTGTTTAAAGGCCTAACTGCTTCATCTTGTGCGCTGGGCGATCTAACGACCTAAAACGTTCCGATTCACACAATCTTAGCCATCAAATATTAATACAAATTCATTGTTATTTTAGGACATGCCTGATAATCACTGTAATATTGTACGTAAATTTGGATCAAACCTAGACGGTCCTAAAACATGGGGAAAAAAAGCATTTTAGTAATTAAAGTCCTTAAAGAGCAAATTGTGTCAATTAGTTAGCGTGGACCATTTTATTCCACCACTTCATCAGCGCTAACAAGCCATGAATTGCAAACTACTTCCAGCTACATGTAATTTCAATCATCCGTCACTTCCTTCAGTACGAACAATTTCCTGTATAGATTGAGTTGAAACTGGAAATGCTGCGACAGACAGCTCTCCTCTCTACCCGAAAGGATTCCCCCTCCGTACACCGTTCTGTACTCAGGGTTGCTGTTCTTGCCTTTACACAAGAACACCAGTGAATTACTGATCTCGACAATGAGGATGGGAACTTGTGTGACCAGAATATGAAAATGGAAGGCCTTCATCACAATTAATCAAAAGAAGCCGTCGGCATAAACGTTAAACCAAAAGTAACTAACAACTAATTGGTCATTTAGTTAATGATTTAACTGAATGAAAAAAGAGACTTCGAGTCCCTTAGTACTGCGGCCTATTGTACCAGCTCCAACAGTGAGGTGAGACCGAGTACCGCGGTACTGCGACCCGCTGTACCCGCTGTAGCAGTCCCTTGGTACTGCTGCCTATTGTACCAGCTCCAACAGTGAGGTGAGACCGAGTACCGCGGTACTGCGACCCGCTGTACCCGCTGTAGCAGTCCCTTGGTACTGCTGCCCCTTAATAGTATGGAGTACATATTTGTAAATGACAAGAGGAAAAACAGGACTGTGCGGAAAAAGTCTTAAGCTACTGACACTGTCTTCACCACAAATCCTACCCAGACTACAGCTGCACCAAATACGAGCCTACGCAGTGAGAAGTCTCAGCTATACAGCACGACCGACATAGATCCACATAAATATACGATAACAGAGGCCAGAAGAGTCAACACTGCTAAAACCAAAGTTAATATCGTATCTACCTGAGTCAGGCAAATCCTCATAACCTGCTTCACTAGACCATTCTGATGTGTTCTTGGCATGGTGTATGAAATATTAAAGCAACCATAACAGCAGCTGCATCAATCATAGGTATACGTAGCAAGCTATGGGTTCTCTGTAAGAATGCCTACATCTATAGAAAATCTGATACTAAACTTCAGATGTCGTAAGATATGGTGTGGGCAACTAGCCTTAAATTTCGAAAGCGAACAAAATTTGACACATTCATGGGTTACCCATTTATGTTATTCAAACTAACTGTCATTATGAATCAACATACTATTCAATGATTAGCGGGGATCCTTCCCTCGATTGTAAAGTGGCCGGAGCGTGAAGCTGCATACATACCTACAACTAGTGGTGAGGTTAAGAATGAATGTAGCTGTATCTTCACCACCACAGTCTCATGGTGTGCACTGCAACAGCTGTACTGCACGGCTGAATATCTGAATAACCCGACAGCTTTCACTGTCCAACTATTTGGGAGCTGAGATCTGGTCACAGACGGACAGACCAACAAGGCACCCAAGCAATGGGTCCTTTTGCGTTGTAAAGAAAGCCTAATAAAAGAAATCGCTTCAAACAGCAATAGCAATATATACGGTACACACTTTCGGCAGTTAGTCTATATAGGCCTCTAAGGGTGATAACAGTGCCTAGATAAGGCCAGTAAAGAGTCTGCGTCGAGGGAAGCCCTCTAAATCAGGTGAACCCCAAAAGGTACACAACACTAAAATTTGTCGTGAGTTCTTTCGGACTGGGTTTCGTTCTTCGAACAAAAGATAATATTCTGGATCTCTCGCATGCGATATGGCAGTTACTTCGCCGGTAATTAGCAGGGAGTACATGTTAGCGAGTCGCAGGGAACCCACGACAGGTTATGGATGTCACTGGGCGACAATATTTAATTAAAAGACAAGTTTAAATCTGTTACGTGTTCAGTTAATTGACAGCTTCCTTTCCTCCTCAATTCGTCGTCACAGTGGGACAGACCTTTGAAACTAAGCTTACAGGCCTATTTATGTATGCATGTAAGCATGGTGGCATCTTGATTTACCGAGTACATCAATACACATGTATTTATGCATGTCATTTCGTCACTGACATCAGCACCTGACACAATTTCACTTCCAGAGTATGTAAATAAAACATTAAGATTCAAAGCGGTACATCGGCTTTATAGGTTCGCCTTCGTTTCCTCCATTTTCTAGTACACGTTACTAAAAGTAACACCAAAAGCGAAAACCAGGGTCTACCTGTTGTTCACGTAATTATGTTGACACACACACACAGACAAAACAAATTAAAAAATCAACTAATTGTCTTTGCCACACAATCCGAAAGGTGCTGGTCTCTGCAGTAAAAGTATTCCAGTGGACCCTAATACGAGTGCAATCAACGAAGTCCACGTCAGCACAACCAGATACCCGTTGATCCGTCTTAATAACACAGGCCAATCACCGGCTTAATCTTACACGAGGCTTCCTGTCAGGAAGTTCCACGCTAAAATACTGAATCACTATCCCGTTTTCCCAGCCGCAGCGCTTTTCTGAAGTGTCGTAATCTCGTTTGGCCCAAAAAACTAATAAATTTATACCAATGTAATTTAGTCAGATAACTTTATAGGCCAAATATTATTCGAACACCTGCCTACTGCAAACTTGAATAATTAACTGCAACCTAAATGCAACGTATTTCAGACTCGTAGATGAAGAACTAACATTATGTTGGGCAATATTTACTGAGATACATTTAACCCTTCAAAGCCCAGTGGTTAGTGCGTACATGCGGTAACATGTATAACTTCTACGTTCTGCCCACGGAGTAAGTTTATCCGTTATGTATGGAACTCAGAATAAACAGCGATTATTTCCCTCTACTGCACTAACTGATTGGGTTCTATAAGCGAGACGGGCTGTGTTTAGTGCTCGGCATGGACTGAATCTTTAAATATAATTCTGATTAATCTTATTTCCTAAAGATTTAGTACATTTAACCCGGAGCGTGGAGTTGACCACCTCTTCCTATCTAATGCCGTGGTTAAAGAAAGAGTACAGCGATTCCCCTACTCCCCATTTGGGCCTTCATGGCATGTTCTAGGGTGAAATTTACTTGCTTTACCCCAGTAAACGTAACATTCCTGAAATTTGTTCTACTACCGAAAAATTCGAAAATACTTTTCTTTGTAGTTATGGATTATGAACGTGGCTTTCCATATTTCTTTACTGCACAGTGACGAAAGACACGACGGTTAGTGAATAACGAATTCCAAAGGGTGTGCAAGGCTGCGGTTGTAGCCTATTTTGTTGTACAATCGCAACTTTTATTTGGGCGGACTAATAAAAAAAACACGAAAAACCTCAGTCACGATCTTTGCTCACGATAGGTACTTGAACGCGGAACCTCCCAGTCGACCGCAATGTTTCATGACGTGTATATGCACCAAATATTACTTCTGACAACACACAATATCTAACACGATATTATCAGTGTTTGGATGTAAATTTAACTTTATCCTAGTGTCAGAATTTCGAAACACAAGTGTGACGCCTTCCCCAGACTAACCTTTGCCGCGGTAGTTCACCGAATTATCTATTCCTGCAGTGTAACATTAGAACTTACAAGATACGCAGCTTTTCAAGTAAAGATAAAGGTAACTTTGACCCAGTGCACATCATGAAGGCATAACACGGAGGCAGAGGTACAGCTCTACCCACTCTTAACTGTGGCACTAGAGTGATTAGCTTTACTTGCCAGCCGCTTTATTCCAGAGGGAAGAATACCACTCTTCCCATTGAGTTGCAGGCTATCTTGGCTCCGCAACCGGTCATGAAGTTCTGCGAAGAAGTATAAAATCTCTTGCCCCCCGTTAAGAATCGAAACCCGGATCCTTCAGCCTGCAGTCTAAACACTATGCACGCCGCCCTGGCTCCTTCTGCTTTTCAAGTAGACTAATTAATACCGCAATATCATAAATAAATTCGAAATAACAACAACAGGCCTACACTAACTGTATCCTCGTGTTTCTTTACTGAACGATCGTAAGTGATGATACCCACAAATCTGTTGGCAAAAACACATGATTACACTGAATACATATGTAACTACAGTGTCACTACATTTCACGCTCTTTCGGGATTTATTCAAGACATGCAAAGGAAATGACCGCACAGTTAGACGGTCAAGTAACACAGTCTGTGGCAAAAAAAAAAATTGAGGATGTATTTAGTGAAGTTGCGTCATACCGCCTATACAAATGACTTCGACCTAGAGAAATAAAAACTGTAGTGGCAATGTACAGGGTGAATCAAAAGTCTCCAAACAGGGATTAATCCATTTTTCTTTTCAGTAATGTCCTGACATCTCTCTGTCTAAAGAAGAGCGAATAGCGAACATCCTCCTGGCCGGATGCCCATGGTGCCCATACACAGCAAGTTTTGTAAATAAATAGACCACTTTCCCCATGCACGGAGACTTTCGATTCACCGTCTGTAATGCATAAGATGTGGCAGAAAGTGCTAAGATATTTTACATTTTCATAACACGTGAAGTGATTCCACAGCCAATGCCACATCAAAACACAAAGCACTGCAAATTCAGTACAGATACACAACTGCCCTTTTTCTTGAAAACAGCGTCAGCCAAGTGACCTCCTTCAATCAACACATTGTTTCATCGAGAAAGTAGGGTAGACAACGCCTTCAGTAAGTCTTCTTGGGAATTAACGGGAATCTCTTCCACAGCTCTTGTCTTCAGTTCCTCAAACGTTGGACGAGTCCGGAAAAACACGAGCCATTAGCATATCACAGACCGTGAGGTCTGGAGATCGTGAAGGCCAAAAATGTCTCCGAATCGAGAAATAAGTGGTCCTGGGAAAATGCCCAGTAGCATATTCAGGAAAATGCTAGTTGTGTGAGATGCGGCAACCTTCTTGCTCGAACCACATATTTCGGGAGCACCAACGGCGCATCAGCGGCCGGTAAGTTCCCATGCGAGCCCCATTAACTTTCGGCGCTCCCTGCTGTTTCGCGTCGTTCGTTATCGAATATGTGAGGTGTGACGGAGGTGGTATACGTTACACCGTAACACAAAATTTCCTCAGCACACTGAACAGGAGACTCAAGCATTTCAGAAGAACTTTCTTACTATTAATTGCCATCATTTTGCTAGTTCAAATATCCCCACAGATGAAAATAGGTTCCACTAGACATTATATCGACGTTCACAATGTTTGTATTCGTGTTGTGTACCTCCCAAAACCGGACACAAGCAACAGGCATCTGCACTGACCACTCTTTCATCAAAGACTGGTGTGCCATCCACATACAAATTGCAGCAACCCGTCTTAACCTTGAAAAGTGGCGGGCGTGCTGAAATTTAAATACATAAACATTACGGCGATTTTAAACGTGTCAGCACTTTTACTGCGCTATTATACAGGAACAACCACAGAAAGCAATTGCAAACCTACTTTCTCAGTAAACAAACGTACAGCTTTTGATGGCTGACATTGTTTTCCACACATAGGACATTCGTGTATCTGTACTGAATTTCAAAAACCTTTGGCTGTATTGATCTTACCTTAGCTACTGGTTAAACACACAGTGTCAGCATTTTTGCAGCACCCTATGAAGGTCATTACGATCAGTATGTGGTGATTATGCCGTATGGGAGTGGAAACAAGGAACTCTGGGCAGAATTCAAGACCTACTTTCCTCCCATTGCCTTTCCACTTATAGGTATATCAATAGCATTAATATTATAATTTTATTTCCCGTTGTTGTTATTAAGTATATAAAACATATAAATTAAATTTGGAGGATAAAACTTCGAAGGCATTGTCGCCATTATCAGCAACTTCCGACTAACATATAACAGTTTATAAAAATATGTAGATACGTTTATGAACGATCACCGAACCAAATTTCATAATCAATCCCATCTCGAATGGTCAATTAGACATACCCATCCAACCAAAAGATGAAGGAAGTTTTCGCAAGGATAACAGCTTCTTTTTAAAGTGCGTTACACCGCGCAATATATAGCGTCGATGATAAATACAGTAAATGATAAATATGGAACAATGGCGGAATGGTGCTGACAAGAGAAACCCGAAGTACTCGGAGAAAACCTACCTCACTGCCACTCTGGCCACCACAAAAACCACATGGATTGGCCTGGAATTAAACCCAGGCCTCCCAGGTGAGAGGCCAGCGACTAACAGCCCGAGTGATGTCTTAGCCTGCCAACTCGTTATCTTGGGTTAAATCATCTCAACAAGAGTTACATATTCCCCCATGGTATATTGCAGTACATCACTTCCGTACCGAAGAAGTGGCAATAGCGCTACTCTCGCCTCTAAGTTCGCGCGTCCGCCATGTTGATATTACTGATAGTTCGAAATGAAAAAAAATGGGAGAGTTAAGGTTTTTCAAATGGTATAATATCCATATCAACTGTCGTGAAATTAGATCAAATGGTTAAAAGTTGGAATGGGGGACATGCAGAACGGAATACAGCATAATTTCAAATATTAAATGTACCCTGGAGTTAAACACGAGGTACCAAATGTAGCCCGAGACACAGACAGAGACAGCGAGCGAGGCGGAGAACTGTCTTTGTCCTTTACCCACAAAATCTCAATTACAACACCACCTGAAACAGTTTAATCAAACATGCCTCAAACGTCATACCGGAGATTTGTGCGGCAACCAACCTCCTCACGGCAAGCAGGGAGAGAGAACATATGCCGGTACCGGGAGTACTTAAAATACGCGCACCCCTCACTTGTTGGCCGATTTTCCTCTCTTAAGGAAAAAAATTAGCTGGTGCGATCATCACGCTGTCAGTGTGACTGTCTGTGACTGCCAGTGTGACTGTCTGTGACTGTCAGTGTGACTGTCTGACTGCCATCTTCGTCTTAATCAACTCAGCGATTTACAGTAAATCGGGGTCAAGGAGAGTATGGCTGAGTCGTACGGGGATTGTCATGTTGCGGAGACGTGACATAGGCGACTCCCTACGGGGGCTCTAGTCACCCTCCAGGGATGGTAGGTGCGAAATGCAACTCTCTTTCACCCAAGACCGTCTGTGCATGGTGAAGAGCCATATCCTACGCGAGGTGACCCTGTTACGCAGAACACACCGGATCTAAAGGAGTAAACCTTGAAAAATAATCTCCAATCCTACGGTGTGAGTGCCGTGCCCAAGGGATGAATGGCAGTGGGTTAGTCTGTCTCAAA
>JGI24700J35501_10930412_pt1 | contig 13754 bp, 5 predicted proteins | sample TergutTh196P1_FD_35501 | JGI IMG/M metagenome (IMG submission 35501) | reverse complement strand
ATGTGTGTGTGTGTGTGTGTGTGTGTGTATATATATATATATATATATATATATACATACATATAATAAAACTTTCAAACATAACAAACTTGTGATAATGTCATCAATAAGTGCTACATATTTTGGTCCTCAAGGACCATCATCAGGCAGTAAAAGACATATTTTGTGAGATCTGACATATTTCAAAACATCTAAATACATGTATCTTGTTCATATCCATGCACTAATATATCAAATAAATACTGATAAATTCAGATGTTAACACACCACTTTATGAACACTATATATCACTGTGACATGTTTCAACCCTCAAAGGGCCATCCTCAGGGAGTGAAAATAATCCCTTATTTTCATTACTTGATGGTGCATAATTTAGTCACGTTACTGCTTGAACTAGTTCTTGCTTCTTCACTGATACTTCAGTCATACGGCTACTGCGTAACATGCTACGTACTGCTCACTAAGTTGCTATGTATTAACAACTTTTGTCACACTTTATATATAGTTTTATAAATATTTTATGATTTTATGTTTTTTACATTCTAATGATTATTACTATATAACCTTCCTTGTAAGTATATTTTATTTGACTTCCAGAATTTTACAAATGGTGACTCATTTTGTTGACCTTGCTGCTGAAGCATATCAATTGTACTCCGTGAAGATGGCCATTTGAGGGCTGAAACATGACAGAGTGCTATATAGTGTTAATAAAGTGGTGTTTTAATAATATATGTGTGTATTCATTGGTATTGTTTTGATACATTGACCTACATGCATATTTAATTATGTTTTGAGTGATATATTTTAGTGACTGATGATGGTACTTAAGGACTGCAACTTGTAGCATTTATTGATGATATCAGTGCAAGTTGGTTGTGTTTGAAGGTACTGTATATGCCAGTGTTTACGGCTTTACAGCTGTACAGCTAAACATCTGACAAGTGTGGCCTAACAAATCTGATCTGTTGATGGTATTCGAATGTGATTGTAGTATTTCGTAAAGATCAAGACTTTCACATTTGTACCTCATGTGGTGTATAAATGTCAGCCATAGTTATGTAGCCATGTGATATTTTTAGTTTGAGGTTATAGTGCAGTCATTCTTAGATGTATAGATGGACATGGGCTTTCCACTGTTGTTTCAGAAAGATCACAACTCCTGCTGAGGCATATTTATTTTTAGTACCCTTGTTTAAAATAGTATATATTCCATGTATCTTTAGTACCTCTCAGTTTTTTCTTTGTCTTTGTGATTACAAATGCTTACTTGCAATCAATTTAATTAATGATTTAATTCCAACCTTTTATGCACCTAGCCTCTGACATTCCATGTAGGTATGTGTACGTAATCGTCCTTAAAATAAATTTTCATTTTATTCATGCCATTGTCATCATATTTCATTCATCCAGTTTTTCTTCTACAGACTGTCAGTAAGTAATGTGTCCTCTGGCCATAATATAAGCACAAGGTAAGTTTGGCAGTGGAGTTGCACTGAAACTACTGTCCCTATTTTCCTAAGAGTGACTTAAAATTTACTTTCACAACAATTCAAATTTGTATACACTGAGGGATAGTGATATCTGTTTGCTGTGACATGTTTTTTCATTCTCCAAGCTAAGGAATAAGCTGCTACTAGTTTTTGTTGCAGTGCTTCAGTAAATGTCACTAGAGCATTATGCATACTCATGTAGTGAATGGTGGATCCAGCCTCCAGTTAAGGAGGCAAGAGGACAGCTGTGAATGTCTTGTATAAGCAGTGAACAGGTAGTCAGTGAGGGTATTGCTTGTGGAGCTAACAGACTCTGTGTAAAGAGCTAGTATGGTATTGAATCAAAAAAGCACTTAACTGTATTGCAACAAAGCATAACCAGAAAAGTGACCTAATAAGAATTAAAAAAAAAAAGATTACCATGTTCTGGGATATGATACCATGTTGCCTAATAGTAAGGTACCATCACATTTCAGAAGAAGGTAATGTTCCCAGTCACTCTGACTCTGCGTAGATATATAAAACTTTACTTTTTTTTTTTTCCAGGATGTTCTTCGGAAGAGTACTCAGCACAACCCATGCCTGAAAGGACTAGCTGATGGAAACAGTCTAAGTAAACCAGGGTCTGGTAGCATGTTGAGAAACGGTCACACTTATTCAAGTAGCTCAGTATCATCACAGCATAGTAGAGACGCATTGTGTTCTAGGGCAGACATGACCATGGCTGGGCTTCTGGAGCGTCTTGACCAAGTTGTGGCACAATGCTCCAGAGCCCAGGCAGCTGGAGGGGGTGCAAAAATGGATGAAATTCGTTTCCAGGCAGCAAAGGAAGTTCTGACCAATGAAGCACGGCAACTGGTCACTGCTTCAAAGTTGCTTGTGAAGAGTGCAACAGACTCAGCTACAGGGCAAGAGTTGCCTAGCAACCTGGCTAGTTGTCTGCAACTCCTTCACAGCCTGGCAGAGCTTGCTGCTGACATGACAGTTCACACAACAGCACCACTCCAGACACGCAACTTGGTGCTGAAAGTGCGGGATGTTGCCTGTGTGTTTAGGGAGACACTTGCCTCCATACTGGACTTGGATGTGCAAGAAGGCATCCTGCTGCAGAGAGCAGAGGGTCTTGCTAGTGTTCTTGCCACTTTGTTGAGAAGCCTTCGAGTGTTCTCCCCCTGATCCGATTGGCAGTAGTAATATCTTGGACTTTGGTTTTCAGTAAGCACTAACATGTCACATTAACCACTTTAATGTAAGTAAAGGGAACTCAATATTGCACAAAATAGAGAACTGATCATACAATAATTATCATCACAAGTACAAAGCATACCATGAAGGTAACTGCATAAATAATTTGTTTTGTCATCATTACATTTTGTATTTTTTAAGTAGGTTATTTATTTGCACTGCCATCCTTTTATAGAAATCACAGAATATTTTAGCCTTTTAAATTATGACCTCATTTATACAAAGTATATGCAGAAGAATATTGACACAAAGTTTGTTATATACATTTTGACATGTGAGTATGTAATTGTTGATTGTATAATTTTTATGTTTATTTTTTCTGGATGGAATTTGTTTTCCTAGTCATTAATTATTTTTGTTGTGTATGATTTATATAGTCTTGATGTATTATTTGACAGCATGACAGATGCAGGTGACTTGAAACTCAATACTGTTGCCACTGTTTGTACTGTCTGCTTCCTCCCATGGTTTGTGAATACTGATATTTTGTTCAGCAACATGCACATCTCCCACATTTTCTGTCTCTTATAATGTAGTGTTTATTTTCTGTCTGTACAACAGTTATTACTTAAAATTATTTATTGTATGCAATGTAAATACTACAGTATTATGTGCAATGAACCCAATGCCAGATTAATGTCAAAATATGGTGCTGTTTGTCCAGTAATTTCAACACCTTTCTTATTAAAGAGTTGATGTGCAAATGGAAAGTAAATACTATATGGTAAACATATGTAGGGTCCTTAGTTTGCCTGGAAAATATTGTTTGTCACTTCCTGGTGGCTAGCTCATTGCATAAAACTTAGCTGCCTCAGCCCACTCTGTTACAAAGACTCTTCAGTTGCAGTGGGGATCTCATTGGAACACTGTTTCTGTGCGATACATATGCTAAATTCAGTTTCTACATGAAATGTCAGTATAAATTCATATTAAAGTTTTGTAATGCATCTGTTACAAACAGGAAACACTTGTACTGTTCAGTGATGAAGCCTGGTTTCCTCTCAGCGGATGTTCTGATTAAATAACAGGTATTAGTTTGCAAAAAATCTCATATTAATATATAGAGTGCCATTCCATGATGTTAAGGTTGGTCTGTGTTGTGCTATGAGTTCAACCAAGACTACTGCGCCAGAATTTTTGTGAGATCATAATTTCACACTGATATGTTAACATTCTAACCTGTCTGATCACAAGAGAACTTAAACTTTTTTGCAGCAAGACAGTGTAAATAATTATATGTGTTGTTCAAGAATGTTTTTGGTGACAGAGTAATTAGCAGCGAATTGTGGCCTCCTCTTTCAGCAGATTTGAACTGGTGCAATTGATACTTACTTGTGGCGCATGTTAAAAGATTGCTGTTTATAGCAGTAATCCTCACAATAAAAAAATACCTTGAAAAAGCATTAGGGATATAGTTTCTTCAATTTTACAAGGAGAATTTTGGTGTACAGTGAACAATGTGTTTGTTAGGTGTTACTTGTCTCTGCGAGTTGAAGAAAACCCCTTAGAATATGGTAAACAAACAGGTACTATCAACAGCAGTGCACAGAGCTAAAACTTTCCAGTACCTTTAAATGTGGTGAGTAAAAACCTAAAATTGACTGCAGTACATTGAACTTGACTGTGTGGATGAAGGCTCACAGCAAAATGTAATAATTACCGTATTTTTCGATAGATAACGCGCGCGTTATCTATACAAAAAAGGTCTAAATTCGTAAAAAATGAACATGTGCGGTATATGTTAGAAAGTTTTCTCTAAGATACAAACGAAATTTCGCCACTTTAGCTTCCCAGTCGGAAGGCAATTTTTTTCCAACACTAGTGGAGAAGCGCACACTTAAATTGTTCCTCTTCATAAATCCGAATGTCGGAAAAGTTTGGGGTGTGCGTTATACATTAGGTGCACATTATCTATCGAAAAATACGGTAATAGCGATGGCTCAGCTGCCTGCCATTACATAATATGATCTGTGAAGTGACAAATTTATCAGATAAGGTAAATATCCTGTATATGCCATACACCAAGTAATGGTTCAGTACAAAGTTCTTGTCTGTTAACCCTTTGTAACAGTATTTAAATTGACTATCCTAATCCTCTTTATACATAGTGTTTCAGTATGTTAATCATAGTAGGTGACATTTAATTTCACTGTGTTCTACTGTGTAATGTACAACATGGGATTACTCATAACCCACAAATTCCATTGAATTTAATATACCATTCTTTTGGGAAGATCTTAACTTTATTTTCTAAATGGTATACTACATTGGTTGGCAGACATGTTTTAATGGCCATGGAGTCAAGGCTGTCTGTGAAGGATCAACAGGTGACTTAAGAGATGCTGTTTGATGTATTGTGCCCACAAGCCAGATATATGGGCAGAAGGGGATAAATATCAAGACAAAAGTATGTTAAAGTATGACTGCTGATTTCTTGTGATCCCAGTGTCACATTCATTTTTTTCTTTTTGAAGGTTGGCAGTTTTAGACAGTCTGTAACTTACTTGGTAGATTCAATTTTAAATTACTTCCAGCCTAACATCTGCATCAGAATCATTTACTCTTTGTCCATAGTCTCATGATGAAAGTTCATAAAGTAAAAGGTTCTGAATGTGATATGCCACTATCAGAATCTTTTGGAACTGTACTAACATGTATATGTTTACCCAAAGACACTAATATGCCATAACACTCATAAAAGTACCATTGCCTTATAAGCAATTATCATGTTTCACATATTCATTTAAACACTTTCACACTCCAAATGCATCTCATTTAAAAACATCAGCCAACTTTGGTATGTATGATGTATGTTCGTGCCAAACTACCTACTTATGTCCTTTCAGGTGAAAAGTAAATTATCAAATAAATTTCATTGTAAAAATAACTGCAAATGTTGGCATGGATACAGTTTAAACACTAAGATTATGGTCTTCTGCGATATGATGGTGATTAAGTTGTAGATAGGTGCTAACATTTTGGATAAATGTCCTGCATCCATCTTAAAGGCAGAAAAAGTGATTTAAGTATGCAGAACAATACATAATAATGGAAATGAGGGATTCTGCCCAGAAGGTGAAGGCAGCAGGTTCCTGAGATGATACCTATCTGATTACACAGTGTCACAATCTAGAAAAACCATAATTTTAATACTGCTGTGAGAACCTTAGATCTCACTAAAGGCTGCTTCAATTTGCTCTTGCTGAATGCACAAATCTGATACAAAATCTCAGTCTGCCACTGCACTATACCAAGGTGCAGTGCCTGTAGTATGAACATTTGTTTTCATTCCCAATTTAGCATGTAAGTACCCAAAATTGCAATACATTTCCTCTGTTGTGTTGATTGGAACTTGACTGCAAATACCACTGTTAACCCCTAACCTGCTAACGACTACTATAGTAGCACCTCCTAGTAATACTAGCAAATGGCAGATGGGATTTAATTCGGCGTTTAAAGGGTTAAAAATAATTCAGTCTTCATGCCTAAGATAACATTCTGTCTAATTAAACTCAATTCCTTACTATGCTTATCATGGGATGTTCCTTCTGCATTGGCTCGTGATCAGAGGTAAATGGCCACTGAAGTTCTACAGATTGACTACTAATTGTGGTTAAAAATTTTACTGCTTTCTTTTCCATGTACCGTTTCAGGAGTTTCTTAATTTTTGATCACTTGGAGTTGTTCTGTTGACAAGCATCTTCAGGACATTTAATTATTTTTTATTTCAGATATGTGTAATATTAAGGGTTAAGATGATCGGTTCATTTCACAATAGTGAGAACCCACATGACAATAAAACAGCAGACTTTTGTCTGACTTGCAGTCTGTGATCAACTTGTAATTTACTAAGATTACTTTAAATCTTTGAAGACTGACATTCATATAACTTACATTTATAACTTGAGTTTGCATCTCACAGAGAATGAACTGTGTCAACTATACAGATCATTCAGTTAATCCTGTTCATGGAATTAGCTGTTGTTTGTTCTGAGAACTATACAAAACCCATGAGTATGCAACGTGCTTAGTGTCTTAATATTACAACAAATGGTACATGTACTTAACCAGTTGGCTTGAAATGGCTAATCCTCATGCTGCCATTACTGTGGTTTATGGAATACATCACAGGCTGTTTTATAAAAATTTACCAGTAGTATTGTATGAATACAGTACATGAATTACATGCAGTAGCTAGCCAGTCCTAATTATCTTAGCTCAATAATCCTTTCATTGGCAGGGAGGGATTTGAAGTATATCATATTTTCAGTAGTAATTGAAATTTAGCTTTCTTGAAACTCTGAAATTAAGATGTAATTTATGCAGGTTTCCACAAGTCCAGAATCTTCTGTCATCTTGTCTAAAAATGTAAAGATTAAAGTAAAAAAAAGCTAATTTTGCTTTCCATTGTGTATATGTGTGGAACTTGGACACTCATCCTAAGGTAATAGCATAGATGTAGGATGTTTGAGAACAGAATGCTGAGGAGAATATTTGGACCTAAGAAAAAGTGACAGGATGAAAAAAAAAAATTGCATAATGAGAAGCCTCATAGTTCATACTCTTCACATTAAATAAGGTGATGAAATCAAGTATGATGAGATGGGTGGGGTATATGGCATGTTTTTGAGAGACTAAAAATGCATATGAAGTTTTAGGAGCAAACTGACTTTGACTCCGCAAGACTGCGTTCAGTGGAGTTAGTTGTTGGTTCCACAAGTATAATAAATAGAGATGCGAGTTGTCACCTTATTCAGCACCTGCAAGTTGAAATACTGAATTATCTTCCAATAGAGTAAATGTGTCAGTACCAGTGGATCACATTTTATCCGCCTGCAGCACATTTGAATGTTCTGGACTTCTAAGCATGTGACAGTCCAAAGAAAGGTTGTACGGAATCTTCTAAACCTTCATGCTTACTAGGTTTTGTGGAAGGAGAGATGTATCTGTGATGAAAGTTGGTTTGCTGGCTTGAAGAATGTACTGAGTGATTGTTGAGATTAACAGTGGATATTTACCGTATTGGCAGTTATATTTACCCTAATTATAACATGATAAATTTAAAATTTGATAGCCCTGAGAGCCATGTGATAAGTTATGGTTCTTGTAAATTACAGTAACCAACAAATGCACATAACAAGACCAAAATTAATACATAACATATAAAATTCCTATACGTTTCAGTCTTTTTGTCTGCATTTGGTGGTTACTGTAATTCCTTTTAAGAATAATGCACATAGTATATAATGTCATATGGTTCTTATAGTTTACATTCATGTTGCAGTAGAATTAACGTAACATATCTTTCAACTTTAGCTCTGTACAGGGGTTGCAAAGTTATTCCACATATGAATATATTTACAGCATACATTAGTGTTCCGCTAATACTGTATTCCTTCTTCACTTCTTCTGCATGCTGTTCCTGACATAAAATATCATCTCATCCTTCTGTTTCTTGCATCCTGATGTACAACATGTTGGCATGTGATTAGCCGGCACTTTCACGGCAGTCACTCGCTTGTGACACTTTTGTGGGTCATTCAGTGACAGGAATAAATGGGAACTTCATCAGTTTTGATGTACTGGATGCCACTGGAATAATTCCTTCTTGATTTAATCAGCATTATGCAGAAAATGTTATTGATTGAAGATTCCTAAATATATGGTGATCCAACAAGCTGTAACACAAGTCCTTGTTTGCTGTTCACAACTGCTTATTCTGTTACTCTCCACATCTGAGAACAGCCTCCTTCATGTTCAAGCTCAAAAAATTTCTTGGACGTTAGTTTGTGAAGATCAGAGACTGATGCATCTAACTCAGGATTGTGTCCAATAGTAGTGTTCAACCATTTAGTTATACTCCCAGTGTCAGATAGATTACATCTCTCAAATTGCAGTTCATGGCTGTGACACTGGTATCAGTAACATATGTCATTTGAAATGATAATTCCAACAGTGGGGTCAGTACAATTGGTTTTACCCTTTCTTTGCAGTTTGCATGAAGGTCAAGAAACTTTTTATTGTGAATTAGTATGTATCATATAAACTTAAAGTGGACAGTTTTTCATAAGCACATAAAGAATATTTGTACAGCATCATATCACATTTATAACTGATTTTGAACTACTTCATAAAACCTGAACCCATTTCTTTCAGTCATTAATAACAATTATCATATAATAGCTTACCTAAACTTCAGGAAATTGAAACAAAAAATACAAGTATGATCATTTATTTTTGTAATCTTGACATTATAACTATCTGATCAATCTACTTTTTCTCTGGCATACATAATTATGCTCACAACAGAATATTTTTCCATTAATGTGAAAAAGAGTTCATTAAGCCACACAATTCAATAATTTCTGCAAGCCTCTTTGGTCAACGTACAACGCTTCATATTTAGGCATTTCAGAAATAACGCGAAGCTGTACATTCTTAAGTACTGTATGGGTTGCACATATGTATTTGAGACATGGATAATCATTTGTAATAAGATCACAACAAATTCTGTTTAATTTTGTAATTTAATAGTGATGAAATATAGGGTCATTATTTTATCTGGCAACTATTTAGTTGCCACTTCATGTCACCTTTATTTTACTAACACTGCCCACTCAGCCAGCCACCCACATGTCTGGAGGGAAGTGTCAAAACGATAGTTGTCAATTATAAAATAACTACCCTGTACAGTGGGATGTCCATTTTGATGAACTGATACTTATCCACAACACAAGATGAACCAGTTCCCTAGATTTATAATAGTCTGGTAACTATTACAGATCTATTAACTCTTTCAGAGGATTGTCATCATAAGACTTTCTGTTATCTTAAATAATTTACAAAACTTGTGAAAGATTTGACAAAACTGAGGAATTGAGCTGACATTCTGTTTTCCATCATCTGTATGAAGTACATATGCATGCATTTATCAAATATATATATGAATATAACAGATTTTTTGTCTAACCACCTGAAAAATAGGGGGTTGTCTTGTCGTCATGCACACAGTTAAACATGTTCTGTGTAGACATTCTCCTGAAAATTAAAATAGTGAAGGGGGTTGATCTTATATTTGGGAAAGTACAGTAGTAAACTGCCCTGGTTAGTGGTCCAGTTCATATGACCTTGGCTTCATTAGAGACAGAGCACTAAGCTTTGTTAGTAACTAGTATGAACGTGCTTGTGCTAGAACTTGCTACAAGAGGCCATAGGGTGAAATAATTATTTAATGGATACTGTGTTAAGCCTTTCAGGTCCTGATGGATTCATCTTCACTTTTGGAGGTTAATGTTTCAGAAAACCGGAGGAAGGGCAGCTACAGTCTTTCACAGTTCATGTAGTCCATTGTTATGATGTATCATTTTGTTAGCACAGTGTAAGTAATTGTAAAACTGTAGTTAAGTTTTATTGATCCTTTCGGCCTCTTGGTTGGAATGAATGTGATTTTTTTCAAATAACATTCTATTCCAGCATTGCATTAAGTGTGACATTTAAATGTCAAAAATTTTCAACATTATATGTGATATACAGGCAGGTCTCATTTTACCTGATTTCTTTTTGCGTGATATCACTTTAACACAACTTGAAAATTTACACCACTTTTCAAATTTACACGATAATTTTTGGTTTAATTACCGATCCCTGGCTGCACTTGTCTTTTGTTGGAGTCTAACAGAAAGTGACGTCACTGTTACGCCATCAGTCATGTGTGTGGATTGATGATGATATAATCACATGGGTGATGTAGTTCCCCCTTCAACACTTTGACTTTTGTTACCCAAATGAGTGAGAAATGTAAATCTACATCACCTAGAGCAATCTAAGTGAAAAGTCAGCGAGAGACAATCAGCACTGAAGAGAAATTAAATGTAATAAGCCAAATTAAAGAAGGTGAATGAATTGATGAAATATGCTGTAAAGTTAGATTCGCTCATGTTAGTGTATGTACAATTCATGATAATACTGATAGAATTGCAAACATGCTGAATCACGAACTAAAGTGTTTGTGTAGCAAGACAACCACAGTTCTATCTGAATGAACTGTACGAAAAACTATGTGAGTCTCTTACATTTTTATTGCATTAGAAATACATATATTGTATAGAACTGTGTGTATACTGTATAGAAATATATATATACAGTAGATGTATACTCTACAGGTCTGTATGTTCATTAGTGCTATAGTCATACACTATATAGTTTGAGGTTGTCAATCCTCTAATCCGCAGGAAATAAAATGTTTTAAATGGGAATTTTGTGTTTTATTTGTGCGACATTTTTTGGGAATGTAACCCTGGTGTAAAAGACGACCTGCCTGTATCCTCAAATAAATGAATATCAAAATGGGTCCAGTGTTGAGTTCACAGATTTTAAAATTAGATACCAAGTAGGACCTGGCAGGGTGCCAAATACTAATATATGTGGACCTGATAGAGCTGAAATCGGTTAAAGACTTGTTATTATGCTGATTATGGACATTGCGGTCTGTTACCAATAGCTTCTATATGCATGGCACTAAACTGTATAGTCATGATAAGGGCACACAAACTGGATGGAATGAGCATATTCTTTGTTTACTGTAAATGCAAAATATCAGCATATCTGTGCATGGTACATTTCCATATTGAGGAGACCAATATAAAGACTGAGGTATGCAGTACAGTTAATTGTTGAATGCAGTAAGTTAATTTCAATGAAGATATTTCCTTGTACTTGATAGTTGATGAGTGTATCATCCACACAGCTTTAAAACATATTTTTTTTATTTACTATATTCTTGTTTCCTAGTCAGAGAGAGCCAAGATGAAAAGTTAATTTTTGGCCATTCTGTTCATATTGACCCTACCACCATGTTTGTAATACAGTTACAACAGTTTGTGACAGAGTATCATAGAATAATGCAGTTTTCTTGGCAGTGGGAAGGATCTTCTATGCCCTTTATTATTTACAAAGATTTTATGGTTTTGGTTGCAGCTTTATTCAGATCCATGTTAGCTGTCCTCTTGCTGCGAAGCATGGCCCTGGTTTTTCAGCTGTAGTCCTATACATATCATATGATTGTAGTTATAGTTTCCACACCTCATGCAAACTCTTACCATTTGGAAGGTCCCTAAACTGTAATAATACAACCTCTATTTTCCCTGACGACTAATGTCTTCATTCCACTGCTTGGTCCTTTGCTGACATCCTTTATTACGATTATTAAGATTAGGATATTAAGAGCTCTGATTAGTTTTGTTGTCTTAGTTGTAGTAAAGAGAAAATTTTACCTACAGAAAGATAATGTGATAGTTCTTAATTTTCAGAAGTGATGTAACATGTACAAGACTGCCAAATGTGGCTTTTTCATGGAGTGATAATATGCATTTTGTAAAGTTATGCCCTCTGACATTATGGTACACTACCCACATATCCTGATCATGTGTGTGTTCAGTCCTTGGAACATTATTCTCACTATCACTGTTAAGTCCCAGACCTCTCTCTGCAGAATAAAATTAAATGTATACCACCCACTGCAGGAAATGATACATTAATAATTCATTATGTAAAAAATTAAACTGTAATAATTATGTCCTAACATACAGTTTAATTAAATCCTACTTATTAGGTTGAAGAATAGTTTGTTCATGTTTTACAGCATTTATTTTAGCAAGGTTTATGTCAGTTCAGTTTCTTTTTGTAGTGGGTGTGCATGTGCAGGGCTGTGCAATTTTTTGGTTTTATTTGTATCCCTGAACCTGTTCAATTTAATTTGTGGAGGGGTTGAGAAATTTAGCTCTTATGGTAATGCTTCTGACTTTTACTCGGGATATGCTTGGTTAAAATCTCAGCATTGACATATACTATCATGCTGGAGCTTTTTTGTAGTTCCCTTCAGTCTCTCCATGCCATGACCACAGCTTTCCATATCCCTTCCAGTTCTTTATTCACTATCATCTAACATTCAATGCTGTATAATCCAAGTTACAGATAATGTCATTCAATGAACTGCTTAAGTAAATTAATATTTGGGTTGATTATCCTGTCTTTGAAGGAAAAATATTTTACTCTGCCATCTGCACATGTAAATATTTGCATTTAGTGCAACAAACCAACCAACCAACCAACTTCATGGAGCAGAATCCTTCCTGAGAAGCTACTGGTACGTCAGCGATTCGAGAAAATTCCGGAACATGAAAGCTCATTAACATGTTCACAAGAGCCTATGTCCCTATCCTGAGTCAGGTTAATCCAGAACATGCGCCCCTCCCCAATCTTATTTCTTGAAGATCCATTTTATTATTCTCCCATCTATGCCTAGGTCTTCCAAGTAGTCTCTTTCCCTCAAGGTTTCCCCACCCAAACTGTGTATGCACCTGTCCTCTCCCCCATACATGTCACATGCCCAACTCATCTCATTCTTCTTGATTTGATCACCCAAATAATATTCAGTGAAGAGTACAGTTCATGAAGCTCCTAATTAAGCAACCTCCTCCAGTCCCCTTTTCTCTTGTCCCTCTTAGACCCAAATATCTTCATGAGCACCATATTCTCAGACACTCTCACCCCATGTTCCTCCGTCAATGTGAGAGACCAAGATTCACACCAATTTAAAACAACAGGCATAATTATAGTTCTATATATTTTAGTCTTCATATTTTTGAATAGCAAACTGGGAGACAATTCTGAACTGAATGGTAGCCTGCATTTCCTGAGATCCACTGGCTCTTGATTTATTCATGACTGCAATTCTGATTTGTTAGGGTTGTTCACAAATTCAGAGGTTTTATCACCCATCTTTATATTGTGATTTTTCCTGAATTCTGTTCGTGAGACATGAACATATACTTATGTTTAGAATTATTTCATCAACCAACTTTAATGCACAATTTTTATTCGTTAACAATATGTTTGTTACATTATTATCCTCGACATGTGTACTGGGCAGACGTTTACAGAGAGTGAAGATACCAGATGCTGTGTGAATACAATTTTTCCTCCTGAAGATGGACATGTTAATGCTCGAAACATGTC
>JGI24700J35501_10930413_pt1 | contig 13768 bp, 9 predicted proteins | sample TergutTh196P1_FD_35501 | JGI IMG/M metagenome (IMG submission 35501) | reverse complement strand
GGGGCACCTGCCCGCCAGCAGGCGGGAGGGCGCGCGCGTCCTTGCGGGTGTGGGTAGCCTGCCCGCCGGCAGGCGGGCGCCCACGGTTTTAAGCCCACGGTTTTGAAGGAGGATTTTCTAGTGGCTATTTTTACAGGCTCGGGAACTGCGTTGTGTACGCCGTTTCAAAATACTGGCAACAGCGAAACACCTATTTTTAATGAAGAAAGCTATCGCAAGCTGATAGAATTTCAGGTATATAATGGCACAGATGCACTTGTTGCTTGCGGTACAACTGGCGAGGTTTCCACTTTGGATAACGATGAACACATAGAAGTTGCAAGTGTTGCCGTGCAAACCGCAAAGGCACAAAAGCGGAAAATTCCAGTTATTGCTGGAGCTGGTGGCAACGATACTCGTAACATTTTAGGACTAGTCAAGCGTCTTCAGCACGTTGGAGTTGATGCAATTATGTTGGTTACGCCATATTACAACAAAACATCACAGCGCGGACTAATTGAGCATTTTACTATGATAGCCGCCGCAACCGATTTACCAATAATTTTGTACAATGTGCCATCACGAACTTCTCTTAATATGTTGCCAAAAACGCTGTACGAGTTATCCAAATTGCCAAATATAGTTGCTGTAAAAGAGGCGAGCGGCGATATTTCGCAAATTGCAGAGGTTATTGCTCTTTGTGGCGAAAATTTAGATGTATATTCTGGGAACGACGATCACATTGTTCCAGTGCTTTCGTTGGGCGGAAAAGGCGTAATTTCAACTGTTTCTAATATTGCACCGCAACAGGTTCACGATATGATTATATCTTATTTTGACGGCGATACAAAAACCGCCGCAACAATGCAAATAGAAATGTTACCTCTTATAAGGCTGCTATTTGCAGATGTTAATCCAATGCCAGTAAAAGCGGCGTTGCAAATGCTCGGCTTAGAAATGGGCGATTGCCGCCGTCCATTGACCAAAATAGACGAAACTTTGCAAAATGATTTATCAAAAGAAATGAAAAGGTACGGTTTACTATGACAAAAAAAACAAAAATAATTCTAAATGGCTGCATGGGAAAATTGGGAACAGCCATTAGTTCGCTAAAATACACAAATTGCACAATAGTTTTCGGAGTTGACATTGCACAAGTTGCAACCAACAAAGATTTCCCAATATACTCAACCTTAACAGAATGCACTGCTACAGCCGATGTTGTAATAGATTGCTCTTCGGCGGCGGGATTACAAAATTTGCTAAAATTTGGGATTGACAAAAACATTCCATTGGTAATTTGCACAACCGCACTAACTGCCGAGGATAATTCGGCAATAAAAGCGGCGGCGCAACAAATTGCAATTTTGCAATCCGCCAATATGTCGCTAGGAATCAACTTATTGCTGAACATTGTCAACAAATCGGCAAAACTTCTCTACAACTCGCAATTTGACATTGAGATAATCGAAAAACATCACAACCAAAAAAAAGATTCGCCTAGCGGAACAGCTTTATCTTTAGCAAATGCCATTAACTCGTCCTTAAAAAATAATTTGGATTACGTAACCGATCGCACAAAAAAACAAGCCAGTCGCTCCAAAGCCGAAATTGGAATCCACTCAATTCGCGGCGGCACTATCGCTGGCGAGCATTCTGTAATATTTGCTGGCAACAACGAAACCATCGAGTTTAAGCATCAAGCCATAACCAGAGAAGTTTTTGCAACAGGTGCATTAAAAGCAGCACAATTTATAACAAAACAACCTGCTGGTTTATATTCAATGCAAAATGTTATTGAAGATACTTTTGTTTTTTAGTTGTATGCTAAAAAAAATTCGGGCGGACAATATCCGCCCGTTTTTTCAAATTTGGATTTATTCTACTTCGTCAACTTCTTCTACTTCGTCTGTTTCTTCCTCCTGTTTTTTCATATCCGTTTCTGTTGAATTTTCGGAATTTTCAAGGTTGACTTCTTCGTCATCCTCTTCTTCTTCCGTTTCCTCGGAAGTTTCAATTTCATAAACAATGTCAACTTCAGGAGTTAATGTTAGCAAATCGTCAAGGTTTATGTTTGAAAATTCGTCTGATTCTTCGGTTTCGGTTGTTTCGTCCGTTTGATTATTTTCGATATTTTCTTCGGTTTCGTCAACCTCGGTTGTTTCTTCTGTTTGATTATTTTCGCTATTTTCGATATTATCTTCGGTTTCGTCAACTTCGATTGTTTCTTCTGTTTCGTCCGTTTCTTCTGTTTCGTCAATTATGGGAAATTCTGGCAATACCACTATTGGATTTCCCTCCTCGTCAAAATCTATTTCGGGGGTTAAAGTTAGCAAATCGTCAAGGTTAATATCCCAAAATTCGTCTTCTTCGGTTTGCTGTTCGTCTTCAACAACATTTTCGAAAATATTTTCGAGATATTCGTCCGAAAAATCAAATATAAATTCATTTAATTGGAAATTTTGCGGAGCAATTTCCAAAGTTTGCCCAGTTAAACCTTGCAAAGTGGGCAAATTGCCGCTGTTCCAAGTCCAATTATTGGTAAAATCGAAAGATAGCGTTTCCCAAAATGCTTGGCTAGTTAATTCTGCGGCAGTTGCTTGTTGACCTTCGCGCAATGGCGGCGGCAAAGCATTTGTAGTAATTCCTGCATAAGAGAACACGTTGTAATTTCCCGATGTTATCATGTTGTTAAACCTTGTTACGCCGATAAAATGTCCGCTTGACACGGATTTATTTATTGCGATAATATTTTCCAGGTGAATATCAGAATTATTGCCGATAATTCCGCCGCTAAACGATGCGTTATTTATCAAATTGCCGTTGCGAGTAGCGACAATTTCCGCTGTGCTAAAACTGTTGGTTATTTTGGGATTGCTCGTGTTATCTTGCATATAGCCCAATATTCCGCCAGCGTAATGCGGCCATTGCGTTGACAAAGCCGAAACCGTTCCGTGGGAATACACATTAGAAATTATTGTTTCGTAGCGACCTATTCCAATAATTCCGCCAGCTACAGCAGAAGCGAGACCGTCGGGATCTTCTTCAGCAATTATATTTCCATGGAAGAAACTTTGATTTACGGTAGTTGTTGTGCTTTCGTCAAGTACACTACCAATCAATCCGCCAACTACGCCGAGTCCGCGTACATCGCCGACAAATCCGACTTTTTCAATAGTTGCATCGCTTGCACGATTAGCAATTCCGCCATTTCCTCCAGTAGTTGAACTGGTTATATTTCCCGTTACATTAAGATTGCGAACCGTTCCGCCGTCTATGTAATGGAAAAGTCCACGGTCTGCACTAAAGCCCAAAATAGAGTTTCCATTACCGTTAAAATTGCCCGAAAATGTGGGATATTCTCCGTCTGCTAAATTTAATGTAGCGCCGAAACCGTTCCAAGTTTCGCCAGTCAAAGTTATATTATTGGCGAGTTCCATGTGAACAGGCAAAATATTTTCCTCAAAAGAATTTTCTTCAATCCATTTTAGATGTTCAAAGTTTTCCAATATATATGGGCTTTGTTCTGTGCCATCTCCTCGCGGCACTAAATTTAGAATCGGCGGCGTAGGTGATGGAGTCGGCGTTGGCGTAGGTGATGGAGTTGGAGTCGGTGTTGGAGTTGGCGTTGCAGTCGGCACAGGAGTTGGCGTTGCAGTCGGCGTTGGCGTTGCTGTTGGCGTTGGCGCAGGAGTTGGCGTTGCTACAGGCGGTTGCGTTGGCGTTGCAGTCGGCACAGGAATCGGCGCAGGCGTTGGCTCTGGCGGACGAATTGCTTGCGGAACTACTCCGCTAAAACTTTCGTATTCATATACTTGTGGCTCGGATTGCCTATCTTCCAATATTTGCAATGCAAGTTTATAAATATCTTCAGTAACAAAGTTGCTATTTTCTAGTAGGTAATCGATATTATCGATTATTGATTGCAGAGTAAAATTATTAAGTTCTTCCAGTATAATAGGTTGAACCTCAACAGCAATTTCGTTTCGCAATTCTCGGATAATAATCATTTCGCCGTCAAAAAGAGACATCTCCATTCGTTCAACTTCGCCCCAACCAGCTAACATTGCAATGTAGCTTACACGGTTTCGTCTGCCTAAAGCGAACATTGTTCCACGTACTGTCAATGAGATACTTCCGATGGTTGCAACAATATTATGATTTGCTTGCTGATGTTCTACCGTTAAAAGAGCGTTGCCACTTTCCAAGGACAACTCTATTAAATTGCTAGTTAATGCGGCACTAACACGAGTGCGTTCATCCATTTGTAGTAAACTTTCGTAATCCATTAGCAAAACCAGTTGACTAGATGCACCTGTTAATAAGATATTTCCATCTCGTATTCGAGTGCCAACGTGCGGAGCAACTCGCGGTCGTCCTGCTCCTCTGCTGATTGTGGCGTGTTCGCCCTCTGTGTGAAATACCGTTATTGTTCTAGCTACATCACGTGCATAAACAGGTTGCACAACAGCCAAACCCATTATTATTGACAAGGCAACTGCTAAAATTTGTTTCTTGTAAAGCATTAAATACACATCCATTCATTTATTTGTTTTGAAAAGTAAATAAAACAATTTGCGTTTTTATTATACTATTTTATCGGCATTTTTGCAAATAAACATTACTATATTTGCAAAAAAATCTTAACAATGTAATAAAAATTTAATATTTTACTAACAAATATTGTTTGCAATTTCAAAAAAGCTGTGTTATAATACAAATTGTTCAAAAACATTAGCTAAATGTGAAATAATTGGGATTTCTTAAATAATCTAAGCCCCATACATTTAGCATTACGAAACGGAGGAGTTTTTGTAATGAGGAGATTTTTAGCAGCAACTGTGTCTGCGATTGTCCTGTTTGCGGCGTTTGCTAACCCGCTACCCGTTTTTGCTACTGATATTAGCATAAATGGCGATACTAGAACCTTTGCAACCGCAACTGTGGTAAATGGCGTTATGCTTTTCCCACTTCGCGAGGCGTTTGAGGCTCTTGGTTTTACCGTCGGTTGGGACGGCTCTACTGGACAAATTTCACTCACACGAGGCGACGATACGCTATTATTAACAGTTGGTAGTGCTACCGTTACCTTAAACGGCACAGCTACTGCCCTAGAAGCACCTGTGCAAATTATTCAAGATGGTGTTTCCTTTATGCCTCTTGCCACAGTTTTAACAGCGTTAGGTTACAATGTTGAAACCGATGCTGTAGCCGCAGTTGTAGACGAACCTGCACAAGTTGCGGTTGAAGAACCCGCAATCCCAGCTGACGTTGTTCCTGTAGAAATGCCTACAGTTGATCCGTTACCTGGTGTTACCATCGAAACTGTTACTGTAGAGGGCTATTTGGGTCCAATTACCGTGCAAGTTTCTTTGCAAGACAACGTTCCTTTTGCAGTTGAAGTTGTCGAGCACAACGAAACACCACCTTTCTTTAACATGGCACAACCTGCCACTGCCGACGCTATAGTCGAAGCTGGTACTTGGGATATTTACCCAGTTTCGGGCGCAACTACTACTTCCCAAGCTATAATTGATGCTGTACGTCAAGCAATGGAAGGTACTCCTGTTCAAGATGCGGTTACTTTACCTGCTGAACTTCCTGCTGAAGAAGTAGTTGAAGAACCCGCTGAAGAAGTAACAGAAGAACTTGCTGAAGAAGTAACAGAAGAACCCGCTGAAGAAGTAGCAGAAGAACCCGCTGAAGAAGTAACAGAAGAATCCGCTGAAGAAGTAACAGAAGAACCTGCTGAAGAAGTAACAGAAGAACCTGCCGAAGTTTCTGGCGAAGTTGTAACTGTTAATGTCGAAGGTTTCGGCGGACAAATGACCGTTGCCGTTACTTTAGAAGGCAATGTTCCTGTTGCAGTTGAAGTTGTCGAGCACAGCGAAACAGCTTTATTCTACAATATGGTTCAACCTGATACAGCCGATGCTATCGTTGCCGCTGGCACTTGGGATATTGAGGCTCTTACGGGCGCAACTATCACTTCCCAAGCTATCATTGATGCTGTAAGACAAGCCATCGAAGGTGCTCCTGCTGACGAACCTGCTGTTGACGAACCTACAGAAGAAGTTACAGAAGAACCAGTTGACGAACCTACAGAAGAAGTTACAGAAGAACCAGTTGAAGAAGTTACAGAAGAACCAGCTGAACCTGCCGAAACAGCAGGAACTTTCACAGCTGGCACATTCATTGGCTCGGCGATTGGTCGCAACGATGTTGTGCGGCTCGAACTTGAATTTAGTGCAGACGAAATTTTAAGCATTACCGTGCTTGCACATGACGAAACTCCAAGTTTCGTTGGCGATCCCGAAGAAGATGATTCCGCTTTTGCTACTATCTTTAACCAAGTTTTAGCAAATCAATCTATCGTAGCTATCGATACGCACACTGGCGCAACTATTACTTCGAACGCTTTAATCGAAGCTATTAGCAACGCAATTACGCAAGCATTGGGCGATTCCGTTATGGACGAACCCGCTATTAGCGAACCAGAACCAGAAGAAGTTGCAGACGTTGAAGAACCTGCTGAAGAAGTAACAGAAGAACCTGCTGAAGAAGTAACAGAAGAACCTGCTGACGTTGAAGAACCTGCTGAAGAAGAACCTGCTGAAGATGCCGCTCCTGTAGCTGGCGGAGTTGGCGAAAACGGACTTCCATTAGCAACAGCAACGTTCACTCCAGGAACACAAACAGTTTCCGTTCCTGGTTGGAACGAATCCACAATGACGGTTGACGTTACTTTTAGCGAAAACCAAATTTTGGATGTAGTTTTGGTTGACCACCACGAATCTACTTATGGTAGCGGTTGGGCGTTTCGTGCATTGCCTGGCGTTCCCGACCAAATCGTTGTTCGCCAATCTACAAACGATATTGACACTTTCACGGGTGCAACTTCTACTCGCAACTCCGTGATTGCAGCCGTCGAAGAGGCCATTACTTTGGCTGGAGCATCTCCTGCCGATTTAGTTCCACAAACGGTTGATGCACCAATCCCAGGCGATAACTTTATTCCTGGATTTGTTGAAATTACCGTACCTGCAAACACTATGAATCAAGACGGAAACCCTCTTGCAGAGGGCGATGCACGTATGCTACATAGTGAAGATACCGACATGAACCTGCGCGTATCTTTTGGTAGAAACGAGTTTCATATTCACAGCGGCGGCGCATCCACTTTAGGACAAGGCGCTGATGCTCACGGCGAAAGCATTTACGAAGCTGGCGAAATTGGCGGCGGAACTTGGGGCGGCTGGTTCTTCAGACAAACCGCTGTTCACAATTTTAACGACCGTCAAACAACGCAAGGAATCGACATTGCCACTGGCGCAACCGAATCCGCCTCGGGCATTCGTTGGGGACTTGAGCAAGCTATCACGCAACAAGGCGGAAACCCTGCCTCGCTTGTGGCTCGCACAACTCCACGTACGCAAATTCAACGTAACCCAAGTGGCGAACCTACCGATCCTTTCTTCGAGCCTGGCGTTTACACCGTTACTGTTGAAGGTCGCAATGGTCCAATGACTGTTGCCGTTACTTTTGACCGCACAACTATCCGCCGCATTGTTGTTGTAGAACACACCGAAACACCCGAATATTTCGACACCGTTTGGGGTGCATCCGCCGACAACATTTTGCGCGATGCTATCTATCAAGCCCAATTTGCTGGCTTAGATGACGTTGACACCGTTTCTGGTGCAACTTTGTCTTCTAGCGCAATTATCGAAGCTGTACGTCAAGCCGCTCAACAGGCTTGGATTGACTAATTTATAAAATAAAAGCCGATTGGCTTGTGGGAAACAGCCGCAATTTTTGCAAAAATGCGGTTGTTTCCTGCATTTTTTGAGGAGGGACTTCCCACTTTGAGTAAAAAAATTGTTGTGTTGGGCGCGGGCTATGCAGGCGCATTGACCGCCAAAAAACTTGAAAAAAAACTGAAAGGTCAAGACGTTGACATTACCATTATCGACAAAAATCCGTTCTTTACAATGTTAAGCGAACTGCACGAAGTCGCCGCTTGGCGCGTGGACGAAGACAGCATTCGCATCGACCTAAATAAAATTTTTGCCGGCAGAAACGTAAAAGTTGTCCTTGACAACATCGTCGAAACCGACTTTGAGCAAAATAAAATTACCGGAAAAGTAAACACTTATGAATATGATTATTTAGTTATGGCATCTGGCTGCAAATCCACTTATTGGGGCGTTCCAGGTGCTGAAGAACACAGTTTTCCGCTGTGGTCTTATGATGAGGCAGTCAACCTGCGAAATCACATCTACCATATGTTTAGTAGTGCCGCTCGCGAACTAGATCCCAAAAAACGCAAGGCGCTGCTCACTTTTTATGTTGTAGGTGCTGGTTTTACTGGCGTTGAAATGATTGCCGAACTCGCCGAGTTTGTGCCTATCGTATGCCAAAAATTTCACATTGATCCAAACGATGTCAGCCTAAATTGCGTTGACGCGCTAGATAAATTATTGCCGTTTATGCCCGATAAAGCCATAAATCGTGTGGCAAAACGCCTAGAAAAACTTAACGTAAACCTACAATTAAACTCGAGCATAACTGGCGTAACCGCCGAAAGTATCTCGTTTGAATCCACTTCCGCCAACATAAAATATCAACACGGCGGCGGCGAAAAGGTTGACACAACTAGCAAAGATAAAAATAAAGTCAAAATTACCGACGAAACTTACACCGTTATTTGGACGGCAGGAATCCAAGGATCGGACATTGCTCAGCATTCCGAAGGGCGTTTGGGACACGTTCCTCGCTCTCGTGGTCGCATTCAAACTGACCACTTTTTGCGTTCTGTCAACCACGAAAACGTTTACATTGCAGGCGACAACACATTCTTCATCCCAGAGGGCGAAGATCAATCCGTGCCGCAAATGGTGGAACATTGCGAACGTTGCGCACCGCTAATTGCCGCAAACATAGCTGACCAAATCAACGGCAAAGAGCCATCCCATATTTACAAACCCGATTTTCACGGCTCGATGGTCAGCGTTGGCGGACGTTACGCAAGCGCCTATGTTGGAATGCCTGGCAAATTTTTTGTGTTGCCGTCATTTTTTGCGATGCTCTCAAAACACGCCGTTGCAATGCTGTTTTTCCTACATTTAATCGGCTGGAACAAAATTTTTGCCCACGTGAAAACGCAATTTTTCACAATCCGCAATCGCCGCAGCATTTTAGGTGGACATTTCTCAAACCGTTCGGCAACCTTTATGGCTGTGCCGTTGCGAATTTGGATGGGCGGCTACCTAATTTATACAGGATACGTGCGGCTGGTCTACAACTGGCTGAACACGCCTATTTTGGCGGATACGCTCCGCTCGGTTGCGAACGAATTTCGCCCAGTTTTTATGATTCCGTACACGCACATTCCCGCAGAAATCAACTTTATGAACGCTATCCACTTTTCAACCACGATGGGCGGCAGCGGACACAGCATTTTTTGGCTACAAACCACGCCAGTTAGCTGGTTTATCGAAACTTTCGTTATCTCGTCCCCTGGCGCAGAGCTGTTTTGGCAGACTTTCCTTGTGCTTTTCTGCTTTCTCATTGGGCTTGCGTTAATGGGCGGATTTTTGACCACGCTCGCCTCAATCGCCACAATGCTGTACACAATCGGCTTGTTGCTGATTACAGGGTTGCCAATTTATTACACGTGGCTCGTTTTCGCACCGATTGCGTTCATGTTCTCGGGCGCAAACCGCTCACTTTCGCTTGATTACTACTTTATCCCATGGTTTAACAAAAAATGGAAAAGCCTTGGCTTTGTGAAAAAATTGTACATTTTCAACGATTAAGGAGGATTTTAAGTTGACAAAAATAATTTCAGTTATTGCAGGATTAGTAGTTTTGGCGGTGGTTGCCGTGTTTGTCATTTTGCCGATGTTCGGCACTTTGGACGACAGCATTTGGACACCAGATCCGCCGCAAGCAGTTGCAGTTGCCGCAATCGAGGGCGTTTTGCCGTTGACAGCTGGCACATTTTCTGGGATGAGTCCAAACGGACGTTACGGCGAAACGCACGTTGACGTTGTAGTTGACGGAACTGGACGCATCACGGACATTATTATAGTGGAAATTAACGACACGGACACATTCGCCGAACCCGCCATCGAGTGGCTGATTCCGACCGTTCTCGCGGCGCAATCCACGGGAATCGACACTTACACGGGCGCAACGCAAACATCTCACGCATTTTTGGAGGCGGTTGAAGACGCACTCGTGGGAAACGCTGGCGTTACGCTTGAACAGTTGCGCGCGGGCCCAATCGGCGGAGCTGCCGCCGCAACGCAATTTACGCCAGGCACGTTCACAGGCGTTGGCGCTGGCGGTTGGAACAACGATATTCATGTTGACGTAACTTTCAGCGATTCCGCAATTACGGCGCTCGAGGTTTCGTTTTCGGAAGATACCGCAAGTTTCGCAGAACCTGCCTTTGATAATTTGATTCCGCGCGTTTTGGCGGCACAATCCGCCAATGTTGACGTTTGGACAGGTGCAACAGCTACATCCAATGCGTTTTTGGCGGCTGTTCAGCACGCAATCGATCAGTCCGCTGTTGGCGTGGCTGCTCCACCGCCACCGCCGCCTGCTCCCGAACCAGAGCCAGAAGTTGAAATTGCTGATTTTGGCACTTTGGAAGGCTTGACCGCTGGAACGTACATCGGCGTTGCGGACGGCAGAAACGCTCCAATTCATGTTGAAGTAACTTTCACGGAAGATGCGATTGTCGCAATCGTTGTGTTGGAGCAAGCCGAAACGCCCGATTTTGTGGGCGATCCCGCTGACGATGATTCCGTTTTTGCCGATATTTTCGGGCAAATTTTGGATTCCCAGTCGCCAAATGTGGACGTTCACGCTGGCGCGACAATAACATCCAATGCGTTGATGTTGGCTGTTGCGAACGCTCTCGAGCAAGCTATCAGCGGCGTTGCAGTCGCTCCCGAAGAGCAACTTGCTGAAGAAGAAGTTGACGAAGAGGACGCTGAAGATGCCGAACCTCCGCCAGAGGGCAATTACACGGCAGGTCGCTATGTTGGTGCAGGAGATGGGCGAAACAACGTTGTTCACGTTGCTGTAACTTTCTCGGCAACGGCTATCACTGGCATTGAGATAGTTTTCACGGAAGAAACGCCCGATTTTGCGGATTCTGCTTTTGATGCGTTGATTCCACGGGTTTTGTCGGCACAATCCGCTGATATTGACATTTACACAGGTTCAACGTTGACATCTAATGCGTTTATTGCGGCTGTTAGAAGTGCAATAAATCAAGCTACAACTGGAGTTGCAACTCCTCCGCCAGCGCCGCCAAGCGACGAGCCAGAGCCAGAGCCAACTCCCGAACCAGCCGCTCCCGAACCAGAGCCAGAGCCAGCCGCTCCAGAGCCTGAACCGGAGCCACCTGCTCCCGAACCTGAACCAGAGCCTGAACCACCTGCTCCAGCAGGACGATTTACGCCAGGCACTTACACCGCACAAGCAATGGGACATCACGAAACCGTACCAGTTGTCGTATCTGTAACTTTTGACGACAACAACATCACAGCGATAACGATTGCAAGCCACGCCGAAACGGACGTATTTTTCAACGAAGTAGTGCCAACCATTCCAAACAGGATAATTGCGGCACAATCAACGAACGTTGACACCGTTACAGGCGCAACCGAAACCAGCGATGCAATCAAAGCCGCCGTAAACAACGCCATTGCACAGGCATCCAACTAAAAAATGACCAGAATAATTTTAGACGAGCAAATACCGAAAAAAATCACAATCAGTGCGGCACGAGATTTTTCTGCCGCACTGATACACAAATTATTTGCGAACACGCCAAAGCCGATTCGCCCCATTACGGAGCATTTGGCAAAAGCCCAAGGAAAGGGCGTTCGCACAGCCGTTTTGTTGGCGGCGGCGCTGGATGAATCCGAGCAAGTGCCGAAAGATACCATTTTGGCGGCAACGGCGATTGAGCTGTTTCACATGGCAACGTTGGTGCATGACGACGTTATCGACGAGGCGGATTCGCGGCGCGGAATTGCGAGTATTCACGCAAAATTTAGCAAAAAAGAGGCTATAATTTGCGGCGACTATCTTTTTTGCGTGGCAACTTCTACGGTTTCCAGTATTTACGAGCCGTACAAGGGTTTCGCAATGAAATTTTCCACGGCGGTCGAGCGCGTGTGCCTGGGCGAATTGCGGCAATATGCGAATAATTATAACATGAATATGAATATACAAGAGTATTTGCGGATAATTCACGGAAAAACAGCGGCGTTGTTCTTTATTTCGGCGTATGCGGGCGCGTTAATCGGCGGCGCGGACGAGCAGCAAGCCAAAAAAATAGGGCGAATCGGCACATTTTTGGGAATGATTTTCCAAATTTTGGACGATTGCAAAGATTATATGTTGGACGAATCGCAAGCACTAAAGCCCACAAAAACGGACATCGCACAAGGCGTAATGAACTTGCCAATGCTAATGGCTCTCATAAAAGAGCCGACTTTGCGTATTGCTAATCCCAAGGATTTACTGACGATTGACCAACTGGTCAATGAAGTTTATCGCCTAAACGGCGTAAAAGATGCTATAATAATAGTAGAAAAATATGCAAAAAAAATACATAAAATGATAGATACGCTTGGGAATATCCCAAAACAAGCGGCTTTGCAAGCCCTGCTAGATAGTCAAATTCAACTTGCAGAAAGTTTTAAGCAACAAAAAAATTGATAAAAACGGAACAAAATAATAATTCATACAAAAATAAAAATACGGAAGACGTGATGTGAATGGAACAAAAAAATGTTGACAAAAATAAACGTGCAGTCATTGCAAAAAAGGATTTCGTGCTAATAGCGGCGGTTTTGGCGGTGGGATTTGCACTAATGGGCGCGTGGTATGTGTATAATCTTCCGCCAGCGACAGCGAATATTTATGCAGAAATTACTCACAACAGCATTACCGAAACCGTTTACCTAAATGAAGATAGGCTGTTTTCCTTGGATGCCGCACCGAGCGTAGTTTTTGAGATACGCAACGGCGAAATTGCGTTTGTGCAATCGGATTGTCCCGATCAAATTTGCGTACACGCAGGTTTTTTGAGTCGTCCAGGACAAACGGCGGCGTGCTTGCCTAATGGGCTGATAATGTTTATTATCAGCGGCGATGGCGAAGTTGCGGTTGATGACGGGTTTGGGGATTTGGATATATTTATACATTGAGGGTTGACAAAATGAATGACGAAATATATGAATATATAAAATCTGACGAAGTTGACAAAACGATAAATCCCGAAAAGCAAGGACGGCATATTTTGGGGCATCCTAATTATATCGAGGGGCGAAGTTACTTTTTTGACTGGGTAAATCCGCAAGAATTAGTTGACAAATATCACGGCACAGGAGATGTGCCAAAACACGCAGTAACAGGCAAATGGTATAATAAGGAATTTGTATCTGTGGGAAAAGATATAGGAGTTGACATTGACCGTGATAGTGGTATACAAGCCTTTACAGATAGAATTTCAATCCACTATAGCAAAACAGGCACTCACGTTGTGCCTGTTGAAAGGAGGTAAAACCATGAATTTAGCTAAATATAGAAGAAAGCACGTAAAAGTAACAAGCGTTGAAGGTTACGTTGTTATTGGCTTTGTTGACGTTTACACAAATGAGTTAAACGATCCAGACGGCATAGAAAATATATGTGTTATTCCGTACAACTTGCCACATTTTGGCAAAGGCGAATTGGTTGGGCTGTACAAACCAGATAT
>JGI24700J35501_10930414_pt1 | contig 13771 bp, 12 predicted proteins | sample TergutTh196P1_FD_35501 | JGI IMG/M metagenome (IMG submission 35501) | reverse complement strand
CGTCTCGAACGAGTAAGACCCCTTGTAGACCACGAGGTTGATAGGTCAAAGGTGTAAGTGCGGTAACGCATTCAGCTGATTGATACTAATGGTCGAGTGCTTGTCCTTTTTGATAGTTTTTGTTATGGTGGTTTGTTGCTTGTGTTTGGTTTTCAGGGTGTGGAAGAATTTAACAAGGTCAACAATAAATTAGGTAAGGAGAAAATTCCATGCCGTTGTTTGCTCGATCAAACCAACCCCTAGCCGACCACTTACTAAACGTATCAAAATACGCAGCCGAATTCGGTGGCAAATGCAAAATATCCGAAATAACCCGTTTGTGTGGCTTTTTTCACGACTTGGGGAAATCGACCCCCGAATTTCAAGAATATTTGGCTACTGAAAACGCCGTGCGAGGTTCTGTTAGGCATAGTGTTTTTGGTGCAAAACGGGCTTACGAGGACATCGGCGAGCTGCCCGAAGCGGCTGAAATAATCGCAAACGTCATAGCCGCACATCACGGGGCTTTGTACGACCACCTCGCCGCTGACGGCGAAACTCCGCTTTTGGATAGGTTGAATGATACAGAATGTTTGGAAAATCCAAATTATACAATAGACTTTGCTGAAATCAAACGTTCGATTGCCGATATTTTAGCCAAATTTGATGATGAAGAAAAATGGTTTGCGTTGTCAATGATTACGAAATTTGCCTACTCCGCCCTTGTGGATGCCGACAGATTGGATGCGTACCTGTTTGAAACAAAGACTACATTTGACGATATATCCCCCGATTGGGGCGTTTTGTCAGAAAATCTTGGAAATTATTTATCCTCAATGGAATCAGAGAAAAATTCCGAAATCCGCAGTTTTCGGTCGAAAATATCGAAAAAATGCTTGGAGGCGGGCGAGCGTAAAATTGGGATATACAAACTGGAAGTGCCTACTGGCGGTGGAAAAACATTGTCAAGTCTACGTTTTGCTATTAAACACGCCGAGAAACACAGACTCAACCGCATTATTTACGTTGTTCCGTATTTGTCTATTTTAAGCCAAACCGCCAACAGTATTCGTAATGCACTGTCCGTTGACGATAAAATTGTTTTGGAACATCATTCGGACTTTGCGGTTAACGATTACGAAAATTACAACCTGCACACCGACCGCTGGGATATGTCGATAATACTCACAACGCAGGTGCAATTCTTGGAAAGCGTATTTTCCGCAAAAGCGAGAGATTTACGGAAACTGCACAACATGGCAAACAGTGTAATTATTTTCGATGAGGTGCAAAGTTTGCCTATAAAATGCGTAAATTTGTTTAATTCGGCGGTTAATTTCCTGCACAAGGCTTGCAATAGCACGATTTTGCTTTGCACAGCAACTCAACCGTTGTTGGATAGGACGAGTCGGCCTCTTAAATTCTCTGAAAATCCATCGCTGGTTGAATGTGATGTTTTGCGGAAGCGTGTAAATATCGTTAATTCGCTCAAACAATCGGGATATTCTTATGAGGAGTTGGCGGATTTTGTCTCGGAAAAACACAACTCTTCGATCTTGATAATCGTAAACACAAAAGCGGCGGCAAAGTCCTTATATAACGCAATAAAATCAGAAAACAAACGCCATTTAAGCACCAATATGTGTGCGGCACATCGTGATAAAATTATCGGAGAAGTGCGAGATCGTTTGGACGAAAAAAAGCCGATAATATGCGTGTCAACGCAGTTAATCGAGGCAGGAGTGGATATTTCGTTTGAATGTGTAATCCGAGATATTGCGGGACTTGACAGCATATATCAAGCGGCTGGCAGATGTAATCGGCACGGCGAATATGACGAGCCTAAAAACGTCTATGTGATAAATATTTCAGAGGAAAATTTGGGGAAATTGCCCGATATAAAGTGCGGTGCGGAGACTACTCGTAGGCTATTTGACGAGGAAAATGCCGAAAATTTAGACGAATTTTACAGATATTATTTTCACGACAGGCGTGGCAAAATGGATTATCCCACGCAAAATTATGGTTCGTTGTACGAATTGTTGGCAGGTAATCCAAGAGGTTGTGCCAACTACAAAAAAACTGATAAAAAGAGCATGTTGTCTGCTTTACGCACCGCCGCTAATGAATTTTACGTGATAGATAAGGGGCGTATCGAGGTTGTCGTGGATTTTGACGAGGCGATTGAATTGTTGGACGATTATGTTCGTTCATTTAGCCCAATAGAAAGACGCAAAATATTGCGTAAATTAAGCAAATACAGCGTTTCACTCTACTCGTATCAGTTGAATTTATTAGAAGAAAAAGGAGCGTTGTACAATGTCGATAATTTCCGAGTTTTGACAAAAGGCTTTTACGACTCGGAAATTGGCGTAAACTTAGAAGGGAGTCAAGAATTTTTATATGTCTAAAATGGAAGAAACCACCAAACCACGCAATTCCGTGGAGTTCAAGGTATATGGCAAATACGCCCTTTTCTCGGATCCGATAACTCGACCAGGCGGCGAAAAATTTTCCTACCAAGTGCCGACTTATCAAGCGTTAAAGGGAATTTTGGAGAGCGTGTACTGGAAACCGACGATTATTTGGCGTGTTGATGCGGTTCGTGTGATAAATCGCATACAGACGGAGAGCAAGGGAATCCGTCCAATCAAGATGAATGGCGGCAACGAATTAGCATATTACACCTATTTGAAAGACGTTGAATATCAAGTTTTGGCACATTTTGAATGGAATCCACATCGCTCCGAACTCGAAAGCGACCGCAACGAGCATAAACATCACAATATGGCGTTGCGAGCAATAAAACAGGGCGGTCGACGAGATATTTTTCTCGGAACGAGGGAATGTCAAGCCTATGTTGAGCCTTGTGTTTTTGGCGAAAATATCGGGTTTTATGACGAATACGGCAACATAGATTTCGGAATCATGTTCCACGGCTTTGATTATCCTGATGAAACTGGGAAAAACGAGTTGGGCGTGAGACTTTGGCAACAGGTTATGATTGACGGCGTGATTGATTTCGAGCAACCTAATGACGTAAAACGTCGCCGAATTGTCAGAGAATATAAAAATTACACATTCAAGCGATTTGCGAAAGGGGAGAATTTTAGTGAGTTGGTTTAGCGATTTGGCAAAAACCTATGATTCGGTGGCGAATATTGCTGGCATGCCCAATGAACAGGGCAAAGTTCTTTGGCCGATGTGCCATATTGCGGCTAAAACCAATGTTGCCGTTACCATCGATCAAAACGGCAGGTTTCGTCATGCCGTTGCCGAAGAGATGCGGATAATAGTCCCCTGCACGAAAGAATCGGCAGTAAGGGGCTCTGAGCCACACGCCCTGCATGATCAATTAAAATATCTTACGGTCAGCGAAATGTATTTAGATTTGCTTAAAAACTGGAAAGATTCACATCCGAAAGTGGATGCTGTGTATAAATATGTGGTCGGCGGCAGCTTGATAAAAGACCTGCAAAACTCGGAAATATCAACGAAAGACGATAAAATTTTTGTACGGTTTCGAGTGGAAATCCCAGGCGATTCAGAGCCGAATCTATGGGAAGATAAGGGCGTTATAAAGGCGTGGCAAGATTATTGCGAAACTCAAAATTCAGAGATGCGAGATTTATGTTACGCTACTGGCAATGTCGAAAATGTGCTTACAAAACATTACAAAGGCATAAATGTGGCAGCCGCCAACGCCAAACTCGTTAGCAGTAGCGATAAGGATAATTACACATATCGAGGGCGTTTCAAAAAAGCGACCGAAGCCAACGCAATAAGTGCCGATGCAAGCTGCAAGACCCACGCAATGTTAAATTACATTATAGAAACACAGGCATACAGAAGCGGCACACAAGCCATTGCCGCTTGGAACATCGACAGCGGAAAACCCGAACACAGCCCTTTTGAAAGCTCATTTGGTCTTGTTCATGGAAAATCCCAAAATGATTTGACAAATGCGGAAATCGTTTTAGATTCCGATTATTCAAAGAATTGGCGTTCTTTGCTGATGGGCACAGGAAATGTTAAATCTCTGAAAAATCGTCTGAGCCGAGTTGCGGTTATGGCGGTGGATGCGGCGACTACTGGGCGAATGGGCATTACATTCTACCAAAATTTGCCGGAAAACGACTACATCGAACGCATTGTCAACTGGCATGAAACCTGTGCCTGGCATTTTCGCAGAAATGGGCAGAATTACGTGAGTGCCCCCTCTGCGAATCGCATTATAAATGTCGTTTATGGCGAGCCAAAGAGCGGAAATGACGAGGGTTACAAGAAAATCCAAAAATTGGCGAGAGAGCGGTTGCTGTATCATATTATTTGCGGCGAGCCGTTGAATCGAAGTTGGATAAAAGCCGCAACGGAGCGAGTTAGCCGACAACATTCATATGAGAGCGAAACGGCTTGGTTGGATGCCATTTCTGTAACTTGTGCCCTTGTTCGCAAATATTATCATAGAAAAGGGGAGGAATTTTCTTTGAATTTGGAAAAAGACAGGCAAGACAGGAGTTATCTGTTCGGCAGATTGCTGGCGATTGGCGACAGATTGGAGAGCCACGCACGTTATTTGCAGGCTGGCGGCGAGGACAAACGTCCGACAAATGCGGTGCGTTATATGTCGGCTTTTGCCGCAAAACCGCTTAGAACTTGGAAGTTAATTTTCGACCAGTTAAATCCGTATATACAGCGGCTTGACGGTGCGGAATGGTATCAGCGGCAGATTGACGAGGTTATGAGCCTTTTTAATGAGGGCGACTTCGACGACAGACAGCTTGACGGCAGATATTTAATGGGATATTCCTTGCAGCGTTTGGAATTTTTCAACAAAAAAGACGAGGACAAAAATAAGGAGGAGAACAATGAGTCTGACCAAGAAAATTGATTTTGCAATAATAATAGGCGTAAAAAACGCCAATCCCAACGGCGATCCGCTAAACGGCAACCGCCCAAGGACAAACTATGACGGGTACGGCGAAATTTCGGACGTTTGCATAAAGAGAAAGATACGCAACCGCTTGCTGGACATGGGTGAGGCGATTTTAGTGCAGTCCGATGACTACCGAAAGGACGATTGCCGCAGTATAAAGGACAGGTACGATGAGGCGAAAAAGGCTTTTCCTAAAACAAAAAGCGGCGACGAACTGGCGGCAGCGGCTTGCAAAACTTGGTTTGACGTGCGGGCTTTTGGGCAAGTATTTGCGGGCGTGGACGACACAAACGCGTCCATTGCAGTACGTGGGCCGATTAGCATACAGAGTGCATTTTCCGTTGAACCTGTGGACGTTACAAGTTTGCAGATAACAAAAAGTCTGAATTTGAAAACGGATAAAAAAGATCCGTCCAAAAAAGCAGCCGACACAATGGGCATGAAACATCGTGTTGACAAGGGTGTGTACGTTACTTTCGGCAGCGTAAACTGCCAACTTTCCGAGAAAACGGGTTTTAGCGATGCCGATGCAGAAAAGCTAAAAATCGCTATGTTGCGCCTTTTCGAGAATGACGAATCCTCCGCGCGGCCTGCGGGCAGCATGGAAGTAATGAAAGTCATTTGGTGGACGCACACGGGCGAGACATTATCCTCGGCAAAGGTGCATAAAAGCTTGGTTGTGGGCGTTGACGGCGGCTATACACTTGCGGAACTTGCGGGTGTTTCCGTTGAAGAACTGGACGGCAAATGATTGCCGAAGAAGATTATATAATCGTATCCGACATACATCGATTCGCCTTTTGCCGTCGAAGATGGGCGTTGTCTTTTTTTGAAAACGCCTGGGCTGACAACGAGTTGACAATAAGCGGAACGTTAATGCATGAAAAAGTCCACGATACCGGCTTAAGCGAGAAGCGGGGCGATTTGATTATTTCCCGTGCCATGCCGATTTTTTCCCGTGAAATGGGGCTTGTTGGTCAATGTGATGTGGTGGAATTTCGGAAAAACTCGGACGGCGTTCCGTTGTTCGGCAGAGACGGTTTGTGGTCGCCTTGCCCCGTAGAATATAAACGGGGCAAGGCTCACGCCATGGGCAACGAGGCGGATTGGCTGCAGCTTTGTGCACAGGCGATGTGTTTGGAAGAAATGTTGGTTTGCCCACCGATAGAAGTGGCGTATATTTTTTACGGCGGGCAGAAAAGGCGGAAAGAAGTTGAATTAACGGGCGATTTACGCAGTCGTGTGCAATCGATTGTCCGAGAAATGCGGGATTTGATTGTGCGGCGGCACACGCCGCGAGTTAAGCCGAAAAAGGCGTGTGCCTCCTGTTCATTAAAATCGGAATGTTTGCCGAAAATGCCTGCATTTGGCAGTGTGAGGCAATATATAGATAAAAATATTGGGGATTGACTATGAAAAAATTGCTGAACACATTTTATGTAACGATTGCGGATGCGTATCTGTCGTTGGACGGCGAAAACATCGTGATAAAACGTGGCGACGAGGAGCTACGGCGAGTGCCTTTGCATAATTTGGAGGGGATTGTTACCTTTGGGCGGCAGGGTGCAAGCCCTGCGTTAATGCGGAAATGTGCCGCAATGGGAATATCTCTGACGTTTTTGTCGGAACACGGGCGTTTTCAGGCCAGTATCGTGGGCGAGGAGCGAGGCAACGTGCTTTTACGCCGCACTCAGTACCGTTTTGCGGACGATATGGCGAAAAGTTTGGAGATTTCTCGGAATATTTTAGTGGGCAAATTGCACAACAGCCGTTGGGTTTTGGAGCGGGCGGTTCGTGATCATGCCTTGCGTGTCGATGTTGATAAGCTGAAAAAGGCCTCGACATTCATTAAAAACGCTATAAAAACGCTGCCGACAGCCGCCACGCACGGCGAATTGTTCGGCATAGAGGGAGAGGCGGCGGCTCACTATTTCTCAGAATTTGACCAACTGATTTTGGCGAATAAAGAGGATTTTTTCTTCCGCAACCGAAACCGCCGCCCGCCGCTTGACAATGTCAACGCCATGTTGTCATTCGTGTACACATTGCTTGCAAATGACGTATCTGCGGCACTTTCAGCCGTTGGATTGGATCCGTTTGTGGGATTTTTGCACCAAGATCGCCCCGGCCGCCGTTCGCTTGCGTTGGATTTAGTGGAAGAGCTGCGGGCCCCGTTAGCGGACAGATTTGTGTTGAAACTCATCAATTTACGTATATTAACGGGCGGCGATTTTGCACAAAAGGAGAACGGAGCGGTCATAATGCTTGACGATGCTCGGAAAAAGCTGCTCGCGGCGTGGCAGGAGCGCAAACAGGAGACTTTGGAGCACCCATTTTTAAGGGAAAAAATAATGTGGGGGCTGGTGCCGCACGTGCAGGCTTTGTTGCTTGCGAGGTTTTTGCGTGGGGATTTGGACGAATATCCGCCGTTTTTGTGGAAATGAGGGCATATGCTGATTTTGATAACGTATGACGTGAGTACGGAGACTGCTGGCGGCAAAAAACGGCTGCGGCAGGTGGCGAAGATTTGCAAGGATTATGGGCAGCGTGTGCAAAATTCCGTTTTCGAGTGCGTGTTGGATGCGGGGCAGTTGCTTATTGTTAAGGCGAAGTTGTTGGACGTGATTGACCTCAAAGTGGATAGTTTGCGGTTTTATAGTTTGGGGAATAGTTACAAGGGCAAGGTGGAGCATTACGGGGCGAAGGCGAGTTTTGATGTAACGGAGCCGTTGATTTTGTGAGGTGGTTGGTGCGAACTGTAAGTGCACATTGGTGGTTAGGAGGGTTCGCACCGATGTTTTTTTGTGGGTTTGTGGATTTTTGTAAATTTTTTTTGGATTTTTGTTGTATTTTTTGTGTTAGTGTGTTATGATTGGTATTATTGCATAAACGACTGGATGCTTTCGTGGTGTTTTTGGTTGTTTTTGCTGTCGCACCCCCTTGTGGGGTGCGTGGATTGAAATTATCATCTCCGCCGATACCTTGCGGACTCATCAAGTCGCACCCCCTTGTGGGGTGCGTGGATTGAAATACACTGCGATAACGATATTATAACAACAGATGGTCGCACCCCCTTGTGGGGTGCGTGGATTGAAATGCGATTGTATGTTGCCAGATTACGCCATTCTTATGTCGCACCCCCTTGTGGGGTGCGTGGATTGAAATATTGACTCCATAGGTCGGAAGATTCGCTCCGCTTGGTCGCACCCCCTTGTGGGGTGCGTGGATTGAAATTATATTGCTTCGTTTTTGCTTGCTCTGTAAAATGTCGCACCCCCTTGTGGGGTGCGTGGATTGAAATGGACAATGTTGGACGTGAGCGTCCTCGCCCCTCGGTCGCACCCCCTTGTGGGGTGCGTGGATTGAAATTCCAACTGCTCGGCACTATGCACCACTGGCTGGACAAGTCGCACCCCCTTGTGGGGTGCGTGGATTGAAATTAGCTTAAATACTGGCTTGCAATCTGGGCATATAACGTCGCACCCCCTTGTGGGGTGCGTGGATTGAAATTTGCAATGTTACATTTTTGTTACATTTTCGGCTGTCGCACCCCCTTGTGGGGTGCGTGGATTGAAATGCAAAAGACCTAGGAATCGAGCAAGTGGGCGGAGGTCGCACCCCCTTGTGGGGTGCGTGGATTGAAATAGTGTTTCACATTCGCCCAAACTCCGCCCACTTGGTCGCACCCCCTTGTGGGGTGCGTGGATTGAAATTTTTTTGGGCGTTGGCAATCCAGCATTGGTCAATTGTCGCACCCCCTTGTGGGGTGCGTGGATTGAAATATTTTGCCGCCCTCGCTGGATTTTTCTAGCAATGATGTCGCACCCCCTTGTGGGGTGCGTGGATTGAAATGTAGGTATCGGTCTGGATGAAATCATCTGTTGTTATGTCGCACCCCCTTGTGGGGTGCGTGGATTGAAATTGCTGATGATGTGGGTTTAAATATTTTTATAAACGTCGCACCCCCTTGTGGGGTGCGTGGATTGAAATAATTATCGATCGCATATGTTATGATGTCGTCCATCGTCGCACCCCCTTGTGGGGTGCGTGGATTGAAATACGTAGCGGAACACTTGGATAACATGATTTTTGGTCGCACCCCCTTGTGGGGTGCGTGGATTGAAATTAATCCCCCAACCCCAGCCCCTCCACATATCGGTCGCACCCCCTTGTGGGGTGCGTGGATTGAAATTATTGCAGAACCGAAAGCAATATCCAATGTGAAGTCGCACCCCCTTGTGGGGTGCGTGGATTGAAATGCATTATCTGCTGTCCCACCCACGCCACAGCACGTCGCACCCCCTTGTGGGGTGCGTGGATTGAAATATATGACTCCATATATAGGAAGATTCGCTCCGCTTGGTCGCACCCCCTTGTGGGGTGCGTGGATTGAAATCCTCTTCATTTGTGATAGTTTCGGTCACATTTTTGTCGCACCCCCTTGTGGGGTGCGTGGATTGAAATGTACGTGTCGGTCTGGACAAAATCATCTGTTGTTAGTCGCACCCCCTTGTGGGGTGCGTGGATTGAAATCTCCTGGACGAAAGGGGGTGGCATAAATGAGTAAAGTCGCACCCCCTTGTGGGGTGCGTGGATTGAAATTTTTGCTGTCGGTTTTTGGCGGCGCAATAATCTGGTCGCACCCCCTTGTGGGGTGCGTGGATTGAAATATATACGCCCCTGCCACAAATTCACTCGTTCGGACGTCGCACCCCCTTGTGGGGTGCGTGGATTGAAATAAGCTGACGAAGAAGTAACAGTAAGAGTTACCAGGTCGCACCCCCTTGTGGGGTGCGTGGATTGAAATAAAACAGTCTGCAATAGCTTTGATTACTGCCTTCGTCGCACCCCCTTGTGGGGTGCGTGGATTGAAATGCATTTATGACGACCTAGAAAGGAGGAAAAATTTGTCGCACCCCCTTGTGGGGTGCGTGGATTGAAATAATTTCAAAGATTATAGCGTTTTGTAGGGCTTCTCGTCGCACCCCCTTGTGGGGTGCGTGGATTGAAATATTCTTACACCAGAGGCAGAAAGCAACACAGGGGTAGTCGCACCCCCTTGTGGGGTGCGTGGATTGAAATCCACATTCGCATTCGTACCAATCGTCTTTTTGCGGTCGCACCCCCTTGTGGGGTGCGTGGATTGAAATCCAAACAGGCGGATTAACACTTGACAATCTCAAAGTCGCACCCCCTTGTGGGGTGCGTGGATTGAAATATTTCTGACATTTCGTCCGATTTTGCTTGCGCCAGGTCGCACCCCCTTGTGGGGTGCGTGGATTGAAATACGCACCGTCAAACGGCGGGCACGGGGGCACGGAGTCGCACCCCCTTGTGGGGTGCGTGGATTGAAATTACGTGAAACGGATGCGTGTTGTGATTGTCGTGAGTCGCACCCCCTTGTGGGGTGCGTGGATTGAAATTACAGTCCACAGACCGTAGGAGCGGAGTTGTATTAGTCGCACCCCCTTGTGGGGTGCGTGGATTGAAATGTTAAATTTCTAAAGTTGTTGTCTACTGCCGTGAAGTCGCACCCCCTTGTGGGGTGCGTGGATTGAAATAGAATACTCTGTAGTATGTGGCATCACGAGGAAAGGTCGCACCCCCTTGTGGGGTGCGTGGATTGAAATATTATTTCTTGCCAAAGATGTGGCGGAGTGGATTGTCGCACCCCCTTGTGGGGTGCGTGGATTGAAATATTCAACAGCTTGGCGAAACCACTCAATAGGCTGTCGCACCCCCTTGTGGGGTGCGTGGATTGAAATTTGTTCTCCTGGTTGTCCTTGCACGGAGTGCAGCAGTCGCACCCCCTTGTGGGGTGCGTGGATTGAAATTACAGAGTCAGTTACAGAGGTTCTCAGTATACTGTCGCACCCCCTTGTGGGGTGCGTGGATTGAAATGAAATGGCGGAAATACGGGAAAATCGGGAAACGGACGTCGCACCCCCTTGTGGGGTGCGTGGATTGAAATTATGGAAGTTAAAGCTCTCAATATCAATGCACTGTCGCACCCCCTTGTGGGGTGCGTGGATTGAAATAGTCGGAAAGTACAAAAAACGCCATTGCACCACCGTCGCACCCCCTTGTGGGGTGCGTGGATTGAAATAAAACCACTTGTCAAGCTTTTTCGTTCGACACAGTCGCACCCCCTTGTGGGGTGCGTGGATTGAAATTTTTATATCTTTTTCTATGGTCATTCCGTAGCCTGGTCGCACCCCCTTGTGGGGTGCGTGGATTGAAATGCACTCGCATTTCAGGGGCTTTACGCAATCTTTGCAGTCGCACCCCCTTGTGGGGTGCGTGGATTGAAATACGGTGCGCCTGCATAGTCCTTTGACAGTGTGTAGTCGCACCCCCTTGTGGGGTGCGTGGATTGAAATAGACCCCGCCGATTTGCTCGATTCCTAGGTTTTTTGCGTCGCACCCCCTTGTGGGGTGCGTGGATTGAAATACTATCGTATTGTTCCACGTTAAATTTTTGGTTATGTCGCACCCCCTTGTGGGGTGCGTGGATTGAAATATACCATATCGTTAACGGATGATGCGTGTCCGCGTCGCACCCCCTTGTGGGGTGCGTGGATTGAAATATCGGAAGTTGTCGGCTTGAAGTCCGATAATGTAAAGTCGCACCCCCTTGTGGGGTGCGTGGATTGAAATACTTTCACGAACACATAACAAACAACTTTATAGAGTCGCACCCCCTTGTGGGGTGCGTGGATTGAAATGCTCTTCTAAGACCGTAAATTGTACCGTTAGGTGTCGCATCCCCTTGCGGGGTGCGTGGATTGAAATCCGTCCCATGGTATATTTATATTCTGACACCAAAAGTCGCATCCCCTTGCGGGGTGCGTGGATTGAAATCTCTGCCCATTCCCGCATTTTGCGTGGCATATGGGTCGCATCCCCTTGTGGGGTGCGTGGATTGAAATGCCTTGCTCGGCTTGCATTGTTCTGGCTATTTCGTCGCATCCCCTTGTGGGGTGCGTGGATTGAAATGTCGCTGTGCCCCTCTATGAACTTACCCGCTATGTCGCATCCCCTTGTGGGGTGCGTGGATTGAAATAGCAATCTCAACGCCACAAAACGCCGTCCGCCGCACCGCACCCCCTTGTGGGGTGCGTGGATTGAAATTGAAGGGGGCGAGTGTGAACTGAATTGTCGCAATGTCGCACCCCTTGTGGGGTGCGTGGATTGAAACCATAATACGGATAGGTAAGATTTTGATTTAATCCCCCCGTCCACACCGCAATTAGGGCAAACCCAAGACCGCTGATTTAATGACAATTCTTTAAGCCTATGGTCGCAGTTAGAGCAGGTTTTGCTTGACGGATAGAACCGAGGTATTTCCACAACCGTTGTACCAAACTTGACAGCTTGCCATTTAAGGATTTGCACAAATTGACTGTGCGACAAATCGGATATTTTTTTGCTCCACAGCCGTTGCATAGCCTTAATATTTAAATCCTCAATGAAAATAAAAGCGTATTCGCTGCACAAATGATTCGCTAACTTAAAATGGAAATTTTTACGCAAATTAGCGATGTGTTCGTGGGCTTTTGCTAACTTTAATCTTGCTTTCTTGCGGTTGTTTGAACCTTTATTCTTGCGAGATAGTTCTCGGTTTAATTTGGCTACGAAGTTGGAGTTTTGCTTGAAAAATAAAGGCGAAATTATATCACACCTATCGCTTGCGGTTAAGAATGTTTTAAGTCCGAAATCAAATCCGACCATTTTACCAGTTCGTGCTAAGACTTCTGAGGGCATATCCTGCTTGCAGACGATAAAGATATGTATAGAGCCTGTGGTGGAGCGTTTCACGGTTATAGTTTTGACCGTGCCGTCAATCTCACGAGATTTGGAAAACTTATATTTTATGCCTTTGATTTCTATCGTGTTGCCGTATAGTTTGTAGCCCGATTGCTTTAACGTGAACGATTTGTATTTTACCGACTTTTTGAACCTTGGCGGACTTTGCGTTTGAGGTTGCGAAAAAATAGGTTATAGCCACGGTCAATGCGGTCAGTTATATCTTGGATAGCTTGCGAATTTAGGGCTTTCCAAAACGAAAACTTCGCAGTCTTCTTCAGCTTGGTTATATGCCTTTGCAAGGTCGCCTTAGGCAAATATTTGCCAAATATCTTGTAGTAGCGTTTGTGCAGGGCGATGCAATGGTTATATATTTTACCAGCTAAATATATGTCATCGTGTAGGTGGCGGTTGCGTTTGGAGCGATATAGCTTAAAGGTGTATGTTTTTATCAAGTTATTTCCTCCTCTCTACGACTTAACTACAATTACATTTTAACACAAAAATATTCAAAATGCAAGTATTTTACAAAAGAAAGGTATTGCCTTATATCCCCATAGTTAAAACTAGGGGCTTTACGGCAAGTTCGGTAAAACCATGCTAACCATAAACCCAAACCAACACATAATCAGAGCCTTTGACGATGTTTTGGAGCAGATTTTAGACCACACGCACACGGACTACCTTTTCACAGGCGGACGTGGCGGCACTAAATCGACCTTTATCCCAATCGCAATAATTCTGCTAATCCTGCTGAATCCGCAAGCCCACGCAATCATCTTCCGAAAAGTTTTCAACACCGTCCGAGATAGCACATTCGCAAACATCTGCTTTGCAGTCGAACTTTTGGGGCTTGCACATCTGTTTCAGATAAAAAAATCGCCGCTCGAAGTTATTTATAAACAGACAGGGCAACGAATCATGTTCAGAGGTGCGGACGAACCTGCCAAAATTAAGAGCCTGTATTCAACTAAATTTTCTTCAAAAGAGTATGCAAATTAGAGATAATAGACATATTTTCGGAAGAATTAACGGTAAGTTCATAATCCT
>JGI24700J35501_10930415_pt1 | contig 13787 bp, 11 predicted proteins | sample TergutTh196P1_FD_35501 | JGI IMG/M metagenome (IMG submission 35501) | reverse complement strand
CAGAGCCCCACGGTTTTAGTCAGCAAAAAATAGATGGAAAGAGGGATTTTATGAATTTTTTAGAGAGCATTAAAGGGCGGGCGAAAACGGCTAATAAGACGATTGTGCTGCCCGAAGCGAACGACCCGAGAACGATTAAGGCGGCGGAGACGATTTTGGCGGAAAAACTGGCAAAGGTTATCCTAATCGGTAATCCAAACGAGGTCAAAGTAAACGGTGCAGAATGTATCGACCCGCAAAATTACGCCGAGGCGGATAGATTGGCGGAGACATTGGCAGATTTGCGTAAAAGCAAGGGAATGACCAAGGACGAGGCATTAAATCTGATAAAAACCAATCCGCTATATCTAGGCTGTATGCTGGTAAAAGAGGGTTTGGCGGACGGCATGGTGGCTGGGGCTGTAAATTCCACCGCCGATGTGCTTAGACCGAGCCTGCAAATACTAAAAACTGCCCCGAATGTCAAGTTGGTGTCCAGCTTCTTCATCATGGTTGTGCCCGATTGCAGTATGGGCGAAAATGGCATTTTCCTGTTCTCCGACTGCGGGCTTACACAAAACCCGAACGCCGAAGAATTGGCTGCCATTGCCTTAAGCTCCGCCGAATCCTTTAAAAAATTGGTGGGTGTTGAGCCAAAGGTTGCATTGTTATCACACTCTTCGATGGGTAGTGCAAAACACGCCGATGTTGATAAGGTTGTAAAGGCTGTGGAAATTGCCAAGGCTAACGCCCCGCAACTACAGCTTGACGGCGAATTGCAACTCGATGCTGCTATAGTCCCTGAAATTGGTAAGAGTAAAGCACCCAACAGCCCCGTTGCTGGTAATGCGAACGTGCTTATCTTCCCCGATCTGGATGCTGGCAACATTGGCTACAAATTAGTGGAGCGTTTGGCGAAGGCGGAGGCATATGGTCCGATAACACAGGGGATTTCCAAACCAGTAAACGATCTCTCCCGAGGTTGCTCGGCGGACGATATTGTCGGAGTTGCCGCTATTACAGCGGCACTGGCATAAAAGAATAGGAGAATTTTGATGAATATACTTGTTTTGAATTGTGGTAGCTCCAGCTTGAAATATCAGCTTTTGAACATGGAGACGGAGGAATTGCTGGTAAAGGGACTCTGCGAACGCATAGGCATAGACGGCTATCTGAAACACACGTCCGATAAGGATTATGAGTCCAATGTGGCGATGCCCGACCACGAGGCGGCGGTTAAAATCGTTATGGATGCGTTAATCGATCCCGAACGGGGCGTTTTGAAATCCATGTCGGACGTACACGCCGTGGGGCATAGAGTTGTGCATGGCGGCGAGAAATTTAGCGATTCCGTTGTCGTTACCGATGAGGTAGAGCGGGCTATCGATGAGTGTTCCGAACTAGCACCCCTTCACAACCCCCCTAATCTGATAGGCATACGTGCTTGCAAAAAAATCATGCCCGGCGTACCGAATGTTGCCGTTTTTGACACCGCATTTCACGCCAAAATGCCAGAAAAGGCGTTTTTGTATGCGATACCTTATGAACTATACGAAAAGCACAAGATTCGCAAATACGGTTTCCACGGGACAAGCCACAAATACGTTTCGGCGGTGGCGGCTGAATTGATAGGCAAGCCCTACAACAGCCTGAAAATAGTTACCTGTCATCTTGGAAATGGTGCAAGTGTGTGTGCTATTGAAAATGGCGTTTCTGTGGATACGTCTATGGGTCTCACACCGTTGGAAGGCTTAGCGATGGGTACAAGAAGCGGCGATTTAGACCCCGCCGTTGTGCCGTTTATCATGCAGAAAGAAGAGTTGACAGCGGGCGAAGCACTGGATATTCTCAACAAAAAATCGGGCGTTTTGGGTGTTTCGGGGGTTTCTAGCGATTTCAGAGACTTATCCGCTGCTGAAAAGAGCGGAAATGCCCGTGCAAAGGCTGCCATGGATATGTTCTGCTACAGAGTCGCCCGATATGTGGGCAGTTATGCTGTTGCGATGAATGGTTTAGACGCTATTGTTTTCACTGCAGGTATCGGCGAGAATGATATTGCCATTCGTGAGCGAATTTGTGCATATTTGGGCTTTTTGGGTGTTCACATAGATAACGACAAAAACAACTCAAGAGGCAAGGCGGTTGAAATTTCCACATCAGACTCAAAGGTAAAGGCTCTCGTCGTGCCAACCAACGAAGAATTAGTAATCGCCAGAGACACAAAGGCAGCGATTTAAATGCCACGAGACCCTGCCTACATCTAGCTGAATTTAACCCCCCAGCCAAAAGTTGGGGGATTTTTTTCGCCAACAACCCAAAAAAACAAAAATTTTGCGATAACATTGGCATAGGGGCGGAAAGAATCCCCTGCAATCGCTGAAAATCACAGGCAGAGTCCCACGATTTTAAATTTTTGTGCATTATCGAAAAATGTGTTATAATAACTTTACAAGGAAGAAGGGGGAAATATGCACAATTCGCAATTTAAGCTAATGGTAACGTATTTTCTATTGGCCACGGCGATCATAACGTCGTTTTGGGTTGTAAATAATTTGGACGTAATCGGCGGAGTCATCGCCTGGATACTTGGGATGCTTAGCCCGTTTATCGTGGGTTTTGTAATCTCGTATATCTTGGGAATCCCAATAAATGCGGTGCAGAGGCTTTTAGAACGTACGCATATAGAAATTATCCGCCAGTGGAAAAAGGGGATTAGCATTGTTTCGGTATACTTGGCGTTTGTGTTCCTCATCTATATGACGATACAACTGCTAGTGCCGCCGATAATTGCAACGATTGTGGACTTTATAGCGAATTTTCCCGTATTTTACCAGCAGGTGCTATCGTTTCTGGAAAATTTGGGCGAGGAATTTTTGATTGATTTGTCGCCTGACCATATTCTGCACGAAGTCCTTGGCGAGGATTTTAACATAAACAATCCGCTTGGCTTTATTACATACGACGCAATTCTGTCGTATTTGGGCACGATAATGGGCGGCGCGGCGGCGTTATTTAACCTATTTTTGGCGTTCATTTCGTCCATTTACTTCCTCTTCGAACTGGAAAATTTGAGCAAATTTTTAAAGCGGCTGATGTTCGCATTCTCGTCGGTAAAGACGAGTACGATAATTTTGGAATATGGGCAGAAAATCAACCAATATTTCAAGAAGTACATATTTTGCCTACTGATGGACTGCATAATAATGGCGGTGGTAGGCACGGTGGTATTGACGCTACTAGGCTCGGAATACGCATTACTCCTGGGTTTGATGATAGGGGCAATGAATCTAATCCCCTATTTCGGCTCGATAATAGCGACAATCATCGCCGTAGTGGTGGTATGGATAACGCAGGGATTCGCAATGGGAGCATTCGGAGCAATCGTATTATTCATATGTCAACAATTAGATGCAAACGTAATCCAGCCACGCTTATACGGAACGTCCCTAAAACTAAGCCCATTACTAGTAATAGTAAGCGTATCCGTAGGCGGTTCAATAGGCGGTTTACTGGGCAGCACAATAGGTGGCACAATTCTAGGTATGATAGTAGCGATTCCATTCGCAAAAGTTTTCATGAACATCCTAGAAGACATAATAACCCACCGAGAACTAAAAAAACCAAAAACCTAAGACCTAAGACCGTGGGGCTCTGCCCCACCACCCCGTAAGGGGGCAAGCCCCCTTAACCCCCAACTTTCGTTATTTTTTGGCTTGTGGCTTTTCGTCAATCGCTACAACTTTATTGTGATTGGGGGCAGCTTGGGTTGATAAAACCGTTACAAATTTGTAGCGATTGGGCATAATCGAGACCCATATAGAACGAAAGTTGGGGGGCGCCTGGTGTCCTGTGGACACCGTTTAGGCGTTTCCGGAGGAACAAGGGGGCTTGTCCCCTTGCGGGGTGTGGGGCAGAGCCCCACGGTTTTAATCTTTTAGAAAAGGAGAGAGAACGATGAGAGACGAGTTGAATAAGAATTTGGCGCAAATGCTTAAAGGGGGGGTGATAATGGATGTTTCTACGCCAGAGCAGGCGGTTATAGCTGAAAAAGCTGGTGCTTGTGCGGTTATGGCGTTGGAACGGATTCCGGCGGATATTCGAGCGGTTGGGGGCGTTTCTCGTATGAGCGACCCTAAAATGATTCGGAGTATTCAGGAAACGGTTAGTATTCCGATAATGGCGAAAGCTAGGATTGGTCATTTTGTCGAAGCACAGATTTTGCAAGCGATTGAAATTGACTATATCGACGAAAGTGAAGTGCTTTCTCCTGCCGATGATGTTTTTCATATTGATAAAAAGCAGTTTAAAGTGCCGTTTGTGTGCGGTGCAAAGGATTTGGGCGAGGCGCTTAGACGGATTCAGGAGGGTGCATCCATGATTCGGACTAAGGGCGAACCTGGGACTGGCGATATTGTGCAAGCTGTGCGGCATATGCGGAAAATTCAGGGCGAAATGCGGATGCTTACGTCCATGTCGAAAGATGAGCTGTATAATGCGGCGAAAGTGCTGGCTGTGCCGTTTGAATTGGTGGAATACGTGGCGAAGCATGGGAAATTGCCTGTTGTGAATTTTGCGGCTGGCGGCGTGGCGACCCCTGCGGATGCGGCACTTATGATGCAGTTGGGTGCGGAGGGCGTTTTTGTGGGGTCTGGAATATTTAAATCAGGCGACCCAGCTAAGCGTGCGGCGGCGATTGTGCAAGCGGTTACGAACTATGAGGATGCTAAACTGCTGGCGGATATTTCGGCAGATTTGGGCGAAGCAATGGTTGGAATAAATGAGCAGGAAATAGAACTTATGATGTCGGAGCGCGGAAAATAGATGAAAATTGGGGTTTTGGCTCTGCAAGGGGCTTTTTTGGAGCATATAGAAATGTTGAGGAAGTTGGGTGTCGAGACCGTTGAAATCCGCCAAAAAGGGGATTTGGTGGATTTTGACGGTATCGTCCTGCCTGGCGGCGAGAGTACGGCGATGGGGAAATTGTTGCGTGATTTGGAGTTATTTGCTCCGTTGCAAGAGGCTTTGAGGGGCGGAACGCCTTGTTTAGGGACTTGTGCAGGGCTTATTCTGATGTCGAAGAGGTTTGAGGATTCGGAGTGGCGGCATTTGGATTTGTTGGACGTTACGGTAAGGCGGCATGGTTTTGGTCGGCAGATTGGGAGTTTTGCAACAACGGCGGAATTTGCAGGGGAGTCCGTGCCTATGGTGTTTATTCGCGGGCCGTATATAACGGAAGTAGGGGAGAATGTGGAGGTTTTGGCGAAGGTGGAGGAGAAGATAGTGGCTGTGCGGCAGGGGAATTTGCTGGGCGTGGCGTTTCATCCTGAGCTTACGGAGGATTTTGTGGTGCATCGGTATTTTTTGGGGATGAGGTAAGTGGGGACGGGAGTCCTTTTGGTAGATTTTCTGACCTCCGCAAGGGATGTACATCTGGCTCCTTGCGGAGGTTTTAAGATTAGGCTATAGTGGTTATTGAGGGCAGATTTGCGGGTTTATCATCACATGAAATTTTGCAATTCTTGCCCACAAAGGCTATGCCGACCTTAACAAGGCGTTTTGTGGAGTTTTCAGCACCGTAGCGTTTGGCGGTTATCTGCTCTAGGGCGGACAAAGCGTCTTTTTCGAGATTGTCGGCTTTTTCTGAGGATTTTAGCTCGAAGATAAAATTGCCATCCGCTCGTTCGATAAAAATGTCGAAACGCCCATCGCCGCTCTCTCGGTTGGAGAGGGGGTATTTTTGTTGAGTGTTGCCGTCCGCACAGAGCAAGCCTAGCAGAAAGACGTGGTATAGGATTTCTGGGACTTTTTTCCTGTCCTCGCCTTTTAGCGAACCTAAATCATGGTGCGATAGGCGGTCTGTTATTATTCGCTCCAAGTCCTTGGCAAAAAGGGGCAGATTATCGCTATTCTCGAAAACCGACCGCACGTGGCTGGATGACACTCGAAACACTCGTTTCAAGATAAAATGTTTCCACGCCAACATGAGTTCGATGTTCGGAATGGACATTATCGCTCTTATAGTTTCGCTAACCGTCTCGCCCGCCGCCTGCTCTGCCGACAAATAGCCCGCCTGCACAATCAGCGAGTAAAAATCCTCATCGCCCGCCTCGTGCAACAAATCCATGAGCGAAATGCGCTCTTCGATACTCATACATATTTTTTCGCCATTTAGCAGTTTCGTAAGAATTTTTCGGCGGTTTTCGTTGATTAATTCGGCGATTGTATCCATTATTCCGCTCATCGCCCAAAAACATTTGTATTTATTTTCGTCAAGAAACGACATAGTGGAATAAGTGTTGTAAATGGGCTTGCCGTTGACCATGATGCCATTGTACCAGGTTTTTAGTGTGGCTTTGTCGAAATCGAAGAATTCTTGCAATTCGTCTATCTCCTCTTCCGTTAAGCCGTAGTTGTCTGTATACGTTCGATCGCTGAAAATATCGAAGACTTTTATGTTATTTAGTCCGCTGAATAGGCTTTCTCGTGAAATCCGCATAACGCCTGTGATTAGTGCTTTTTCTAAGTATGGATTATCCTTGAACCCCGCCGAGAAGAGGAGTGTCTCGTATTGGCGTATTTCTTCATATTTGTCGGTTTTGTAGTTGTCCATTAGCATTTTGTCGTATTCGTCGATTAGTAGGTACGAACGCTTGCCCGTAGTTTCGTAGACTGCCTCCGTCAAGTAATAAAAGCCGTCTGTATCGTCAAAATTTTTACTCGATAAATATTGTTCAACATTTTTATTTATCGAAGTTTGACAATAATTTTCAATGTAAAGTCGAATCATGCGATGTACTCGTTCTCTGTACGTCTTGACATTCAACCCTTTAAAATTAAAATAAAACACAGGCGAGGAATTTACATATTTCCACACATGGCTCTGTTCGATATAAAGCCCTTTGAACAAATGCCGATTGTCCACCTTATCCGTCAAAAAGCAACGTATCGTGTCCATGTTTAGGCTCTTGCCGAGCCGCCGTTGGCGTGTGATTAGCTGAACTGAACTCGCTTCTTCGATAAAATTCTCGATTATTCTCGTCTTGTCCACATACAAATTTCCCCGCTCAATCATTCGCTCAAACGACGACGTACTCAAATCTATCTTTTTTGGGTTGCCTACTACCATGATGCTACCTCATTTCTCACATTCTTCTTTTAACATTATACCACTCTTATTCTGATTTGTGCAAATATTCCCAAAAAATCCTTGTGATTGCAAGGGTAGGCAGATAGCGATGGAGAGGTTGCGGCTATCGTGGATAAACATGAACGATTTTTGTGCGGGAAATAATATTTGCAAAAAGTTTGTTGGTTTTGGTATAATGGATGTATGGAGAAGAGAACGGTTGAAAATTCGGTGCAGTTGATTAATGCGTTGAGAAGAGTCCTGTCTGGCGGGAAATTCATTCTTCTTCAGCGACACGACCAAACGCTACGGTGCTGAAAATGACCCGAAACGACTTGTTAAAGTCGGCATATCGTTGTAGGCAAGAAATGCAAGATTCTATGCGAAGAAAAGCCATAAAAATACCAATATTAAAGGAGAATTTGCCATGACTAAACAAGAAATATTAGCAATCCTGGGAACGGTACCAGAAAAATTTTCTGATGAAAACATAAGAGCTGCAATCGCACAAATACGGGAAAATAAGGCGGAATATATCCCTGAACTCTTGGATTGCTTGGAATATATTTACCGCAACGCCGCAGAGCTTACCGAAAGTGGATCCGACTACGATTTGCACAGTTATGCCATATTTTTACTGGCGGAATTTCGGGAAAAACGGGCGTTTTCGTATATGATAAACTTTCTGCGGTTGCCCGAAGAACAACTGGACTACCTTTTTGACGATTTATTACATGAAGACCTTCCGAAAGTTTTGGTGTCTACCTTTGACGACGCAAAAATACAATCGTTGACCGATATTATCGAGGATACGAACGTATATGAATTTGCACGAGTTGCTGCCATAGAGACCTATCAGTTGCTTTATAAAGAGAATTTCATTGACAAAACGGCGTTTGTGGCGTATTTGCGAGGGTTAATTTACGAGAAATTGCCTGCGGACGATGAACCGTTTTTATTCAGCTGTATCGCAAACGCCGTGATGGATTCGCATACCTTTGAAATGATGGCAGATGTCCAGTTTTTGCACGACAACGACCGAGTAGACAGGACAGTTTACGGCGATTATGATGATTTTGTCGATTATATCTTCAATTACGATAGACATCGGCAAGATAAGTCATCTTTTATAGAAAATACGCTAACTGTGCTAGATAGTTGGATTGCCGTTGAGCAACGAAATGCGGAATACACTGGCAAAAATCCGCAAAATACGACAATTAATGCCAAAATAGGTCGCAATGATCCCTGTCCTTGCGGGAGCGGAAAGAAATACAAGAAATGTTGCTATAATACGCAAACCAAGGAACATTCGGACTTACTTAAAAATTATCCGAAAGAGCCGATTTTCTATGAAATGTATGATGCCGAGGCGATAGAAATCGACAAATTGGTGTACAAAGCATTGCATAGTCGTCGCCATTCGATTTTCGACGAAATAAACAATGAAGCCGAACGTATTGGAAAAATCGGTTATTTGCAGACGGCTTTGGATTTGTTTATCAAAAAATGCGAAGCGTTGCAAATAGCTAATTTTGCGGAATACGACAAGCAATTTATGATACATTATCGGGCGAGCGAGTGGGTAAAATCTTTGGTTGAAAGTGAGGATTCTAGCAATATACGCAAGGTGCAGAAATTGGCAAGTGAAATATTTGAAAAATTTTCGTAGAGACAACAGCAAAAATCAAAAAAATCCCATACAAATGGGATTTTTTTGAGGGTGGTTTGATTAGTTCAGATTTGTTTCTTCGCAGAAGATCTTGCATTTTTTCTTTGAAAATGCGATGCCGACTTTGACAAGCCGTTTTGTGGAGTTTTCGACACCGTAGCGTTTGGCGGTTATCTGCTCCAAGGCGGATTGTGCGTCCTTTTCGAGATTGTCGGCATCTTCTGAGGATTTTAACTCGAAGATAAAATTCCCCTCCGCTCGTTCGAGGAAAATGTCGAATCTGCCATCGCCGCTCTCACGGTTGGATAGTGGGTATTTTCGTTGAGTATGCCCGTCCGCACACAACAACCCCAACAAAAATACATGATACAAAACTTCATGGGCTTTTTGTCTGTCCTCGCTCTGCAATGCCGCCAAATCGTGATAAGATAGCCTGTCCGTTATTATCCGCTCCAAGTCCTTTGTGAACAGGGGCAGATTATCGCTATTCTCGAAAATCGAACGCACGTAAGTCGAGACCACTCTAAACACCTTTTTTATGATAAAATCTTTCCACGCTTTCATAAGTTCGATATTTGGGATGGATAGGAGCATTTTTGAGGATTCGGCGGATAGTTTTTTCACGGATAAATAGCCCGCCTGTACGACCAACGAATAAAAATCCTCATCGCCTACGTTATCCAGCAAATCCATGAGCGAAATGCGTTTTTCTAGTCTTATACATAGTTTTTCGCCATTTAATAGTCTTGTAAGGGTTTTTCGCCGATCTTCATTGATTAACTCCGCTATCGTGTCCATTATTCCGCTCATCGCCCAGTAACATTCGTATTCGCTTTTTTTGAGGAAAGTCATCGTGGAGTATGTATTGTAAATAGGTTTTCCGTTGACCATTATACCGTTGTACCATGCTTTTAGTTTGGCTTTGTCGAAATTTATCATGGTTTGCAACTCGTCTATGTCCTCTTCTGTCAAGCCGTAGTCGTCTGTGTAGGTTGTGTCGCTGAAGATGTCGAACACGTCGATGTTATTTAGCCCGCTGAATAGGCTTTCCCGTGAAATCCGCATCACGCCCGTGATTAGTGCTTTCTCCAAATACGGATTACCCTTGAACCCTGCCGAAAACAGCAATGTCTCGTATTGGCGTATCTCCTCATATTTTTCGGTCTTGTGGTTGTCCATTAGCATTTTGTCGTATTCGTCGATTAGCAAGTACGAACGCTTGCCTGTGGCTTGGTGGACGGCTTCTGTGAGATGGAGAAATCCGTCTGTGTCGTTAAATTTATTATTAGAAATGTAATTTAGAACGGATTTCGGTAAATTTTTTCCCTCACAATAACTTTCTATGTATTTGATAATCATAAAATACACAGTTTCCATATATGACTGCGGATTAAGCCCCTTGAAATCAAAATAAAACACAGGCGAGGAATTTACATATTTCCACGCATGGCTCTGTTCGATATAAAGCCCTTTGAATAAATGCCGATTATCCACCTTATCCGTCAAAAAGCAACGTATCGTGTCCATGTTAAGGCTTTTGCCGAGCCGCCGTTGGCGTGTGATCAGCTGAACCGAACTCGCCTCCTCAATAAAATTCTCGACTATCCTAGTCTTATCCACATACAAATTCCCCCGTTCAATCATCCGCTCAAACGATGACGTACTCAAATCTATCTTCTTAGGATTACCAACTACCACGATTTCGCCCCCCTTCCCGCAACATTTCCTCTACACAAATAATTATACCCAATTACCAACATTTGTGCAAATACTTTTACAAATTGCCCAAAAGGCGATTATCTAACCCATCGAGAGAAACATTGCGTAACGATTGCCACTTTACAACCCTTTTCTATACAAAAACTCCGCAAACTCAAAATCAACAAGACTGTCTATATCCGTTGCCTCTATCTCTTCTATTGGCTGTAAATAAGGTCTTTTGCCAACCACATTTTTGCACTCAATCATCGCATCTTTAGAAATAACGCTACACGCAAAGTTAAGTGCCAAAATATCGGGCAAATCCTGGCTGCGGGGTTGTGCCAGCAGGTCGTAATTTATAGGAGCATTGTCTTTGAACATAAATTCCTTGATGTAATGGGCTGTATTAACTGATCGGAGAACCCATAAAAACGAAAACGGCTACAAACGGCTAAATTACGGAATTTTCGGGGGAGGGGGTAAGTTGCTTGATTATATATTCCAAATCTTTAATCGTATCAACCGAAACAGAATTTGCCGAAACTTCCACCATTTTGAACGGTTTTCTATTTTCAATAAACCGCAAATAGTCTATATCTTCAATTTTTTCGTTGTAGCCCGCTTCGGTTTTGTGGTAGAAATCTAGTGCTTGCTTGGAGTAGGCAATTACGCCCAAATGCTTGTAATATTTGAAATCTAGCAACGATTTTGGATAAGGTGCGGGCGAGCGAGTCATGTAGAGTGCGTTCATATCTTTGCCAATAATGACTTTTATGTTGGTAATATCCATTACGCTTGCAGGGTCGCTTATAGCGGTCATTGCATTGGTTGCGTAAAAATCGTCTAGCGTTGTTGGAATTACGGCACGTATAACATTGGGGTCTATAAGCGGTTCGTCGCCATTAACTACAACATAAACATCTGCATCTATTTTGGTAGATACCTCGTGGATTCTTGCGGACATCGTATAGTGGTTGTCGGAGGTCATAATGAAATCCATGGATAATTGTTCGCAAGCGGCTTTTATTTTGTCGCTGTCGGTTGCGACAATTATTTCGGCAAATTCTGTAACTTTCTTGACTTGCTGATAAACCCACCAAATCATGGGTTTTCCGTGAATGTCCGCAAGCGGTTTGCCCTGAAATCTTGACGAGTTGTAGCGGGCTGGGATTACTGCTATTATTTTCATGGGATTTCTCCTTTCTTAATTTGACTTTTCCGTCCCTATCTGCTAAAATAACAATAAGGAGTGAAAAACATGACATATTTTTACGCTGATGTAGTCTCGCCATTAGCCGACCCAGTAATAACGGCAATCTTCGCCAATGTAGAAGTATCGGGCAAGGCGGCGGACAGTTTAATACGCAACACATTAGCCACGGACGGCGAAACCATAGGCAAAATATTAAAGGTAACGCCGCAAGACACCAACAGCGCCCCACTTGTGCGAGGTTGCAGGATAGACGTTGATGCCGAATATACCAAAAAGGTGGAGGCACTAATCGAGGTGCAAGTAAATCCCGATCCAACCATTTTGCAACGCAACTTGTTTGGGGCATCGTACAAATTCGTCAATACATCTCGCAAGGGCGACTCGCACCGAGAACTGGCGGAAAATATGCCCAAAGTAATCTCTATCAACCTATTGGCGTACAAAATCCGCCCAGACAGCGAATTAGTACAGCCCGTTAAAATACTCTATACAAAGCCGCCGCAAGAGGTGGCAATCAGCAATTTCATGGTGTACAATATCCAGTTGCCCGCTGTGTTGGATATGCCGCCCAACTTTGAGGACGGCTTATATTGCTGGTGTTACACGCTGTACACCGCCCATGCACAGGGCAAAACCATCGAGGAGGTGCTTAAAATGCAGCCAGAGTTAAAGACATTCGCTCGTGCAGACGAGGGCTATCAGCAGTTTTGCGAGCGTTTTGACTATTTTTCCGCCAGCCCCACGGAACGGAAGAAGTATTCCGATTGGCAACAATCTATGATGCAGTATGCTGGCGAGATGCAGGGGGCTAGGGACGAAGGACGATTAGAGGGACGTATATTAACTGCTACAAAAATGTTATCCAAAGGAGTTGCTGTGGAGGACATTATACTTTATACCGACCTTTCTTTTGACACTATTTTATCCCTAAAAAATAACCCAAACGGTGCTTAAAATGCAGCCAGAGTTAAAGACATTCGCCAGTGCATACGAGGATTATCAGCAGCTTTACGAGGATTTCGATTATTTTTCCGCCAGCCCCACGGAGAGGAAGAAGTATTCGGATTGGCTACAGTCTATGATGCAGTATAATGGCGAAATGCAAGGGGCTAGGGACGAGGGGAGAGCAAAGGGGCGTATGGAGGGACGTGCAGAGGGATGTATGGAGTGGCGTGCAGAGGGACGTATATTAATAGCTACAAATCTACTCGCCATGGGACTTACTGTTGATAATATTACCCAAGCCACCGACTTACCCCTCGAAACCATACTTTCCCTAAAAGTCGATTTGGAAAATGCTTAGATTTGACCGCCGCCGTCCATGATTGAGTCGAAAACGACCGTTTGATTATCGTGGGCGGTTTGGCGGATAAATCAAGGCGTACACAATCCGCTAAAACTGAAACGCAACGCTAATTCCGTCCCCAATCGGAAAGTATTTTTTATCGGCTTTACCCGCAAACTCAAGTACCGCCTGCTTTACGCCTTTGTAGTATTCATTAAAATAATCGTGAACAAGCAAAATTCCGCCATTTACCATGCGTGGTGCGAAAAATTCCAATCCTGCCAAAATCGGCTGATACAAATCGAAATCCAAGTTGACAAAGCAGAACCGCTCGTTTTCTAACCCTGTTGCCGTCTCTGGGAAAAATCCCTTTTTTATTACGCATTTTTCTGGGTGCGGCAAATTGGCTAGAACGATTTCTTCAGTTGTGTTGCCTAAATGTCCCACGCCAAACGGCGAAAAATTTTGCTTGGCTTCGATGGTAACGTCCCGCTCATCAAATCCCTCAAATGTGTCGAATAAATATAGCGTTTTGTTGGGGAAAATGCGATTTATATGTTTGGCAAACTCGCCTTGAAATACGCCGCCCTCGGCAAGGTTGCCGTCTATGCCCTGTTCTGAGAATATTTTCCCAACGCTCTCCAAAAAGTTTATGCGACTCTTTACGGGCAAGAAGACATGGCTTTTGTCGATTTTATTAGGGGCGATTCCCATACTAATAAGTTGCTTTGGGATTCCTTCTAAACCTGGAAGTGAGCCGATTATTATTGTGTCGTACTCCGCTTGTAGCAACTTTTCAGGGGAATATATT
>JGI24700J35501_10930416_pt1 | contig 13796 bp, 12 predicted proteins | sample TergutTh196P1_FD_35501 | JGI IMG/M metagenome (IMG submission 35501) | reverse complement strand
GCAGATACTAGCAAAATAAAGAAAATTTTGGAGGATAATATGACAATTACGAATGATCACCCTGTTGTACAGGCTTTGTTGGAGATAGGTAATGATAGGGGTAGAGCCGAGGGTAGAGCCGAGGGCGAAAATAAGGGCAGAGCCGAGGGAATAATCCTAGGAGAAAAAAAGAAGAAAAATGAAACTCTATCAGTAATGAAAGATTTAATCAAAAAAGGTTTCACGCCAGAAGAAATGTTCGACTACCTAGCCAACAACACGTAAACCTGCCCACCAATGCTAATTTTGGAGGATAATATGACTATTACGAATGATCACCCTGTTGTACAGGCTTTGTTGGAGATAGGTAATGACAGAGGCAAAGCCGAGGGAATAATCCTAGGCGAAAAAAAGAAGAAAAACGAAACTCTATCAATAATGAAAGATTTAGCCAAAAAAGGTTTTACCTTGGAAGAAGCTACAAACTACCTAGCCAACAACACATAAACCCTCCCGCAAAAATTTGCCAAACACTCCGCAAAAAATTATGCTATAATAAAAGAACAGGTAACACCGCAACAAGGATGGAAAAATTCTGTCCAATAAAATCCAGACTTGCCCACCATTGGCAAGTTTGGCAAAATTAGCACAAAAAAGGAGATTTAGCAGATGTATTACATTAAAACGATTAACGAGATTTCGCAAGTGGGGCTTGATAAATTGACAAAAGATAATTTTCACGTTACCGCCGAGGAGCAAGCCCCACACGGCATTTTAGTGCGGAGCAGCACAATAACTAGTGAAAATTTTAACCCGAACCTGCACGTTGTGGCACGGGCTGGCACAAACACAACAACCATAGATATTGATGCTTGCACAGAGCAGGGAATTGTGGTATTTAACACGCCTGGCTCTAATGCAAACGCCGTAAAAGAGTTGGTTTTAGCGGGACTTATTTTGGCAAGCCGCAATATTTTTGGCGGTATTGCTTGGGCACAAAGTTTGGTGGGAAAAGTAGGAATTGCCAAAATAATTGACCAAAGCGATTCGCCGTTCGTGGGTCCAGAAATTGCTGGCAAAATCCTTGGCGTTATTGGGCTTGGCTCTAGTGGCGTGTTGGTTGCCAACTCTGCCCGCGAACTGGGTATGCGGGTTTGGGGCTACGACCCATATATTTCGGTAGATGCCGCTTGGCACTTATCGCAAGGTGTTCGCCGCGCGCCAGCCTTGGACGCATTGCTCGCTGTTGCCGATTATATCTCGGTTCACGTACCAGCAACGCTCCAAACTAAACATATGTTTGACGAAAATACATTCAGAAAATGTAAGCCAGGTGTTAGAATGTTGAACTTTTCGCGTGCGGAAGTTGTCAACAACGATGCAATAAAAGCGGCAATATCAAACGGCATGGTCGCCTCCTATGTAACCGACTTCCCCTCCGAGGACATTTTGGGCAACGAGAAAATTATAACGATTCCCAATTTGGGTGCGGTAACGCCCGAGGCACGGGCAAATTCTGCAACAATGGCAGCCACGCAACTTAAAGATTACCTGCTGTACGGCAACATCAAACATTCCGTCAACTTCCCAGATTGCGAGATTCCGCATATAGCCGCCCAAAAACGGGTCTGCATTATACATAGAAACGTGGCAAAAGTTGTCGGCCCAATTACTGGCGTTTTTTCGGATAGATCGCTAAATATTTACAATATGCTAAACCGCAGTAACGGCGAATTTGCCTACACAATGCTAGATGTAGACAACGTTTCACTAGACGGCATTGAAAACGAACTACTGAAAATTGCTAATATTGTTAAGGTTCGGGTAATTTAATAGCATTATCGCAAACTGCCCTTGCCCCGCTTGTTTTTTACGTTTTTTAGCGTTAAATCAACGCCAGCAGGCAAAAGGTGCTGTTGACAACCGTTTTATGGTTGCAACAGCACCTTTTATGATTATTTTGTGTTATTTTTTGCTTTCAGCATCTAGCGTTAGTTTTAGGTAAAGCGATTCCAGCCGTTCGTCGGTGTTATCGGTGTTGCCGTTGCTGTATTTGTTGTAGTTGTTTACATCTGGCAAGGTTGGCCTTGTTGGGGCTGGCTTGTAAGGCTCTTCGGGGGCTGTGTATGCGGGTTCGCCTAAATCTAAAACGCTTGTGTCTGGTAGTACATTTGTTGGGTCTGTTTCCAAATTCAGAGCATCTTCTGGTGTAATGAGGCTGTAATTGTCAAAAGCATCTTCTGGGATTATATCGTCGCCGTTAGGGTCGTATTTTGGCGGCTCGGTTACTATTTGCAAGCCCTCTTCTGGCTCTATTTTGTCTATTTCGTCTATCTCGTCTATTTCTACATCTGCATTGCCTATTTCTTGTATGCCGTCATAGTCGGTGGGCGTTTCGGTTGGGTCGCTTGGGTCGATTGGGTCAACTTCTGGCGTTGGCGTTAGCAGATTATCTAAATCTATATCCCAAAATTCGTCTTCGCTGCCGTCAATTTCTGGGTGGATAACTATCGGGTTGTTGTCTGCATCAAAGTCAATTTCTGGCGTTAATGTTAGCAAATCGTCAAGGTTTATGTCGGGCAAATCTTCCTCGTTATCCTCTTCGTCATCGGCGATAATAATTGGCGGCGGCGTATTTTGCGGGAACATATCGCCAATAATTGGCAAGTTTGCAAAAAATGCGGCAAAAAACCCGTTTATTGGTGGCGGTATAAAGGTTACAAGGATTATTCCCTCTACTTCAGAATACCAACTAACATCATAATCCCAATCTTCTGGCAAGTTTCGCACCTCAATATCATCAAGCGTAGGATTATCTTCAAGGCGTGCATTTACAGTCATAGAGATTGAACCAGGCCCGCCTTGCCCATACGGCAAAAATCCATGTCCCCAAGGATAACTTTCAGGTTCTATATTTACGCTACCTTGTTGTCCATATTGTATACCAGCAACATTAATAAAATATCTAGCTGACGGAGCAACTGGCGTAAACCTAAAGTGTATGTGCATTTGCTGGTTGCCAGCAGTAGCAGCAGGTACAAAATCGGCGGCAATCAGCGGTTGAAAATTCAAAACTCCATTGTTCATGGCTGTGCCGTGCGGCGGTGCAGCGTTTACGGTAACATAGTCAAGTTCAAATAGCGAAGAATCAACGTTTGTATATATATTCAAAAAGCTATAGCCTGCTGCTACAATTGGTCGGTTTTCAGCAAGATTAAATTCGCTCGCATTTACTGAATGAGTAAACTCATAGTATTGCCCGTGTGTAAAGTTTGCACTCTCTCTTATTATCGCATTTTCATTTTCTGGTGTGCTAAGCAAAACGCGTGGGTTGATTGCCGCAGGTGGATACCATGTTATGTAGATTGTGTTTTCGTAGTTTGGGGTTGGAGTTGGAGTTGGCGTTTCGTCTGGGGTTGGCGTTGGCGTTGGGGTTTCGTCTGGGGTTGGAGTTGGTTCTGGCGTTGGAGTTTCGTCTGGCGTTGGTTCTGGCGTTGGTGTTTCGTCTGGGGTTGGCGTTGGGGTTGCCGTTGGTTGCGGTGTTCCGTCTGGGGTTGGGGTTGATGTTCCGCCTGGAGCTGGGGTTGGCGTTCCGTTTGGGGTTGGAGTTGGTGTTCCGTCTGGTGGCGGCGTTGTTGTCGTTGGAGTTGGCGTTGGTGTTCCGCCTGGTGTTGTTGTTGCAGTTGGTTGCGGCGTTGGTGTTCCGCCTGGTGGCGTTGTTGCAGTTGGTGGTGGCTGTGTTGTCGTCGTTGGTGGTTGTGTTGGTGGCGTTGTCGTCGTTGGCGGTTGTGTTGTTGCGGTTGGTGGCGGTGTTGTTGTCGTTGGTGGTGGCGTTATTGTGGTCGGTGGCGGCGTTGTTATTGCGGTTGGCGTTGGCAATGGAGCGGGTACAATAGGCACTACTTGCGGCGGACTTGGAACATACGCAGATGTAGCAGTTGGTGCTTGTGTTGCTGGGCGGTTTTGGGTAGTTTGTTGGTTTTGGCTGGTTGGCGGAGTTTGTACTGCTGGACTAAGTGTTTCTGCTACGGTTGCAACTTCGGCAATAATGTCTGCGGTTAGCCAATCAGCGTTTTGCAACAGATAATCTTGGTTATCTAAAATGGCTTGTGCTGTAAAATAGTTTATGTCCTCTAAATGCAGGTCGCTAACAACCAAGTGGGACAAACCTGGTCTAACGTGGTCGTGAATAATATTGCCCGCAATATCTGCCATTAGCAAAGGATTTTCCCAATAAGATAACATTTGCCCTGCTGTTAGGATAATTCCGTCAATTTCGCCGCTACCAGACAGCATTGTTACATGGTGCACGCCAGTTGTAGCATTAAAGCCAAAAGTAAAAACCGTGCCGCGAACAGTCATCGCAACGCTACCCAAACGTGCCTCTATTCCTCTGTTGGTGGATTGTTCGGATATTTGTGCTAAAGCGTTTCCCTCGTCTACGGTCAGCCGCAAAAGACCACCCATTGCACCCACGGTTACTCGGCTGTTTTGGTCGATTCTTAGCAAGGAGGCTTGATCCATGCGGACATCTATGGTGGTGCTTGCGGCAGTTACAAGAGTGTCGCTGGTTTGTATGCGCCGCCGTTCTCGGGCGGGGGTGCGCGTATTATCTGGGCGATACACCCAAGCATTAGCACCATTTACCGCAAAAATTGTAATAGTACGTGCCGAACTAGCCGAAACAGGCTGTGCTATAGGAAACAAAATAAACAAAACTAACATTACGGCAAGTAATTTATGCAAAAATTTTAACATAATCGTACCTCCTAAATTTGGTGGGATTTTTCATCGCAACACTCCGAGGTTTTGCGTTGACAAATGCTTTTTGCCACAACCCACAGTTTATCGTTTAACAAAGTTTTAATCCGCAAAACCTTTATTTGCCTGTGCTACAGTAGCTTATTTTATGGTTAAAATTGGTTTTTTTGCCTGTTTGTTGGATTACAAATTGGATTTTAGTATTTTCGTTAATCAATATCAGCGGCACTTAAAGAAACGGACATTTTGAACTCTGAACTTATTATAGCACAAAAAAGTTGTTTGAACAATGTTTTGCAAAAATATTTATTGCATTTTAAGTTTAGCAAGCAATTCGCTAAAATCGTCGTCTGTTAGGGCGGCAGATTTTTTCGCATTGCCCGTATACCGTGGAATTATGTGCAAATGAAAATGGTCTATCTCTTGGCCTGCGGCTTTGCCATTGTTTTGCACTATGTTAAAATTTTGCACGGCTAATTGCTGGCTTATTGCGGTTGCAAATTTTTGGGCTAACGTGAAAACGCCGCACGTTTCCTGTTCGGTCAGTTCAAAAATATTTGCGGCGTGGCGTTTTGTCAAAATTAAAGTATGCCCCACCGATTGCGGAAATTTATCCAGCATAACATAAAATAAATTATCCTCGTAAAGTTTGTAAGACGGCAAATCGCCGTTGATAATTTTGCAAAATAAACAGTTGTCGTTCATAAAAATTCCTCCTAAATTTGGAAATTTTGGAAATTTTGGAAATCTTTAAGCAATCAAAATCGGCAGCAATGTGCCAACAATAAGCAACAGCAAGCCAACAGTTGTGCGTAGCGAAAAACGTTCGCCCAAAAATAGTGCCGAAAAGCCCATTGTAAAGGCAATGCTTAGTTTGTCGATTGGTACAACTTGGCTTGCATTGCCTAGCTGCAAGGCTCGATAGAAAAATAGCCAGCTTGCACCCGTTGCAACGCCCGAAAGCACAAGAAAAACCCAACCTTTAACATCGATTTTGGCACTTTTTTCGGCACTATTGCGGGTTATTGCCACCATTAGCCAACTCATTGGAACTACCGCAACGGTGCGAATTGCCGTGCCTAAGTTAGCCTCTACGCCAACAATGCCGACTCTGCCCAAAATAGCGGTAAGTGCCGCAAAAACAGCCGCCAAAACGGCAAAAACAAGCCATTTTCTACTGCCAGATTCCCCGTCATCTTTTTTTAGTTCCAACATTAGCCACGTGCCAAGTGCCATAAGAACCATGCCAAACGCCGTTAAAATGCCTATCGGTTCGGCTAAAAATATAAATGCCAAAATCATTGTTAAAATGGTGCTGCTTTTATCTATCGGCACAACCTTATTTACCGAGCCAAGCTGCAATGCCCTAAAATAGCAAACCCACGAGCCGCCCGTCGCAAAACCCGATAATATCAAAAACAGCCACGTCATCGGCTCTACATCAACAATTTCCACCTGCGAGCCAGTTAAAAACACCATTATCCACGCAAAAACCAACACAACCAACGTTCGTATTGCCGTCGCAGAATAGGAATTTATGTTTTGCAAGCCGATTTTTGCCAATATTGTAGTCAGCGCCGCAAAAATTGCCGAGCCTGTAGCGTAAAAAATCCAAGTGTACATATTTTTTGCTCCTTTATGGTTGACAAAAATTTATAAATTTTGTCAAAACTCTTTAATTTGCCACAAAAAACGGCTGTTTTCAAGGCTATATTCTGCGTTTTCGTTTATGCAAGCAAATAAATTTCCTCTAGTAATGCTGATTTCGTGCTCTGGCATAACTATGCCCATTTTGTCAAATATTTGGCTGGCGACAAGCAACGGATTAAGGTTTCTGCCGCTACCAGCCGAAAGGTGCATATATATTGCGGTTTCGCCCGATTCTAATTTTAAGGCGAAAATATCTGGGCGAATATCCGTCTCTTTAACGGCTTTTTTGGTTTTCTTTAATGCGATAATTTGCGGACTGGCTAATAATTGCTGTAAATACGGGGCTGTGTTTTGTATGCCGTCAAATATTAGACGATATTCAGCGGCTTTTACTGCACCTGCTGGGCCTGGCGTTTTTTCCGATATTTCGTAACATTCCAAAATTCGCAAGCCAGTTGGCAAATAATCGTTTAATGCAAAAATGTCAACCTCGTTTTTGGTGGATTTATCCGTTCTATCCAATTTATCCAATTTATCCGATTTATCAAAAAAAAGTTCCAAATATTCGCTAGTTCCCTGCATACCGAGCGGCAACGGCAACGCAAAAACCATTTTTTGGTGCGGGTTAAAGCCGTTAGAGTAAGCTATTGGCAACTTTGCACGGCGTATTGCCCCCTGAAATATCCGCAACAAATCCAGATGTCCAATAAATTTCATTTTGCCAATTTTTTCAAATTTTAGCAAACGGCGGTCGTATTCTCTATTCATTTTATTCATGGTAATCACCCACTTTAATAAAATTCCAGGGCAAAATTTCGGCGGAATCTCGTTTGCGATATGCGTAAAATTCGGGCGACACGCCAGTTTCGGCGAACGCTTGTTCCCATAAATCGTAGCTAAAAACTTCTGTCCAGCTGTCAAATATTGCCCCTTTTTTGTAGGCGGATTCTATTGCGGCGGCTACTCGGCGGTCGCCGCGCGAAAGTACGCCCTCTACAACGGCGGTTTTGGCATCGTGATAACGGTAGACAATCCGCTTATTTTTTAGGTTGTCTTTGATATATTTTTGCTTTTGTATGAACGTTTCGGCGGTATCTTGGCTTTCCCATTGGAACGGCGTAAACGGTTTCGGCACAAAGCACGAGCAACTTACGTTTAGCGTTAGTGGTCGGCGGCGTTGCTCGCGGGGCAATAAATAGTATTCGTCCGATATTTCTTGCGATAATAACGCTATTGCTTGCAGATCTTTGTCCGTTTCGGTTGGCAGCCCAGTCATAAAATAAAGTTTAATGCGGTCAAAGCCAGCGGCGAAAGCGGCACGGCAGCCCTCGTTTATATCCAACGCAGTAATATTTTTGCGGATAACATCGCGCAAGCGTTGCGTTCCAGCCTCGGGCGCAAAAGTTAGCGAGGAGCGGCGTATTTCCTGGGTTTTCTGCAAAGCGTCCAAAGAAACGGCATCTAGCCGCAGGGAGGGCAACGAAATATTTACGTTTCGGGCGGCGGTAATTTTCAGCAATTCGTCCAACAGCGGTGTAAACCAAGGATAATCGCTAGTGCTTAACGAAACAAGCGAAATTTCCTCGTGCCCTGTGTTGTCCAGCAGGGTTTGTGCTTGTTTTAGCAAGGTTTCGGGCTTGCGGTAGCGGATAGGGCGTTGCGTGGCACTTGCCTGGCAAAACTTGCAACCATGTTTGCAACCCCGAAACAGTTCCAAAGAAACCCTATTATGGGCGGTATCTATTAGCGGGACAAGCATTTTATCGGGGAAAAAAGTTTCGTCCAAGGATTTTACCAATGTTTTTTGCACCGTTTTGGGTGCGTTTGCGATAATTGGCGTAAACTGGGCAATAGTGCCGTCATTGTTGTAGGTTGTTTGATAAAATGCGGGCACATAAACGCCCGATAAATTGGCAATATCCGCCAAAAAGTCCTGTTTATTGTGTTTGCCGCCGTTTTTGCGTTTATTTTCGCAATAAATATCCAAAATACTGTTTATTGTTGCCTCTCCGTCGCCTATGTAAAAAAAATCCACAAAACTCGCCATCGGCTCGGGATTACACGCACAAGGACCGCCCGCACAAACAATGGGCATATCGTTTGTACGCTGGTTGCTGTGTAGCGGCAATCCCGCCAAATCCAACATAGCCAGCACATTAGTAAAACTTAGTTCGTGTTGCAAAGTAAAGCCCAAAAACGAAAAATTATTTATTGGGTCGCCCGTTTCTAAAGCCCACAGCGGCGTTTTTTCGGCTTGCATTATGGGCAACATATCCGTCCAAGGCATAAAAACACGCTCACAAAATGTGTCCGTCCGCTCGTTAAGCAGAAAGTACATTATTTGCAAGCCCAAATTGCTCATACCAATTTCGTACACATCTGGAAAGCAGAAAGCAAAGCGAACAGCCACGTTTGCGGGGTTTTTTTGCACGATATTTATCTCGTTGCCAATATAGCGGCCTGGTTTGCTTACCTGTAATAATTTTGATTCTGATAGCATAATTTTTTTAACTCCTTTTTTTTTATTGTAGCATAGTTTTTTGGGAAATGCTAGGTGTCAATAAAAAATATGTCAAAAGTGCGGGTTTTGCTTAAACGGCGGCATATTTGCCTTTGCTAAAACGGTTAAAATACGGAGTACGCTTATAAAGCAAATCGTGCGGAAAATTTTCCTCTATTTGTAGTTCGTCTTCGGCTTTATTGACGGTATATTTCCAGTTGTTTAGCGTGTTTAGTCCCAACAAAAGAAAGCCGTCCAACCAACCCCCCTCAAAAGGGAAGCCCCAAACGAAAACTTTTTGTATTGTCATTTTGTTGTCTAACAAAATTTTGGGTATGACGTAGCCAATAGCGGTTGCACGGTAGCCAGCTATTGCTATGGTTTCGGTTAAATCCAGCTTGTTGCCGTATTTGTTGGCTAACCTAATATCCAACATTGTGTTAGATGCTCCAGTATCAATAAAAGTTGATACTGGAGGTTTACTTGACTCTCCACTTTGATTGAATATACTAGACGTAAATATATTCCGACTCCTAACTTCTGGTCTTAAATTAATCTTGTATGAAAGCAACATCGTCCCCCCTTCCAGGAGGATTGCCCCTCCACATCAATACTTCTCTATCGTTATACTCTTTGAACAACAAGTCAAACAGCAAAGTTGAATCCCCTTTGCCTTTCGCTGATGCTAATAAATAGCCTTTAATCTCTCTGGGAAAATCTGCGGTATCTATCAAAACGCACCCGCCGTCAAATTCTTTGTCAATCTCGTCAAAAGAGATTACCCTTGTTCCGTCATATCTTGTTACTTTTGCTTGTTCCATAATGTTACCTCCATTTCTAAATTTTGGTCTTAAATTCTAAATTTTGGTCTTAAATTAATCTTGCATGAAACCAACATCGTCAAATCTTCCAGGGGGATTGCCTCTCCACATCATTACGCCCATTCCCATATACTCTTTGTGTTTTAAGTCAAGTAGCAAAGTTGAATCCCCTTTGCCTTTCGCTGATGCTAATAAATAGCCTTTAATTTCTTTGGGAAGAAAGTCAGTAGTATCTATCAAAACGCACCCGCCGTCAAATTCTTTGTCAATCTCGTCCAAAGAGATTACCCTTGTTCCGTCGTATCTTGTTACTTTTGCTTGTTCCATGGTGTTCCCCCATCTAAATGTTTTTTGATGTTGATGTTGATAGTATACAACTTAATTTTGGGCTTGTCAATGCTTGGTAATTTTGCAGATAATGGTTGAAATAAAACACCGCTTGGATTTTGGCAAGCGGTGTTTTTTGGTTGTTTTTTGAGGTTTAGTCGTTGTCTGGTTCTTCTTCAGTTTCTTCTTCTTCGTTTTCTTCGGTTAACGTGTCTTCGGGTTCGGTTTTGTCGGGTTCGGTGTAGTCGGTTGCGGGTTCGGTGTAGTCTTCGTTGTTGCCCTCGTCTTCTTCGTCTTCGTCAACCCCAACTATTGGAAACTCTGGTGTTGTTATTTCGTCTGTTTCTTCGTTGTCGTCAACTTCTGGGTTTGGATTTAGCAGGTCGTCCAAATCTATATCCCAAAATTCGTCTTCGCTGCCCTCTTGTGGGTCTTCGTTGTTGGTTTCGCTGTCTGTTGGGGATTCTTCGTTGTCGTTGGGTTCGGTTTCGTTCTCTTCTGTTTCGTCTGTTTCGCTTTCTTCGCCCACCTGCCCAGCGGGCAGGTCAAAATCAACTTCGGGGGTTGGGGTTAGCAAATCGTCTAAATCTATGTCCCAAAATTCTTGGTCGTTGCCCTCTTGGGGTGTGTTGTTGGGGGGTTGTTGGGTTGGTGGTTCTGGGTGGGTTTCAACGGTTGAGAAAGTTGCCCAGATTGCGGTTGCGTTGGTTTGTCTTATCCAAGTCGCTGGGCGGCCACCTACGTTGTCTATATGGTTTACTGGCTACCAGTCGGCTATGTTGTTGCTCGATAACCATAACCATGTCAAATTAGTAAGATTTGCAAGGGGTTCTATGTTGCTTATGTTGTTGCTGTCCAAATATAACGTTGTCAAATTAGTAAGGTTTTCAAGGGGTTCTATGTTGGTTATGTTGTTGGCAGTCAACATTAACGTTGTCAAATTAGTAAGGTTTTCAAGGGGTTCTAGGTTGCTTATGTTGTTACCCCACAAACCTAACCATGTCAAATTAGTAAGGTTTTCAAGGGGTTCTATGTTGGTTATGTTGTTTTCGCCCAACACTAACTCTGTCAAATTAGTAAGGTTTTCAAGGGGTTCTATGTTGGTTATGTTGTTTCCGCCCAACTGTAACCATGTCAAATTAGTAAGGTTTTCAAGGGGTTCTATGTTGGTTATGTTGTTACCCCACAAAGCTAACGATGTCAAATTAGTAAGGTTTTCAAGGGGTTCTATGTTGGTTATGTTGTTGAAGTTCAACACTAACTCTGTCAAATTAGTAAGGTTTTCAAGGGGTTCTATGTTGGTTATGTTGTTGTTCCACAACCATAAATCTGTCAAATTAGTAAGCCTTGCAAGAGGTTCTATATCTGCATCTGTTAAGCCCATATTACCCAAAACTACGAATGTAGCATTTATAGGAATCGCTTGCCCACCTATAACTATATACTCTACCGTTTCTCCATTTCCATTGCCGCTACCATTTCCACCGTTGCCTTTTCCATTTTCGCCGTTTCCGCTACCATTTCCACCGCTACCGTTGCCGTTTCCACCGTTGCCGTTGCCACCGCTCCCATTTCCGCCACTACCACCAGTTGGCGGCAAACTTGGAAAACTTGGAAAACTTGGCAAGCTAGGCACTACAAAATCACCAAAATCGCCATTTTGCACAGTTTGGTAATTTTGGTTATTTGCACTCTCCTCAGCACGGCGGTTTTGCTGTGCTATCTGCCAACGGTTTTGTGCATCGCTAAAACTGCGTTGCGGAGTTTCTGTTGGTGTTTCCGTTTCTAGAAGTGGCGGAATTTGATTTAGCAAATCCTGCGTTACAAAATTGCTGTTTTCTAGCAAATACTCGCTGTTGTTGATTATCTCATGCAAGGTAAACGTATCAAGTTCGGGCAAGTATATTTCGCTGATTGCAATGTTGCGGTCAACTTCTTCGTTTCGCCAGTCTTGGATAATCTGCCCAGAAATATGTATTTGTGGCTCTGCGGCATCGTACCACGCCGTTAAAATTTGTCCCTCTTCTAGCAAAATGCCGTCAATCTCGCCGCTACCTGAAAGCATGACAATAAAGACTATGTCTTCCTCTTCAAAATGCCCCATTGTAAACATTGTGCCGCGTACTGCAAGTATCAAATGTCCAAGTCTGGATTCTATGGCTTGCTCAGCGGCTTGCTCTGCCACTTGTACTAACGCCGTGCCATGTTGCAGGTTTAAGCCTATTAGGTTGTTTGTCAACTCAAAATTTACTTCACTATTGCTATCCATTTTCAGCAATGAAAGCGTGTCTAAATTTAGGTAAACTTGCGTGTTATCGCCTGTAACTAGCGTATCGTTTGCACCTATGCGTACATTGGCACGTGGTGCGGTGCGGCGAGAGGTGCTGTTTCGGAATATGTCGGCGTTTCTGCCGTCTACTCGGAAGACTGTAACCGTGCGAGCGGTTGCGGTTGCTGCTGCCGCTTGGGTTTGTGCTGGCAATATCGCCAAAATTAGTGCTGTAGCCAAGGTTAATGTAATGGCTGCTAGTTTTTTGTAACCTCTTTGAGGTTTGTTTGTGTTAAACATAGTTGATTTTTTCCTTTCAATTTTGTAATTTTTGCTAGGTTGACATATTTTTTGCAAGCCTAGCAGTTAGTAAAAACTCAACAATGTCCAGTATATATATATATATATCGTGTCAAGAGCGGTTATTTACGAAATTTTCGATGATTTTTGGGTATTTTTTGTGCAAAATGTACACAAAAATTATTTAGCGGTTTAATTGTTGTGCAAAATTGACAAATTTATTTTTTAGCAAAAATTGCTTGCAACGCAAAAAAGCCCAATCCTATAAAATTGGGCTAATTTTAAGTATCCAAAATACTGTCAACAGCTTGTCAGCTTTTCCCGCAACGCCGCACAAGCCTTATAATTTATTTCAAAATTGCTGTGGCGGGTTTTATGTGTTGTTGGCTAGGTAGTCTGTAGCCTCTTCCAAGGTAAAACCTTTTTTTATTAAATCTTTCATTACTGATAGAGTTTCATTTTTCTTCTTTTTTTCGCCTAGGATTATTCCCTCGGTTCTACCCCTATCATTACCTATCTCCAACAAAGCCTGTACAACAGGGTGATCATTCGTAATAGTCATATTATCCTCCAAAATTAGCATTGGTGGGTAAGGTTTACGTGTTGTTGGCTAGGTAATCTGTCGCCTCTTCCAAAGTAAAGCCTTTTTTGATTAGGTCTTTCATTATTGATAGAGTTTCATTTTTCTTATTTTTTTCGCCTAGGACTATTCCCTCGGCTCTGCCCTTATTTTCGCCCTCGGCTCTACCCTCGGCTATACCCTCGGCTCTACCCCTATCATTACCTATCTCCAATAAAGCCTGTACAACAGGGTGATCATTCGTAATAGTCATATTATCCTCCAAAATTTTCTTTATTTTGCTAGTATCTGCGGTGCGTAGCGTTAAAAATAGCAATAATATTTGCAATTTCTTTGTTATTTGTGCGTTATCGCTTATTTGCGGCGTTAGTTGTATCGCTGATTCCAAAAATTCGTACATGGTTGTGCCTTGGTTGCTGCCGTACATTGGTAGATATACCAGTTCCAACTCGTTGATTGGCTCGCCGTTTGCTAGTTGTTGCTTTATTTTTTGCAAAGTTGCGTCGCCGTCCCGCTCGTTTAGGCAGATTATTTTTGGCTTGAATGTTATCGAGAGGTTTTCGTATTCGGTTTTGCTTGGCTTGTTTTCGGTTATGATGATTGTGATAA
>JGI24700J35501_10930417_pt1 | contig 13809 bp, 13 predicted proteins | sample TergutTh196P1_FD_35501 | JGI IMG/M metagenome (IMG submission 35501) | reverse complement strand
AAAAAAAAAAAAAAAAAAAAAAACAACCGTTTTTTTGCATAAAATTTTCGCGAAATTAAGTGATTTTTTTGTGGAAATCCACGAAATATTGACTGACTTCGACGAAATGTTCAGTCAAAAAGTACATAAGTATATAAGTACACTAAAGAAAGCGAAAAAATGGCGAAAAGTCTTGGTTGGGCTTTTAGGAATCGTTAGAAATTGCTTTTTGAAATATTATTCTAATGCGAACTTTGAAACTTTCTATGTCACACCCGATGTGTGACTCGATGTGATATTGCGTTCACAAAGACGTTGTTCTTGAAAACATGGCGGGGCTATGTTATACTTACAGTGCGAGGTAAGTTTATTGTCTAGTTATTATCTGAGGTTGCTATATATGAAACAGTTGGTAGTTTGTGCCGATATGGAAGGGGCATCAGGGATTTTTGAACATAACAGCTTTGTGTTGTTGGATAAATTACCGAAAATTGTTCGTGTTTTTGATGTACCCAGATTGGCGACGGAAGTCTGCGAAGGATTGCTAATATAGCATATGCATATTTAAAAGGTGCTAACGTGAAAAAACTAAAACTATTACTTTTTCCCATAATTATTTTAGGGGCTTTGTTTGCTTTGTACTTGTTTAATACAAACTTTCCCCTCAGATATTTAAATATAATAGAGCATTATGCACAAATTCATGATGTAGACCCGGTTCTTGTGGCATCTATAATTAATGTAGAGAGCCGTTTTGATAGATACGCTGTATCTCATGCCGGAGCCAGTGGGTTAATGCAGTTAATGCCCAACACAGCTGTTTGGGCGGCAGAAGAATTGGGGATAGAAGACTTTTATTTTGATGAGATGGTATTTGATCCGCATATTAATATAAATATCGGTACTTGGTATATTAGGAGTTTGCTGGATAGTCATCACACAATGCCTGTGGCTCTTGCTGCCTATAATGCAGGGAGAGGTAATGTTGCTAGTTGGCTTGCAAACCCAAACTACTCTGTTGACGGCTATACACTTACATATATACCCTTTGGAGAAACGCGCCGCTATGTAGATATGGTGCTTTTGAGTATGCACGCCTATCGTTTAAGATTGTGGCTTGGAATTTAAGTTTGGAATTTAAGGATTTTTAATTTTTCGAGAAAGACTTGAAGGAGGCCTTTATGAAACCGTCTATAAAGCTACCTATAAAACCACTTGCAAGTTTGTTTTTGTTTTTGCTTGTGGGCTGTATATCTTTTTACCAACCGGATTTACCCACAAATATTGAAACACCGGCGACATTGCCGGCTCCCCAGGGCGGTATAGATGTTGTGCAAAACCCCGAGGGCATATTGAGCATTTCTATGCGCAACCCCCAAACACTTAACCCAATCCTTAATACAGACCCTACTGTAAGTTGGGTTCTTGGGCTTATTTACCAACCACTTTTTGAAATGGACAATTTGACCCCTATGCCTGTTTTGGCGCAATCCATACACATGACAGAAAATTATACACACGCCGTGGTTGTGTTGGCTAACCGCACATGGGCAGATGGTGTGCCAATAACTGCTCAAGACGTAGTGTTTACATTGCAAACGATACAAAACAACAGCCAATCCCCCTATCATGATATGATAAGCAATATTGCCGGATTTCAAGCATTGGACGCACGGAGTGTGCAGTTCACTTTTAATAGCCCTGTTGGGGGAAGGGTGCAATATTCTTTGCTTTTCCCTATAATACCCGCTCATTTTTTTGCCGGGCAGCTTGGGGTACGCAACATGCAGGCTTTGGGTAGTGGGCCGTTTATGGTGCAGCGGATAGCGTTTCCGAGGGAAATGATGCTTGTGCATAACCCCCACAGCCCCGTCATGCCCAATATTGCTGCGGTGCAGGTAATCATTGCCCAAAACCGCAGCACCGAATTTTACTCCCTTAACCAAGGAATTATAAATGCGTTAAGGGGTACAATTGCCGACTTTGGGCAGTATACTGTATCTCCGGTGGGGCTTTCCATCATCCCTTATGCCACCCAAAAGTTCGATTTTTTGGCATTTAATTTTGATAACATTATTTTGGGAAGTGTTCATGTACGCCAAGCCATCGCTTATCTTCTGCCGGTTACAGAGTCAATATATACTGCGTATCTTGGGCAAGCTCAACGAACAAGCAGTGTAGTACACCCCACAAGCCATCTTTATCTGCACTATCTCAACTATCGTATATCAGACGAAAACAGGGCTTGGGAGCTTTTTGGTCAAGCCGGTTATGGGGATGTGGGCGACAATACTTTGGGGAGTGTGGTTGCAGGGGTTCCCGTACCCATGCCACCCCTGCGGATTTTGGTAAACACAGAAAGCCATGAACGAATGACGGTGGCCGGTTTGTTAAGCCAAAACCTGGAAAGTGTCGGGATACAAGTTGAGATGATAGCAGTAGATTTTGAACAGTATATACAAGAAGTGCAGAACCGTAATTTTGACATGTTGTTTGCAGGTGTGGATTTGGAAAGAGATTTGCGGTTTTTGCTATATTCTACGGGTAGTAACAACTTGATGAACTATTCAAGTGCCGTTTTGGATGAGTATCTGGAAAATGCTGCAAACGCCATTTCTACCGAGCTTTATCAGCTTGCTTGGAATGACATACAAACCTATGTAAACGAAATGTTGCCCATTGTTGGCATAGCTTTCAGGAACGGGGTTGTGTTTGCGGGAAGTGGGCTTTATGTACCTTCTTCCCCCAGTATCAGCAATATGTACAAAGGGGTGGAGCATTGGGTTTTGCATTGATTTTGCGTTAATTTTGATTATTTTTGTTATACACTTTTTCCAATGTTTCGTTAAGCAACGTTAGGGAAACAAACAATGCCAACATTATGGGGAAAAACATCTCTAAACTGAAATATCCTATAATCTGCCATACAAGCGGTGCAATTATTGCACCGCCTATACCAAAAGAGGCTACTTCTTGCCCGACTAGCCTCGTAACTATTTTGGGGCTAAAAAGGTTGGATGTGTCGTGGAAAATACACGGTAGTATTGGTGCAATACCAAGCCCCAGTAACGCAACTCCAACCAAACTGTTTGTAAACATCAAAACTGTGCTACCTGCTATTGCTAGAGCAAGCCCTGCTCGTATTATCGTAATATTGGCAGCTTTTGATGCTATATAACCTGCCACAAATCTGCCAAGGGTCAAAAAGCCGAAATATGCGGCGGTGAGTATTCCGACCGTATCAATACTTAACCCACGTGATTCTAAAAAAATGCTTGGCATCCAAAAAATGATGGAAAACTCTATACCACCTTGCAATAAACATATAACTAATGCCATAAACTGATGGCGTTTTTTTGACAGATAATTCTTTTTGGTTTCAAAATTTTCGATTTTTTGCTTAGGCTCGCTCGCATCCCAAATTTTTTTGAAAATGCTGAACAAGACCAATACAGCCACAAATGCGTAAATAACAGCAATAGAGTTATAACCGATACGCCAACCAAAATGCAGTATTATTTGCGACATGGCGGCAGGGGTAACAGAAGCACCAAGCCCCCACAGAGCATGCATCCAGGTTACATACCTTGCCGAATCGGATCTTGACATATACACATTTAGGCTCGAATCTATCAAACCTAAACCAATGCCAACAATAGCAAACATTGCTACCAAAACATTAAAGTTTGGAGCCGCTGCCACACCAAAGAGTCCAATGGTAGCCAAAACTGTGCCAACAAAAACAATGTTTTGCAATTTTATACGTTTAGCGATATACCCCATTTGGCTAGAAACAAATGTGTAAAGACCAAGCTGCACCGTTGTTATTATTGCGGCTAGCTCCAACAGCATGTTCATGTCGCCCATCATTGTTGTTAGCGCTATCCCAAAAGCTCCATCGGGAAGCCCAAGTATAAAGTATGCAAAAAAAGAAATCGCTAAAATATAAAACATGTTTTTGCTGTGCATAATATCTCCGTTACCGCCCTTTAATTTTGAACTGCATTACCAGCTCTCGCAGATTCATGGCTGTATTTGCCAAATCTCTGCTGACATCTGTGTTGTTTGTTACCGCTTCTGTGTTGCCTATAGTCATATTATACACATTTTGCATACCCTCAGTTACAACAGATACATCTTTTGCTTGTGTATAGGAATCACTTGCTATGCCTGCAAGAGCAACGCCTCCCGCATCTGTGGCTTCTACTATGCCTACCAACGCATCTGCACTTAGTTGTGCCATTTCTACACCTTTGCCCACGTGTATCAAAGAGTTTTCTAACATGGCTGTTGCATCTTTTGCCGCTTCGGCACTTCTGCCTGCCAGGCTACGCACCTCTTCTGCTACCACAGCAAAACCTCTCCCGTGCTCCCCTGCTCTTGCGGCCTCTACGGCGGCGTTCAATGCAAGCAAGTTTGTTTGGAAAGCTATATCGTCTATTATTTTAACAATTTTTGAAATATCTTGGCTAGAGGCTTTTATGTTATTCATTGCGTCAACCAGCTGCCCCATTTTTTTATTGCCGTCTTTTGCCATGTCTGTTACCCCGGACGCTATTTCACGTACTTTGTTGGCGTTTTCGGCATTTGCTGTTGTTTTTTGGGAAATTTGCTGCATGTTTTGTGTCATTTCGTTCATTGCCTGTGTTTGTTGGTTAAAGCTATTTGTCAAGTTTACACTGTTTTGCGAGATACCTTCGGCGGCTTCTCCAAGATTGGTAGATACTTCTTGTATCTCTGCAATAAGGGCGCTTATGGAATCTGTCAGGGTTGCAATAGAATCTCCGATAGAGATAAAATCACCGCGATAATCGGAAGTTGTGCTAATGTCAAAGTTTTTGTTTGCTATCTCCATAAGAGTTTTGTTTAAATTTGATACGTATGTGCCTACCGTTTCTATGCTTTTTGCTAATCCGGATCCGATTCTTTCGAATCTTTCGTAAGATATTAGGGTGTCTTCGTCATGAGGAGAAGGGGCATAATCAAAACGCATAACGCCTTCGCTAAAGTTTGAAATAGCTGCGTGAAGTTTAGCACCTTCACTCTTTTGGTATTTTACAACTTTGTCATTAGCATCTTTTGCGGCGATTATCTCTGTTATATCGTGGGTCATGTTCATAAATGCAACTATTTTGCCGTGCGAAGTGATGGGCCATACAGTATTGTCCTCAACAATCATGCCTTTTGGCGTGTCTATATGGGTGCGAAAATACTCTATTTGGCTGCCTGCCTCAATTTTCTTAAATGCCTTTATGTAGCCTTCAGCTTCTTGTCCAAACAATTCTTTCAAACCGGTGCCAATATCATTTGTTGTGTAGCCATAGCTCAAGCAAGATTTGTTCATGAATCTAACATTGTATTGCAGATCCGCAATTACTATTGGGTTGGGCAGATTATCCAAGTAACTGTGCATTGTGTTTACAAGCTCATCTATAGCTGTCAACAGTGTTTGTAAATCGTTTTCAAAATTTTGCACGTTTGTACGTTTTTGTAAGTCCCCCCGCATGGCTTGTTCGCCTACCGTGAAAATTTCATGCACAACCAAACCAAAAGAGCGTTGTATTGCACTAAAGCCATCTGCCAAAGTTCCTATTTCGTCGTTAGCACCAACGGGGATATTAACATTCATTCTGCCGTGTGCTAAATCTTCTGCCACTCCCTGCAACGCTTTTAGCGGCTTTATTATTTTTTTGTTCATGAAAGCGGCAACAACGGAAACAACAAGGATACAGGCGATTAGGCTAATTGCTATGGTTGCGATTATTTGCTCTGCCATATTTAGTGTGCTGGGCATTGTTACGATTATTTCCCAGTCAAAATGGGGGTGGTAAGCTCGCAGTGCCATGGTATTGCGACCGATGGAATCTGTAAACTCTGTTAGCTGACCTATAGGAAAAATGTCACTTATGACATAGGTTGGGTCTTCGGTGTCGATTACTTGTGCAGATGTATCGGTAGTTGCTATTAGCCGACCGTCCGAATCCACAATAACGATGTTTTCTCCGTCGCCTACAGATAATAGCATGTATTGCTCCATATAGGAAATATTGGTCGGTAGTGCCAACATGGCAATAGGGCTACCGTTGTGGAAAATTGGGACAGCGTTCCATATTTGCAACGCGCCCGTAACGGGAGAAGGAGTTACAGGGGAAGCGAAGCTCCTTCCTTCATTTGCTTCGTGTACCGCTTGGGCGTGAGCCGTATCCAATATGTTGAGTCCAACGGATGCACCAAAGTTACCGGTATGTGTTATTACCCCATCAAGATTAACCAAATTTACATTAGCTACAATGAGATGATCATTTATGCTGGGAAGGGACAAAAAAACAGCATTTAGTATGTTAAATATCTGTATGTCATCTTCCTCGATGATAGCGTTAATTAGTTGTTGGTTTTGTGATACGCCATCTAAGATAGCCTCTATGCCAGAATTCCAAACCTCTACCACAACTTCTGCATTGGCTATGTTGCTGTTAAGAGAATAATATGCTGTAGCTTGCACCTGCATGGTGCTTAGGGCAATCAGCACACCGGATATTACAGCGTTCCCCAATAACACGGCAATAATAATAAGTAAAATAACTCTGGTAGTAACATTGTTTTTTCGATTTTTCGATCGGTCTCTTTTGTCTTCTGTTTTTTTCATGGCTATACCCAATCCTTTCGCTATTTTTTTGATAATTCACTATGCCTACGTACGATACCGGAACACATTGTCCATATTATAATTTATATTATAATTTATGTTATCGCAAATATCAACCCTCGTGATTTAAATTTGTGTGGCAAAAAAAGTTTACATATCTGCTTTTAATCCGCTTTTAAGATTTATGGATTGGGGGCGAAAAAGCAAAAAATCTTAGTTGAGCTTTTGGAGAATTGCTAAAATTGCTTTTAAAAATATTATTCTAATGCGAACTATGTAACTCTCTATGTCACACTTTATGTGAGACTCTGTGTGCGAATCTATGTGAAAATCTATGTGTGATTTCAATGGAGAAAATAAGAAAACACAACATTTTTGGCAAACCTCCAAAAAAATTTGTGAAAACATTACAAAAAAAATCTCGAAATAGGCAAAATTTCGCTGTCATTCAAAGGACAGCATCGCCACTCGAGAAAATATACAGCAAAATCAACAAAAACAAATATTAATTTTTACATATTTCTAAGCAGAAAGACCTTTTGTGTCCTTCACAAAAGGGGGCTTTGGGTGGGGGTTTCGGTTTGATGAAAGTTAGATTTCTGCTATAATTTGCTATAATTATTAATGAGGAAAAACCGATTGGGTGAGTTGGAGAGTCCATGCTTCAACGTTTGTGTTTAGTTAAAGGAGGAAGAGTTTGCGAAAACTGTTGGTTACAACATTGGTGATTTTATTTATTGCCTTACCTACTTATTGGTTTTTTAGGCCTATCCCAACTTTAAAACAAGACTCTGCTGTCGTGCTTTCCGTGCTTCTTGTTAGGCACAATTTTGAAGATCTTACCGAAATCCTTGATTTGGATAAAGTTGCTGATATAGTACGTAATTATTATACCAGAAGGGCGTTTGATTTATTTCCCAGTCATGTATCGGATGATTCATGGTTTCTCAGCCTTTGGAGGACAGATGGTATTGTATGGATTAGTCTAGGTTTCGATAATGTTCTTTTTCGCAGTGCGGGTGATAGACTAATACACAATGTACTTAATGCGGAAGTGCTTATCTATGAATTAGAATATCTGCTCTTGAATAGCAGATAGCATCTTACACAAAACAAGAACAAAAACCGTCGTTTCCCATTTCAAGCAAAAACTCTTGCATATGCTTGATTATAGTTCCCTCAATGTCCTTCTCGTAATAATGTGCTTCCCTCTTTAACCCAAGAAACTCTAAAACCATGGGGTCCTTAATAATTTCTGTGGGGCTTTCAACTGTACGTTCTTTTCTTGCAACAGCAAGCACGGCTTCTTTGTCGTTGCTAAGCAACAGACGTTCGTATAGTAGCGAATTTATCTGTCGCTCTAGCTCTCGCCCTGTCCATCCGTTGTTTGACGCTTCAAGCTCGTAATATTCGCGCTTGTGGTCATCGTCTATTCTGATAAGCAAGCGATATTGAGACCAATTCAATTGCGAACGCAGTGCGTTCGCAATTGGATAAAGCCGATAAAATTGTCGGCAAACTTCCAATTGACGCACAGAAAACCCACTACCGAACTCGGCTTCAAGCTGCTTTGCCAATTTTTTGACTATATAAGCTCCATATTCGGCACGGTCGTAGCCGTGCTGTTCTTCTACAAAAATACGCTCGCCTAACTGCCAATACATTAACACACGCTGAGTGTTTACGCTGCGAACAGCAGATTTTTGGGCATTTAAAATTATGCCTTTTATGTCACTATAAAAAGCTGTGCTGACACTCATGTCGTTACTGTTTGTCATCTCATCCATTGATCAATACCTCCAATTCTTTGAGTCTACTTTAGATCTCCCGCTCCAGTGCGTTAATTTCCGCTAAAATTTTTTGACGGACAACTTTATTTTTTAGCTCGCCTGTAATCATTCTTCTGCTTCTATAACTCACTCCCCACTACTACTATTATTATTTATCATCATTTTACCATCGGCATATTTTTGCTTTTTATTGATTCCCGTTGAATAGTATAATACTGCAAATATGCAAATATAGCAATATAGAAAAAATATCCTAGGCTCTATAAACTGAACACAAGTAAAATAGCCGTATTGCGAAAATCTTGGAAATGTTGTATAATCATGTCATATTCTTAAAAAGAGGTAAACCAAATGATAAACAGAAGCCAAATGAAGCCAATAAACATAGGTTACGGCAATATTGTAATGATGGAAAGAATAGTCGCAATTGTTAGTCCCGAGTCTGCGCCAATAAAGCGTGTATTGCAAGATGCAAAGGAGCAAAAGCAGGTTATAGATGCCACCTATGGTAGACGTACACGCTCCATTATTTTTACGGATGCCGGCTTTGTTATACTTTCCCCATTGCAACCCGAAACACTTGCAGGTCGTGCACTTGAAATAGAAAAAACCGAAAAAACGGAAAAAATCGACAAAATTTGAAAGTGGGTCAACAAATGAAGAGAAGGGGAATGCTTGTAATTATATCAGGTCCTAGCGGTTCAGGAAAAGGAACTGTTATAAAAAAACTTAATCGGCAAGATTTTGCTCTATCTATATCTATGACTACAAGAGAACCCCGTGCCGGTGAAGTTCCCGGCAAAGATTACTTTTTTTGCACAAAGGAAGAGTTTATACTGGCAAGGGACAACAACCATTTGTTGGAACATGCCGAGTTTGTTGGTAATATGTATGGAACACCAAAAAAATATGTGGAAGAACAAATCGAACAAGGGAAAGCTGTTATTTTAGAAATAGATGTGGAAGGGGCATTACAAATAAAAGAGAAATTTAAGGACAGCATAAGTATTTTTCTTATGCCCTTAACTTTTAAAGAATTGGCTACCCGCCTTGTTATGCGTAAAACAGAAGATGTGGACACGGTAATACGGCGTATACGCAGGGCACGCAGTGAAATAGAATATATACATCGTTATGACTACCTTGTGATAAACGATGAGATAGAAAGTACAGTAACAAAGATCCAAAAGATAATAGACAGCGAATATCTGAAACCTCACAGAAATGAGGAGTATATTGAAAGTATTAAAGGAGATGATTACGATGCTACAGCCGTCCTACTCAGAATTGATGACGAAAATTAACCAAAGTGAAACTACTGATGACAAAATAACAAGCCGTTACACAATTGTGTTGGCAACTGCTAAACGAGCTCGCCAGTTAATAGACGGTGCATTGCCGCTGTGCTATGCACCAACAGATAAACCCGTTAGTATATCGGTAAAAGAAATGTACGAGGGTAAATTAAAAATAATAGATAGAGCCACAGGAGAAGACGAGTATTATCGGATTATCCGTGAGCAAATGATGAAAGAAGTCGATAATTTAGCTGACACCTTTTAGCAGGGAAATAATAAAAATGCCTTACGCCACCGTTATTCTCCCTGTAGCTCACAAAAATGTGGACAAAACTTTTACTTACAGCATACCACAGGGATTGCAAATCACCTTGGGTATGGCTGTTTTGGTGCCTTTTGGCAGGGGTAACAAACAATATGAGGCATACGTTGTTGGTTTTGCTGAAACTTGCGACTTTCCCACAAAAGGTATAATTGGTATAGCGGCAAAAGAACCGCTCCTTACCCAACACATGATAGAGTTAGCTTTGTGGATGAAAGATAAGTATTACACAACAATGACACAATGTTTGGATGTGATGTTGCCACGTCAGTTTATAAAAACTGCCCCCAAAAAACAGACATTTGTTAGCCTTGTGATGGGGGAAGCGAAGGGTAAAAACGATGCTCAACAAAGAGTAATAGATTATCTTGCAAAAACAGGGGAAGTGGAGCAAAGCCACCTTATAAAAGCCCTCAACATTTCTACTTCACCAATTAACACTCTAAAAAAAATGGGGGTTGTGCAAATTTACCATAAAGCCACAGAGCGTAACCCCATAAGAAATCAAAACCAAAAGGACTATGTGAATGTATTGAATTTTGAGCAAACTCAAGTTTTGGAGGGCTGTTTGGCTCATTATGACCAAAAAAATAGCAAGCCAATACTTATACATGGAGTTACGGGTAGCGGTAAAACCGAAGTTTATATGGGGATAATACACCGTATTTTACAAGATGGTAAGCAGGCGATTGTGCTTGTGCCGGAAATATCTTTAACCCCTCAAACTGTGGCTCGTTTTGTGGCTCGTTTTGGTAGTTTAGTAAATTTTACCCATTCCCGCCTTAGTGCCGGGGAGCGTAGCGACCAGTGGCAAAATGCCCGCAATGGTAATATTTCCATTATGATTGGACCTCGCAGCGCAATATTTGCCCCCTTCGATAATTTGGGGGCGATTATTGTAGATGAGGAACATGAAAGCTCATATAAATCTGAAACGACACCAAAATACGATGCAAGGGAAATAGCGATAGAACGTGGCCGGCTGGCAGAGGCTATGGTTGTTTTTGGCACTGCCACCCCAAGCATAAACGCCTATTACCAAACCCAAAAAGACCAATACAAGTATTTTGCTTTAGAAAACCGTGTTAATCTGCTACCTCCAAAAATCAATATAATAGATATGCGTGTGGAACTGCGTAGCGGCAATATGTCGATATTTTCTGAACCATTACAAAGGGCAATAGAAAAAAATTTGCAAACCGGTCTGCAAACCATACTATTTTTAAACCGCCGCGGACATTCTACATTTGTTAGCTGCCGCAATTGCGGTCATGTTATGAAATGCACAGATTGTGCTGTAAACTATACATATCACCGAGCAATAGAACAGCTAATGTGCCACTATTGCGGACTACAAGAGCTTCCCCCAACAAATTGCCCCATTTGCGGTTCAAAATTTATCCGACACTTTGGGGTGGGGACTCAACGGATAGAAAAAGAGATAAAAGAGATGTATCCTGCCGCCCGACTGCTACGAATGGATTTGGATACAACCACAAAAAAACATTCTCATGAAGATATTTTGACGATGTTTAGAGAGCAGAAAGCCGATATATTAATCGGTACACAGATGATAGCGAAAGGGTTGGATTTTCCGCAAGTTACAGTTGTGGGGATTGTGGCAGCAGATATATCTCTAAACGCAGGAGATTATCGCAGTGCGGAGACTACTTTTCAGCTATTAACCCAGGTGGCAGGTCGGGCAGGTCGGGCAAAAGACATGGGTCATGTTTACATACAAACATACACACCTGAACACTACAGTATTGTACACACGGAATCCGGTAGCTACCAAGGATTTTACGAACAGGAAATTGCCCTGCGGCGGCAAATGTTTTATCCGCCTTTTTCCCATGTTTTTTTGCTGTTGTTTACAGGGCCTGTAGAGAAAGATATAATAAAAATGTTGTTTAAACTTTTGCATACAATGAAGTATTACAACGAAAAACGCCCCATTTTTGAATTTTTGGGGCCTGCCCCCGCAATAATTTCCAAAATAAAAAATCGGTATAGATGGAAGCTGATTGTAAAGTCTGAAGATGAAACGAAGCTGAAAAATTTTGTACTATTTACATTAGAAAAGTTTAGACTGCAAAATGAGCAAAATGAGCTAAAGGAGATTAGTGTTAATCTAACTCTTAATCCGTCTAATATTGTGTGATATTGTGTAATATATAAAAGAAGAGAGGAAGCCAAATGGCACTACGCGAAATACGTTTAGCACCTGATCCTATTTTACGCCAACGTGCAAAACCCGTAATAGAAGTTACGCCAAAAGTTGTAGCTTTGTTAGACGATATGAGAGAAACTCTGTTAGCAAAAGACGGAATAGGTTTAGCAGCTCCCCAAGTGGGGATTTTAAGAAGAATACTTGTTGTATATATACATGATGAGTTTACTGAACTTATTAACCCCGAGATAATAGAAACACGAGGTCTTGTAATAGGCATGGAAGGATGCCTTAGTATGCCGGATGAAGGATGCTATGTTCGCCGCCCCCACTATGTAAGGATGAAGGGGTTAGATAGGAACGGTAACCAGGTTGTGTTAGAAGCAACAGGGCTTAAATCAGTTGCTTTGTGCCATGAAATGGACCATTTGATAGGGGTGCTTTTTACTGACAGAAAAGTGGAGCCAACACCGTCAGAACAGCAGTTGATAGACGAAAGCAACAAAAAACAAGGCTTCAAAGATGAGATGGTTGATCCTGCTGTATTGAGCGTGGAATAAAAAGGGGGTAAATGTAAATAATGAAAATTTGTTTTATGGGTACTCCCGACTTCGCTGTTCCTACCCTGGAAATTTTAGCTGCTGCTCACCAGGTGGTTGGTGTAATAACCCAACCGGACAAGCCAAAGGGGCGCGGCAAAAAACTTGCTCCCCCCCCCATAAAAGAAACTGCTCAAAGTCTTGGTATACCCATTTTGCAGCCTCAAAAAATAAAGGCACAAGAGGTATTTGAATGGGTTGCGGCACTACAGCCGGATATTATAATAGTAATAGCCTATGGGCAAATATTGCCAAAATCTTTGCTTGAACTCCCAAAATATGGTGCAGTTAATATACATGGCTCACTTTTGCCAAAATACAGAGGAGCCGCTCCAATACAATGGGCAATTATAAATGGAGAACAAAAAACAGGAGTCACCATAATGCAAATGGATGTTGGAATGGACACGGGGCATATGATTTTAAAAAAAGAAATGGCCATTGATAACAAAACCGCAGGGGAAGTTTTTGAAGAGATGGCAGTGCTGGGAGCTGATGCAATAGTAGTGGCACTTGCACAAATACAAGAGGGGACAGCCACATTTACCCCACAAGATGAAAAACTAGCAACATATGCTCCAATGCTCACAAAAGAACAAGGGCGCATAGACTGGTCAAAAACTACCGACCAAATTTTGAGTTTAGTCAACGGCTTGAACCCTTGGCCGGGGGCATATGCTGTGCTAAATGGGCAGAATTTAAAGATATGGCGAGTTGTCGCCAACAATACAAAGCGGGATGCAGTACCCGGCTGTGTATTGACCTCAAGCCCAAAGCAAGGCATAATAGTAAGAACAGGTGATGGTGCTGTAGCCCTGGAGGAAATACAATCCAAAACTGGTAAACGTATGCCATCAAAAGAATATGTAAAAGGAAACCCGGTGGAAACCAACACAATGTTATATTAGTATAGCTATTCCACTTAATTCTAGCCCTTTTTAAAATAAAATTAAGTGGAATAGCTTCCTAAATTCAGCAGTTTTAGTGTGAATTTAAAGGGCTAAT
>JGI24700J35501_10930418_pt1 | contig 13814 bp, 11 predicted proteins | sample TergutTh196P1_FD_35501 | JGI IMG/M metagenome (IMG submission 35501) | reverse complement strand
CCCCCCCCGAATCCAATAAGGAGTCTCCACTAAATCCTGTGATTTCTTAGTAACTTGTTAGTAGCTTTTTTGTCGTGCCATAAAAAATAACCCTGTGGGTAGAGCGGCGTGTCCGAATGCCCACTTTTTTTTTGCGGATTTTTGAGGTAAACGGTATCTTGCTAATACGCCCTGATGCTCGAACAACGCCAAGGGGCGTGGTCACTATCATAAATAGGTTAGTGAGACCACGCCCCAGGCGTTTTGGGTTAAATTTTCTTCATACCCTTTATAGATCTAGTGTTTCTTTGTTTTGCTAGCTTAACAGCCTTGCGAACGCCACTGCCACATCTGTACGTGTTACAGATTCTCCACCGGAGCGTTGTGCAATCAAATTGTTCGAGAAAGCAAACTCCAAGCTATCTGTAGGTAAGTTGTCGCTTATGTTGTGATACCTTGCAAATTGTAGCAGTGCGGTTGCTAGTTGCTCAACGGTCAAATCGTCGTCGGGGTTAAATGCGTTGGCACTCGTGCCGTTCATTAACCCATTCGCAACAGCCCAGTTTGCTGATCCAAAGTACCAAGATCCGGGTGTAACGTCGTTAAAGGTTTGTGTGTCTGATGGAGCGTCTCCGGACATGTTTAGCAACAGATGCGCAAGCATTGCCCTAGACATTGGTGTGTGAGGTTCAAACCTATCTTGCTCTATACTGTAGAACACTCCTTCTATAACAAACGGTATGATATAGTCGAAGTACCAAGAATCCGCAGGCACATCTACAAACGGGGAAGCTATTGGTGCTGCAGCCGCTTCTCCCTGTGCTGCGTTTATCCATTGGGCAGATACAGTTATATTTTCGTTTACGGTAGTATCTGCTGTAAACGGTGTGTTTGTTGCGTTGTTAACCCAACCGTTAAAGCTGTAACCAGCCCTTGTGGGTACACCGGCAAAGTTGTACAGTGTAGTGTTTGCGTAACTGCTAACAGTATGGCCGAGTGCCACATCTGTTACTAAGTTGGTTGTGCTACCATCTGCCCAAATACCGCCTTGTGGGTTAAAGGCTATATTTGCACCAAAGTGTGGTGTCCAACGGGCACGAACAGTCGTATTTGCACCTTGTACGTTTGTGAGCAAAGTAAAGAGTGCACCGGTTGTTGCAACTTCCCATCCGTCAAACCTAAAACCGCTGCGTACGGGAACCATGTTGATTGCCTCAAAACTTTGTATTCCGTTGTTATCCAAACTTCTGCCTTGTCTAACAATGCGAGAACGCAACCCAACTCCGGTATCTAACCAGTGACCGCCGTTTGGATCAAAAGTTATGGTAGATGTGTTGCCCACGGGATGCCAACGGGCGTGTAGCAAGGTGTTTACGGCAAAGGAGCTACCGGCAGACAATTGTGCATTTGTTGAGCTAATGTACCAGCCCTCGAACACATAACCGCTACGGGTTGGGGTAAATCTGCTGTGGTTGTTCAGATCGGTAGTTGTGTAACCCCAGTGTGCTTGAATCGTTCTGCTACGTGGGATCTGTACAGTTATGGAACCGAACTGATTGCGGTAGTTAGTAAACGTGCCGCCACGTGCGTTAAAGTTTACGTTTACATTGGGGGCGACACCGTGGTGCAATACAACTACATTGCTCCAACTTCTGCCGTGAACCCACCAGTTGTGCCGCCAACCGGATAACCACGTGCCACTACGCCACCAGTTGGGGCGGTGTGCAAAGCGCCAGCTTGCGTCGTGCCAGCCAAATACGGGACTCCAACGCCAACCTCCGTGCCACCAACCGGTGTGGTGCCAGCCAACCTGTTGCCAACCAACAGATGGAACCCAAACCCAGTTGCCATGCCACAGATTACCGCCGTGCCAATTGTTCCACCAGTGACCGCTTCCCCACCAACCGGGGTGCCATCCGGACCATCCGGGCCAAGAAGAAGGCGGTGGGTTTACAGGCCAAGGTCCGCCCCAAAGGGGAGGTCCACCAACCAACCACCAGTGACCGCCGGCCAGCCATGCCACCACTGGTTCAATAGCCAATGAGGAATGGGGTCGTGCCAACCTAAGCCCAACCGTGACATTGCGTCTCTTATGTCTTGATAATCACCTTCCGGAATGTTTAAGGTGTTGTTTAGGTAGTCCAAAAGCCATTCGGGTATTGGGTCGTATGGATCAAGCCCCATTTCCACCATTATATCGCGTAGATAGGTGTACTGCTCTTCTGTGAGATATTGGCCATCTCCTACATAAACATAGTTTCCGTCACGTAGTAGTATTTCGTTGTCCAAACCTTCTTCGAGAGTGTCGATTCCGTCAAGGATATTGTCGTTCTCTTCGTTCTCTTCGCTCTCTTCGTTGTCGTCTGAGGGATCCTCCGGATTTTCTAGATTTGCGGGATCTTCCGGATTTTCATCCGACAAAAGGTTTTCCGAATTGTCCGAATCTTCATTTAATGTAGATTCTTCGGTGGTTTCAAGGTTTTCGGAGTTTTCCTCCAACAGAGAATTTTCAGAATTTTCGTCTAATACAGTGTCGTCCGAACTCCTTAGAGTTTCATCCAACGGCAGATTTTCTGAATCTTCATCTGAAACTTCACTTGATTGAGAGCTTTCATCGTCGCCATAGCCCGCAAGAGGTAAATCACGAGTTTGAATGCCGTCGTTGTCTAGCTCGTCTATCTCTGTCCCTGTCCCTGCTTCGGAGCTTTCCTCTAGCGGAAGATCTTCCGAATTTCCGTCTATTACAGGAATTTGAATTTCCGAACTCTCTAGATTTTCATCAAACGGCAGATTTTGTGAATCTTCATTTAACGAAGGGATCTCCAGCTCTAACGAAGGGATCTCCAGTTCATTACTTAATTGAGGGCTTTCGCCTCCATAGCCTGCATAATGTGCAGGTAAATCAAGATTTTGAATACTGTCGTTCTCTGCCCCTGCGTCTGTGGTAATATCTAAGAGGTTTGCCGGCAAAGGAATAGTTTCAAGGAATCCCCCTTCCCCCTGGCCTTCATAAGTGCTTTCGGTGATTGGAAGTGTAGCCGGAAGAGCACTCGGAAGAACACTCGGAAGCTCATTTGTGCCATTGGGTTGTGTGTCGCTATCCGCTTGTGACGGTGGTAGCGGTGGTAATGAGCGGATTCTGTCGAGGGGTAATGCAGGGATCTCTACCGGAGGTAACGCGGGAATCTCTACGGGTAACGCAGGGATTTCTACCGGAGGTAATGCGGGAACCTCTAACGGAGGTAATGCAGGGATTTCTACTGGAGGTAACGCAGGAATCTCTACGGGTAGTGCAGGTACTGCCACAGGCGGAGTTACGGGAACCTCTACCGGAGGTAGTGCAGGAACTTCTAACGGAGGTAGTGCGGGGATCTCCACTGGAGGTAACGCAGGAACCTCTACTGGAGGTAGTGCGGGAATCTCCGTTGGAGGTAATGCCGGAATCTCTACCGGAGGTAATGCGGGTACTGCCACAGGCGGAGTTACGGGAACCTCTACAGGTGGGGTTGCGGGAATTTCCGCAGGCAACGCTATAGGCGTTGTCACCGGTGGTGCTACAGGAAACTCTGCCGGAGGTGCTGTAGGTACTGCCACTGGAGGGGTTGCGGGAACCTCTACGGGCGGCACTACAGGCGTTGTCATCGGCGGTGCTACAGGAACTTCTACAGGCGGTGCTGTAGGCATTGCTACCGGTGGTGCTACAGGAGCCTCTATAGGTGGGGCTACAGGCATTGCCGTCGGTGGTGTTGCAGGAAATTCTACAGGCGGAGCTGTGGGCATTGCTGCCGGAGGAGGTGCTACCGGAAATTCTGCCGGAGGTGCCGTAGGCATTGCTACCGGTGGTGCTACAGGAAACTCTGCCGGAGGTGCTGTAGGCATCGCCATTGGTGGAGCTGCGGGGAACTCTGACGGAGATTGCCAAGCAGGAGGCTGTGTAGCGGCCGGTGGTTGCCAAACGGGTGGGTGTTCAAGAAAAGGATACCCATACATAAGATGGGGTGGTAAATTTGGAGCTTGCAATCCTGGAATGCGATTTTGCCTCGGCAAATTTGGCCTGGTGTTTGGCCGATTTAAATTGTTTGCGGGGCCGGATGCAGGCCTTGATTGCGGTGGTTGCGGTGGCTGTGGTGGTCTCGTTATGGGCGAAAACCCGGATGTTAGCATAACAACAGCCATTGCAAATGCTACTAATTTGAGCCTTTTGGTTTTCAAAAAATCCATTTTTGTAAAACTCCTTTCACATGTACTCTCATGTACTCCTATAGTTGTGTTTCCATTTGATTGCGATTCCATTTGACGGAATCCGTGTTTCTGCTACTCAAGCATACCTACGCTAACACCTACATTAACGAACTAATTTAGTATAGCATAAGATTTCCGATTTGTATATACCTTCAACGTTACTTAAATACGGTCGTTTCACAAATAATTTAAAACACCTTAAAACGACTTAAATTCAGAGCTTTATGTCATAGGGTTAATATTTGTTAAGCTCGAGGCACAAGGAATAGGCTTGAAAAAGGCTTGAAAAGGTTTATAAAACGGATGTGTTTGTAAATTTTATTCGGAATTTTATCCGGCTTGCTTTTTTTTTGCTATAGTGCTATAATACAAGAACTCAAAAAATTATGAAAATCACAAAAAAAATACGAAAAAATACGAGGTAAAAAACAATATGAGAGAATTACAAGCAATGCCAAGAAATGTACGCAAAAGGCTTTTAATAAAGTTTTTCACTATTGTTCTTGGCGGTGTTGGCAGTTTTGTTTTAATGTTTAATGTTGCAGTGCTTGCGTTTTTTATCCCCCCCAGCTATAGCAGTAGTGATAGCAGTAGCTACAGCACAGAGAGTACAGGCGGGGGAGGCATGGCTGATATTGGCGCTCGTTGGTTGGACAATATTAACCAAATTATGGGGCAACAAGCTCCCGTGCGTACATCTTTTTTGATAGCAGGAGTAGACAACGAAGACGGTGGAGCAGACGTTATTATAATGGGGGTTTTTAACCGTTTAACAGGAAATATAGACCTTATTAACATTCCGCGAGACACTTTTATGGTTGTTAGCGACCCTTCCGTTGCTATATTGCGCGAAAACAACCGTGTATTTAACAACCCCACAAAAGCTACAGATTTATTCCGCCACTCCGGTCAGCATGGAGCTGCGGTAATGAGTACACAGTTGGAAGAATGGCTCAATATAGAAATAAACTACTACGTAAAAGTAGATTTGGTAGCTTTTAAAAATATAGTGGATATTATTGGCGGCGTTTATTTTAACGTACCCCAACGTATGTTTTACAACAACTATCATGACGCTTTTATAGACTTGCACCCGGGTTATCAATTGCTGAACGGTCAACAAGCCGAGGGGCTTGTCCGCTTTCGCGGTTACGCTCGTGCCGATATGCAACGCATAGAGGTACAGCAAGATTTTATGCGTGCACTGTTTTCACAAGTATTACAACGTGACATATTGTTTAGTCTCGATAACGTTATAGCTTTGTTGGAAACTGTGTTAACGTATGTAGAAACGGACTTTCCGATCTCGAGTATAGCAATGTATATGCCTTATTTACCGAACCTTAGTGCAGACAGTTTGCGTACCCAAACGATGCCCGGTGATCCCGGTGCATGGCATGCAAGCCTTGGCTCTATTGTTCAGCCTTTTATGGGTGAGTTTACTCCAATAATAAACCAGGTTTTTCACGGGATTTACCCACCGGAACCGGAACAAGATGATGCTCTGGCAGGGACACTGACCGAAGGGAGTTAAAATGGCAAAAAAGACATTACTTGCAATTAAACTTATTATGGTTGCTGTGTTTTTTGTTGCCTGCAATACAACCAACGCCCAAACGGGGGAGGGTATTGGTATACACGGTCTTTTGTCACGAGTGGAATATGGGGACAATACTGCATATATATTCGGCTCTATGCACGCCGGCACCCCTCACTGGTTTCCTTTGGCTCCTGTGGTAGAGGATGCAATGGCACGTTCTCAGGCTTTTGTTTTTGAGTATGACATATCATTAAACGAAACAATCCAATCCGCCATTATAATGGACTTTGCTGCAAATCACCCGGATACAATCGGCAGTTTGCTACCTCTTTTATCCACCGAACAATATAACAACTTTAGGCAAAACTTATCAACATTCCCTTCAAGGGCTATACCACAGGGATTTGGGTTTTATAATCTTTCGCCCTTTGCTTTGGATGCTGCTGTTGTTTATTATGCTTTCGAGTACCTGGGTATCGTCTTTAACTATAGCGTGGATAGCTATGTTTTGGGGGTAGCCCAAAGCATGGGGGCTCCAATACTTGGATTAAACCACCTTGTGAGAGAAGCGGAGCATATGTTTAGCATACCAACAGAAGCTAGCCTTCAATTACTTATTAATTTTGCTTCAAGAGAAGAAGTGTTGAGAGATGCAGGGTTGTTAGCGGGTTTGTATGCCGCCCAAGATATAGCTGGTATAACAGAGATTTTTGGAGAGCTAGATGACAATGCCGGAGATTTGTGGTTTTATGAAGTAATAATGGTACAGCGTTCAATAGAGTTTGCCCGGGAAATACAGCGATTACTGCTACAAACCCAAGAACCTACCACATTTTTTGTTACCATGGGTATTGGGCATATGGTTGGGGACAGTTATGCAAATGTATTTGTTTATTTGGCAGAGCAAGGTTTTGAGATTGTAGGATTGTATTAAACACGAAATGCAAGGCTATTATAGCACTATTTGGGAGGGATGAGTAATGAAAATACAAAATAAATTGTTAATAATAGCAACAACATTGTTTTTGGCTGCCTGTGGTCAGATTGGCGATGGGTCAATAGGCACAATAAGTGACTTTTTTCCTTTCGGTGAAAACACTACCCTTGTAATGGAAAACGAACAAGAACCTCTAGCCAATCACGAAATATTTACAACCCACATCAGTGGTAACAGGGTACAGCAACATATATCCGGATTAAATATAGCCCATGCGTTGGTGTTGGAGCTAGACGATGGCACTTTGCGCCAGGTTTTCTCATTTATTGATCATCCGGTTTTTGAGGACATAACTGATATACAACCCAATATAAATTGGGTAATATTGCAGGAACCTTTGGTGCTTGGCAATTACTGGAGTACAGGAGATGGTGATGCTATAAGCACCATTACAGGTATTGGCGCTCAAGTTGTAACACCTGCCGGAACTTTTAGCGAAACAATACAAGTTACAACCCAGTTTCCTAATGGGGATCATGTGGTTACATATTTTGCTGTTGGTCATGGTATTGTATACGACAGTTGGAACACGACTTTCGGAGAAACGGTTTCGTCTGCCACAAGCGAGCTTGTGCAAGTTAGAGAAGGCGGGATGGAAATAGAGATACCCGTGTTTTTCCCTGCTGCCGGGTTGGAAACAATTGAAGTGGAGATGATGGATATAACTATATATACAAACCAAGATTTCCCTTCACTATTTACCGAGGTTTTGCAAGAAACGGTAGCTGAACTGGAAAATGTGACGGTAAATAACATTACGGTGAACAGGATGGAAGGCTTTGTTAGTGTGGACTTTAGCCGAAACTTTTTGGATATAAATATGGGTAGTGCTTTGGAAGGGATGTTGTTGCATTCCTTAGCCAGCACCTTTGGCATGTTTTATAGAGTAGAGAACTTCCATATCACACTGGAAGGGGAAAATTATAATTCCGGTCATTTCTACTTTGGTGAGAGTGATTTTATTGATGTAGGCAGTTTTTGATATGCCCACAACAAAAGAGCTTATCAGGCAACATGGGTTTGTTGCAAAAAAAAAGTTTGGACAAAATTTTTTGATAGATAACAACATAATAGAAAAAATAATCGCCGGGGCAAATTTGCAAAAGAACGATAGAGTTTTGGAGATTGGTCCCGGTTTTGGTGCGTTAACGGGAAGGCTTGTAGCCACATGCGGAGAAGGAAATTTGGTTTGTGTAGAGATAGACGAAGCTCTTGCCACTGTTCTTGCAGAGCTGTATCCCGGGGTTAGAGTTATACAAGGGGATATTTTGAAAATGGATTTGGGTGATATAGTTGGAGCAGGGGGAAAGGTTGTGGCTAATTTGCCGTATTATATAGCCACTCCAATAATAACAAAGTTGTTGCAGAGTCCTATGGCGAGCTTAACGATAATGGTGCAAAAAGAAGTGGCAGATAGGTTGCGGGCCGAACCCGGCACAAAGGCATATGGATCGCTGACTGTATTTGCCTCTTTTCACGCCAAAATACACCATGTGACGAACGTGAATCCAAACTGTTTTTGGCCCAAACCAAACGTGGAATCCACGGTACTCCATTTTGAGATGGGATGCTACCATAACCCCAAGGATAGAGAGTTGTTTTATGGGATAGTACGCCAGGCTTTTACGACTAGGCGAAAAACAATGATAAACTGCTTGACGGCCGGAGGTATGCAAAAGGGTACTTTGGTAAGCACCCTTTCAAAGCTGGGGATAAAAGAAAACGTTAGGGCAGAGGAACTCACCCTAGAGCAGTATGTGCAGTTGGCAGACGCATTAGCTTGATATAAGTTCATACAAGTCCCCTACTCCCCCCTGCGCCCATCGGATTTATACTCCCGTTGTGCTTCTCGTCTCATATCCTTGTCGGCTATATCTCTTCGTTTATCATAGAGCTTTTTACCTTTTGCCAAAGCAATATCTACCTTTACAAAACTACCACTAAAATAGATTTTTGTAGGCACAATGGTGTACCCCTCCCTGGTGGTTGCACCGATAAGCCTGTTTATCTCACCTCGGTGCAACAACAAACGTCGGTTCCGTTTGGGATCTTTGTTGAAAATATTGCCGTGTTCATAGGGGCTAATGTGCATGTTCATAATATATGCCTGATTGTCATATATTTTAACAAAACTGTCCTTTAGATTGCAATTGCCCTGACGAAGACTTTTCACCTCTGTACCCACAAGCTCTACACCAGCTTGAAAAGTTTCATTTATGAAATAATCGTGAAAAGCCTTCTTGTTTTGGGATATTAGTTTGTAGCTTCGTTTTTTTTCCATTTTTTAGACTATGGTTAGTATAAGGGATAGTATGATAAAAATAGCCCCCAAAACTTTCGTGTAACGGTGTAGTGTACCTTCTAAGGAGCGTCCCTTGTTTTTATCCCAATATGTTTGCGGAGCGGCAGATGAACCCATCCCCCCCATCGCACCGCCAAGACCGGCAGATTTCTTTTTTTGAGATAAAATTATGATAACAAGTGCAACTGATACCAATAGGTATACTCCACTCAGTGCCATATAGGCAAATGTCATTTCCATTTAGTTTACCGCCTTTCTAGTTTCTAATAAGCGACAACCCATAAAATCCGGTTTCCGGTTGTGTCATAAAACCGTGGGTTCTGCCCCACCTCGCCTTACCTATGACACACTAAAATCCAGGGGTGTCTTTTTTATTGGTTCGCCATAACTGTCAATTCTTCCAAAAGTAGAGGTAGTTTTTCCGCTATCTCTTCGTCTTTGAACTGGCATGTGCCAACTGCAACGTGTCCGCCTCCGCCATATTTCAGCATAAGGCTACCCACATTTATCCTGCATGTACGGTTAATTATAGAATACCCCACAGCAACAGAACATCCCAACCCCCCTTTACCGGAAACTATCCATGCCGATATATTGGCTTGGGGGAAAAGACTATAGATCATAAAACGGTTGCCGGCATAGATGTTCTCCACGCCTCTCAAATCACTAATGATTATGTTGCCTTCAACCTTTGTGTTTTTTAACAACATTTCTTTAAAAAGTTTGGATTGCTCGTTGTAAAGGTCGATTCGCTCCCGAACATCGGGCAAGTCTAATATTTCTTGTATTGAGTTGGTGCGGCAACAGAGCAATAATTTTTCCATAAACTGATAGTTGTTGATGGTAAATTCGCGGAAACGCCCTAACCCCGTGCGAGGATCCATAAGGAATCCTATTAAAATCCAGCCATCGGGGTCAAGCACCTCTTCTTTTGTAAGGTTGCCGGAATCCACTTTATCTACAGCCGGCATTAAATCGTCGAAGTGAGCAAACCGTTCCCTACCACCGTAATATTCGTAGATAATTCTAGCACAACTTGGTGCCATGCGACTTTCTCCTTCAAACTTTCCTGCCAAAGAGTTGCGTTCATGCTCGCTAGAGTGGTGGTCGAACCATAACCCACAGCCCTCAACATATGGCACATTGGCTAATACATCGTTACTGCTTACGGGAATAAGACCGTCTTGTAAATCTTTTGGATGCACAAATGTATAGCTGTCAATTATCCCCGCTTCGAGCAATAAAGCACCGCAAGCTAACCCGTCAAAGTCTAAGCGGGTAATCAAATGCATAGGCAACTTTTTTCACCTCCATAAACAAAATGTGTTTTCAACGTATATAGCAAATTAACTTTTCGTTGTCCCTTTTAAATCACAAAAGTTAATTTGCTTTCCTTCAATATCGGCACTTTGTGATTTTTAAAGTTTTGGGGCAACTGTTAAGGGAAGTGCTATAATGGCATTGTACCAAAGTTTGACACTTACGTCAAGTTTTTGGGAAATGCTTTACGTTCGTTTCATAAACTTTTCAAAAATTTTCAACTTCTATAGCTATTCCACTTAATTCTAGCCATTTTTAAAATAAAATTAGGTGGAATAGCTTCCTGAATTCAGCAGTTTTAGTGTGAATTTAAAGGGCTAATTTAAAACGGAACTGCTATAACAATTTTTCGGAGTATAGCAAAAAAAGCCGGTAGATCTGCTTTTAAGATTTATGAATTGAATGCGAAAGTGGCGAAAAACCTTGGTTGGACTCTTAGAAATCATTAAAAAATTGCTTTCGGAAATATTATTCTAATGCGAACTATGAAACACTTTATGTCACACCCTATGTCACTCTCTATGTCACACCCTATGTGATGCTTTATATTAGAAAAAATTTAAAAAAACGGAAAAATCCTGTGGTTTAGAAAGATAATCCCATTATACAGTATGCTCGGCAACGAAACAAGCGGAAAATGTCCTAATGGAATCATATAGTTGCTTTTTTTTTGAAACTGTAGTATAATTAACCATAGCATACCGTGGGGTATGTTTGATTTTAACTATTTCAATTATTTCAACAGGGTGCTCATTGGGAGCATAAAGGAGGAAAGATATATGGAAATACAAGGAACGTACAACCAATTGTCAAACGTAACACAAACACCATACCAACAACCGCAACAAACAGAAGTGGCAGCACCGGAAGCACCGGCGACACAAGCTCCGGCTACACCACCACCGGCAAGTGGACCTAGCGGACCCGCCGCAACCCTAGACATTAGCCAAGTATCTATGGAAATGCAGCAAGAGCGTACGCTGTTTTTATTACAAAGCATGTTTAGTGACCAAGCCTCTGTTCAAACTCAGTCTCTTAGCGAAAGATTAGCTGAGGGTGGCTTAGGTACCGTGTTTGGCCTTACACCAGACCAGGCTGCAGAGCAAGTTAGCGAAGATGGCTTTTGGGGTGTAGAAAGAACAGCGGAGAGGTTGTTTGACATGGCAACACGCCTGTCCGGCGGCACAGAACAAGGTATGGAAGCAATGCGCCAAGCAGTGATAAACGGTTTTGAAGGTGCAGAACGTGCTTGGGGCGGCGAACTGCCACAAATTTCTCAAGACACTCTTGACAGGGTTATGGAAATGTTTGATGGAAGACTGGCGTAATATAGCCTCGTAATCCATCGTAACCCAGATAAAACAAAAAATCAGTTTCCTGTTTGGTAACTGATTTTTTGTTTTGTTTATTTTTCAAATTTGTTTTTCGAAGCAGAAGTGTCCTCTATTCCAAAATTGTTACATTCGTAAAGTTTGGCACACTTCTAAAATCTACCTGAAACCCTTCCATAGCGGTTGAGTAGGCAAAAGGAGTTATTATGTGCCATAGTGGTAGCATTGGCAAATCCTGTGCTAGCACTTCAACCAATTCTTGGTACAGGGTGTATCTGGTGGCAGGGTCTGTTGTTTGACGAGCCCTGTCGATTAAATCGTCTGCAACGGGACTTGAGTAAAGGAAACGGTTGCCGGCTACCCCGTGGTTTTCTGTGTGGAACAGCGGATGGAAAGCTCTGTCGGAATCACCGGTTAGGGCAACCCAGTTTAGCACAAACATATCGTGTTCGATAGCTCCTATAGCCGCCAAATACGCTCCCCAATCCATACTGGTAATTTCTATGGTTATACCAATTTGAGCAAGGTAGAACTGTACCAATTGGGCAATTTGGCTTCGGATTGTGCTACCGTCGTTGTACCAAAAACTAAGTGTCAGACCATCCGGCCATGGTGTTTGGGCTAACAAGTCCCTTGCACCTTCGATATCAAAAGGCTGTATCTCTAAAGTGCCAAAGGGAGAATATGCAAGTTGCGGAGCCGCCATACTGGTGGCGGGAAGTGCGAGTCCTCCCATCATTTCTATCATTTCGGCTCTGTCGATTGCTTTAGATATTGCTTGGCGCAAATACAGATTGCTAAGGGGATGTCCTTCTGTTAAGTTAAAACCGATATACTCTGTTGCGGCACTAGCCTCAGTAAAGTAATTTACACCATCCATCAGGCGAAGAGAGGGGACATCTATGGCGGTGGCGGTGAACCCATGGGCTTCTCCTGCCTCTAACATTGCCAGACGTGTTCCTGCTTCCGGTATAACTCGTATTGTTACACTTTCCACTGTAGCAAGATCACCCCAATAGTTTTCGTTTCGTACAAACACAGTGTTGTCACCGTGGTCGCGACTGTACATTACAAAGGGACCTGTTCCAATGGGAGCTTCTCCTATGTTTGGCCCCGTGCCGTTCTCTTGTGCGGCAAGAGCGGTGGGCGAAGCTATAAGACCGCCGCTTACGGTTAAATGACTAGGTAATGGGCTAAAAGGGAAAGCGGTGTGGATATGTACGGTGTATTCGTCAACAGCCAACACATCTGTAACCATGTCAAGTATGCTTGCTCCGGGAGATGCAAGCTCAGGATCCAAAAAACGGTTTAGATTAATGACTACAGCTTCTGCGTTAAATGGTGTGCCGTCGTGGAAATATACACCTTGACGCAAGTTAAATTGCCACACGGTAGGCTCTACGGTATAGAAACTCTCTGCCAAACTTGGCACTATTTCGCCTTCTTGAGTTATTGCTATAAGACCTTCAAAAACTTGAGATTGAAAAACAAGACTAGGTATGTCGTTAGTTAAATGGGGATCCATTTGAACAGCATCGGCGTTGCTAAGCCAAACTACATCGCCCCCCGATTGCACCTCATCCACTGCCGGTATTTGCGGATAAGTATCCCCGGCTCCGGGTTCAACCGATGTTCCTTGACCGCACGCCACCAAAAACAGGGTAAGGCCAAGTGGTAATAAACTTTTTTTAATATTCATTTTTCCTCCTTTTCTTTGCTCGAACCCAGCAAAGCTACAGAAACTTTAGCACTTTTTTAGTGCTTTTTTGCACTTTTTCAGCACCTTCGATGTTACATTTTTGTAACATTTATCAATTATAAACTTTTGGTATTACTTTGTCAAGTTTTGTTTTAGGGCGTTAAAAAACGCCGCACCTGTTGGCGTGACGTTTGGGGATTGTGTTGTAACAAATATTCATCAACCGTTCACCGCCCAATCGTAGAGTTCGGGGTCTTTATCCTTGTCCACAAGAATATGTCCTTCTGCGTTCACCTCAACAGTTTTATGAGGTATCCCTTTGCGCTTGATTATATCAAGCAATTGCTCACCGTAGGTTTGGGCGACAGTCGGCTGAAACGGCAGCCGCCGCTCTGCTATGATCT